>Ga0111538_10003585_pt1 | contig 21670 bp, 26 predicted proteins | sample SoiMethybrSBSTD1_FD_79669 | JGI IMG/M metagenome (GOLD analysis project Ga0111538, IMG submission 79669) | Bulk soil microbial communities from a Populus tree surrounding site in Tennessee, USA - Soil MetaG P. TD hybrid SBSTD1 (version 2)... | ecosystem: Environmental > Terrestrial > Soil >... | reverse complement strand
GCGAGAAAGGGTCACTTGTCGAAGGTGTCAGGTGTGGCTCGAATACCAGCGCCCCGGTTATTCTGGCTAACCCCTTTATGACCAACACAGCCCTAAGCAAAAATGCACACTAACGTTAATTAGTTTGCGTTTTCATCGGGGCTAAAAATGGAGGGCAGAGAACATGTACGTAGAGAACAAAGACAACATCGTTGTGATTTATCCGTTCGACGAAGAAGCAAAGCCGTTCAGCGGTCGGCTTCTGGTTTCAAAGGATAAGGATTTCGCGCCAGAAGTGTTTGACCGACTGCAACTGAATATCGTCTTCCATAACGGAATGAGCCGCGAGCAGTGGGAGCAACTGAAAGAAGCCGGCGATAAGGCTTTTGATCTTGCCGCAGGCAACCCCTAGCCTATCCCTTGCGGGAACGCGCGCCATACGGCGTCAGTTCGGTCTAGGGGTTTTCCAAATAAAATATAGCAGAAAGACGAGGGACAATGCCAATTTTGAACTATACGACCAGCATTCAGGCCCAAAAGACGGCTGGCGAGATTCAAGCAATTCTCGCCATGAAAGGCGCCCATTCGATTGCGATTGATTACGAAGAGGGCCAGCCGAGCGCGCTTACCTTTCGATTGAACATTCGAGGGCAAGAGGTCAGTTTTCGATTGCCTTGCAAGTGGCATGGCGTTAAGCAGGTGATGCGATACGACAAGAAATGCCCTCAACGTTTTAAGAACTCAGAGCAGGCGCGCCGCGTGGCTTGGCGTATCGTGAAGGATTGGGTTGAGGCGCAGTTGGCGATTATCGAATCCGGTCAGGCTGAAGTTGCAGAGGTCTTTATGCCCTACGCTGTCACTGGAAGCGGTGAAACTCTCTTTCAGCGAATGACTCAAGACCCTTCGCGCTTGCTATCTGCCGGCAACCAGCCCGCGAAGGTTCTCACTGGAACATTTGGCGACCGCTGATAACCACCCCGCCACACGGATAGTTTGCGTTTTTAGAATGGAGAAATGGAGAGAAAATGAAGCATCATCCAGAACAACTAGGCGACGAAATCTTCTTAGGCAATTGCGCCGACGAGGTATATAAGAGAATCGAATGGAAGAGCAAGCGTTGCGGTCAAGTACCTTACATGCGGGATGGTTCCCTAATGTCTAAATATGACGCCGAACTGCTCAAGCCGGTTTTTATTAAGCGTTCAGAAGTTGAACGAAAAATATCAGGCGAAAGCAGTCCGCTTTACAAGAACATCTTGCAACGAATGCTTGACCGTGGGTGCATTGCGCTGGACACCGCCGCATAACCACCCGCCACACGCGCGGATGGGATGAACTAAAGCTCTATGGCTAAGCAAGCAAGAGATTGGGCATGGCGAAGGCTGTTAGGCGCGAGCGGTGAGGGCAGGGCGAAGGCGCTGAACTACCGGCCCCCTGACTTTATGCAGAACAAGGAAGGCCGCACCGTTCGCTACCACGCGCCACATCCAACGAAAGCCGCTGAGGAGAGATTCTTCGCGCTGACGAAACAGGTGGAGAACTACGAGGGTAATCCCTGCGTAGTCTGGCAAGGTGGCGATACTTTTAGGGTGGACGATGACACCATAACGACGCCAGCCCGGTTCTACTGGGAGACGATGAAGGGTGAAAAACTTGGAGCCAACGACGTGTTGCGGCGTGGGTGCAAGACGCCGCGATGTGTGAAGCATAAAAAGAAAGTGGGTTAAATATGAGCGAGTTCATTTTTCAAAACGATGTGGAGTCGTGGATGTTTGCCTGTTTCGGTGAAGCGATTGCGCAAGACAAGGCAGAGCGCAACGCGAGATTTCTGGAAGAAGCCCTTGAACTTGTACAAGCCTGCGAGTTCTCGCGCGAAGACTGCCTTAAACTTGTGGATTACGTTTATTCGCGCCCAGTTGGAGAGCGACATCAAGAAGTGGGCGGTGTGATGGTCACGCTGGCCGCTTTGTGTTCGGCGCACCGCCTGGATATGAACGAGGCCGCAGATAAGGAACTATGCCGAGTGTGGCAGAAAATGGAGCAAATCAGGGCGAAGCAGGCCGCAAAACCTAAAAATAGTCCGCTACCGGTGTAAGGCGTTTGTCGGAATAAACCCAATAAACGCTTTACAAACCTTAATTACAATTATCGGACGGACTCGGTATACAGAAACGAGGTGAGAAATGGGAAAGAAAAAGCAATCAACATACGAGCCATATGATTTAGACCTGATACACCCGCCGCTGACCCTGCTCGTCAAGCTCGGCTCAATCGCAGTTCACGCAGAAGAATACCTGTCACCAAATGGCCACGATTATGACAGACAAGCGATACTGACCGGGCTAGAAGACCCTGAGCTAAGACACTGGCTCGAAGGAATGAGCAAGCTGGCGTTTCTGCCAGTGAAGCGATAACCACCCTCCCCGCCGCCGCGAGGCCGGGGGAGTCGAGTTCAACGCATTTGAAGGTGGGGTGAATATGACGCCATACTACCAAGACGAATGGGCGACAATTTATCACGGCGATTGTTGGGAAGTTTTGCCACTACTTGAGCCGGTGGATTTAGTGATCACATCACCCCCCTACAATCTCGGTTCTGCGCCCTGGCCGCATCTGGGCAACTGGAAGCCTGGCGATTCCGCCGGCGGGAAAAGCAAATGGAGAAACGGAAGCGACGCCTCGAATGGCGTACAGTATGGTCAGCATCTTGACTCTATACCCTGGCCGGCATATGTCGAATGGCAGCGAGAGATTTTGAGGACGCTTTGGAGCAAGCTAACAGAGAAAGGCGCGATCTTTTACAACCACAAGCCCCGCGTGATCGGCGCGAAGCTATGGACGCCCTTTGAGTTGATTCCTGAATGCATCGAGGTGCGCCAGATAGTTACGTGGGCGCGCCCAGGTGGGATCAACTTTAACCCGACGGCGTTTGTGCCCACATCTGAATGGATCATGGTTCTGGCGCGCACTGGCTTTCGCCTTCGATCAAAAGGCGCATCGGGTCTTGGGGACGTTTGGCAGATGACACCCGACAGCAATCCGCATCCGGCTCCGTTCCCGTTGGCTTTACCGCAGAGAATCTTTAGCGCTGTCGATGCCCGACGCGTTCTCGATCCATTCTGCGGATCGGGCACAACCCTGCGCGCGGCGAAAGATTGCGGCGTTAAGTCGGTAGGTATTGAGATCGATGAACGATATTGCGAGATGGCGGCCAGAAAACTTTCTCAGGGTAGCTTGTGGATTGACGGCTAGAGTGAAACCGAATGTAACTTTTGTTGAGTCTAAAAATGGAGAGTTCAACGCATTTAAAAGTGGAGTGAACATGATTCAAATCGTCAATATCAAAACCTATCGCAGTGGCGACTATGTTTACATTGGTCGCAATATGCCAGGTCGCCCTGGCTCACCGCTCGGCAACCCGTACAGGCTGCGTTTCGAGTGCGACCGGGAGAAGATACTGGCGCGGTATGAATATTGGCTCCGCGAGCAGTTAAAGACCGATACCCCGGCACGAAGGGAAATCGAGCGTCTGGCCGATTACGCGGAGAATTTAGTACTGGCGTGCTGGTGTGCGCCGAAATTATGTCACGGACTCGTGGTCAAAAAGATAATCGAAGAGAGACTAAAGGAGCGCCATTGGGTAGGAAGCGGGGAGATATGAGCAGCTATAACCGACAGACAACAACGCTTATTTGTCGTGGGTGCGGCGTCAAACATGCAGCGCACAGCGCACGCGGCGCAAGAGAATGGATTGTCAGCCGTCTCGACGAGCCGCCCGATGGTCGGCGCTTTTCGACGAGCGCTCCGCAGGAGTCTTATACGTGCCGGAAATGCCATACGCTTGATGACGTGATGGACTGGTACGGCCTTGCGCGCGAGGAAGGCGAGACATTGCGAATCTGGCAGCGCCGATACCCGCAATTTGCCACTAGGCTTGCTGAGTTTGAGGCGTTTTTACAGGCCGCCACCGCATAACCACCCTTCCCCGCTCGGCGAGGGCGGGAGAGAGGAAAGAGGAAATATGAACTACCGAATCATGGTCTGGCGCGAGTGGAAAGAGTTCGGCCATGTAAACGTGGAAGCCGACAGTGAAGACGACGCACTAGAAGAAGCCCGCGAACTGCTATCCTCAGATGAGGACATTGAATGGGATAGCGAGAATATGGAACCAGGCAATCAAGACGTGGAAGGCGTCGAAGAGTAGCCGCCGCCTAACCCCACGGCTCCACGCAAGGGATGGTAAATTGTGGGAGCGAGAGGGAGGGAGTAATATAAAGCAATGAAACTATTTGACACGGTAAGAATGAAAGCCGCGCTCTTGGTGCTAAAAGAGGACGTACGGCTGCGCGACGAGCGAATCAAGCAACTCGAAGCCGAGGTGCAACACCTGAAGAAAATCGCTACTGAGGCCCTGCGAAACGCGGATGACGCAATCAAGGCCGCAGCCCAGGCCAATGGAGGCAGGAAATGAAAAGAGTCGTCACAGTAGTCCTAATCGCCGCTCTTGCCGTCGTTGGATTCCTGCTAGTTAGGCGCAGTGAGCCAGTAGCTAACGTCAGAACGGCGCATCCGACGCCGTGGCCGTGATTACGTCTCAAAAGGAAGTAAGTAAGGAATAGCGCGAGGCGTTGGTAGATTGTGGAAAGGAGAGCGAGAGAGCGCCGTAAAAGCAAAGGCCGCAAGCTGAACCCTTGCGGCCTTTTCTACTGATACCAACTGAAAGTTCACATTCCCGCGCGCGCAGCCTTCCGCTGCTTCCTCCGTTCACTCTCCCGCACCGTAGCCATAATGCGCGCCGGATTCAGCAGATACAGACTTGGGCGCTGTTCACCAGACTGGCCGGCAATTGCCTGCTTCAGATACGCGCGCGCGGCTTTCTGAATTTCCGGCTCTGCCGACTTGTATCCGGGTGACGCAACAAGCTGCCCGCCATAAGTTTGCACCCATTCGTCGGCTTTCGCTTTTCTCGCCTCAAACTGCGCTGGCGTCTCGTCCTTCTCATTCGGCCCCTGCGCCTTTCTGGGTTCCAGAAATGGCCGTGTCTCGCCTGCCCGCTTCTGTTCGGCCCGCAAATCGTCGGGAACGTTCAGAAATGCGGGTTTCGCCCTGTCGGGATAGGTATTGACGCGCGCGCCGATAATGGCCGGCAGGGTCTTGGCCACACCCGCTTTGCCTTCCTCTTGGTATGCTTCAACGAAATCACGCCACAGGATAGGCGCAGCAGTTTCCCACGCTATCTGTTTTGCTGACTTGTCGGCCACAGATTCGCCTTTAGCGTCATACCCACTGCCAAACGTGTACGCCATTGAGAGAACCGGCGAGAGTTTGTTTTTAGCGAAATTCTCGGCAATCGACAGCGGGTCTTTGTTCGGCAAATTCCCTTCCCCTGTCGCCTGCCGATACGCGCCCATTGTCATTCTAGCCAAGAACTGAACCTGTGTGCGCTTGCCGAAAGTTAAGTCATAGCGCGTGTTTCCGTTGCGCGCTATCATAAAGTCGTCATTCTCAGGGTTAAAGCCCACGTTGACGCCTGCCGCTTTGAGAACGGCAGCCGTGCCCACCATTGCCCCGAACGCCTTCAATGCGTCCTTCAAGACGATTTTCCGCGCCCCCGGCGCAAGACTGGCGTACCTCACCGGATCGAGGACTTGAAAGTTAGCTATCAGGTTGCGTGGGGCGAATGCCACCGCGCCTAGTATGTCGCTGGCCTTTTCCAGCCTGCCGCCCCTTTTCAGTTGCCCGCGCCCTGTGGCGATATTTATGAATGACGCTGCGTCTTTGTACGCCTTCGGGTTGTTCTCAAACGTGTGGCCGTCGGCCTGAAGCGCCTTCACATACGATTCCCACGTCGAAAGTCTCAGGGTGTCGAGATAGGTTCTGTAGGCGCGCTCAGTGTGGCGAATGACAGGGGCTTTACTAAGTGTTCCCCTGTACGCTTCTTCGGCGCCCGTAGCGTCGCCTTTGAGTTTGCCGGACGTGGCAAGGAATAGCCCAGAGTCTTCACCCAGCCGACGCAGGGGGTGGAATGCAATTTCAGCGTCTATGGCGTCGGACTGCGCCTGGCTGAGTGAGCGGAACATTTTGCCGAACGACTGCACGCCCTTGAACGGGTGCGCGATAGTCAGCAATGCGCCCTGTGACAATGGGGCGCTGAAGTCCGCCGAAGTCCACAGGGTTCGTATTTCGTTGCCCGCCCTTGTCAGGGCTTTACCGGCGGCTTGGCCCAAGCTCGCGCCCTCAACGTCGGCCTTCGCCGGGTTGGCCTTCGGCGTGCCTTTGCGCTCAAAGAAGTGCTGAAACACGCCGGGGCCGAGGCCCATTATGTGGCCCTTGGATTCGCCTTTGGGTGCTTCGGCTGGCTTCGCGGGCGCAGCGCGGTCAAGTCCTACAAGATAAGCATCAATCTGCTTTTGGGATACACCTTGCGCCTTCATCTCTTCAATAAAGCGACCCCGCGTGGTCTGTTCCCCGCCAATCTCCACAGGCTCGTTCAAGTAATTATTGACGGTCGTTTTTGCCCGTTTCGGTTTTCCCGGCGGCGCTTTCTTGCCCTTCGCCCCTTCCATCGGCTTGGCCAATTCCCCGCTGCGATCCTTCACGACGCTTACGCCGCTCTCGTTCTCAGGATTGGCGACGACTACGCGCCCGTCCTTAGTCTCGGCAATGACTTCCTTGCCGTTTATAGCATTGTCGGGGTGCGTGACTGTGCGAGGCTTGCGGCCACGCTTGGCGGGTGGGGCTTCGGCTGTGGACTGTGCCAACTTGGGCCGTGATTGAATATGCTTTAAGGCTTCGTCCTTGCCTACTTGCCGCAACTTTGTTGCAGCGAAAGAAATCGCCTGTTCAAGTGTGTTCCCTTCGGCTACTCGCAAGCCCGTTGTGGCCTCGGAAATTATTGTTAGATTCTGATTCCCTACTTGCTGTTGATGGGCAATGAATTCAAAACCTTTTACAAATCCAGGGACTTTAACTGGCTCAGCCTCAACCTCTCTTGTTTGTCCCGGTTCCAGTCCGGCGATAAGATACTTGCGCTTGCCCCCAGTCGGCGCAACGCTTGGCTTTGCCTGCTCTGCCGGCACCGATGCTCGGTGCGGGGATGTCTGAGCCTGCGCCACGTTAACCTTCTCGAAGCGTCCCAAATCGGAAAGCAATTTGCGATAATCGGAATAGGTGGTATCACGAATCGGGCCGTCATTATCGAAGAATGTTGCCTGCCATTGGCCCTGCTTGCCAGGTTTCGTTGATGGCGCAACTATCACATAGCGTCCATCGCGGCCATTGTCATACGGTGCCATTAAGCCGACCTCGCCATGCTGCTCGATGAAACTCTCAATGGCTTTCTCGCGTTCGGCGGCACGTTTGCCCGCTTCAGCAACTCGATCCATAACCGAAGGCTGTTCACGCGTCGGAATTGCGGGCGCTTCCGGCTCAGTCTTCGGCGCTGGCGCCGCTTCCTTCGCCTTCGTGGCGTTCAGAACGCGCCGCCAAGTATCCGCAAGATACGTGTCCGCCGCGCCCTCGTATCTGTGCATTTCAGCCTTGCTACGAACCCCCGCGCGTGCGCGCACGCCCCTTTCATTCCAGTTCTTGATTATTTCGCGGGCATCTTGCTTGGCCTGAGCAAATGCCGCGTCAGGCGTTAAACCATTACGCAGCCCACGCAAGAAAGACTCTAGGGATTGAGACTTTAACATGTGGTCAAAGTCCGCCCCGCCTACGCCGATTGTGCCCTGTGGCGGTCGCAATTTAAGCTCTCTTCGATGTTCGGATTCAACTTGGTCGCCAATATCCCGCATGATCGCGTGAGTGCGTTCGCGTTGATCCTCAGACAGAGAATTCAACCAATGCTCAGCCTTTGGCGCTTCTGCCGCCGCGCCAGCCTGACCCCTGAGCGTTACGGCGGTGTGGTAATCGTCCTTGATCTTGACGGCGCCAGCGCGGTCGGCCTCAGTGGGTTGGTCGTGGCGGTGAAGCGCAATCCGCCCCTCTTCGTTTAACTTCGTCATTGCCGCGTCAAAGTCAGCCTTCGACATTTCCGGGAATTCGGCGCGCAGTGTGGCAATTTCGACAGGGGAACTTGGCGTGCGCGCAAGTTTTGTCAGTTGGCCCACAATGTCGGGCGCTTCGGCGGTGCTGGCCTTAGTTTCGTCGCCGCCCTTAGTCCCGTATGCCGCCTCTCGCAGTTTCGCCACATTGGCCGCGTTGTAGTCGCCCTTTATCGGCATTCTGAACGAGCGCCCCCGGCTATTCCAATCTTCGGCAAAAGCGTTGTAAACGTCGTCGGATACGCGCCCCTGCCCCCACCATTCCTCAAGTTTGGCCGGTGTACCCTCACGCATTGCCCGCGCCTGATCTAAGGCGGCGAATGACTCCATGTCGCCCACTCTTATTTTCCCCGGCAATCTTCGAGGGTTGACTTCCTCGATAACGCGCGCTAATGCCCGCACGGCGGTGACTTCGGTGTTCGGCGCGTCAGCTTGTAAACCTGTTGCGGCGTTAGTTTGTTTATTCATAAACTTATTAACGCCGCTAACAGTGGGTTGGTTTCGGTTTATTTTCGCGCCCGTCTCTGTCTCCGGTGTTTTTACCTCTTGCGGTGTTTCGGGTTTAATGTCGGGCGGCATCATTCCACGTCTACGTTGCCCCTTAATTTCGCGCCCAATTCGCTCTTCGTGCTGCTTCATTGCTCGCTTATAGCCACGCCCTGACACAATCTCAGGTTTCAGCACGCCGCGCGCTTCCATGTCTGCGATAACAGCATTTAGGTTTTTCAGCGCCTCTTGTTCTTTTGTCTCTGACAGTTCGCCCACACGCTCTGGTGATTCTTCGGCCTTAGCCTTAGCGGCCTTCTCAATCTCATTCAATACCCCCTCTTGATACCGCCCAATCGCTGCTTTCATTTTCGCCACAGCTTCGGCGGGTAATCCCTTCTGTCGCGCCCACCTGTTCCACGTCTCCGGGTTCACTTGGGTTAGCGACACTTCTTCAGCTTTCACGCCCAGCATTCGTGCCATATCACGCTTCAATTCAACACGCACTTGTGACATTTCAGCGTCGCGGCTGAGTCCAAGCGCGCCCTTAACCGCCGGATCGTGGAAAAACGAATCTTGCCCGTGCAAGCGCTGCCCGGACGCACTCTTGAACATTCCTTGAGCTATCTTGCCAAACTCGCCCTTCTCGCCCCGTCCGGCTTCTATCTCACCGGCCACACGTCGGCCCTCCTGAATCATTCCGCGCCTATCCGCTGGAAATTCAGAATACATTCGGCCTTGCAGTCTGGCTTGCGGGCGTCCTGCGGGACGTGGCGGCGCCGGAATGCGTCGTTGGGTGTCCACCGGCTGACCTTCGGGCTGGCGTGACACACGGCGCGGCAGTTCGGCCCCCTCGTAACCTTCAATTGGCCCTATGCGATTCGTCGGTTCCTGCGCGATTGCGGGCGCTTGCCGTGGGGCTGCCGCTGTTCGTCGCTGGACGGGCTGCGCTGGCAGTTCTGCCGTCGGCGCTTCCTCCATTGCTATCCGCTGGCGAATCGCTGGCATTTCCTGCGTAGGCGGCGCGTCTGGATACTGGATACGCTGCGTGGGTATAGCGTCGGGCTGAACACGCGGTATCTCCGCCGTGCGCCGCGCTACCTGGGGCTGCATTTCTTGAACCAACGGCGCGGACGGTACGCGTTCCGGTTGCGGACGCGCCGGAAGTCGCTCCGTCGGCAAGTCTTCGATAATCGCCCCGCCTCGTGTGCGCGGGTATGGGGGCAAGCCTATTGGCCTCGGTGGTGGCCTAAACGCTGGCCGTTGCTGCTGTGGAAGTTGGGGCGGTGGAGTACCCGCCCCTTGCGTCACAGGTTGCGTCACGGGCTGAGCGGCTGGGAGAACTGGTTTTAGATATTGTTCGACGATTGGCCGCAAGACGTTCTCGTCTACGCGCTTGCCGTTTATCTTGTCCGGCGATAGCACCAAGTAGGTTTCGCCGTCAACATCAAGCGCAATCCGTCGCTGGCCCTTCTCGCGCGGCGGCTGCGGTTCGCCCTGTCGAATAATGCGGACACCCGCCGGCAGTGGTGGGGTTTCTGGTGTCACTGCTACCGGCGGGACGCTGGACGCCTGTTGCTCCGTTGCCCCTACGGGCGCAGGCGTCACAGATTCGGCGGCTTGCTGTGGCATTCGGACCGCCTGGCGTTCAGCCATATACGCTTGGCGGGCATTGGCAAGCGCCGCCTCTTTCTGCGCCGGATCACCGGGCGCACGATTGATTCTGTCAACTTCTTGCGTGTAACGATCAATGACACGGCGGATACTCAAGTCTGTCGCTTGGCGGGCATCCAACTGTGGCGGCATGACTGGACGCGCGGCGGGACTAGGAACGGCTTCGGGGGCGGCGGACAATATACTAGGGCGCCGCGCCGCCCCCACTGCGCCCGGAACGTTCAATGCCGCGCCAATAATCCCCTGCTTGGCTAGTTCCCGTGGATCAACCCGCCCCTCAAACGCTAACTGCTCAGCCCCGGAACCTAATATATTCCCAGCGCCACCCCCAAGGAGTTCCCCGCCGACACGGGCCGCAGCTTGAGCCGCCGGACTTGCGAGCCTTTTCGCAACCTCGCCGCCGATCTTCGAGCCAGCCACACCGCCGACAACTGGCGCAACAGCCCCTATGCCCGTCTGAACAAGGGCACGCTTTGGATTACGCCAGTCTGCGCCAGCGGCGCCCATTCCGCCGCCTATAGCCATTGCTGCTGGCAGGCCGCCACCAGTAAGCATGGCGCCGCCAATAGCGCCAGCGGCAGCGGGAACAGCTTCGATAACCCCCTCAGCAACGTCGGTAGCGAAAGAGCTTGGGCGCACTTGGCGCCTCTCTTCCAGCACCCGCATTCTTTGTTCTTCAGCTTCTCGCCACGCCGGTAAATCAACTGGCGTAAAGTCGCCAGAGTTCAGCCCTCGTGCAACTCCAAATCCCGCACCGGCTGTCTGCCTAGCCATTCTTGAAATCTGGCCGCCACCGCGAGCGAGCGCATCCGCGCCACGTTCGGCTAACTGCCCAATCGTTGATTTATTCGCGAACTCACTCCGTAGCCGATCTTCTAAAGCGGGCGTGACAACGGGTTGGCCGGGCTGCACAGGGTTCCACCCGGCAATCCTCGATTTAACGTATGGCCAGCCGTTACCCTCGCCAACTTCCATCCACTTGCCGTATTGCGCTTTGATTTTCTGAGCCACACTTCGCGCCGCGTCAACGCTACCCTCACGCTTCAGCGCTTCAAAGTCTTCTACCATCCTAGCAATGACGGGCGTTGCGTTTCTGCGCGCGGTTTCATCGGCGGCTAGTTTTCGCTCGCGGGAAGTAGCTGGGCGGGTCTGACGTGGATTCAGAGTCTGAATCGCTGTAGGTTTTGGCGCTTTCGGCTCATTCAAGTCGAACTGCATTTGCTGCGTAGGCCGCTGAGCCGCTTGCGTCCCTTGCGAGTCGTTATACGCTTTCCAGCGCTGCGCAATCTTCGTGACATACGCCTGCGGATTCGATAGTCCGTCTTTAGATTTATCGCTCAGCGTACCGTCGGACTTTACCGCGTCCGGCCCGCCATAGTAATAACCGGCAGCCGCCAACCACCTTTCGTTCTCGTCTTTTAAGTGGGAATGCTTATCGTAACCTTCTCGTAAGTTCTTTGCAGCGCCGACGATTTGGTGGAAAGGGTCATTACGGTCTAAGCCCATCCCTCGCGCGGTTCCCTGCGTGAGTTGAAATTCTCCCCGAACCCCTGTAGGACTTACAGCGTCAACATTGCCCCCCGATTCCTGATTTCTCAGACTCTCCCACAGCGGCTTAGGGATTCCATACCGCTCGCGAGCCTTCTCTCGGAAGTCGTCAAGCGACATTTGTTCAGGTTCGGCTTGCGTCAACTTGTTTACTTTATCTTGCGGCATAGGTGGAAATATTAGAGAATGCGCGCCATGAGATCAGGCGTAAAAGTTGGACTAAAGGTATTCCTGCCGATAGTGGGAATCGCCGGCCTGTTGTTTTTAGTATGGCCCTACTGGGAACTGCTTGTGGTTCTCTGTGCGCTGGCAGGCTTCTGCGTTGTAGGCTACTACGGGGGGAAAATTCGTCAGAATTGATTCTACTTCAGCAACTCTGCGGCCTCGGCTACGGAAATAGCGCGGCGTCCGGGCTGGCCTTTGCGCTGGGCAGGCTTCGCGCCGCCACTGCGGCTTGCGCCTAAAGCCCTACTACGGACAGAACCGCGCGTGTAATCCACGTCGGCCTTACGCTGCCGCTCAATTGCGCTTTCAAACTGACGCTGGGCTGCGCTCAATTCCTCTGGGGACGCTGCCAGTTCTTTGCCGTTTACTGTTACGGTGCCCTTCTGGATAATCTGCTGAACGTGAGCGGGCAATCTGGACAGCACGTAGGCGTCGCCGCCCTTGCCCTGATAGCTTTCCTCTGCGATTTCTTCATAAGATTTACCACTTGTCGGCTCTATACCCAATTCTATCTGTGTGGGCGGCTTCGGTGTTGCCGGGACCTCGAACGTCTTTTCATGGGTTCGCCTGTCAACCGCCACTTGTCCCGGATTGAGAATCATAGGCGCATTCGCTTCCCGTTCGCTCTTAGCGCGGGCCATCTCATCCCCAGACGCGCGGGACTGGATTGTGCTTTGAATGTTCGCAAGCTGAGCCTGTGTCATTGCTTGATCCCCAGCCGCTTTAGCTGCCGCGAACTGGGCCATTTTCTCTCGATCTTCGTCCGCGAATCGTCCCAATATCTTCGGCTTAACTCGCTCGTTGAAGTCCATATCTTGCGCGACACGCGGATTGATAGCCCCCAATCCCGCACCAGCCACGGCGCCACCTAACCCCGCGCCAAGTCCGCCACCTGTAGCGAGTCCTTTCAACCCCCCACGAAGCGCATTCAGAAGCCCACTCTTCAGTCTGCCCGGTGTCTTCCCCAAGTGTTCTTGTCGCGCGTCCTCAATTTGGTGGGGGCGGGTCTTCATCGGCGCTTCCCCGAAAGCAGGTGTGGGCGGCATGGGTATGCTACCGGCCATTCCGGCGGGCGCAGGCATTGGTGTATTGTCGGGTATTACCGTTTCCGGTAGCGGTGAAGGCGCGGCCATTCCTGGCATACGTCCAGGCATTGCCGCCGTCGGCAGGTTTGCCGCACGTAATGGACGCGGGGTAGGCTCTGCAATGTTCGGCAGCGGGCGCGCAGGTGGTGGCGGCAATGCTATAGGTGGCGCCATTGCCAGTTTTCGGCGCCGTTCCTCGTCCAAGTTAAATAGAGGATTAAAGATTGGCATTATTGTTACCGGATAATTTCAATACTCGAAGATACAGCGGTGATAGTGTTAGAAGCTGAAGCCGTGCCCCATTGCCATGTCACGTCAATTGCCTGCGCGGCCGTCAAGTCAACGGTTTGGGCGCCACCGCCGGTCAGCATTCGCAGGGTCTTTTCACCGTCAAACGTGGTTGAGTCTCCAAAGGTGAGCGTCAGAAATGTGGTTGCTACGCTTCCCGTGGCCCCTACCGCTGACACGCTGAGATCGCACACAATCTGCCCGCGCGCATTCAAATTCGCCGTGGTAAACGCCACTGCCCCAGTGTCAGCAATAGTGGAAGACCCGACCTTGATTTTTAGCCTACCCGTGGGATTGCCTGTTGTGCTGAAATTGACGTTGATTACAACTCTAAAAACCTGTCCCACTCGCGCAAGGCCGGCCTCAATGGTTGACGTGCTGCCTGCGCTGGCCGTTCCAAATATAGTCGTCTCTGTAACGGTGTTCGCAACGGTCTTGGATGTGACCGAATTGAACATACTGGTAACGACAGGGTAGAAGTTGGACGAAAAAGATTGAACCGTCGTGCCGCTTCCAGTAGTCAACGGATAGCGAACGGCAACCGTCCCCGGAACTGCGTTGCCTGTGCCGGGGCCGCCGGCGACTATCAAATTAGCGCCTGCCGTATTCGTCCCGCTCGCGTCAGGACTGACAATCACTCCACCGACAGGTGAAGCGCCAGGCGTGCCAACGGCCAACCTGCCCGTACCTTTCGGGGTTACGGTGATATTGATATTGGAATCGTTGCCACTCGCACTGACAGTCGGGCTGTTAGCCGTCGCGGCATTCGCTAGCGTCAGCTCGTTGACAGCTGAGCCTGTCGCAGTGAGGTTCAATAACTCATTGCCGTTGGTGTCAAGAATGGCCGTGCCGATTTTGGGACTAGTGAGCGTCTTATTTGTAAAGGTCTCAGTCCCGGCAAGCGTGGCCAGCGTGCCAGTTGTCGGCAAGGTGACGTTGGTTGAACCCGTCGTGGTCAGGGTTAAGGCGTTTGCCCCACTCGTTGTAAAAGAACTCGCCGTGGTGAGCGCGCCACCTGTGGTGAGATTGCCGCCAAGGTTCAACGTTCGGTTTGCGTCGTTGAGGGTAAAAGTAAGTGTCCTGCCAGCGGTGAACGCTTCCGTGCTAGCAAGTGTTAAATCAAAGGCGGCGCCAGTAGACCGGATTCCAAGAGAAGTTAACGCCGTGTGGGTTCCCCCACTCAGTGTTGGCCCCGTCCCAAACACCAGCGCGCCGCTTCCCGTTTCATCCGAAATCACGCCTGCAACCCCTGCCGACGTGGTAATAGTGTTGCTGGTTCCGCTTCCAGTGCGGTTGTACAGTCCAGTGGTGGCAGTGCTAGCCAGCGCGTCAAGATCGGCGTCGGCTGTAACGTTGGTTCGGGTATTCGGAACATCGTCGGCTGCCGTAAAAGACGTACCAACAAAATTCAGTATCGTTCTTTGTGGTAAATTTGAAGCCTCTTCTTGAATGCGGTTATAGCCAGCCGTCCCGGCCAAGCTCAGCGTTCCACCTACGATCTGAAAATCCGCCCCCAGCGTGAGGCAGTTTTGCACGTTTCCCGTAGCCAGATAGTAAATCATCTGGCTCGCAGTGCAGGACGGAAAGCGCGCGTCTATCTGGGTTGTGGTGTAATAGTCTGTCGGGATCGGCGGCGATGGATTTGCGGGGCTGTTGTACTCGCAGATTTGCGCCCAACTGGTCGGGGTCGTAGTTGAATCCAGTTTGAATTCCGTCACGCATTGGGGATAGCCTTGCATGAACCCGCCGGATTGAGTGTAGAACCCCGCGAAGTATCGAGCCGTTGGAAATGACGAATCAGTTGTGGCCGGCAGGTCGTCAACGGCAGGGACGTAGGCAATGTTTTGAACGCCATCATTTATTATCGAGACGCCATATCGCCTATACCACTGTGTCGAACCAGGGGAACCCGCTTGCACCACGAAAGTCTCGCCAAACGGGACGAATGACTGCATGGCGTAGATACGGAGGTGGACGAACTTCCACAGGGTTGCTGTCACTGTTCCCGTCGTCTCAGCGTAGGTCGCGGTGAGCGTAAAGGCGCTTCGACTGGCAACGCTTAGTATGGTGTAAGTGACGCCTGTGCTGAAGGTGATCTTCATTCCGCCAATGCCGACGGCGGACTGCGGGAGACAACTTGAACAGGTAACACTGGCCGAGCTGAGCGTGACGGATATACCGGTTACGCTTGTATCTGCGCCTGCGTTGGCGCTGTTGAATCCGGTTATTGTGGACGCGCCAATGTCCACGTTTGTGGCCAAGACGGGAGAGACAAGCGCGAAAACTGCGATTAGGGCAAAGAGAATATGTTTCATTGGTAATTGTGGAAGTAAACGGAAAGGGTGCGATCTTCGAGATATGCCCGGTAACCAAGCACGCATTGATAAACCAGGGTTGGCACGGCGGCCCACGATTCGCCTAGCAGGAAAAACGTTCCGTCAGCCGCCAGCGCAAAGCCAACAAAGCCGGGGTGCTTCATCCAATGATAGGGGCCATTTTTTACGATGTAATCCGGGACAACGATACCGACGGTGAAAAAAGGATTCACAGCCCGCGCCCATATCACAAGGGTGTTGCCTGCAAGAAAAAGCGCGGCCCCGCTAAAGCGTATCCAGTCTGGAAAAACGCTTGGCGCCACCGCGCTTTGCACGAGGGCGATTGCCCATATCCCGTGCAGCGAGAGTGCCGCCAGATAGCAACTGGCGTCTTTAGGGGATTTGAAGTAGTCCTTACGGTACGTCTGCGGTATGAAAGTGCAAGACCCAACCGTTATCAACAAATTGAGAGAAACGAAGAGAGTCCACCACATTAGATAAACGGTATCGCTGCGGAGCCAACCTGAGCTGCGCCGCCGATTATGGAATTCCAAATGGACGGCTGCGGCTGAGACACTTGTGTGTTGAACCCGCTTGAGGTACCGCTGCCGCCGGTTTGCACGATATTCGGTAAAACCATCTGCCGGCGCTGCAAGTCCGCCAGCGTCATGGCCCGTCGCCGCTCGTTATTTGTCTGCTGTTTTATGTATTCAGCATTCGCCGCTTCCCCCGCGCCCTGCGAGTCTATATCACGGAGTTCTTTTGCTTGTGCAGACTCTCGGAGAATACGAGGCACACCCATGCTGAAAGCGCTGTTGTAGCGGTTTTCGGCTTCCTGTCTTCTTAAATCTGTGCGCCTGCCCACGCCTGGATCAATATTTACCTCATCCCCAAAGTCTAGCGGGGTACCCAAAAACGCCTGCGCTTCCGGCGTGCTGGCTATACCCATCGGCGCGTAGGTGTTCGTCTGCTGCTGCTGCTGCTGAAATGGCGTTTTGACAGGCTCTGGCTTGCCTTTTCCCATGAACTATCTCCTTGTGGGCGGTTTAGTGTCGGCGGGCAGTTCTTCACCTATGCGTGGCCTGGCGGCTTCGATAATAGCCTCGTCCCAATTCGAGAACTTTTTATCACCGACGCGAATAGAATCAACTCGCAGTGTCCTGTCTGGATTTGGCTCTGGATTTAGCGCGGCATTAAAGGACATCTGCGCCAATCTCGGCGCTTGGATTTTAAAGAAGACCGGGAACCACTCTTGCGGCCTCCCATCGTCTCGATCATGCCCCGCGTAAGTCACATATGGCCGCAAAGGGGCTGGCAGGGATACGTCTATTCGGCTCACCGCGTCTGCGGTGAGTTCCTGCCGCCTCTGCTCTTGTTGCTGTCGGCGTTCTGCTTCTCTCTCAGCCGGATCACGGCTGACTCGCTCCCGCGCTTCTTCTATCAGTTCTTCAAGTGTCATGACCTGTACTCGCTGTAATCCGCTGGCGTGAGTAAGAAATGTCGAAAGTCTGGCTCGTGGCTCAATTCCCTCATTCCGCAACGGATTGCCAACTTTGCGGCCGCCCGCTTGTTGCGGGGTATACATGCAGTCAGCGCCGTGAATCCTTGCCGAAATAGAATGCCGGCCGTCTTCAGTAAAACTTGAGCAAGCGCATTTGGGTGAACTTTGTGACGGCCAGTAACAACGTGATAAGCCAACATTTGCCTATCGGTTCTTTCAAGGGAGAGACAGCCCACGAAAACCCCGTCCACATATAGCCCATAATGTGTCCACTTCGGGGCGTTCATTTCAGCCGCGTACCTGTCCCAGTCGGCATCTGGGGGCTGCGGGCCAAACTCCCATTCCGCGACTTGGCGCAATTGATCCTGGCGAAGCGGCTGAATCTGAATCATGTATACGCAACAAGACGCCAGCGCGTATCCTCGCCATCGTATTCAAGAATCGCGCACCGGTCCGGCTGAATCGCCACAGTCCCGACCGTTCCGGTAATGATTCTGTATTCCGCCGTCGAACTGGCGGATTGATTCGCTAAAGAGATATTTGCGCCGCCTGCAACGTTATAGATAGTGACGCGCCGTCCGGCCTCCACGTTAGCAAAACCTGTAATCGTTCGCGCCACGCCGTTTGTGGATAGCCTGAAAGAATTTCCATTCGGCAGGGTAAGGTTATTCTGATCTGCCGTGAATGCGTCAAACGTTATCTGCCCATCAATGGACACATCCTGAGCGGCGATTCGCGGCCCTGTAATTGGATCAAGAACGGGCAACCGCCGCTCAAAATCCTCATCCCCTCGTGTAAACCTCTGGCCTTCATCAATGTATCTGGGCACTATTACCGCCGCTCAGTTCTAGGAGTTCCGCGCGCCACGAATGACTGAAAATCGCCGCCGTTGCTAAAGTTAAACCGAAAGGCGAATCCGCGCGCCTCAATATTGGTAAACTGTTCCGCTTCGCTTTGCTCGGCTGTGTCAGATAGTGGAAAATTCGCCGCAGCCTGGCCGGTATTAGTTACGTCCGGTATAGGCGTATCTGGCAACACTGCAAAAACATCCAAGCTGTCTATCTTGCCGTTCGCAACGAAACTCTTCAGCCGGTTGCGGTTCAACTGCCTGCCATCAATGTACTGACAAACCGCATAAGGGGAGCCGCCGATGCCTGCACCCCCTTCCCACTCATTCACCCTATAGTTGCCACCGCTGAGGTAAGTCACGTACAGCGTTCCGTTTACGACTTGGGCATCAATAATCCTAGCGCTGAAATTCAGTGGCGCGCCCCACACGTTCTCTTGCGCCATCCACGGAATTACGGTGGTCGCTTCGCCGTCGTCGTGGATAAACAAAACGGCGGAATTCTTTGGATCAACAGCCAAGACGACGCGTGCAGGGTTCCAATTTTCCATTTCTTTCAATACGTCCCGTGCGAATTCAACGTCAATATTCTCTTCCGCCCTCGTTCTGCCGGGCCTATTGTTGTAGAAATAGAAATAATCAACGTACAACACCCCGTTTGTTGCGGCGGCAAAGCCTGGCTCGGCAATGATTCGCAGGTTGTAGGGTTTTTGCGGATCGTTCGTGAAGTTGAGCAATTCCAGGCCGGTAGTCGTCATCAAATACAGCGGCCCATCCGACGCCAGGACATTCACTAAGTTACTGCCCGACGCCGTGCCGATAAACAAATCACCTAAATGTTCGGGATTGTCGTCCAGCATAGCGCCAAGCGCGTTTCCGGTCACATCCGTAGGCGACGCCGTAACCGTGTCGGGTATGCCCCACAAGAAGAGTCTATCGGCGTACTTCGCAAGTCCCGCAGCCCGTCTAGGTCTTTGTACGCTGCGCGATATGAGGGCGCCAAGCTCGGTGTCGTACCAGTTCGCAGCCATCGTGTTAAGCGTCATCGTCTTGCCGGCTCCGGTTGTCCCGGTAAAATTGCTTGTCAGCGTGCAAGACGTTTCTGCCACGAAGTCGCCAATCTCATATGCTCCGCCGTCAATCGTCACCTGATCGCCGCGCCGTAAATCCCTTGTCCAGAATGTCCCAACCCCAAGCGTGAGCGAGGGTGATCCATTCGTAGCCGTGAACGTGCCGCGAGGTGTTAGATACACATATCTAACAACGCGAATGCCGCCCCCTTGATCCGCCGAACGGGTGCCACAAAAAATCCATCCGTCTTGGCCGGACACAGCGTTTGGGGGGTCAATTCGGATTAGGGTTGACCCAGTCGGAGAAATGTTGTTATAGACGATTTCTGAAGGTGGCCCGATGGCGTTTGTCTTGCTGCGCCAGGGCGCTACCGCAACACCCACTTGCCCCGTTAGCGTCCGCTGTCCGAATGTGCCAGCGCCGGCTGTCAAAACAGTTACGTCTGCCGAGGTCAAAACTGGCTTATCGAATCCCGCGTCAAAAACGTTGTAGCCGCCAACACCGTCAGGCACGGCGACGCGCAAACGTCCAGCCGTCGAAGAAGTTGTTAAGCCAGATACCGACGTTTCATTAAGATAGACTTGGGCAGAAGTGTCTTGACTGAGATAGAACAGGACAGCGTTTTGGTAGCGAACAACACTAGCATAGGGCAACAGATCGCCAACAAGCCCCCCCGCAATGGAGGCCCGCTGAGTATCTGCCGCAAAGATTCTTGCCCCAACATTGGTTGACGAAACCTGGTTCAGCCCGTTAGCCACTTCAAGTTTGCCACCTGGACGTAGCAATACACCCGAACCGGCCAGGATCGTGCTTTGCAGTCCGTTCGGCGCAAACACTGCCGCACGCGGGAAGTATCCCCGTGTGAAAGCAACTTCAATGGTATTTAAATTTGCGGGTTCAGGCATTGGCAGGCTTGGTCTTTACGGTGACTTGGTTGCAGAGTTCCTGCACAAGCATGTCGGCTAGTTCTTCCGGGAAATCATCCACGCTGGCAGGCGTATAGCTTGCCGTCACTGTCAGCGGGCCGCTGGCGGACTGAACGTCAAAGGACGTGTTCACCTGCGTATTGCGCGCGCGCGTCAGAATCGTCGCCTTGTCTTTAATGGTGTAATAGCCGAAAACCGTAATCTGCGGACGTAGAAAATCGGCATAGTTGACAAGCGGGTGCAATCGCTGCCCCTCAGCGTCCAGTACGGCGCCAAAATGGACGCCTTCAAGTAGAATCTCGCCAGCGACAGTCGTGACGCTTCCAGTGGCCGCCAACAAGTCGCCTTCGCCGTTCGCGTCCAGCGTTACGGAATATTCCTGCTGCAAAAGCCCGCGTAAGGACGGGTCGCGCATTACCCGCTGCCCTAGCGCGCCCGACGCCTGCATGACGCATGCAGCCAAGTCTATCTCGGACTCTGGCCACATGTGCGGCTGCGGCTGGCCAGCATTAAGCTGCCGTTTGGCGCGCTCGATCAGTTCCGGCTTTGTCATCGCTCACCCCTCCGCGTCCGCCGTTCACCGTATTGAGTTTGCCACCTGCCCATTCGGCGTTGGTGTTCTTCCAGCTTCTCAATCCGTTCTTTGAGTTCCTTCCACGCCTGCGGATCGCGGGCTGGATCAATATGGCGGGTTGTGTCGTAAACGTGCTGATCTATTCCCGGCTGCTTCGCTATCAAATTTGATAGTTGATGGTAAGCCACAGCGCCAGACGAAATAATGGCTATAAAGCCCGTCAGAATTGAAGCCAACGCGGCGTTTTCACGAATCCAAGTAATCATGTTGAAGAGGGAGCCGCTTGGGCTTTTCCGTAAGCCAGCGGGTTTTGATAACTGCGAATCTGGGCAATAGCTGCCAGCCACTCAGCGTTTGCGCCATCGTACAACGCGCCGAACATGCTTTCTTTCAGCGCAAGTTTGGCCACTGAACCCGCTGCAAGCGCAGCCTCGTGTTCGTCGTTAAGACTGATATTGCCGGTGAATGACGTTGGCCGGGCATAAACACAAACGCCCATTACCACATTGGTTCTGGTGTGTTCGATTCTGCCGTCATTTATGGCGTACCAGTACGGCGTAAAGCCGCTGTAAATAGTCGAAGAAAAGTTAGTAAAGCTGCGCACGGCATCAAGTGGCGCGGGCAGAACTGCCTTACTGTCCGAAGCGTCCCGCACGAATCGGGGGACGCCAATAATTCTTGATCCGCCACTGCCAGTGGTTGGAATGTCTACCCGGTTGGCCAGCGAACCCGTCACGTCAGCAAATCTCTGCCGTTCGGGGTGAAGCGGCGTAGTGGCTATGGCTTCCACGATTTCGCTGATCGTTGCGGCCAATGCGTCCTCAACATGCGAATCTAGGAAATCCGGGCCAACAACGGTTAAAGTTGACGGACTAGCGGCGTAGTTGGTGTCTGCCGTGGACGCAGTTGCGCCAAGTACAGCACCCAGCCGGTTCAAAACTTGCTGAATAACCCTCTCAAAAGTAATTGCCATTTAGCGCCGCCACGTAAACAATCTTGCACAATAAATGACAAGCCTGATCTTGATTGAATGAAATGCTTTCGTTACTTTTTGCCCAATCAATTCCGGCGTGTAAAACAAACTCAATCCCAGCAAGCCACAATTT
>Ga0111538_10003583_pt1 | contig 21673 bp, 22 predicted proteins | sample SoiMethybrSBSTD1_FD_79669 | JGI IMG/M metagenome (GOLD analysis project Ga0111538, IMG submission 79669) | Bulk soil microbial communities from a Populus tree surrounding site in Tennessee, USA - Soil MetaG P. TD hybrid SBSTD1 (version 2)... | ecosystem: Environmental > Terrestrial > Soil >... | reverse complement strand
GGCCCCGAACGAGATCACCGCCGTCACGCAGCATCGCCTCACCATGGACGGCCGCGCGCTCGACTACACCGCCACCGCCGGGCACCTGACCGCGCGCGACCTGGGGACCGGTGCGGCGCGCGCATCGTTCTTCTACGTGGCTTACACGTTGAACGCCGCGGCGCCGGCCACGCGCCCGGTGACGTTCTTCTATAACGGCGGCCCGGGCTCGGCCACCGTGTGGCTGCACATCGGGTCCTTCGGGCCGCGGCGGCTCGCGACCGCCGTGCCGGCCACGAACCAGCCCACGCCGTTCGCGATGGTGGAAAACACCGAGAGCCTGCTCGACCTCACCGACCTCGTCTTTGTCGACGCGGTGGGCAGCGGCTACTCGCAGGCGGTCGCGCCGAACGCCAACAACGCCTTCTGGGGCGTCGACGACGACGCGACGGTCTTCCGCGACTTCGTCATGACCTACGTGGCGCGCAACAACCGCGGCGAGTCCCCCAGGTTCCTCTACGGCGAGTCGTACGGCGGCCCCCGCACGGCGGTGCTCGCGGACCTGCTGGAGGCGGCGGGCTCGCGCCTGCACGGCGTGGTGCTGCAGTCGCCCGCGATGAACTACAACAGCAACTGCGACATCGGTTCGACACCCACCATTCCCTGCACCGGCTTCATCCCGAGCTATGGGGCGAGCGGCGCGTGGTTCAACCGCTCCAATCCCAGCCCGCCGGCGGCGCAGATCGATGCGTTCATGGGCGAGGCGCGTTCGCTCGCGCTGAACCGCTACGAGCCGGCGGTGCGGGCGAACCTGACCAACATCACGCAGCCCGACGCGGTGCTGGTGAACGACCTGGTAAGCGTCACCGGCCTCGTCGAGACCCACTGGCGCTCGCGCCTGAACATCGGTCCCGGCTACTACCGCGTGAACCTGATCCCGGGCACGCTGCTCGGCCGCTACGACACGCGCATCACGGCGCCCGGCGGCAACGCCGACTCCGATCCGTCGAGCAACCTGATCGGCAGCTCGTTCGCCACCCGCCTGCCGGAATACCTCGCCAGCCTGGGTTACACCAATCCCTCGACCTACACGCTGCTCAGCAACGCGATCCAGACCTGGCGCTGGCGGCACGAGGGCAACGCGGTGCCCGATACCATTCCCGACCTGGCCGCGGCGATCGCGCAGAACCCGCGCCTCAAGGTGCTCGCGGTGAACGGCTATCACGACGTGGCGACGCCGTTCTTCACCACCGAGGTCGACCTGGCGCGTCTCGGAGCCAATCCGAACGTCACGGTGCGCAACTACATGGGCGGGCACATGACCTACCTCGACGATGCCTCGCGCGTGCGCATGAAGGCCGACCTCGCTGCCTGGTACCGGAGCGCCCTTGGCAACTGACCGCCGGCACTTCCTGCGCCTGCTGGTCGCGACATCGCTGCTCGCGTTGCCGCCTGGCGCCGGCGCGCAGAACAAGGCCGCCTACGAAGTGCCGATGCTCGACCCGTGGGTGGCGCCGGGTACGCTCGAGAAAGCCGTCATCGCGCCTCCCACGGATGGGGAAGCGCTGCGCCAGCAGGTTCGGGCGAAGCTGAAGCGCCGCTTCGACGCGGCCGCGGGGCCCGACGGCACCCTCACGGCCGCGCAGGCCCGCTCAGCCGGTCTGGGCGCGATTGCGGATCGCTTCGATGCGATCGACCGCGCCGGGCGAGGCGTGGTCCGATTCGAGGACTACGAGCGCTTTCTCGAACTTCGCCGCTAGGTAGATCGCGGCCCATCCCCGGCCGCCTGCAGCCGTGTGAGCAGGCCGACCGACACGAAGCACACCACGATCAGCAGAAGAGTCGTTTCGTCCATTTGCATTCCTCACGGTAGGGATCGCTTTCCGGTGGTTGGGGATGTTGTTGCCTGGGCACGACGTTTTCATGACGCGCGAGGGCGTCGTCCGCGGCGGCGTACTTTCCGCAGCCGGCGGCGAGGAGGAGGAGCAGCAGTGCGAGGGAACCTCGTGTCATATAGCCCCACGCTACTGCTGAACTAGGGCAATATCCGTCCTATATCTCCAATAAAGTCGGGGTCATGCCCAAACCGACCACGCGCGTCCTCGCCGTCCTCGAGCTGCTCCAGTCCCAGGGGTTGGTGAGCGGCGCCGAGCTGGCGCGCCGCATCGAGGTGGACGCCCGCACGCTGCGCCGCTACATCAGCGCGCTGGAGGAGATGGGTATCCCGATCACCACCGAGCAGGGGCGCTACGGCGGCTACCGGCTGGTGCCGGGGTACAAGTTGCCGCCGATGATGTTCAGCGAGGAGGAGGCGCAGGCGCTCTCGCTGGGACTGATCGCCGCGAAGGGCCTGGGCCTCGCGGACGCGGCCCCGGCGATCGAGAGCGTGCAGGCCAAGCTCGACCGCGTGTTGCCGAGCGCCCCGCGCAAGACCATCGCGGCGCTGCGTGAGAGTGTCGCGCTGCAGATGGGGAACGCGCGCACGAATGCCGATGCGAGGCTCCTGCGGGTGCTCTCGGAGTCGGCCGGTACGCGGCGCACCGCCACGTTGCGCTATCGCGCTGCCGACGGCGCGCTCACCTCGCGCGACTTCGACGTCTACGGCAACGTCTTCCGCTCGGGCCGGTGGTACGTGGTGGGCCACTGCCACCTGCGCCAGGGGCTGCGCACGCTGCGCCTCGACCGCGTGGCGCACGCGGAGCTGCGTGAGGATCCGTTCACGCGACCCGACGGCTTCGACGCGGTCGAATACCTGAACCGCGCGCTTGCGAGCGTCCCGCGCGGCGTGGCCACGGAGCTATTCCTATATACGGACCTCGAGGGCGCGCGCCGCGAGCTTTTCAACGGGTTGGGGGTTCCGGAGTCCGCCGAGGGCGGCGTGCTGCTGCGTGGCTACTGCGACGAGCTCGACTGGTATGCGCGCGAACTCATGCGCCTGCCGTTCGCGTTCGAAGTGCGCGCGCCCGTCGAGCTGCGCGCGACGGTGGGGCGGCTCGCCCGGGCACTCGCCGAGCGCTTCGCCTAGCCGGCGCGTTACCGCTCACCGATGAAGATCGCGCGTCGCCGCATTACTGCACCGTGACCTGGGAGACCTCGGCTCGCCCCCGGGCGGCCTTCTGAAGCTCCTCGAAGTCGTCCTCCGCGAGCTTCTCGAAGGAGGCCAGGGACGCTCGCCGTGCCTCGGCGATCGCGGCTTCCGCTTCGGATCGGGCGCCGGCGCAGCCCCCTGGGTGCGTGCCGCTGGCTGTGCTTGCCCGCTCTCCCGCGAGATTCCGGCTCATCCCGGCGACCGGGATCGGTTCGCCCAGCCGGGTGACGAGCGAGACCTTGCGCTCCACGCTCGTATCGACGGACCAGGCGCACCGGCGGTTCTCGACCGCGCCCTGGTACGGGACGAACGCACCGCCTTGCTCGCGGGAGCTGGCGGCAACGTCGAGGATCCACTTGACGGCATAGCGTTCGGTCGTGCTGTCCGTGTAGCGCACCACGAAGGCCCGCTCCCGGGTGGTCACGACCTCGGCCGCGGTGGCGAAGGGTGCGAGAACCGACAATGCTGCGGCAACGCTGATGAGGTGCTTCACGGGTGCTCCTTTTCGCTGGCAAGTTTGCGGAAGTGGGCCTCCATGCGCCCGGCATCCGGTTCGAGGCCGGTGAACAGCTTGAACGCGCCCAGGGCCTGGCCGACGTTCATGTGGCCCCCGTCGACGACGATGCAGCCCCGGGCACGCGCGGCCTTCACGAGCGGGGTCTCGAGCGGCCGGTAGACGACTTCGGACACCCACATTCCCGGAGCGAGGAGCGACTCGGGCAGCGGCATGCCCGGGTTGCCTGCCATGCCGGTGGGTGTGGCGTGAATGAGGCCGGTCGCGCCGCTCAGCGCGGTCGCGAGCTCGCCCGCGTGCGCGCGGTTTCCGGGGGTGTGCTCGTTCAGGCGTGCGGCGAGCGCCTGGGCTCGCGCGGGGGCGCGGTCGACGACAACGACCTCGCGAGCCCCGAGCTCCAGGACCGCGTGTGCGCACGCGGCGCCTGCGCCGCCCGCGCCGAGCAGCGCAACCCGGCCGAGTTTCGCGCCCGGCAGCGAGCGCGCGAAGCCCCAGCTCCATCCGGTGGCGTCGGTGTTGTATCCGACCAGGCGATCGCCATCGCGCACGACCGTGTTCACCGCGCCAATCGCGGCGGCTTCATGCGAGAGGCCGTCCAGCAGCTGCAAGATCGCCTGCTTGAAAGGATGGGTCACGTTCACGCCGCGGAAGCCGAAGACGCGCAGCGCCGCGACGAGGTCGGGCAACGAGGGCACGGGCCCGCGCGCGCCCTCCAGGTCGATCAGCTGGTAGTGGACCCTGAGCCCATGGTGCCGAGCTTCCTCCTCGTGCAGCGCGGGGGCGAGGGAGCGCCCGATGCCGGCGCCGATCAGGCCGAGCAGCACCCTCAACCCTTGTAACCCAGCAGCCGTGGCACCACGAGGGTGAACCAGGGAACGTAGGTGATGACGAGCAGCGTGATGGTCATGGAGATGTGGAACGGCACCATCTCCCTGACGATCTCCCGCAGCGGCACGCCGGTGATCTTGACCATCATGAGCAGGAGCAGTCCATAAGGCGGGGAGCATAGCCCGATCATCACGTTCACCACCACCACCACGCCGAAATGGACCGGGTCGACGCCGAGGGCGAGCGCCGTGGGCATCAGCACCGGCACGAAGATGAGCAGGATCGTCGTCCCCTCGAGCACGCATCCCAGGAGCAGGAGCAGCACGTTGGCGAGCAGCAGGAACATGAAGGGCGTGAGCTCCGCGGCCTTCAGCGTCGCGGCGAGCGCCTTGGGGATGTTCTCGACCGTGATGACGTAGTTGAACACCATCGCGCCTGCGATGAGCATGCCGATGGAGGCGGTCACCCGGGCGCTGCTGAGCAACGCGTTGTAGGCGTCCCGCAGGCTCATGGTCCGGTACAGGAATGCGGACACCGCGAGCGAGTACATGGCCGCGGCCGCGGCGGCCTCGGTGGGCGTGGTCGCCCCGCTATACAGGCAGACGAGCAGGATGACCGGCATCAGCAGCGCCGGAAACGTCTCCAGGGTGATGCGCGGGAGCTCCCGCAGCGGAATGGGCGGCTCGACCGGGAAGTTGCGCCGCTTCGCGACCATCGCGATGAGCGCCATTTGCGCGACGCCGATCATGAGGCCGGGGATGATGCCCGCCAGGAGCAGGTAGCCGATCGACGTGTCGGAGATGAGCGCGAAGACCACCAGCGGGATCGAGGGCGGGATCACCGGCCCCAGTACCGCGGAGGCCGCCGTGAGCGCGGCCGCGAATGCGGGCGGGTAACGCCCGTCGCGGGTCATCATCGTCTGCATGATCTTCCCGGAACTCGCGGCGTCGGCCAGGGCCGAGCCCGACATCGCCGTGAAGACCACGCTCTGCAGGACGTTCACATGCGCCATGCCGCCGCGGAAGCGCCCGACGAGGGCGTTGCAGAAGGTGAGCAGCCTCTCCATGATCGAGCCGCTGTTCATGAACTCGGCGGCGAGGATGAAGAGCGGGATCGCGAGCAGCAGGAAGCTCGAGTACATCCCGTTCAGGAGCTGCTCGGCGGCGGTGCCGACGTCGAGGCCCGCTACCAGGAGGTAGAGCACCGAGCCGCCGATCATCGCGTGGCCAACCGGCAGCCCGAGCATGCTCAGCGTGAGGATCGACATCACGGCGATCATGAAGGCGTTGGAGACGTTCACAGCGCGGAAGTGGCCTTGGATGGATCGGCTTCCCCCGGCCCCTTGCCGCGCGCGAAACCCCACAGCAGCCACAGGTAGCGCGCGATCACGGCGGCGACGAAGAAGAGGTAGATGGAGTACAGCCAGTCCATGCGGATCTTCAGGTACGAGGACTTCTCGACCTTCATGAAGGTCACGTAGCTCCACGCCCCGGGTAGCGAGAGCGCGTAAAGCACGACGATCGCAAGGGACACGAGGACCGCCATCACAAGGCGCGCCCGGCGCCCGGCGATCGATGTGAGGAGGTCGATGCGGATCTCCTCGTCCTCCTTCACCACGAAGGCCGCGCCCCACAGCACCATCCAGAGCCACGTCACCACCGTGAGCTCGGTGGTCCAGCCGGTGGGATAGTTGAAGACGTAGCGGAAGACGATCTGGACCATGAAGGCGGCGAACATGACGCCCAGGAGCGCGGCGAGGACGTTCTCCGCGCGACGCTGCAGCCAGCTTGCCGCCTTCCCGAGGGGACGATTCATCTCCTCAGGTTACTTGAGGGCGCTGATCCTTTCGAGCATTCCGCGCGGCCACTCCTTCGCCTCGTCCGAGGCGAGGTATACCTTCTGCGCATGCGCGCGGAAGGCGTTCACGTCGGGCGCGTAGACCTCCAGCCCCTGCTTGCGGAATCCATCGGCGAGCTCCGCCTCGCGCTTGAGGTGCTCGGCCGCGCTCCACGCGATGGCCTTGTCCGCCGCGGCCTGGAAGGACTTCTGCTTCGCCGCTCCCATCGCGTTCCACGCCTTGAGGTTGACGCTGAGCAGGTCGTAGCCGACGAGATGGGAGGTAAGGACGATCTGCGACATCACCTCGAAGAACTTCATGTTCTGCACGTTGGGCAGCGGGTTGTCCTGCCCGTCGACGGCGCCGGTCTGCAGGCCCGTATACGTCTCGGCATAGGCCATGGGAGTGGGGTTGGCGCCGAGGGAGCGGCCGAGAAGCTGCCAGGCGTCCCCGGGAGGCATGCGCAGCTTGACGCCGGCGAGGTCCGCGGGCGTGGTGATCTTCTTCTTCGGCTTGAGCCCCACCTGGCGCGTGCCGAAGAAGGTCGGGCCCAGGATCCGGATCTTGACCTGCTCCTCGGCCTGCTTCTTGTACTGCGCGCCCAGGTCGCTCGACCAGAACGCGTTGAGGTGGTTCGCGTCGCGGAAGAGGTAGGCGGAGGTGAGGATGGACCATGCAGGGATCTGCTTGGAGATGTCCTGCGGGGAGATATTGCCCAGCTCGAGGTTGTCGCGCTGCAGCGCGACCAACTCGGTGCCCTGCTTGAAGAGCGAGCCGTTGAAGAACGGTTCGATGGTGCAGTCGGCCGCGACCTCCTGGGCAAGCATCCGCACCATGTCCGCGCGGATGTCCTTGTCGGAGAAGACTGCGGCGAGGCGCAGCGTGGGCTTGCCCTGCGCGAGTGCGGGCAGCGCGCCGGCCGCGGCGAGGGCGGCGCCGGCCTTCAAGGCGGCGCGGCGGGTGATGGTGTCCATGGTTCTCCTCCTGGGTCTTATGGTTTCGGTTTCAACAGGTAGCGCAGCACGATGTCGGTCACCACGGCGCAGCGCCCCGCGACGTCGCCCTTCGCGCCCATGTCGTGCTGGAAGATGTTCGAGAAGGTGTGCTGGTGGCTCACGTTGAAGTTGCCCAGGGCCGCGATCGCCATGTGGACGTCCACGGGGTCGACCCCGGTGCGGAAGCTGCCCTCGGCATGGCCGCGCGAGATCACCCTCTCCAGCAGCGAGACGATGGGCCGGTTCAACGTGCGCATCGCCTTCGATTTCTTCAGGTGCCGGCCCTTCTCCTGGTTCTCGGCGATGACCAGGCGCACGAAGCCCTCGTGCTCGATGTAGTAGTGGAAGGTGAACTCCACGATGCGCCTCATCGCCTCGACCGGGGGCAGGTGGTCGAGGTCGAGCTCGGCCTCGGCCTGGCGGATCTCGGCATACACGTGCTCCAGCACCGCGAGGTAGAGCTTCTCCTTGGCGCCGAAGTAGTAGTTGATCATCGCCCGCGTGGTCTGCGTGCGCGCGGCGATGGCGTCCATGCTGGCGCCGTTGAAGCCGCGGGAGGCGAACTCCCCGAGGGCGGCCTGGACGATGCGCGCGCGGTTGGCTTCCGGCGCCTTGGGCTTGCGCATGGCTGCGGTGCGGCCCGGCACGCGGTTCTCGGGCATGGAGCTCCCTCTGGAATTAACGTAGCCGCCAGTATAACTTGACAGACCCGTTAATTCAGCGCATTTTTCGGCCACGGTCGGCATGCGTCGGACTTTATCGGCGCGGACGAAGCGCCGGCAAGGCGCGGACCGGCAAGTTGTGCGCTACGCGCACCGTTTTCACGGCACTCTGGAGGAGGCGCGGACAGATGGCCAAGCAGGCGGCAGCCGCCGCGGAGTATTCGCCCGCGGCCACCGAAGGCATGGGGCCGGTTCCGGCCGGCAATCCCGCGGGCATCGAGGGCATCGAGTTCATCGAGTTCGCGACACCGCGCCCGCAGGCCCTCGGCCAGGTGCTGGAGCTCATGGGGTTCCATCCCGTCGCTCGCCACCGCTCGCGCGAGGTCGTCCTTTACCGGCAGGGCGACATGAACCTGGTCGTCAATGCCCATCTTGCTGCCGGAACGGCGGACGGCACCGACGAGGCGCCCTCGATTGCGGCCGTGGCCTTCCGTTTCCGCGACGCCGCGCGGGCCTACAAGCGTGCCCTCGACCGAGGCGCGTGGGCGGTGCCCACGCAGGTCGAGGTGATGGAGCTCAACATCCCGGCGATCCACGGCGTGGGCGGAAGCCGCCTTTACTTCGTCGACCGCCACCGTGAGTTCTCGATCTACAGCGTGGACTTCGTTCCGATACCGGGGGCCGATCCGCGGCCCGCGGCCGTGGCCGGGCTGCATTGGTTCGGGCTCGTGCAATACGTGGGTCAGGGCCGGATCGAGGACTGGAGCGAGTTCTATCGCGAGCTCTTCGGTTTCGAGGCGCTGCCCGATGAGCGGCGGTTCGGCATCCTGCCGAAGGGGCACGTCCTGCAGAGCCCCTGCGGCTCGATCCACCTGCAGCTGATAGCGCCCGAGCCCGACGCGCTGGTTCCGCATGGAGCCGAGCGCCTGCAGCGCATCGGCCTCGGCGCGCCGGACATTCGCGCCGCCGTGCAGGCGCTGCGCGAGCGTGGCGTGGAGTTCTACGTCTCGGAGCACCTGCGCGTCGAGGACAAGGGCGCGCTCACCCGGGCGTGGCTCGGCAGCCTGATGTTCGAACTGGTGCGGGATGGCGCGGAACACCCGGCCGCATGAGCGCGCGCAGCGGCCACTGGAACGATTTCGGCATGGACACCATCTCGCTCGCCGGCTCGCTGGAGACGAAGATGCGTGCCATTCGCGACGCCGGCTTCGAGCAGGTGATGTTGTCCGCGGCCGACCTGTCGGGCCACCCGGGCGGCGTGGGCGCGGCGCTCGCCTGCGTGAAATCCAGTGGACTACGCGTGATGGGATTCCAGCTGCTGCGCGACTTCGAGGGCCTCGGGGGCGCGCTGCACGCGTACAAGGTGGACGTGGCGAAGTCGCTGATCGAGATGTGCGCCGAGGTGGGGGCGCCGATTCTGGTCGCGAGCTCGTCCGCGCTGGCGCATTCCACGACGGACCGCGACCACATCGTGGCCGACCTTCGCAAGCTCGCGATGCTGGCGATCCCGTCCGGCGTGAAGGTGGCCTACTCGGCCGCGTCCTGGGGGCGCGCGGTCGCCGATTTCCCGTCGGCGATCGACATCGTGGCGCGCGCCACGATGCCCAACCTGGGCATCGCCATCGACTCGTTCCATGCGCTCGCCTCGATGGCCCACCTCGAGGAGCTCGATTTCACGCTGCCCAGCGAGATACTGCTGGTGCAGCTGTCGGACTTCATGACGGCGCAGCTACCCTCGAACGAGGAGCGGATGTCGACGGCATCCCATCTGCGCGTCTTTCCGGGCGAGGGCCTGCACAGCGAGCGCGTCGCGGAACTGGTCCGCCGGCTGGGCGCGCTGGGATATCGCGGCAACTACAGCTTCCAGGTCTACAACGACGACTACCTGCAGATGGATCCGGCACGGGTCACGCAACGCGCGCGCCGCTGCGCCATCTGGCTGGGCGAGGAGGTCTTGCGAAGGTCGGTGCCGCTGCCATGGGCTGTCGGTCTCAGGCGAGGGCAGGGTTAGGTGTCGTACGACAACGCACAGGCAAGACTCGAGGATGGGGCGCTGCCATTCCGCGCCCTGGGTGGCGTGGGCTCCGCGGACCGGGTGCTCGACGAGGTCGCCGACCGGGGCGACCGCGACTTCGTGGAGTCGCTGGCGCGCGGGCTTGCGGTCATCCAGGCCTTCACCAACCAGCAGCACCAGCTGTCCATCGCGAAGATCAGCCAGAAGACCGGCATCGCGCGTGCGGCGGTCCGCCGCTACCTGCACACGCTCGCGCGCCTGGGCTACGTCATGACGCGCGACGGCCATCGCTTCTCCCTGTTGCCGAAGATCGTGACGCTGGGGCAGGCGTACCTCTCGGCCTGCGCGCTGCCGGAGCTGGCGCAGGGCCCGCTGGACGCCCTGGGGGCGGAGGTTGGCGAGGCGTGCTCGCTCGGTCTCCTGGACGAGGTCGACATGATCTACGTCGCCCGCGCCAGCTCTTCCGCGGTGATGTCGCCGCGGTTCAACGTGGGCGGTCGCATGCCCGCGCACTGCACCTCCGTCGGGCTGGTCCTGCTGGCGGAGCTGGAGCCGCCGGAGCTCGAGGAGCGGATGAAGTCGATGAGGTTGCTCGCCTACACCGAGCGCACCCTCTCGGCCGCGGCGCTGCGCGAATGCCTCGTGCACGTGCGCGCCGAAGGCTTCGCCATCGCGGACCAGCAGCTCGTGTCCGGTATCCGCAGCATCGCCGTGCCCGTACGCGACCGCCTGGGCGAAGCGGTCGCCGGAATCAACGTGATCGTTCCCATCCAGCGCGCGAGCATCGCCCAGATGCGCGAGCGCTACCTCAAGCCGCTGGCGCAAGCCGCCCGCACGATCGGCTCCCTGCTTCCGTAGGCAGGTAGCCCGCCTCGCGGGCGCGAAAGCGTTCGCAGAGCGCACAACTTGGCGCTCGTCGTATTGCCCCGCGCCTCGCGCGAATCCTACAGTCGTCCCGACTCGAGCGACGGCGCCTGTACATGAATCGCAGCGAAGAAGAACAGTGATACGCGGCACCACGCGACTGGTCGCGCACCTCGGGCATCCGATCGAGGCCGTGAAGGCGCCGATGATCTACAACCCGTTCTTCGAGCAGCGCGGGATCGACGTCGCGGTGATACCGATGGGCGTGATGGCCGATGCGTACGGCTCGGTCCTGCCGGCGCTGTTCCGGCTCACCAACATCGTCGGCGCGCTGGTCACGATGCCGCACAAGAAGAGCACCGTGCCGCTGCTGGATTCCGCGAGCGAGGCCGTGCGCATCGCCGGCTCCTGCAACGCGGTGCTGCGCCGCCCGGACGGCTCCCTGCTCGGCGACATGTTCGACGGCGCCGGCTTCGTGCGTGGCCTGCTCCGCAAGGAGTTCGAGTGCCGCGGCGCCTCCTGCCTCATCGTCGGCTGCGGTGGAGTGGGCTCGGCGATCGCGGCGGCGCTCGCAAACGCGGGTGTCGCCTCGATCGCGCTCCACGACGAAAGGCCCGAGGCGTCCGCGGACCTGATGGAGCGCCTTCGCGCGCATCACGCGAACCTCGCCGTGAGCGTCGCGGCGCCGCGCGCGGAGGGCTACGACCTCGCGGTGAACGCCACCCCGATGGGGATGCGGGCGGACGACTCGGTGCCGATGGACCTCGAGGGCGTCACTGCCTCGACGTTCGTCGGCGAGGTGGTGATGCAGCAGGAGTTCACGCCCCTGTTGCGGATCGCGCGCAGCAAGGGCTGTCCGATCCAGGTGGGCATCGACATGTTGTACGAGCAGATCCCCTTGTACCTCGACTTCTTCGGACTCGGCCGCGCGGAGCCCCAGGAGCTGCGTGCCCTCGCACGCCTCGGCTAGCGTGCCTCGCACATTTCCAACGCGCACTCACAACACAAGGAGGAGAAAATGAAGCGGAAACAGGAATCAGCGGCGGTGGGCGGATGCGTCCGGCGGGCCAGCCTCGCGATGGGCCTCGTGGCCGGGCTGGGGGCGGTGGATTGCGCGGCGCAGCACGTCCCGATCGTGGTCTATGGGCGCCTGCATCTCTCGGTCGAGCGGCTCCAGGCGGGCGGGCCCGCCGCGGTGGAGCGCACGGAGTACAAGAACAACACGTCGCGCTTCGGCTTCCGCGGCAGCTACGACGCCGGCAACGATTTCTACGCCTTCTACCAGCTCGAATCGGGTGCCGCCGCCGATGGCGACGGCCTGGGCACCGGATCCAATACCAACGGCGGACGCGAGACGTTTGTCGGCTTCGGCAACACCAAGGCGGGCTCGATCAAGGTCGGCAACTTCTATCACCCGTACGACGACCTGCACTACGTCTCGGGCAATTACTGGCAGCTCTTCACCGGCACGTCCAACGACGCGACCCTGTGGGCCAACGGGTCCAACGCAGCCACGGGCGGTTTCGACCAGCGCCTGGCCAACGGTGCGTCGTACTACACGCCGAACTGGAACGGGTTCCAGGGGAAGATCTGGTACTCGCTCACCCAGGGCCCCGGCGGTGAAGAGGCGCTGGGCAAGCAAGGCTCCAAGGTCCTGTCGATGAGCCTCACGTACGACAAGGCCGGCAGGCGGCTCGCCTGGGGCTACTACGGCATCGAAGACGCGAAGGCGCTTTCCGCCAACTTCTACGACAAGGGATCCTCGCACTTCATCACCGGCGGCATCACGTTCGGGGGCCTCTACCTCGCGGGGCTGTATGAATTCGACAAGCTCGAGGGCATCAACAACACCGGCGCCGACCGCGATCGCAAGTACTTCCACGTGCTCGCCAAGTACACGATGGGCAAGCATGCGGTCGGGGCGTGGTTCGGCAAGGCGGACGACTGGAAAGGCGCCGCCGGCATCACCAACAGCGGCGCGAAGATGTACACGGTCGGCTATTCCTACCAGGTGCACCCGAGCGCGGGCGTGTACGCGCTGTACACGAAGCTCGAGAACGATGCCGCTGGAGCCTACATCCTCGGCGGGAGCCCGGCGCGAGGCGCCACCACCACCTCCGACTGGCTGCCGGCGCGGGCCGACCAGCCGGCCTTCGTCCTGGGAGGGTTCGTGAACTTCCAGTGGCCTAACTGACTCACCGGGTGCAGGGAAGAGGCCTTGGAGCCGCGGTTCTCCCAGCGCGGCTCCCTTTCTCCCGATGGCCTACACCGTTGACTTGCGCGTGCGCGCGGATCTGCTAGGGATCGCGCGTGTGTTTCGCCTGCTCAGGCGCCATGCGGTACGGGCGCCCCAGGTCGCGTTCGAGCACGGCACCGACGGTGGCGTCGCCCGGCTTTGCGGCACGCTCGCGAATTCACGCCGCGCACCGGCGCTCGCCAAGGCGCTGGCGAGCACTCCGGCCGTGACGCACGCCGCCATCCTGGACGAGACCCGCGTGCTGGCGGAGATCTGCCGGTGAGGTGGCTCTTCGCGCCGGGCGCGCGCGTGATGCTGCGCCTGTCCAACCAACAGAAGCTGCCGCTCATCTCTGCGTTGTTCCTCCTTCCGCTGGTTCTTCTCTACTGGGAAACGGGGGAGCACGCCTCTACGGCCCTGCGGCTCTGTATCGGCTGGGGCGTGGCACTCGCGCTGTACTCCATGGGTTCGTTCTACCTCCAGGCCGACATGGGTTGGCGCATCCTCATCGCCGCGATGGAGCGCATCTCGCGTGGCGACCTCACCTCGCGCGTCGAGGCGAAGCTGGGCGGGCACTTCGGCGTCGTGATCCGGATGCTGGAGCAGATCAACGAGAGCCTCGGGGATATCGTGCGGCAGGTGAGGGCGGGCGCGCTGGCGGTCGCGGGCTCGGCACGCGACATTGCCGAGGCGAGTGGGGAGCTTTCGCGGCGCACCGACCGGCAGGCGTCCACGCTCGAGCAAACGGCCTCCGCAATGGAGGAGCTCGCCGCGACGGTACGGCACAACGCCGACAACTGTACCGTCGCGACGCAACAAGCACGGGAGGCGAGCGAAGTGGCCAGCAACGGCTCCCAGGTCGTGCACGGCGTGGTCGAGGCGATGGGCGCGATCGACGGCGGCTCCCGGCGCATCGCCGAGATCGTCGACGTGATCGAGGGGATTGCGTTCCAGACCAACATCCTGGCGCTCAACGCGGCCGTCGAGGCTGCGCGGGCCGGTGACCAGGGCCGGGGATTCGCGGTCGTCGCCGCAGAGGTTCGCGCCCTGGCGCAGCGCAGCGCGGAGGCGGCCAAGGAAGTCCGGCAGCTCATCGAGCGGTCCGTCGCGCAGGTCAAGGACGGCGGTCGCCGGGCCGAAAGCGCCGGGCGGGCGATCGACGACATCGTGGCCGGGGTACAGCGCGCCCACAACGCCGTGGGCGAGATCGCGGAAGCCTCGACCGAGCAGAGCGCGAGCCTGCAGGAGATCAACCGGGCCCTTGGGCAACTCGAGGACGTGACGCAGCAGAACGCGGCGATGGTGCAGGAGGCCGCTGCCCGGACCGCGGAGTTCCAGCAGGCGGCGGAACGGCTCATGAACGTCGTGTCGCGGTTCAAGGTGAAGGAGGCCGAACGTGCCGAGCCCGCCGGGCCGAAGCCTGCACGCGCCGTGCCGCCGCGCGCCCTCGTGCTGCCGTCGAAAGTGGGCGGCTAGCGCACACGTTGTCGGCTCCCGCGTTGACGCTGGCGCGAGCGTCTTCGTATCGTCGATGGCATGTCCGTCGCATCCGTGAAGCCTCTCGACGAGGAGCAGCGCAAGGAGCTCGACGCGGCCCTCGAACGGTCGCGCGAGGCGCTTGCCATCATCGAGTCCTACGACCAGGCTCGCGTCGATCGCCTCTGCCAGGCGGTGGCCTGGTCGGTGGCGAACAAGCGCACCTTCTCGCGCCTCGTCACGATGGGGATCGAGGAGAGCAGCCTCGGCGACGCCGTGAGCCGCATGGGCAAGCGCATGAAGATCCGTGGAGTGCTGCGGGACGCGCTGCGCCAGAAGAGCGTCGGGGTGATCGAACGCCAGCCCGAGAAGGGCATCGTGAAGTATGGCAAGCCTGCCGGCGTCGTCGCCTGCATCGTGCCAACCACCAACCCCGACCTCACGCCCGCGGGCAACGCGATCTATGCGATCAAGGCGCGCGACACGGTGATCTTCGCTCCGCACCCGCGTTCCAAGCGGACCTCGTTCGAGACGGTGCGGCTGATGCGCGAGGCCCTCGAGCGCGAGGGGGCCCCGCCCGACATCCTGCAGTGCCTGCAGCGCGTGAACATCGCGATGTCGCAGGCGCTCATGGCCCGTGCCGACCTCGTGATCGCCACGGGCGGCCAGGCGATGGTGAACGCGGCCTACAGCTCCGGCACTCCCGCCTACGGCGTAGGCGCCGGCAACTCGACCATGATCATCGACGAGACCGCCGACATCGCGGACGCCGCCCGCAATACGCTCCTGTCCAAGACGTCGGACTTCGGCTCCGGTTGCTCGGCCGACGGCAACCTGGTCATCGAGTCGTCCATCTTCGACGCCATGCTCGAGCGGCTCCAGGCCGAAGGCGGCTATCTCGCGAGCGAGTCCGAGAAGGCCGCGCTGCGAAAGGCGATGTGGGACGGCGAGGGGCACCGTCGATCTGACACCGTCGCCATCGCGCCGCAGCAGCTCGCCGCGGCCGCGGGGCTCTCCATCCCGGCGGACCGCAAGTTCATCGTCGTGCGCGGTGATGGCATCGGCCGCGAGCATCCCTTCTCCGGCGAGAAGCTCACCACCCTGCTGGCGGTCTATCGCTACAGCGGATTCGACCAGGCGCTCGCGATGATGCGCGCGATCTACGACGTCGGGGGCAAGGGCCACTCATGCGGCATCTACTCGTTCGACGAGGCCCACATCCACGCGCTCGCGCTCGCGGCACCCGTGTCGAGGATCATGGTGCGCCAGCCGCAGTCCAAGGCGAACGCGGGGGCCTTCAACAACGGGATGCCGATGACCTCCAGCCTTGGATGCGGGACCTGGGGCGGCAACGTCGTCTCGGAGAACGTGCACCTCAAGCACTACATGAACACGACCTGGGTGTCGGTGCCGATCCAGGAGGATCGCCCCTCGGACGAGGAGCTCTTCGGCCCCTTCTATGACGCGGCCCTCGAGGCCGAACCGGAGGGAAAGGCAGCGTGAAGGAGCTCATCGCCCGGCAGTTCGTGAGGTACCTCGAGGCGCGCGGCGTGGAGCACGTGTTCGGGCTGTGCGGCCACACCAACATCGCGGTGCTCGTCGAGCTCGAGAAGAGCCAGATCCGCTTCATCAACGTGCGCCACGAGCAGATCGCAGCGCACATGGCCGACGGGTACGCGCGTGTGAAGAGGAAGGCGTCGGTCCTCCTGTCGCACCTGGGTCCGGGGCTCACCAACGCGTGCACCGGGGTCGCCAACGCGGCGCTCGACTCGGTGCCGATGGTGGTGATCGCGGGCGACGTGCCGACGCACTATCACGGCAAGCATCCGCACCAGGAGGTGAACCTCCACGCGGACGCCTCGCAGCACGAGATCTACCGGCCGTTCTGCAAGCGCACCTGGCGGGTGGACCAGCCGCATCTCTTCCCGGAAATCGTCGAGAAGGCCTTCATGCTGGCCGAGAGCGGTCGACCCGGCACGGTGCTGGTGGACGTTCCGATGGACATCTTCTCGAAGGAAATCGACCGGCGGCTGTTCGATCGGCTCCGGGGGACCGCAAGGGCGTTTCGCAAGCCCTCGCTCGACGAGGACACGGCCACCGAGATCGTGAGGCAGCTCGCGAGCGCCAAGCGGCCCGTGATCTACGCCGGCGGCGGCGTGATGCTGGCAGACGCCACGAAGGAACTGCGGATGCTGGTGGACCACCTGCAGCTACCCGTGGCGCACACGTTGATGGGCAAGGGGGCGCTGCCGGACGATCACCCCTTCGTGCTCGGCATGACGGGGTTCTGGGGTACCCGCTTCATCAACGAACAGTGCCGCGGCGCTGACCTGATCCTCGGCCTCGGAACCCGCTTCTCGGAAGCCGACTGCAGCTCCTGGGAGGAGGCGTACACCTTCAGCATCCCGCCGACGAAGCTGATCCAGATCGACATCGATCCCGCCGAGATCGGGCGCAACTACCCGGTCGAGATCGGCGCGGTTTCGGACTTGAAGCAGGCGTTGCGTGCGCTGGTTCGCGCCGCGCAGCGGGAGTTGCCCGAGGGGATCCGGCGGCCGAAGCTGGAGGCGCAGATCGCCAAGGTGCGCGTCGATTTCATCGCGGGCAACCGCGCCCATGTCGAGAGCAATGCCTTTCCAATGCGGCCCGAGCGGATCCTCGCCGACGTGCGCGACTCGCTCCCTCGCAACGCATACATGACGACCGACGTGGGCTGGAACAAGAACGGCGTGGGCCAGCAGTTCCCGATCCTGGAGCCTGGCACGATCTTCACCCCGGGCGGCATGGCGACGATGGGTTTCGGCGCGCCCGCAGCCCTCGGCGCGAAGCTCGCGAATCCGTCGCGCACGGTGGTCGCGCTCGTGGGTGACGGGGGTTTCGGCCAGAACCCGGCGCTCCTCGCAACAGCCCATGAGCAGGACATCGCCGTCGTCTGGGTCGTGATGAACAACTTCGCCTACGGCACGATCGCGGGCCTGGAGAAGGCTCACTTCGGCACGACATTCGGCACGGTGTTCGAGAAGGGCGGCCGGCCCTGGTCTCCGGACTACGCGGCGATCGCGAAGGCCTACGGCGTCGACGGCGTGAAGGTCGAGTCGGCCGCCGGCTTCAGGCCCGCCCTCGAAAAGGCGATCGCGTCGCAGAGGCCGTGCGTGATCGACGTCGCGATGCAGAACGAGCCGGTGCCGACCGCGGGCCATTGGAACATCATGGACATCTACTCGCCCGGCAAGAAAGTGCACCACGCGAGCACCGCAGTCGAGGGAGAGTAACGCTGAGACACCGATACTCGCTCGCCCATCTCACGGTGCTGAGGGTGCCTCCGCCGGAGCTGGTCGAGATCGCGGGGCGCACCGGCTACGAGTACGCGAGCGTTCGTATCACGCGTGTCACCGACAGCGAGCCCCTCTACGACCTGGCGCGCGACGAAGCGCTCATGCGCGAGACGCGGTCGAGGCTTTCGGGCACCGGAATACAGATCCACGACGTCGAGCTCTTCCGCATGGACCCGAGGATCGAGCCCGAGACGTTCGTGCCCGAGCTCGAGGCCGCGGCGAAGCTCGGCGCCAGGGCCATCATCGCGCAGCTTCCGGATCCCGATCGCCGGCGGGCCGACGACCGGTTCGGCCGCCTTTGCGACCTCGCCGCGCCGTTGGGCCTGTTCGTGAGCCTCGAATTTCCGCACTGGACCGAGACGGGAACGCTGGCCGAAGCCGCCCGGGTCATACGAGCCGCCGGCCGCCCGAACGCGGGCATCCTCGTGGACATGCTCCACATGGCGCGTTCCGGATCCCCGATGGAGGAGCTGGTCAAGCTGCCTGAAGAGTGGTTCCGGTTCGCGCATGTCTGCGACGCCGAGCGCGAGGTTCCCCCGACGAAGGAAAGGATGCTGCGGACCGCACGCGACGAACGGTTGTTTCCGGGGGAAGGCTCCATCGACGTGCGGGGCATCCTTGCGCACCTGCCGCCGGACATTCCCTATTCGCTCGAGATTCCCCGCTCCACCCTGATGCGCGCGGTGGGGCCCGAGGAACTCGCCCGGCTTGCGCTGCGCGTCGCCCGTTCGCACCTCGACGACTTTGGCGTCGGTCCATCCGTGGGGTACGATCACGGCTCGCTGGCCGGAACTGGATCAGGATCGCTGGCGCAGCCGCGGTGACCACGATCGGGGAGCGTCCATGAAGGTGCTGGTGCTGCACGGCGTCAATCTCAACATGTTCGGCAAGCGCGATTCGACGCATTACGGTACGGCCACGCTTGCCGATATCGATCGGCAGCTCGCGGCCCTCGGCAAGGAGCTCGGGGCCGAGGTCACCTCGTTCCAGAGCAACGGCGAGAAGGAGATGTGCGAGCGCATCCACCAGGCGTTTTCCGACGGCACCCAGGCCGTGGTCATCAACGCGGGGGCGTGGACGCACTACAGCTACGCGATCCGCGACGCCCTGGCGATCCTCAAGGTGCCGGTCGTCGAGGTGCACATGTCCAACATCCATGCCAGGGAGGCCTTCCGGCACGTATCCGTGATCGCGCCCATCGCCAAGGGTCAGATCGCGGGCTTCGGCGTCGATAGCTACCTCCTCGGCCTGCGCGCGGCCCTCGCGGCGGCAAAGGAGAGCTGAACCCATGAACAAGGCGATCCTTGCGGCGGTTGCCTGCCTCTTCGTCGCCCCGCTATTCGCGCAGGAGCCGCTCAGGGTCGGCGTGATCGCGCCCTTCTCGGGACCGTTCGCCGACTATGGCCGCCAGTTCGAGGGGGGCATCAAGGCCTACATGAAGCTGAACGGCGCCACGGTGGCCGGGCGGAAGGTGGAGGTGATCTACCGCGACACGACAGGGCCCAACCCCGAGGTCGCCAGGCGCCATGCACAGGAACTCGTGACGCGCGACAAGGTGGACTTCCTCGCCGGGTTCGGCCTGACGCCCGAGGCGCTCGCCGTCGCCGACGTCGCCACGGAGGCAAGGAAACCGATGGTCGTGATGAACGCGGCCTCCTCGATCGTGACCACGAAGTCGCCGTACATCGCGCGCTTCTCGATGACGCTGCAGCAGGTCTCCGCGCCCATGGGCGCGTGGGCTGCGAAGAACGGGATCAAGCGCGCGATCACGCTGGTGTCCGACTATGCGCCGGGGATCGATTCCGAGACCGGGTTCAGGAATGCGTTCACGGCCGCCGGCGGGCAGGTGGTCGAGTCCATCCGCGTGCCGCTTCGCAACCCCGAGTTCGCGCCCTTCATCCAACGCGTCAAGGACGCGAAGCCGCAGGCCGTGTTCGTCTTCCTGCCCGCGGGCGAGCAGGGGATCGCGTTCATGAAGGGCTTCCAGGAGCGCGGGCTCGCGCAGGCGGGCATCCAGGTCATCGGCACCGGCGACATCACCGACGACCACGTGATCGACGCGATGGGAGAGGCCGCGCTCGGGATGATCACCACCTTCCATTACTCCGCGGCGCACGATTCGCCCGAGAACGAGGCCTTCCTCAGGGCCTTCGCCGAAGTCGCTTCGGACAAGGGCCGGCCCAACTTCATGGCGGTAGGCGGGTACGACGGCATGGCGGGCATCTACGAGGTGGCCAGGAAGCTGGGCGGCAAGATCGACGGCGAGAAGGCGATGGAGGCCTTCAAGGGCATGAAGCTCACGAGCCCCCGGGGCGTGATCGTGATCGACCCGGCCACGCGCGACATCGTGCAGACCGTATACGTGCGCAAGGTGGAGAAGCGCGGGGCCAGCTACTACAACGTCGAGTTCGACCGCATCGCCGACGTGAAGGATCCCGGGAAGCCGTGATCGGCAGCTTCCTGGGCGTGCTGTTCGACGGCGTCGCCTATGGAAGCCTGCTCTTCCTGGTGAGCGTCGGCCTTTCGGTCACGCTCGGGCTCATGAACTTCGTGAACCTCGCGCACGGCGCCTTCGCCATGCTGGGCGGCTACGTGTGCGTGACGCTCATGACGCGTTGGGGTGTCCCCTTTCTCGCGACGCTGCCCATCGCCTTCCTCGCCACCGCGGCCGCGGGAGCAGTCCTCGAGCGCACTCTCTACCGGCGTCTCTACAAGGCGAGCCACCTCGACCAGGTGCTCTTCAGCATCGGGCTCACTTTCATGGCGATCGCGGGAGCCACATACGTGTGGGGGCCGGCGCAGCAGCCGGTGCGGCTGCCGGAGATCCTGCGTGGGCAGGTGAACGTCCTGGGCCTGGACCTGGGGTCATACAGGCTCTTCCTGGTCGCGATCGTGGTCGCGATCACCGCCGGGCTCGCGTACCTCATGGAGCGGACGCGCTTCGGAGCACGCGTGCGCGCGGCGGTCGACGATGCCGAGGTCGCCTCGGGCCTGGGCATCAACGTCGACCTGCTCTTCGCGCTCATGTTCGCGCTGGGCACGGGGCTGGCGGGCCTGGGCGGCGCGCTCGGCATCGACGTGCTCGGGCTCGACCCCACGTTCCCGATCAAGTACATGGTCTATTTCCTGCTCGTGGTGGCCGTAGGCGGCACCGGCACGATCAGGGGGCCGCTCGTGGCCGCGCTCGTGCTCGGGATCGTCGACGTCGCGGGGAAGTACTACGTGCCGCAAGCCGGGGGGTTCATCATCTACACGATGATGGTGGCGCTCCTCATCGCATTCCCCGCCGGGCTCATGGGACGGCGCGCGTGAGGAAGACGGAGGTCGCCTTCTGGCTCGTGCCGGTCGCGTGCTTCTTCCTCTTTCCCGACTATCGGGTGCTCGGAAGCCAGATCCTCATCACCGCGCTCTTCGCGCTCTCGCTCGATCTCGTCCTCGGCTACGCGGGCGTCATCTCCCTGGGTCACGCGGCCTTCTTCGGCGTGGGTGCGTACGCCGCAGGGCTGCTCGCGCGCCACGGCTGGGGGGAGCCGGTCTCGGGACTGGTGGTGGCCGCGTCGGTCGCGGCGGCGGCTGGATGGGTCACGAGCTTCCTCGTCGTGCGCGGGCGCGATTTCACGCGTCTCATGGTGACACTGGGCATCGGCCTGCTCTTCTTCGAGGCCGCCAACCGTGCCGCGCCGGTGACGGGCGGCGTGGACGGGCTCACCGGCGTGGCGATTGGCCGGCTTCTCGGCGTGTTCGCATTCGACCTGGGCGGGCGCACCGCCTACGTGTACAGCCTCGTCGTCCTCTTCGCGGGCTTCATCGTGCTGCGCGCGATGGTCAATTCGCCCTTCGGGTTG
>Ga0111538_10003582_pt1 | contig 21674 bp, 14 predicted proteins | sample SoiMethybrSBSTD1_FD_79669 | JGI IMG/M metagenome (GOLD analysis project Ga0111538, IMG submission 79669) | Bulk soil microbial communities from a Populus tree surrounding site in Tennessee, USA - Soil MetaG P. TD hybrid SBSTD1 (version 2)... | ecosystem: Environmental > Terrestrial > Soil >... | reverse complement strand
CGGGGGATGGGTCAGCCTCTCTGGACCACGCAGGGCGACCCGCCGTCCGGACGACGCGCGCGCCTTAGGTGCAATCTTCGATCAAGTCGAGTCGAGAAATCGGGTGGAGCCATTTTGTTGTCATCCCGGCCGGAGCGCGTCATGCTGGAAGCATGCCTTCGGCATGACCCGCAGAGCCGGGACCCAGGACCACGAGCACCGCTGTTCGCCGCAGCCCTGGGTCCCGGATATTCGCCTTCGGCGAATTCCGGGATGACAGTGAACGGAGTTGATCGTTCGGCGACATGAGTCCTGTCATGCCGGGTAAGCGCGGTAGCTCGAGAGCCGGTACCCAGGGGCCCGGATTGCGACCGCCAACGGAGCCCGGATATGTCCCTGACGCGAAATTCCGGGATGCGCGCCGATTTGGTCGGATTTCGCCCTAGCCTCTGGAGCGCGCCGTGCCCCAGCCGCCGCCGCCGGCGGTCTCCATATGCAGGGCATCGCCGGCTTCCAGACGGCCGAGCGGCGTCTTGGAGCGCAGGGGCAGCCTGCTTCCATCGGCGCGACGAATGTAGAATTGGGCTGGCCGGCCCGCGCCTCCGCCTGCCGTGCCCTGGGCGGGATGCAAGGCGCGCTCGAAGAGGAGGGAGAAATCGATGCCGCCCGCAAGGGTGCGCACGATTCGCCTCACGCCCAGCCCGCCCTCGCATTGTCCGGCACCGCCCGAGCCCTCAATGAGCTCGTAGGCGTCGAAGCGGATCGGGTGCGCAGCCTCCACGGCCTCGATCGGCAGGTTCATGGTATTGCCCATGTGCACGCGATGGCCGCTCAGGCCGGGCCCGGCGCGCGAGGCCCCCATGCCGCCGCCCGTCGTCTCCAGGTGCACGAAGGGCCGCTTGCGGCGCTCATCGAAGCCGCCCACGGCCCACACGCCGGCGCAGCCGTAGCTCTGGCCGACCGCAAGATCGGGGACCGCCGGCGCGATCGCCTGCAGCAGCAGGTCGACGAGCCGGTTGGACATTTCGGTATTGCCGGCCACGACCGGGCCTGGATAGCGCGGATTGACGAGGCTGCCTTCCGGCGCCGTCAGCCGCAGTGGCCGGTAGGCGCCGGAATTGGGCTGGACCTCGCCGCCGGCCAGCGCGAGCAGCAGGTAGTTGCACACCGACGCGGTGACGGAGAGCGCCGCATTCATCGGCCCACGCGACTGCGCGCCGGTGCCGGTGAAGTCGCAGTGCATCGACTTCCCCGACTTCTCGATGCTGACGGCGATCCGCAACGGCCCGTCGCCGCGATCTTCGACAAAGCCATCGCCATCCAGGTGCTGCTCGGCCTCATACCGGCCGTCCGGCAATTTCTCCAGCATCGCCTCGATCAGGCGCTGGCTGTAGGCCTGCGTCTCGGCCAGGATCGCCTTCAAGGTCGCTGCGCCGTAGCGCCTGGCAAGCGCCTCGACGCGGGCGACGCCGCGCTGGTTGCCGGCGATCTGCGCCTTGAAATCGCCGATGCGGTCGCCGGGGACGCGCACGTTGGCGAACAGCACCGACCAGAGGTCCTCGTCGACGTTGCCCGCCTTGACGATGCGCACGGGCGGGAGGCGCAAGCCTTCCTTGATGATGTCGTCCGTAACGGCCGAGCTGCCGGGAGCCGTGCCGCCGATATCAGGCCAATGCACCCGGCTCGCGGCGAAGCCGATGAGGGCGCCGTCCGCGAAAATGCCCGTCAGCAGCGTCATGTCCGGCAGGTGCGATCCGCCGGAGTAGGGATCGTTGCACAGCACGGCATCGCCGGGGCTCCAGGTGGCGGCGGGGTGGCGTGCGAGGATTCCCCGCGCCGAATGCGGCATGGCCCCGAGGTGCACCGGAATGTCGTCGCCCTGCGCCACGACGTCGCCATTGGCATCGAGCAAGGCGCACGAGAGATCGGCGGACAGGCTCAGCAGGGGCGAGAACGATGCGCGCATGATCGCCGACTTCATCTCCTCGCAGATGGCGTAGAGTCCGCTGCGCACCACCTCGAAGGTGATGGGGTCGGTTTCGAGGATGCGCATCTATCGGCCCCTGGTCCCTGCGAGCTCGCGTCGTTTGCCGGCCTGCTCAGGCATTGGCGACCTCGATTTCCAGCACGCCGGAGAGTTTCACGGTGGCTGTCTGTCCCGCGAGAACGCGGATGGTCGCTCCGAAGTCCTCGACGATCACCGGGCCTGCCAGCACCTGGCCCGGCTGCAGGTCGGCGCGGCGGATGACGTCGACCTCTGTACGGCCGCCATCGGCTGTCGCGATGCGCCGCCGGCGCGTTGCCCCGCCCGAACGCTGCGCAAGCATGGTCGGATGACCGCCGCGCCAGATTTGCGCCCGCGCCACGAGCCTCAGATTGACGACCTCGATGGTGTGCTCGGGCAGGTCGTAGCCATAGGTCTCGACGTGGCGGGCGCGGAAACCGCGCTCGAGCAGGCCGGGGGTCGGCTCGCCGTCGCGCCCAAGCGGCACGGTCAGCTCGAACAGCTGCCCTTCGAAGCGCAGGTCGACCTGCTGTTCGAGGCTCCAGTCGGCCGCGTGCTCGACGGTCTCCGCTGCGATCAGCTCATGCGCCCGCCTCTCCAGCCCGGCGAAGGCCGCCAGAAGCTCGGCGGGCTCGACGGCCGACAGCCGCCGCAGGTGGGTCTGCACCAGGTCGTGCCGCAGCTCGCCGAGCACGGTGCCGAGCGCGCTGAAGAGACCCGGGTATACCGGGACCACGACCCTGGGAATGCCGACCTCCGCCGCGATCTCGCAGGCGTGCAGCGGCCCCGCGCCGCCGAACGCGACGAGCACGAAGTCGCGCGGGTCGAGGCCGCGCCGCAAGGTTGCGAGCCGCACCATCTCGGCCATGTTGGCGTTGGCCAGGCGCAGGATGCCCCACGCCGCCTGGGCCACGGACCATCCCAGGGGCTCTGCCAGATGCTGCCTGAGGGCCGCCTCGGCACGGTCGGCGTGAATGCGCACGTCCTCGTTGCCGAAGCCATCGGCGGCGACGTGACCCAGCACGACGTGCGCATCCGTGACGGTCGGCCGCTCGCCGCCGCGGCCGTAGGCAGCCGGCCCCGGCTCCGCGCCCGCGCTTTCCGGCCCGACCTTCATGACGCCGGCCTGGTCGATGCGGGCGAGCGATCCGCCCCCGGCGCCGATCTCGATCACGTCGATGACGGGGCTCATGATCGGATATCCGCCGACGTTCCTCCCGTCGACGAAGCGGTCGGCATAGAACTCGGTGCTGAGCTTCGGCGTGCCGTCGACGACGACGCCGGTCTTGGCCGTCGTCCCGCCCATGTCGAAGGCGATCAGGTTGCGATAGCCCTCGGCGCGACCGAGCGCGGCGGCGGCGATGATCCCTGCGGCGGGGCCTGACTCGATCAGATGCACGGGGAAGCGCTTGGCGTTCGGCGCCGAGGTCAGTCCGCCGTTCGACTTGACGATGGAGAGGCCCGGGATATCGCGCTCGGACAGCCGCTCCTGCAGCGTGTCGATGTAGCGCGCGACACTCGGGCCGATATAGGCGTTCACGGTGGTCGTGCTGGTGCGCTCGAACTCGCGGAACTCGCGGCACACATCGCTCGAGAGCGTGACGAACGTGGTGCCGAGCCTGCAGCTCAGGGCTTCGCCAAGCGCGCGCTCGTGGCGGTCGTTGGCATAGGAGTGCAGCAGGCAGACCGCGACGGCGTCGACGCCCGCGGCGGCCACCTCCGCGACCACCCGCGCAATCTCTTCCTTCGTCAGCTCCGTGTCGATTCTGCCGTCGAACGTCGTGCGCTCGGCCACCTCGAACCTGAGCTCGCGCGGGGCCAACGGCTCGGAAACCATGGGCTGCAGGTCGTAGAGGCGGGGGCGCGCCTGGCGCCGCAGGGCGAGCACATCGCGAAAGCCGCGCGTCGCCACCAGCGCCGTGCGCCCGCCACGCTTCTCGATGAGCGCATTGGTGCCGACGGTGGTTCCGTGGAACACCGCGCGCGGCCGGCGTCCTGTGCGCTCCGTGAAGCGATCGACGCCGCGGACGGCGCCATCCGCCGGATTGGCGCGCGTGGAGGGGAGCTTGAAGGCGGCGATGACCGCCGCGCTGGCCATGTCGATCGCCAGCACGTCCGTGAAGGTGCCGCCGACGTCGATGCCGATGACCAGGTCGGTGTCGGGCTTGGCGGAACTCGCCGGCGCGTGCATTCAGACCGTCCGCCGCATTTCGGGGGAGCCAGCCGCGAGACAGGCCATGCGCTTGCGCGGCGGGACGTCGAGGCGCCGGCAGTGGCCCGCGCCGGGGGTGCAGGTCTCGCTGTGGGCGAGTGCCGGATTGCTCAGCGACATCCGTCAGTCCGTGTCATCGGGCCAGTAGACCTGCGAGGCCGACCTGTTGGCGTGGAAGGACTCGATGCTGGCGACGGCCTCCGGCCCGGTCTGCGAGACGATGAAGGCCAGCAGGCTCTCCAGCATCGCTACCATGGCCAGCATCGAGGGAAAGAACTGGGGCGTCCCGGTCGGCGCCAGCAGCATCACGTCGGCGTCGGCCGCGATCGGCGACGAACGGCTGTCGGTGAGGGAGATAAGCCGTGCGCCGCGCGCCTTGGCGTAGCGCGCCGCCTCGACGGTCTCCTGCCGGTAGGGGCGATAGGTTGCGGCGAAAAGCACGTCCTTGCGGCCGATGCGGGCGAGGTCGTCGATCGGCAGGCTCGCCTGCTGCGGCGTGAAGGTGAGGTTCTTTATCGCCATGCGGCCGATGTAGTAGAAGCCGTGCATCGACGCGTAGCAGCTGCCCATGCCGAGCACGTAGGCCGTGCGGGCCTTGACGATCATGGACGCCGCGCGCTTCAGGTCGGCCGCGGAAGTTATCGAGAACAGCGTCTCGATGTTGTTGAGCGAGGTATCCGCGAGCTGGCTGAACAGCTCGCCGTGGCTGCCCGAGCGGGCGAGGCTCTGCAGCCAGCGGGCACGATCGGGAAAGCCCTCGACGCCGCGCCGCATGGCATCGCGGAACGGGCGCCGCATTTCCTCGTAGCCGTCGAAGCCCAGGCCCTTGGCCATCCGCACCAGCGTGTTCGGAGCGACGTCGGCTGCCGACGCGATTTGCCGCATCGAGCTGACGCCGATGTCGTTGGGATTGTCGAGCACGTAGCGTGCCGCCTTGCGCAGGCGCGGCGCCAGCGACGCGTAGGCTGACTGCAGGCGCTCGAGCACGCCATCCGGCCCGAGGGTCGCGTCAGCGGATCGTTGCAGAGCTTCCATGAGCTTCGCTCCGAAACCTAATGGACCATTTGGTACAATTTGACCTTTGCATGGATCATTTGTACCATATGCGTCGCACGTGCAAGAAAAAAGGTGAAGGACAGGTGCGGATGGCCGACAAGCTTCCGGCGCACGCCGAGATCGTCGTGATCGGCGGCGGAATCATCGGATGCTCGACGGCGTATCACCTGGCCAAGCTCGGCAAGCGCGATGTCGTCCTCATCGAGCGCTCCAAGCTCGGCTGCGGCACCACGTGGCATTCCGCGGCCATGGTCCGTCAGCTGCGCTCCACCAACAGCCTGACGCAGCTCGCCAAGTACAGCTCGCAGCTCTACCAGTCGCTCGAGGCCGAGACCGGCCAGTCGACGGGCTGGATGTCCTGCGGTAGCCTCAGCATCGCGACGACGCCGGACCGCCTGACCCACATTCGCCGCCAGGCGTCGCTGGCGGCCTGCCTCGGCATCGAGGTGCACGAGGTCGACCGCGCCAAGGTGGCCGAGCTCTGGCCCATCGCGCGTACGGACGACATCATCGCCGGCGTCCTGTCGCCGAGCGACGGCCGTGTCAGCCCCACCGACACGCTGGCCGCGCTGGTGAAGGGCGCCCGCCGCGCCGGCGTGCGCTTCATCGAGGACACGCCCGTCACGGGCTTTGAGATCGCCAACGGGCGCGTGAAGGGTGTGAAGACCCCGGCTGGCCGCATCGGCTGCGATACCGTCGTCATGTGCGCGGGGCTCTGGTCGCAGGCATTGGCCAAGCTCGCGGGTGTCGCGGCGCCGCTGCACGCCTGCGAGCACTATGCCCTCATCACCAAGCCGTTTCCTGGCATCTACCGTTCGATGCCGATCCTCGGCGACCACGACAGCGGCCTCTACATCCGCGACGAGGCGGGCGGGCTGATGGTCGGCTGCTTCGAGCCCAAGGCGACCCCGGTCGCCCTCTCCGACCTTCCCGCCGACTTCTCCTTCGGCCTGCTGGGCGAGAACTGGGATCGTTTCGAGCCCGTCATGCCCGGCGCCCTGCATCGAATTCCGGGGCTTGAGACGGCCGAGGTGAGGTTGCTGCTCAACGGCCCGGAGAGCTTCACGCTCGACAACAGCTTCATGATGGGCGAGGCGCCGGAGCTGCGCGGCTTCTATCTATGCTGCGGCATGAACTCGGTCGGCATGGCGAGCGGCGGTGGCGCCGGCCGAGCGCTGGCCGAGTGGGTCGTCGCCGGCGAGCCCACGATGGACCTGTGGGCCGTGGACGTGCGCCGCTTCGCGGGCGTGCGCAACAATCTGCGCCTGCTACGCGAGCGCGCGCCCGAGAACCTGTCGCAGCACTATGCGATCGGCTATCCCGGACGGACGTTCGACACGGGCCGCAACCTGCGCCTGACGCCGCTGCACGGCGAGCTTGCTGCGCAGGGCGCGCATTTCGTCGAGCGGTCGGGCTGGGAGCGCGCGGCGTGGTTCCGCGAGCCTGGTCGCGAGACGGCGCCTGAGCTCACTTTCGCCCGGCCGCAGTGGTTCGACCGCGTCGCCGCCGAGCATCGGGCGGCGCGGGAAGCGGTTGCCGTCATCGACCAGTCGACGCTCGGCAAGCTGCTGATACAGGGTCGCGACGCGGAGGCCTTCCTGCAGCGCGTCTGCGCCGCCGACGTTGCGGTGCCGAACGGCCGCGTCGTCTACTCGCCGATCCTCAACGCCCGCGGCGGCTACGAGAGCGACATCGTCCTGATGCGCGTCGCCGACGACGCCTACTTCATGACCACGGGCACCGCACAGCCGACCCACGATGTGGATCTGCTGCGCCGGCGCATGAGGGAGGACGAGTTCGTCACCGTCACGGACATGACGAGCGCCTACGGCGTGCTGAGCATCGTCGGGCCGCAGTCCCGGGCGCTCATGCGGCAGCTGAGCCCGGCGAGCTTCGACAACGCGCAATTCCCTTATCTCAGCCACCGTGAAATCGAGGTGGGCGGAACGGTGGCGCGCGCGGCGCGCATTTCCTATGCGGGCGAGCTCGGCTGGGAGCTCTACGTCTCCACCGAGGCGGCCCTGCCGCTCTACCGCACCATCCTGGCCGAGGGAGCTGCCCACGGTCTGCGCAACGCCGGCGCCTTCGCGCTCGACAGCCTGCGCCTCGAAAAGGGCTTCTGCGCCTGGGGCCACGAGATCGGCCCTGACGAGACGCCGCTGGAGGCCGGCCTCGGCTTTGCCGTGAAACTCAAGAGCGGCGCGCACTTCGTGGGACGCCAGGCCCTGGAGCGGCAGCAGGCGTCCGCCCTGAAGCGCCGCCGCGTCAACATTCTCCTGACCGACCCCGACGTGATCCTGCTCGGCACCGAGCCGCTCGTCGTCAACGGCGAATACGTGGGCCAGGTGATGTCGACCGCCTATGGCCACACCGTTGGCGGCGCCGTCGGGATCGGCTTCGTTCGCCTCACGGGCGCTGCTCTCTCCGACGCGCTCGAGGGCGCCCGCTGGGAGGTGGAGGTCGCACGCAAACGCCACGCGGTGCGCGCTTCGCTTCGTGCCTTCCACGACCCGGCCGGTCTCAGGCCGCGCATGGATGGTTGAGGATTGAGGATAGCATCAGCTCGATTTGCCAGGGAGCCAGAGCGCCATGACTGAGACCGACAATCGCAATGCGCTGGTGATGCATCCCGATCCGGGCTCGGTCGTCTCCGGCCACGCGGCGCGATTACAGTATCGCGGCGGCAAGCTCGCGCCCTTCACGCAGACGACGGGAATGGCGCCGGGCTACGTGCAGGGCAGCCCGGTGATCATTCCCGGCGACCTGGCCCTCGACTTCCTGACGCTCTGCCAGCGCAACCCCAAGCCGTGCCCCCTGATCGCGGTGTCGAACAAGGGCGACCCGTCGCTGCCGACGCTGGGCGCCGACATCGACGTGCGCACCGACATCGGCGGCTACCGGATCTGGCGCCATGGCGAGCTGGTGGACGAGGTGGCGGACATCCGGCACCTCTGGCGCAACGACTTCGTCACATTCGTGATCGGCTGCTCCTACTCGTTCGAGGATGCGCTCGTGCGCGACGGCCTGGAGCTGCGCCACCACACCGAGGGTGTGTGCGTGCCCATGTACCGCACGAACCTGCCGCTCGTGTCCTCCGGCGTGTTCTCGGGCGATGTCTGCGTCTCGATGCGGCCGTTTCGCGCCCGCGATGCCATCAGGGCCATCGAGATCACGAGTCGATTCCCGCTCACCCACGGCACGCCCGTACACATCGGCGAGCCCGCCGAGATCGGCATCGAGGACCTGTCGCGGCCGCTGGTGGGCGATCCGGTCACGGTCCGGCCGGGGGAGCTGCCGGTCTTCTGGGGTTGCGGGATCACGCCGCAATATTCCCTGCTCTCGGCACGGCCCGAGATCGCCATCACGCACAAGCCCGGCTGCCTGCTGATCTCCGACGTTCACTCGAGCTCGGACGCCCTGGACCTGCCTGCGGTTCCCCGCGCCAACTTTCATTGACGCAGCATCCATCGCCGCGCGCACCAGCGCTCATGCCTTGGCGAGGCGCCGCCGCGCTCGCTCCCGCTATCTGCGAATGCGCTCGTGCTTGGGGTCGTAGAACGGTGCGAGGCTGGCAACGGCCGCGAAACGCTCGCCGGCAATCTCGATCTCGAAGCCGCCCTTGGCGATCAGGTCTCGAGCCGAAGCGCTGCCGGTTTCGATCCAGCCGAGCCCGACAGCTGCGCCCAGCGTGTGCCCGTAGGCGCCTGACGTGATCCGGCCGATGCGGGCGCCGTGCTGCCAGACGGGCTCGTCGCGAAAGAGGAGGGGCGCCGGGTCCTCCAGCCGGAAGCCCACGAGCCGACGCTTGCTCGGCCGGGCTTGGGCCGCAAGCAATGCATCGCGGCCGATGAAGTCGCCCTTGCCGAGTTTGACCGCGAAGCCGAGCCCGGACTCGAGGGGCGTGTCCTCGATGCCGATGTCGTGCCCCCAATGGCGATAGCCTTTCTCGAGCCGCAGGCAGTCCATCGCGTGGTAGCCGGCGTGACGCAGTCCGTAGCGCTCGCCCACACTCAGGATGGCGTCATACACGCCGCGCGCGAATTCGGTCGGGATGTAGAGCTCGTATCCGAGCTCGCCCACGTACGTGATGCGGGTCGCACGCACGAGGGCGTAGCCGATCTCGATCAGGCGCGAGGTCCCGAACGGCAGGGCGGCGTCGGACAGATCGCTGGGCGTCAGCGCCTGCAGGAGATCGCGCGCGTTCGGACCCATGACGCTCAATGTCGCATAGGCCGAGGTGACGTCCGTCCAGGTGGCGCGCGCATCGGCCGGCGTGTTCGCGCGCGCCCAGGCGAGGTCGCGCACCTGCGTTGCCGCCGCGGACACGATAAGAAAGCTCGCCTCGTCGAGGCGCGTGACCGTCAGGTCGGCCTCGATCCCGCCGCGCGCGTTGAGCCATTGCGTGTACACGACGCGATCGCTCGCGACCGCAACGTCGTTGGCGGACAGCCGGCTGATCACCGCCTCCGCGTCCGGGCCCTGCAGGAGGAATTTGCCGAAGGACGACTGGTCGAAGAGACCGGCCGCGGTGCGCACCGCCCGGTGCTCGCGCGCCACGTTGTTGAACCACGAAGGCCGGCCCCAGGAGTAGTCGTAGCTCGGCCGCTCGCCGGGATCGGCGAACCAGTTCGCGCGTTCCCAGCCGGCGGTCTCGCCGAAGCAGGCGCCGGCGGCAGCAAGCCGCTCGTGCAGCGGCGACGTGCGGACATTGCGGGCGGTCTCCGGCTGTCGGTAGGGCCAATGCATGGCGTAGAGCAGGCCGAGGGTTTCCACGGTCCTGTCGTGCAGGTAGCGGCGATTGCGCTGGAACGTGGCGGTCCGCCTGATCTCGACGTCCCATAGGTCCATCGGCGGGGCGCCGTCGACCAGCCAGTCGGCAACGACGCGCCCTGCCCCGCCCGCCGATTGAATGCCGATGGAGTTGAAGCCCGTGGCGACGAACAGTCCGCGCGTCTCGGCCGTCTCGCCCAGCAGGTAGCGGTCGTCGGGCGTGAAGCTCTCGGGCCCGTTGAAGAATTTGCGGATGCCCGTGGTCTGCAGCGCAGGAACGCGGCCGAGCGCGCGCTCCAGCATCGGCGCGAAGTGGCTCATGTCCTCCGGCAGCTCGTCGAAGGCGAAGTCTTTCGGAATGCCGTCCATGCCCCAGGGCTTCGCGCGCGGCTCGAAGCAGCCGACCAGCAGCTTGCCCGCATCCTCCTTGAAATAGATGCCGTTGTCCGGGTCGCGCAGCACGGGTGTGTCGGGCGAGAGGCCGGCGATCGGCTCGGTGACCACGTAGAAGTGCTCCGCGGCATGCAGCGGAACCGTCACGCCGATGGCCGCGGCGAGGTCGCGCGACCACAGGCCGGCGGCGAGCACGACCCGCGACGTCTCCACGACGCGACCATCGCCGAGCCGCACGCCGCGCACGGCTCCCGCTTCCACCAGGATTCTCTCCACCTCGACATTCTCGTGAATTTGCACGCCGCCGCTGCGCGCACCCTTCGCCAGGGCCATCGTCGTATCGACCGGGTTGGTTTGGCCGTCGGAGGGAAGGAACACGCCTCCGACAACGTCGGCGATGTCGAGCAGCGGCCATTTGCGCTTGATTTCGGCGGGGCCGATCACGTTGACCTCGAGCCCGAACGAGGCGGCCATGGAGGCCCCCCGGCGCAGCTCGTGCAATCGCTCGGCGCAGCCGGCGACTGCGAGCGAGCCCCGCTGCATGAAGCCGGTCGACTGCCCGGTCTCGTCCCCGAGCCGGCGATAGAGATCGGTGGTGTATTGCGCCAGGAGCGTGAGATTCTGCGTCGCTCGCAGCTGGCCGACGAGCCCCGCCGCATGCCAGGTGGTGCCGCAGGTGAGACTGCGCCGCTCCAGAAGCACCGCGTCGCTCACGCCGCGCTTGGCCAGGTGATACGCGATCGAGCATCCGACGATGCCGCCGCCGATGATCACGACGTCGGTGCGACTTTTCAAGCCGGCTGACATGTCCGCAATGCCTTCCTGTGCCGCTGGAGGGAGAAGCTTCGTGAGAATACGAGCCTGGAATTTCTCGAAGCGTTCGATCAGTCCGCAGGCGCTGCCGCCCAGGCGACCAGCGATACCGCTTCAGTCTTTCCCTTTTCCCCGCAACCCTGCGACTGTCAAGGTTCAGCTGCCTGGAGCAGGCATTGATGCTGCGCGGCAAGATCCCTCCGAAACGCAATTGCCGCCTGGAATTTCTACCCCTCCGCCCGTTGTGGGCGAGACAGCAACGCTTCGATGGCAGTATCGACGCCGAGGCTGCCATCGACGATCGCAGCAACGGCCTGCGAGATCGGCATGTCGACGCCCTTGGCCGCTGCCACGCGCGCGACGGCGGCGGCCGTAAAGACGCCCTCCGCCACCGAGCGCCGGCTGCCGAGCACCGACTGCAGCGTCTGGCCCTGTCCGAGAGCGCGGCCCAGCGACATGTTACGCGATTGCGCGCTGCCGCAGGTCAGCAGCAAATCGCCGAGACCCGACAGGCCCATGAGCGTTTCGGGCCGCGCGCCCAGCGCCTCGCCGAAGCGCCGCAGCTCCGCAAAGCCGCGTGTGACGAGCGCGGCGTGCGCGCTGGCCCCGAGCCCCTTGCCGTCGACGATGCCGGCGGCAATCGCCAGCACGTTCTTGACCGCCCCACCGAGCTGCACTCCGACCGTATCGCCCGACCAGTAGATGCGCAGCATGCGGGAGCCGAGCGCCGCGGCCAGCGCCTCGCCCAGGGCCTCGTCGGCCGTGGCCAGCGTGAGAGCCGCCGGCAGGCCGCGAGCGACATCGGCCGCGAAGCTCGGGCCCGAGAGCACCGCCGGCGTGGCCTGCGGGATCGCCTCGCCCAGCACCTCGCCCAGCAGCTTGCCGGTCGCCTGCTCGAGTCCCTTGGCGCAGAGAATCACCGGCGTGCCGCGCGCCAGGTTGGGTGCCAGTGCCGCGGCGACGGCGCGCACGTGCTGGGCCGGCGCCACCATCAGCACCACGTCCTGCCTGGCGATGTCGGCAAGCTCGGTGGTCGCGGCGATCCCGGCATCGAGCGCCACGCCCGGCAGGAAGGCCGTGTTGGCGTGCCGCGCGTTGATCTCGTCGGCCACGTCGGCCTCGCGCGCCCACAGCCGTACGCTGCGGCCTGCCTGGCGCAGCGCCTGCGCCAGCGCCGTGCCCCAAGCTCCGCCGCCGATAATTCCGATGCTATCGAGACTCGTCACCCAGCTCCCCAAAACACGAGCCTGTCATCCCGAAATTTCGCGAAGCGAAATATTCGGGATCCAGGGATGTGAGATGTGCCCGCGGCTCGATCCCGGAGATTCGCTGACGCGAATTCCGGGATGACACTACGACGTCTTCATGATGAAGGGGTTGCCGCCGCCGGGGCCGTTGTTGATCCACACGCTCTTTGTCTGCAGGTAGCCCTCGATCGCCTCCGCTCCGTTCTCCCGGCCGAGACCCGAGGCCTTGTAGCCGCCGAACGGCATCGTGAAGCTGACTGCGCGATAGGTGTTGACCCACACCGTTCCGGCCCGGATGCGTCGCGCCATCGTGGTGGCTCGCTTGATCGATTGCGTCCACACGCCGGCGCCGAGGCCGAAAGCGACGTCGTTGGCGATCGCCACCGCCTCCTCCTCGTCCTTGAACTTGATGACCGACAGCACCGGCCCGAACACCTCCTCCTGGGCGATGCGCATCCGATTGGTGACGCCGGTGAAGATGGTCGGCTTGACGAAATACTTGCCGCCGCCCTCCTCCTTCGTCGCCGGCCCGCCGCCGAGGACACACTTGGCGCCCTCGCCCCTGGCGATGTCGATGTAGGAGAGGATCTTCTGGTACTGCGGCGGCGTCGTCACCGGCCCCACCTGGGTCTCGAGCCTGGCGGGGTCGCCGAGCCGCGCCTGCCTGGCCATCGCCACCAGCTTCTCGACGAACTGGTCGTGGATCGTCTCCTGCAGCAGCAGCCGCGAACCGGCGATGCAGGTCTGTCCGGTCGCGGCGAAGATGCCCGACACGGCCCCGCTCACCGCGTCATCGAGAATGCAGTCGTCGAACACGACGTTGGGGGATTTGCCGCCGAGCTCCAGCGACACCTTCTTGAACGTCTTGGCGGCCAGCTCGTTGACGCGCGCACCCGTCGCCGTGCCGCCGGTGAAGGCGACCTTGGCGACCTTGGGATGCGTCACCAGGGGCTCGCCCACCACGGAGCCGTAGCCCGTGACGACGTTGATGACGCCCGGCGGCACCTCGGCCGGCTCGATCACCAGCTTCATGAACTCGAGCAGAGAGGCGGACGTGAACTCGCTCGGCTTGATGACGACGGTGCAGCCCGCCGCCAGCGCCGGCGCCAGCTTCCAGCCCACCAGCATCAGCGGCGAGTTCCACGGCGTGATGAAGGCGCAGACGCCGACCGGCTCCTTGAGGATGTAGTTGAAGTGATCGGGCCGGTCGACCGGCACCACGCTGCCATGAATCTTATCGGCCAGCCCCCCGTAGTAGTAGAACCACTCGGGAAGGTACTTCGTCTGCGCATGCATCTCCGACATCAGCTTGCCGTTGTCGCGCACCTCGATCTCGGCCAGGTGCTGGGCATGCTTCTCGATGAGGGCACCGATGCGGCGCATCATTTTGCCGCGCGCCGTCTGGGTCATGGCGGGCCACGGGCCCTTGTCGAAGGCACGCCAGGCCGCCTCGCAGGCCCGCTCCACGTCCTTGGCGTCGCATTCCGGGATCAGCGCCCAGGGCTCGCCGGTGTAGGGATCGTGCGTCTGGAATTTCTTTCCCGATGATGCCTCGCACCATTTGCCGTCGATGTAGGTCTGGTACTCAACAAGCTTGGCCGGCCGATCCAGCATGGGGCGCTCCTTCGGAGGTGCGGGCGCAGCGATACGCGCGCCAAGATGCAACCGACCCCGAGGCTAGTGCGCCGGGGCCAGCGGTTCAAGCAGTGGCAGTGAGCGCCATGACGGGGGTCAGACCCTGCGCCCGCGCCACTGTACGTTGACTGCCGCCGCGAGCACGAGGGGTCTGAACCCCCTCCTTGCCGAGCATCAGCCCCCAGATCAGCGCCAGCAGCAGGTAGAAGTGGCGCCAGTGATCGAGATCGATGATGAAGCCCTCGAGCGCGTGGGCCAGGAAGCACGCATACACCACCAGGAAGACTGGCTGCGTCGCCGTGCGCACGAAGGCGTGCCGGAGCCCCCACGCGCTCGTCACCGCGAGGACGGCGATGAAGGCGAGCCCGCCAACCCAGCCGGCATTGAGGAACACCGACAGATACACGTTGTGCGGCTCCTCGTGGTGGTAATGCGGCGCAAATTGCCGGGCACCGATGCCGAGCGGGTTCTCCAGGATGAGCCCCATCGCCTTCTGCTGGCCGCCGAAGCGACCTTCGGGGCCCTCATCGTAGCTCTGGCTGAGCGAGGCGCGCTCGGCGGCGAGGTCGGCGACCTTGTCGAACTGAAGCGCCACCAGAACGAGTGCTGCGATCGCGGCCATGCCGGCAACGGACGTTGCCGTGAACCTGAGGCGGGCGCGGTGGCTGCGAACCGTCAGCACATGGAGCACGCCGTAGACGACCGCGGCGCCGCCCAGATTGAGCCAGGCGCCGCGCGAGAAGCTCAGCAGCATTGCCAGGCCGACGACAGCGAGCAGGCCCAGCAGCACGACTGCCCGGCGCAGGGTTGCGCCCGAAAGCTGGGCCAACGCATAGATGATCGCCGGGACCAGGAATGGTCCGAGCACGTTGGGGTCCTTGAAGAGGCCCGAGGCGCGACCATAGCGCGTCATCAGGTCATAGGCACCGGGAAGCAGGTCGAAGTAGCCGGTGATGCCCGCCGCGGCCGCCACAAGCGCTGCCCACAGATAGGCATTTAGGATCAGGCGGGCGTGATCGGCGGGACGTTTCGCCACGAAGGCTGCGAGCACGAAGCTGGCGACATAGAGGTAGAGCGAGACGCCGGTGTGCGTCGCGGCCACACCCGTGTCGATCGCAATGCCGGCTGCAAGAAAGGCACCGGCTGCGGCCGCCAGCATCATCCCGAGCATGAGGAAAAGCGGCAGCGGGAACGCGGCAAGCCCGATCAGCGGCAGCAGAACGACGAGACCCATGGTCAGCACGTCGACCGGGGCCGGCTCGGAAAATACCACCGCCCCCGACGCGACCGCCAGCCACACCAGTCGCAGCGCCACCTTGTGGGCGGCGCTGCGGGCAATCGCGGACGGACAGGCCGGCGGCGCAAGGGCGAGTGCGGTCATGTGGGCCTCGCCTCAGTAGGCGTTCTCGCCGCCGATCAGTGCGAACGGGGTCTTGATGAGGATGTAGAGGTCCAGCAGCACCGACCAGTTGTCGATGTAGTAGAGGTCGTGCTCGACGCGCTTCTGGATCTTCTCGGGCGTATCCGTCTCGCCGCGCCAGCCGTTGATCTGGGCCCAACCGGTGATGCCGGGCCTGACCTTGTGGCGGGCGAAGTAGCCGTCCACCACGTCGTGGTAGAGCCGGTCGGCGGCCTTGGCCTGCAGCGCGTGCGGGCGCGGGCCGACGAGGGAAAGCTCGCCGCGGATCACGTTGAAGAGCTGCGGCAGCTCGTCGAGGCTCGTCTTGCGGATGAAGCGGCCGACGCGGGTAACGCGCGGATCGCCCCTGGTCACGAGCCTGGCCGCGTTGGCGTCGGCCTGGTCGACGAACATCGAGCGGAACTTGAACACCTCGATCAGCTCGTTGTTGAAGCCGTGGCGCTTCTGGCGGAACAGCACGGGCCCCTTGCTGTCCAGTTTCACCGCGATCGCAACGGCGGCCAGCACCGGCGACAGGGCGAGCAGCGCCAGGGTGGCGACCGCCTTGTCGAACATCCACTTGATGATCAGGTCCCAGTCGCTGATCGGTTTGTCGATCAGGTCGATCAGCGGCACGGCGCCGGCGAAGGAGTAGGCGCGCGGGCGGAAGCGCAGGGCGGACGCCTGGGCAGCAAGGCGGATGTCGACCGGCAGCACCCAGAGCTTCTTGATCAGCTGCAGCACGCGCAGCTCCGCCGAGACGGGCAGCGCCACGATCAGCATGTCGACGGGGGCGCGGCGGCAATAGGCAATGAGTGCCTCCAGGTCGCCGAGGTTGGCATAGCCGGCGATCCTGCGGCCGGCCCGCGCAATGCCGCGATCGTCGAACACGCCGCAGATGCGGATATCGCTGTGCGGATCGGCGGCAAGCGCGGCGAGCACGGCCTCGCAGGCCGGGCCGGTGCCATACACGACGGCGCGGCGCGTGAGATGCCCCTGGGCAAGGCCCCGGCGAGTGAGCGATGCCACCAGCCCTCGGTAGGCGATGAGCGCAACGGCGCCGCCCACGTACCACAGTGCCAGCCAGGCCCGCGAGAAGTCAGGCGCGATCTTGAGGAAGAACACGCCGGCCAGCAGCATCGCCACGGTGGCAGTCCAGCCCAACAGCAGGCGGGGCAGCTGGCGGTGCGCCGCCGCCAGCGCTGCCACATTGTAGAGCCCCAGCGCCTGGAACACGGTGACGGCGGCGAGACCAGCGAGCGCCAGGGCCGCCGCATACTGGCGGAAGAAGCCGGCAACGTAGACGTAGGCGATGAGGAAGCCCAGCCCTGACACCAGCGCGAACTCCGCTGCACGCACCAGGCCTGCGAATACGCGCGGGGACATGCGGCCGACGCTGCGAGCCCCACGAGGCTCGGTCGCCGCCGTGGTCTTCTGGACCACCGGCCGCTCCGCTCGTCTGGGCGGCCGCAGGACGCCGACCGGCGAGGGACGGCGGCGATGCCAGTCAGCCGGCGCGGCAATGTCGCGTAGGTTCTCGGCCAGCTGTCCGTCGTGCGCCATCGTGGTTAAGTTCCGTCCTGAATTGGTCAGATGCCCGCTCAGGTAGCAGGTCCCATGCCAAGGCAGGCGGGAGGCGAATGGCAGCGGCCGTGCATGCAATCTGCGTCCCGCTGGGAGCGTCCGGGCGGCCCGGCCTGATGAAGGTAAACGAGCGCTTAACGGGCCTGCCTGCGCCCGGGCGTTGCCAGTAAGGCACAGTCAGCCACCGCCCTGCAGGTGGTCCAGCCGTTCGCATTGCGGGGCGAGCGAGTTTTCCGTCACATTGGACGGGAAGACCGCCATGCGGGGCTCGCGGCATGCAGATCGTGCGCACGTGGATTTTTGCGTTGGTGGCCGGCAGCCTGCTCGGCTTCGCCGGGCATTCGGCGCTGGCCCAACCCGCTGGCTTGAATCCCGAGCGGGACTGCCAGGTTGTTCGCGCCTGCAATTTCGGGCGCGGCGGCAGCTATCGCGGGTGCCTGTCGTCCTACACCTGCCGCGTTTGCCGCTTCGTGCGCTCGCCCTGCTACGTCGATGGCGCCCGCCGCGTTTGCTCGCGCATGCGCTGCACCTGGGGCGGTTGACACTTCCCTATTGACGCACGCGCACGCCGATGCGGCCGATGTCGGCGGTGTAGTCGCCGCCGGGCGCGCTCGACTCGAAGTCGACGTGCTGGTAGCGCGCGAACAGGATGATGTTGGACCCCATGTAGTAGTCGAGCCCCAGTTCGGCCGTCAGGTCGCGCTCCTCGACCGGTACGCCGTCGTAGGGGTTCACCGTGTACCTGATGCCGGCGCTGGCGATGAGGTAGCGGCGGAACGCATGGCGGGCCGCGATGCCGACCTGCCGCGAGATGGCACCGGCCGAGCCGGTCGTCGTGGTGTCGGTGAAATCCGTGCTGGCGGTCAGTAGGAACGTTGTCAGCGCCGTAGCCCGCCAGGCAAGATTCGCGTCGACGAGAAACCCGTCGATGTCGCTGAGCTGGCCGCTCTTCGCGGCCTGCCGGCCCCACCCGATGCTCGCTTCGCCACGGATGGTGCTGCTTTGCGGGGCGAACGTCAGGCCGACGCGATAGCGCTCGCCGGTGGAGGAGCGCAGGATGTCGTCGGCCGGAGCGGCGTGATATCGGCGATCGTTGGCCCCTGCTTCACCGAACACGTCGAGCGTGCCGTTCAGGGCCCAGCTGGCCCTGAAGGCCATATCGCGCTGCTCTACGTCGCGCTCGTCATTGAGGATCGTGCCACCAACGATGTCAGCCACTGGCGCAAAATCGATATCGGTGATCGAGCCGCGCAGCTGCAACGCCAGCCGGTTGAAGCGATGGTTGAGCGCCAGCGCAACGCGATCCGTCTCGACGTTACCGCGAGCGGCGGCCGCACCGGGCGAGTCGATCAACCCGCGCTTGTCCTTGTCGGCCTGATGCAGGACGAGCGCCTCGATGTTGGTTCGCCGCGACAGGTCGATGCGGCTGCGTGCCTCCAGCGCGTAGGCGCGGTCATCCTCGCTCGGGTGCTCGTCGTAGAAGGAGGCGAGGCCGCTGGCACGGAACTCCACCGCGTGCACGCGCCAGTCCGACACAATGCGTGCGTTGGCTCCGACCTCCAGCCCGCGGTCGCCGATGGCAGGGGTGGCGCGGAACACGTTGCTGGTGGCGATGCCCCCCAGTTGCGCTTCCGGAAACAACACGAAGCTGCCGATACGCACGCCTCTCGCAATGTAAGGCTCGTTCCGGAAAAGCTCCCGCGTGCGCCGATCGGTCAACGGATTGAGCTCGATCGTGTAGAGGTAGGGGTTGAGGTCGGCCGGCGGCAGGGCGAACGCGGCAAGCTCCTCGGCCGACCGGGGGTCGCGGCGCATGTCGGGAATCCCATCCCGTGCGGCCGTCGGCTCGCCGACGACAATAGTCCCGTCCTGCTCGCCCTCTGGCTTGGGCAGCGCATACGCATCGGCTCGGTCGTCTCGAGGCCCTCCCCTGGCTCCATCACCGGCCGCGACCGGCATTGCCCCGGGCGTGCCCGGCTCGCCGCTGTCCTCGGCATCCTCGGTCTCCTGGTCCGGCGAGCCGGCAGGCTGCGCCGCCTCGAAGGTCTCCGGGCCGTCCTCAAGGGGGGGTGGCGATGTGGCCGGGCGCGTCGGGGCGACGCGCGGCTTCAGGGCCGGTGGGGCGACGATCGTGGTCTCCACGCGCCATTCCGCATGGGCCGGCGCAGCCGCCGAAAGCCATTGACCGCTTGCCGACGCCAAGCCGGCAACGATGGCGCACAGATTTTTACGGAAGCCTACCACGCCGGCTTGCGCCCATCACCAATGGCCGAGACAGACGCACAACTGGTGTTGGCGACCCTAGGCGGACAGGGTTTAAGGAGTGGTTTAGGTTGCCTGTACTGCCGATGTGATTAGACTGGCGGCGTGGCGAATCGGTGCGGGGGTTCGGCTGCGCCACGGGGGCGACACTGCGCGAGGGAAACGGGCACATGCCAGCCACGGCTGCGAAAAGACATCTGCGCCTGTCAGAGGCTTACGCCATGGACGCGGCGCAGTCCGGGTTGCGCACGCTCGACCTGGAGCGGGAGGGCCTCGAGGCCCTGCGGGCGGCGCTCGACAGCCGCATGCGGGAATCCTTCCAGCTTGCGGTGACGACGCTTGCCGCCGCCCGGGGCCGCGTGATCGTCACCGGGATGGGCAAGAGCGGACACATCGGCCGCAAGCTCGCCGCCACGTTCGCCTCGACCGGCACGCCGGCTTCCTTCGTGCATCCGAGCGAGGCCAGCCATGGCGATCTCGGCATGATCACCCGCGACGACGTTATCGTCGCAATCTCGTGGTCGGGCGAAAGTGCCGAGCTCGGCAACATCCTCACCTACTCGCGCCGCTTCAAGGTGCCCGCGATCGCCGTCACCTCTCGCATCGACTCCACGCTGGCCAAGCAATCGGACGTCGTGCTGGAGCTGCCGCGCGCCAAGGAGGCCTGCCCGCACGGCCTCGCGCCCACCACCTCCACCACCATGCAGCTCGCCATCGGCGACTGCCTGGCGGTCGCGCTGCTGGAGTCCAAGGGCTTCACTGCCAGCGATTTCAAGGTCTTCCACCCCGGCGGATCGCTCGGCGCCAGCCTCAAGTTCGTCGCCGACGTGATGCACACCGGGCACGAGATGCCGCTGGTTGGCGAGGAGAGCGTCATGGCGGAGGCCCTCGTTACCATGACCGCCAAGAGCTTCGGCTGCCTCGGCGTGGTCGACGCCAAGGGACGGCTGGTCGGCATGATTACCGACGGCGACCTGCGGCGGCACATGGGACCTGAGCTGCTGAAGCGGCGCGTCTCCGACATCATGACCAAGCGGCCTAACACCCTGTCTCCGGACATGCTGGCCTCGGCCGCCCTGGAGCAGATCAACTCCTTGAAGCGCACGCAGATGTTCGTGGTGGACAAGGGCAAGCAGCCTGTCGGTGTCGTCCACGTTCACGACCTGCTTCGCGCAGGGGTGGCGTAGGCTGCGCTCTGCGGCCGTGGGGCTCGCCGGCGGGCGGGCCCCCGCCGTCGCAGCCCTCGTCGTGCCGTGGGGAGATGCGATGCTCACTGCAGAGCCTCGGTCCGGCCTGCAGCGCACGGGGCGCATCGGCTCAGCGACGCGCCGCCTGCTCGGGGCCGCGACCGACCTCGTCGTCCCACCCTGCTGTCTCGTCTGCCGGACGCTGCTGGAGTCCCACCACCACCTGTGCGCGCCCTGCTGGCGCGAGGTAAGCTTCATCCGCCCGCCCCTGTGCGATGTGCTGGGCATCCCGCTGCCCTTCGCCACGGGCGAGCGCATGGTATCCGCCGCGGCGGCCGCCGACCCGCCGGCCTATGACCGGGCCCGAGCCGTGGCGCACTTCAGCGGCTCCATGCGCGTGCTCGTACATCAGTTCAAGTATGCCGACCGGCACGATGGCCGGGTACTCTACGGCCGCTGGCTGGCCGAGGCGGGCCAGGAGCTGGTGGCCGGTGCGGATCTCGTGATGCCCGTGCCGCTCAGCCGGCTCAGGTTGCTATCGCGCCGCTACAACCAATCGGCGATCCTGGCCGGCGAGCTCGCACGCCGCACCGGGCTGCGCCTCGACCTCAACCTCCTGAAGCGGGCTCGGTTCAGGAGGCCTCAGGTCGGTCTCACCCGCGACCAGAGGCGGCGCAATCTGAGCGGGGCCTTTCTGGTGCCGCGGCGCCGACACGCGGCCGTGGAGGGTCGCAACGTGCTGCTCGTCGATGACGTGATCACCACCGGGGCCACCGCCGAGGCCTGTGCCCGCGCCTTGAAGCGGGCCGGAGCGGTGCGCGTCGACGTTTTGGCGCTGGCGCTGGTGACGAGCGAGGTGCTGGCCTCGGTCTGAGCCGAAATGTCACGCTTCAGGCGGCCTCCGATTGGGCATTCCGACAGCCGGTCGTTAGGGGAGGTGGTGGTTCGCCCTATGCGCGGGGGGTGGGAGCCACTACATTGTCTACTCAAACCAGCAAGCTGCCGCGGGGAGTGTGGCCGGCGATGCCGCAGGAGACGACAGGCGAGTTCCGCGCCGGCCTCGTGCAGATGCGCACGGGGCGGAACGTTGAGGCCAACCTGGCCACCGCCGCCGATCTCGTCCGCGAGGCGG
>Ga0111538_10003581_pt1 | contig 21675 bp, 21 predicted proteins | sample SoiMethybrSBSTD1_FD_79669 | JGI IMG/M metagenome (GOLD analysis project Ga0111538, IMG submission 79669) | Bulk soil microbial communities from a Populus tree surrounding site in Tennessee, USA - Soil MetaG P. TD hybrid SBSTD1 (version 2)... | ecosystem: Environmental > Terrestrial > Soil >... | reverse complement strand
AGCCCGATCGGTCAGGCCGGCCGCGCGCTCGTCGGCGTGCAGGCGGGCGACCGCGGGCGCGATGGGTCGGGCGCCGCGGTGCTGCAGGAACAGACGGAGGGAGCCGCCGTGCACGGGCTGCGAGTCCACGTCGAAGACCTCGAGCCTGGCGCGCTCGGCCAGGCCGGAGATGGCGGCGAGCGAGTAGTAGAAGACGTGCTCGTGATAGACGGTGTCGAACGCGGTGCGATCGAGCATCTCGCCCAGGTACGGAAATTCGAAGACGGCCGCGCCCCCGGGGGCCAAGCAGGCGCCGACCGCACCGAGGAAGTCGTTGATCGCCGGAACGTGCGCCAGCACGTTGTTGCCGACCAGCACGTCGGCGCGACCGAAGTCTGAGACGATCTCGGCCACGACGTCAGATCCAAAGAAGCGGTTCAGCGTCGGAATTCCACGGCCCTGCGCCACCGCGGCGATGTTGCGGGCCGGCTCCACACCGAGCACCGCGATGCCTCGCGCGCGGAAGAACTTCAGCAGATAGCCGTCGTTGCTCGCGACTTCCAGCACGCGGCGCTCGGGCCCCAGGCCGAAGCGCTCGGTGAGCGTCGAGGCCATCCGCTCGGCGTGGGCCATGAAGTGATCGGAGTACGAGGTGAAGTAGAGATACTCCTCGAACATGGCCTCGGGCGGCGCCAGGGTGGTCAGCTGGACCAGGTGGCAGCGCGCGCAGTACGCGACGGCCAGCGGGAACCGCGGCTCGTGCCGGCCGTCATCCTCCGGGCGCAGGAAGGCGTTGGCCAGCGGCTGCGTCCCCAGGTCGAGGAAGGTTTCCGGCGAGCCGGCCGCGCAGCCCAGGCAGGTCGGCGCGCTCACGGCTCCCGCGCGAGGCGCCATCGCTTCTCGTAGTCCCGGATCTGTTCCACGCTCCGGTCGTACATCGAGCGGTCGCCGCCGGCCGCGGCGGCGCGGTACCACGCGACGGTCAACTCGACGGTGTCCTTCAGCGTCAGGATTGGCTCCCAGCCCAGGCGCGTCCGCACTTTGGTCCAGTCGAGTCGAAGCAGCGTGGCCTCGTGCGGCGCGTCGCCCTCGGGCCTGGCCTCCCAGCGTCCGCCCTCCCACGCCTCGGCGATCAACCCGACCAGCGTCCCCACCGGCACCGTGTCCTCGTCGCGCGGACCGAAGTTCCAGGCCCCCGACCACGCGCGGCCCTCCCGGCAGAGCCGTTCGGCCAGCGCGAGGTAGCCGCGCAGCGGCTCCAGCACGTGCTGCCACGGCCGTATCGCGGCCGGGTTACGCACGCGGATGGGCTCGCCGCGCACCAGGGCACGGATGGCGTCGGATACCAGCCGGTCCTCGGCCCAGTCGCCGCCACCGATCACGTTGCCGGCGCGCACGGTGGCGATGCAGGGCCCGGTCGTCGCGAAGAACGAGCGGCGGTAGGCGTCGGCCACCAGCTCGGCGGCGGCCTTGCTGGCGCTGTAGGGATCGTGACCCCCGAGCGCCTCGTCCTCGCGATAGCCTTCCTCGCGCTCGCGGTTCTCGTAGCACTTGTCGCTCGTGATGACCACGACCGCCTCGACCGAAGGCGTGTGCCGCACGCCCTCCAGCAGATTCGCGGTGCCCATCACGTTGACCGCGATCGTCTCGAGCGGAGCGCGATACGACAGGCGCACGATCGGCTGGGCGGCCAGATGGAACACGATGCGCGGCCGGGCCGCGGCCAGCGCCGCCTGCAGCGCCGTGGCGTCCCGGATGTCGGCGATGTGTGTGGCCACCCGGTCGGGCAGGCCGCAGCGGAGGAAGTACGAGGGCTGGGTGTGTGGGCTCAGCGCATAGCCGGACACGCGGGCGCCCATGTCGGTGAGCCACGTGGTCAACCAGCCGCCTTTGAAGCCGGTATGGCCGGTCACGAACACCGGCTGGCCGCGCCAGAACTCACGCGTGACCATCGCTCACCGCCAGACGGCCCAGGCCGCCTTGTCGTGCCGCCACATCTCGTTGAGCAGGTCCATCTCGCGGGGCGTGTCCATGCACTGCCAGAAGCCGTAGTGCTGGTACACCGCGAGCTGCTTGAGGCGCGTGAGCTTGACCAGCAGCGACTGCTCCAGGCTCTCGTCGTCACCCTCGACGAGATCGATCACGCCGGGCTCGAACACGAAGAACCCGCCGTTGATCCAGCCGCCCTGCACCTGCGGCTTCTCCTGGAAGACCTGGACGAGATCGTTGTCGATCACCACCTCGCCGAACCGCGAGGAGGGGCGCACGGCGGTGAGCGTGGCTAGCTTGCCGTGAGACTTGTGAAAGGCCACCAGCTTGTCGATGTCGATGTCGGCGACGCCGTCACCGTACGTGACCATGAACCGCTCGCGCCCCAGGTAGCGGGTCACCCGACCCAGGCGACCGCCGGTCCGCGTCTCCTCCCCGGTGTCGGCCAGGGTGACCCGCCAGCCGGCCTCGGCGTGGTCGTCGTGGACCTCGAGGGCGCCCGAGCCGAGCGTGACGGTGACCGCCCGGTGGCGCACCTCGTAGTTGAGGAAGTAGTCGCGGATGACGTCACCCTTGTAGCCGAGGCAGATCACGAACTCGTTGTGGCCGTAGTGAGCGTAGGTCTTCATGATGTGCCACAGGATCGGGCGGGTACCGATGGCCACCATGGGCTTGGGGCGGAACTCCGTCTCCCCGCGCAGGCGCGTGCCCAGACCTCCGGCGAGAAGCACGACTTTCATGGATGTTCTGCTAATTATAGTAAGTACGGCCCACGATCCCTAAGCATGAACATTCTCTGGGTCAGCCCCTTCCTGCCGAAAATCGACGCTACCCATGCCGGTGGGCGCGCGGGGGCCCACTGGATGCGCTGGACCGCCGAGCGTCACCGGGTCACCTTGCTGTGTCGCGTGGAGCCGGCGGAGCGGGCTGACGCCAGGCGGCTGGCGCCGCAGCTGGCTGGCCTACACTTGCAGGAGTTCGGCCGACCGGCGGGGCCGGGGGCGACCGCGCGCATCGCCGTTTCCTACGCTCGGCTGGGCCACGCAGCCAACCGCCTGCTTCGCGCAGGCGGCTTCGACATCCTCCACGTGGAGTACTTGGAGGCCGGGCTCGCCGTTGACCGGACCCTCGCAGTGCGCAAGATCGCGGTCGCTATCGACGAGCTCGCCCGCCCGGCCCTCCACCGGCTGCGTCTGGCCCGTGGAACCGGACCACGGCTGGGCGCCTGGCTCTACTGGCGGGCGATTGGACGACTCCAGTCCCGCATCTGCCGGAAGTTCGACCGCATCCTTACAATGTCCGAGTACGACCGCCGGACCTTGTTGACCCGCGACCCCGCGCTCTCGGTGGGCGTGCTGCCGCTTCCATGCGGCCTCGATCTGGCGCGGGCGCGAGATGTGTCGCGGGCGCGGGCCGAGCTGCTGTTCGTCGGCGCCATGTATCGTGATGTCAACGTGGACGCGGTTCGCTGGTTTCACGACGAGGTCTTGCCGGGCGTGCGAGCCGAGATCGGAGATGTGCGCTTCACGATTGCCGGTGCTGGACCGCCTGCCGAGATCCAGCGCCTCACGGCGTCGTCCGGCGTCGAGGTCACCGGCTTCGTCGAATCGCTCGAGCCCATCTACGCGCGGGCAACCGTGTTCGTGGCGCCGCTCCGGATCGCCGGGGGCATCGCGGGCAAGACCCTCGACGCGCTGGCCGCCGGCTGTCCCGTGGTCACGACCACTCTCGGCAATGACGGCATCGGTGCGATACCGGGCGAACACCTTCTGGTGGCGGACTCATCCAAGGACTTCGCGGCGGCGGTGACGCAGCTGCTCCGGGACTCGGCGCAGCGAGACCGGCTGGGCGAGAGCGCCCGGCGCTTCGCGGCTGAGCGCTATGCGCCGGCCGTCAGCGCCGCGACGCTCGAGCGCGAGCACCAGGCGCTGGCCGGCGCGCCTGCGCTCACCAGGCGATCAGCCGGCTGACCATTCTCCAGTAGGCGGCGAACACCGGATCGAGGACGAAGCGCACGGCCGGCGTGGCCACCGGCCCGAATCGGAATCGCGACACGAGAAACGGAAGCAGCTCGCGATCGCGCCGCCGGCGCAGCGCCTGCACCGTGCGTCGCTTGGTCCGAAGATAGCGCCAGCTGGCCGGACGCGCGAAGAAGCCGTAGACCTTCAGGCGTTGACCGAGCCACCCGCTGCGCGCGGCGTAGAGCACGCTGACCGGCTCGAAGGCGAGCAGCGCGGGCGCCAGGAGCGCGAGCGTCGCCGCGCGATAGTGCGTCAGCACGTTGATCAGCCGGTTGCGCTCCACCCAGTAGAACTTCGCGGCGGTGCGCGTGAAGTCGTAGTCGTGATAGATCACCGCGCCCGGCGCGAGCACGCTCTCCCAGCCGGCCAGCCGCAGCCGCCAGCCGAGATCGGAATCCTCGTGGTACATGAACAGCGCCGGATCGAACAGCCCGACCTCGCGGAGCGCGTGCGTGCGGTAGAGCACGCCCGCGCCGCTGGCGTAGGCGATGGGCGCTTCGGCGAGCGGGCGATCGGGCTCGCCGTCGCCGCCGACGAATCCGACGCCGAGGTAGTGCAGCTCGTTGCCGCGCGAGTGGATCACCGCGCGCCCGTCGGGCTCGCGACGCATCAGCTTAGGCTGCACGGCGCCCGCCGTGGGATGACGCTCGGCCACGTCGACCAGCGCGCCGAGGACGTCGGGCGCCAGGTGCGTGTCCTGGGTGACGACCACCACGTAGTCGACCCCGGCGGCGAGGGCCTCCTGCATCCCGAGCGCGTTGCCGCCGGCATAGCCGGTGTTGCTGCCGGGCACCAGCACCCGGGCGCCGGGCGCGCGCTCGAGGAGCCACGCCGCGGCGCTGCCATCGGGGCTGTTCTCGACGACGATCATCTGCCAGCAGTCGCGGGGATAGGCCTGAGCTTGCAGGCTCGCCCAGAGACGCTCGAGGTACTTCGTGCCGTAGTAGGTGACGAGGACGACGGCGACGGACGGCGTCACCCGGCTGATCCCCCAGGGGTCACGACAGGTACGAGGCGACGAACGTGCCGCCCGCCGACGCGGTGGCGAACCGGTCGAGACGGAACGGCGCGGCGCTCACCGGCGGTTCGGCGCCCGTCATCGACGCGGCCATCATCTCGCCGACGGCCGGTGACAGCTTGAAGCCGTGGCCGCTCATGCCGGCGGCGACCCAGAGCCCGTCCACCGGCGCGCAATCGAGGATCGGCATCCAGTCGGGCGTGATGTCGAACGCCCCCGCCCAGCCCCGGCGGAACGTTCCCTCCGCGAGCCGCGGCACCGAGCGCGCCGTCCGTTCCAGCGTCAGCGCGGCCTCGTCGCCTCCGACGTCGCCGCCCAGCGCATCCGGGTCCATCGGGTGCTGGGTCTCGTCATCGGTGAGCGAGCCCGTCAGCGTGAGCCCGCCGGTTTCGGGCCGCACGTAGGCGCCGCCGGCCAGATCGAGATAGACGACGTGGGGCGGACCGAAGCCGGCGTCGCGCTCCACGACGAAAACCGGATGCCGGCCCACGATGATCGGCAAGGTCACGCCGGCCATCCGCGCGACGGCCGGAGACCACAGACCGGCGGCGATCACGACCGTAGGCGCCGAGACGCGCTCACCGGCGGCGGTCGTCACGCCGCGCACGCGATCGCTCGGGCAGTCGATCGCGGTCACCTCCACGCCCTGCTCGATCGTCACGCCGGCCCGGCGGGCGGCATCGGCGTAGCCGAGCGTCACCGCCGTGGGGTCACCGTAACCGGACTCCGGCTCCCACAGCACGGCGCCCAGCCCGGCGACATCGATGCGTGGCTCCACGCGTGCGACGTCGGCCGGTGCGAGGACCTCGGCTTTCACGCCAAGCGCACGCTGGCGCGCCACCGTGGCCTGCAGCGTCTCCCGCATCGAGGGGGCCACGGCGATGAGACAGCCGCACGCCACGTAGTTGGCGTCGCCGCCCGTCACCTCGCGAAACTGCTGAAAGACGCGCAGGGAGCGGACGACCATCTGCGTGGTCTCGGCGGTGGGGTAGAGCTGGCGCACGATGCCGACCGAGCGGCCGGTGCCGCCGGAGGCCAGAAAGCGCCGCTCGAGCACCAGGATGTTGCGGACGCCGCGCGCGGCGAGGGAGAACGCGATCGACACACCCGTCACTCCGCCGCCGACGATCACGACGTCGGCCGTGCGGATCACGACTGCGCGGCGCCCACCTCGGCGGCCTCGCGCTCGCCCAGCACGCGGACGGGATCACCGACGCGGAGCGAGCCTTCCACCAGGACGCGCGCGTAGACGCGACTCCAGCCCGGGTTCCGTTTCTGCGACACACGGCTGTACTCGCCCCCGACAAACACGGGGGCGATCTTGTAGCACGGGCTCGTGTAGCGAGTGACCTCGAGCACGACGCGCTCGCCGAGCCGCAGCCGGACCCCCGGCGTCACCAGATTCCAGTCGATCCCCTCGACGGTGACGTTCTCGCCGATCGCCCCTGGCTCGATGGCGTGGCCCTCGGCGGCCAGCGCGTCGATCGCCTCCAGTGAGAACAGGCACACCGCGCGCTCCGGACCGCCGTGATGCTCGTAGCGGTGGGCATCGCCCTGAAGGCCGAGACCGGTCAGCCGCGCCGCCGGCACCGCGAGCTTCGGCACACCGCCCGCGGAGACGCTCAGCTGCACGATCCGGCCGTCGCTCACGGGGCGATTGTAGCCGTGATCAGGATCGCTCGATCAAGACTTCCTCGGCAAGCAGCTCGACGATGTGCGCGCGAGATCGGCACCGGCGTCGACGGCCAGCGCTGTCGGGCTGGGGCCCGCCCCCGGCGGAGCCTCGGCGCCCCGGGGCGCCGCACGCTCAGCCGCGGCGGATCATCCGTTGGATGGTGGCTTCCAGCACGACCTCGTCGCGCTGGTTGAGGATGCGGTGGACGTACGTGACGATGCCGCGATCGGTCTTCTTGGTCTCGCGCTTGTCCGTGATCTCGACTTCCACCCGGATGGTGTCGCCCTCCAGCACCGGGGCCACCACTTTCATGGTGCCGCCGAGGAAGGCCATGCCGGTGCCGTGGATGAGTCCGGTCTGCATGATCAGGCCCTCGCTGAGCGCGAAGGTGAGCGCGCCGGGCGCGGCCCGGCGGCCGAAGACGGACTCACGCTTGACGTACTCCATGTCCATGAACAGCGGCTCGGTGAAGCCGCACAGGTTTACGAAAGTGACGATGTCGGTCTCGGACACCGTGCGGGCCAGTGTGCGGTGCACGTCGCCGATCTTGTGCTGCTCGAAGGTCGCTCCCTCGCTTCGCATGGCGGCTCCTTGGTCGCTCCCTTTACTCGCCGAGGTACGCGCGGCGGACCTCGGCGTTCTCGCTGAGCTCGGCGGCGGTGCCCGACAGCACGACGCTGCCGGTTTCCAGCACGTAGCCCCGGTGGGCGATGCTCAGCGCCATCGCGGCATTCTGCTCGACGAGCAGGATCGTCGTCCCCTGACGGTTGACCGCGCCGATGGTGTCGAAGATCTGCTCGACCAGCACCGGGGCCAATCCCATCGACGGCTCGTCCAGCAGCAGCAGGCGCGGCCGTCCCATGAGCGCGCGTCCGATCGCCAGCATCTGCTGCTCGCCGCCGGAGAGGGTGCCGGCCACCTGCGTGATGCGCTCCTTCAGCCGGGGGAACAGCATGAACACGCGCTGCAGATCGTCGGAGATCCCGGCGTCGTTCCGCAAGAACGCCCCCATGATGAGGTTCTCGCGCACGGTGAGGCGGTTGAAGATCCGCCGCCCTTCCGGCACGTGGCCGATCCCCAGGCCCACCACGGCGTGGGGCGGGCTGCCGGTGAGCACGCGATCCTCCAGGTGGATCCGGCCCTGCCGCGGTGCCAGCAGGCCGGAGATCGTCTTGAGCGTGGTGGTCTTGCCCGCGCCGTTGTTGCCGAGGAGCGCGACGATCTCGCCGCGGCGCACCTCCAGCGAGACGTCCTTGAGGGCCCGGATCTGTCCGTAGTAGACGTCGAGGCCCTCAAGGCGCAGCACTGGCACTCCGCGACGCCCGTCGGCCCAGGTACGCCTCGATGACGCGGGGATCATTCTGGACCTGGCGGGGGACGCCCTCGGCGATCTTCTCGCCGTGGTCCAGTACGGTGACCCGGTCCGACACCTCCATCACGACCCGCATGTTGTGCTCGATGAGCAGGATCGCGAGATCGAGATCACCCACCAGTCGCCGGAGCAGGACCATCAGCTGGCTGGCCTCGCCCTGGGTCATGCCGGCGGTGGGCTCGTCCAGCAGCAGCAGGGCGGGCTCCGAGGCCAGAGCCCGGGCCAGCTCCAGCCGGCGCTGATCGCCGTACGGCAGGTTGCGCGCGATCTCGTTGGCCTTGGCGGCCAGGCCCACGCGATCCAGCAGTGCGTGGCCACGCTGCCAGAGGCCGCGCTCCACCTCGCGGAAGCGCGGTCGGTGCGAGAGCACGTCCCACATGCCGAGCGGAATCCGCGCGTGCATGCCCACCAGCACGTTCTCGATGGCCGTCATGTTGGCGAAGAGACGAATGTTCTGGAACGTGCGACACACGCCGAGCGCGGTGATCTGATCCGGCCGGAGGCCGACCAGCGAGTGGCCGCGGAAAGTGACCGTGCCCCCGTCGGGCGTGTAGAGGCCGGTGAACACGTTGAACAGCGTGGTCTTGCCGGCGCCGTTGGGCCCGATGATCGAGGAGATACCGCGCTCGAGCGTGTAGTCCACACGGCTCAACGCTAGCAATCCGCCGAAGCGCTTGGTGACCTCGCGGGCCTCGAAGAGCGCGCTCACGTCTTGCTCAGCTCGCGCTGGCGCCGGCGGGCGGGGAAGATCCCCTGGGGCCGGAAGATCATCATCAGCACGAGGATGATGCCGAAGACCATGCGCTCGTATTTCGCCGGCTCGAGCTGGGTCGGCAGGTTGGCCAGGCTGTAGCCCAGCACCGTCACGCCGGCGTTCTTCAGCTCGTTCAGCCAGAGCGACAACCCCTTGAGCACCTGGAGATTGAGCACGGTGACCACGGTGGCGCCGAGCACGGCGCCGGGGATCGAGCCCATCCCGCCCAGGATCACCATGGCCAACACGCCGATCGACTCCAGGAACGTAAACGACTCCGGGTTGATGAACACCTGCTTGGCCGCGAAGACCACGCCCATCACGCCGGCGAACGACGCGCCGCAGGCGAAGGCCAGGAGCTTGGAGCGTACCAGCGGCACGCCCATGGCCTGCGCGGCCAGCTCGTCCTCCCGCATGGCCTCCCACGCGCGGCCGATGTGGGAGTCTTCCAGGCGCCGGTTGACCAGGATCACCACGACCACGATTGCGAGCACGAGGAAGTAGAAAGTCTCCGCGTAGGGCAGCCCGAAGGGCACCGGGGGTCGGCCGATCGGCGTGATGCCCTTGGGGCCGTTGGTGAGGTTGATCGGCTTGTCGAGGTTGTTGGCCAGCACGCGGATGACTTCGCCGAACCCGAGGGTGACGATGGCCAGATAGTCTCCGCGCAAGCGCAGCACGGGCAGCCCGAGCAGCACGCCGGTCCCCGCCGCGGTCAGGAGCCCCACGAGCAGGAACAGATAGAACCAGATGGGCGCCAGCGGGAAGCCGCTGCCGAAGATCAGGTTGGCGTGCGGCGAGCCGACGATCGCCCAGGAATAGGCGCCGACGGCGAAGAACGCCACGTAGCCGAGATCGAGCAAGCCGGCCAGGCCGACGACGATGTTCAGTCCCAGCGCCAGCGCCACGAAGATGCCGACCTGGGTGGCGACTTCCAGGTAGTAGCCGTTGGAGAGACCGATGATCGGCATCAGCACCAGCAGCGCGATGCCGAGCAGGCTGGCTCGCAGCCAGCCGGGGATGCCCGAGACGTACACGTACAGCAGCGAGGCCTGGAACGCCAGGAAGGCCAGGATGGATCGAGGAAAGACTGAGACCAGCACCGTCGAGAGCGCAACCGCTGACGCTGCCGCCAGCGGGGCGATCATGCGCGCTCGCGGACCACTTCGCCCAGCAGGCCCTTGGGCCGGAAGATCAGGATCAGGATGAGGACCGAGAACGCGAAGATGTCCTTGTACTCGGCCCCGAAGGCCCCGCCGGTGAGGAGCGACATGTAGGAGGCGGCGAAGGCCTCCAGCAGTCCGAGCACGAGGCCACCGACCATCGCGCCGGGGATGTTGCCGATCCCGCCCAGCACCGCCGCGGTGAAGGCCTTCAGCCCGGGAATGAAGCCGGTGTAGGGATTGATCAGCCCGTACTGCACGCCGAACAGCACGCCGGCGGCGCCGCCCATCGCCCCACCGATCAGGAAGGTGAGCGAGATGATCCGGTTGACGTTGATGCCCATCAAGCTGGCCGCCGCCTGGTCCTCGGCTACCGCGCGGATCGCGGTGCCGATCTTGGTACGATTCACCAGTGCGTGGAGCCCCCACAGCATCAGCAGCGCGGCGACGATGACCACCAGCGACTTCATCGAGACATCGATAGTGGAGGTGAGCTCGTAGCGCTCGTTCAGCACGTCCATCGGCGGATAGACCAGGTTGAAGGCGTTCCGCCAGATGGACTCGACGAGCCGCACTGCGTCCTGCAGGAAGAACGACACCCCGATGGCCGAGATCAGCGGGATCAGGCGGGGCGCCGTGCGCAGCGGCCGGTAGGCCACGCGCTCGATCGTCACCGCCAGCAGACCGCTGATCACCGCGCCGGCCAGCAGCACCGCGAGTAGCACCAGGATCCAGGGCGCCCGCTCCAGCCAGCCGGCCGACTGCAGCGACAGGAGGATCTCCGCGCCCACGAACGCGCCCACCACGAAGATCTCGGAGTGCGCGAAGTTGATGAACTCGAGCACGCCGTACACCATCGTGTAGCCGAGCGCGATGAGCGCGTACATGAAGCCGAGGATGAGCCCGTCGAGGAGGACCTGGGGGAAGATGCCGACCAGGAGGTCGAAGTCCATGAGGGGGACTATCGCCTAAAACGGTCGGATGAGGGAGAGGGAAAGGGAGGGAGGGGTGAGAGGTCCGTGGCCCCTCACCCCTCCCGAACGCGAGCTACTTCTTGGGCGCCGCCGGCGCGGCGATGGTCAGCCGCTTCACTTCCTTGTTGTCGCCCCACTTCTCCGGGTTGTCGCTGGCGACCTGGAGGACGAAGTAGAGCGCCTTCTTGGGGTCGCCCTTGGCATCGAACTCGACGGTGCCCGTGATCCCGGTGTGCTTGACGTCGCGGACGGCGGCGGTGACGGAGTCACGCGTCGGCGCCTTGCCGCCCTTGGCGGAGGCCTCGATGGCCTTGAGCAGGATCGCGGTGGCGTCGTAGGCCTGGGCCGCGAACGGCTCGGGGTTCTTGCCGAACTTCTTCTTGTACTCGTCGGCGAACTGCTTGGCCTGCGGATAGACCGACACCGGGCCGGCCACCGAGGTGTAGTGCATGCCGACCACCGTCTTGCCGGCGATCTTCGTCAGGTCGGACGAGTCGAGGCCATCGGGGCCGAGGAACTTGGCCTTGATGCCCTTCTCGCGCGCGGCCTTGAAGAACGGCGCCGCCTGCTCGTAGATCCCGCCGAAGTAGATGAGGTCGGGGTTCTTGGCTTTAATAGGAGTGATGATCGGGTCGAAGTTGGACTTCTCCTCCGTGCCTTCGAATCCTATGACTTTGATTCCCTTCTTCTCCGCATCCGCCTTGAAGAATTCCGCGACACCCTGCCCATAGGTGGTCTTGTCGTGGATGACGTAGGCGGTCTTGCTCTTGAGCGAACCGTGCGCGAACTCTGAGCCGACGACTCCCTGCACGTCGTCACGCCCGCACACGCGATAGACGTTGGCGTAGCCGCGGTCCGTCACGGTGGGGTTGGTGTTGGCCGGCGAGATCATCGTCAGGTTGACTTCCTTGTAGACCTCGGACGACGGGATGGCCACGCCCGAGTTGAGGTGGCCGATAACACCGAGAATGTCCTTGTCGGCGATGATGTTCTTAGCGTTGGCGACACCGACGTCCGGCTTGGCCTGGTCGTCGAACGGTACCAGCTCGACCTTCCAGCCGGCCTTTTCCAGGTTGCCCTTGAACTTCTCGACGGCCAGCTGCGTGCCGAGCTTGATGCCCTCACCGAGTGCGGCCTGGCCGCCCGAGAGCGGGCTCTGGGTTGCGATCTTGACCGTGCCTTTGCCCTGGGCGTCCACTGGGGAGGCCGCCGGGACGAAGCCCACGGCGAGCGCCAGGCAGAGAACCAGGACGCCGCGGATGAAGTGTGAACCCATGAATGCCTCCTTGGTCGTTAAAATCACGCAGTTAGCGCGACGCCAATCTATAGCGTGCGCCGGGCCGCGGTCAAGTTCCGCGCGGCCCGAATTTGAGTGAGAAAGCGCGCGGCCGCGGCCTTCGGATCCGCCGCCGCACACACCGCCGAGATGACGGCAACGCCGTCGGCGCCCGCCTGGATGACCTCGGACACGTTGTCGGGCGTGATGCCGCCGATCCCTACCAAGGGAACGCGGATCTCGCCCCGGAGTTTCCGCATGAGATCGGGTCCCACCAGTTGGAAGTCGGCCTTGCTCGTCGTGGCGAACATCGAGCCCACGGCGACGTAGTCCGCGCCGTCGGCCTGGGCCGCGCGGGCCTGCTCGACGCTGTGGGTGGAGATCCCGAGGATCATGCCGGGCCGCAGCAGCGGCCGCGCGGCGCGGGCCGGCAGGTCGTCCTGACCTAGGTGCACGCCGTCGGCGACCACCGCCAGGGCCAGATCCACCCGGTCGTTGACGATGAACGTGGCGCCGGCCGCCGTGCAGGCCTCGCGGAGTTTCTCGGCCAGCGGCAGGACCCGGCCCGACGGCCACTCCTTTTCGCGCAGCTGGATCATGCGGCTGCCGCCGGCCAGGGCCAGGGCCAGAAGCTCGACGAGGTCGCGCCCGCGGGCCGAGGTGCGGTCCAGCACGACGTACAGCGAGGGATCCACGCTAACCCTTGGCGAGGCGGGCGCCGTCGACGCTCGTGAAGCCGCCCTCGACGAACGCGGGGTCGGACAGCACCCGCAGATGGAAGGGGATCGTGGTCTTCACGCCCTCGACGACCGTCTCGGCCAGCGCCCGCCGCATGCGCGCGATGGCCTCGGCCCGATCGCGGCCGTGCACGATGATCTTGGCAAGCAGCGAGTCGTAGAAGGCCGGCACCGCGTACGGCGCCATCAGGTGGCTGTCCACCCGGACGCCGAAGCCCCCGGGCGGTAGCCAGGCGGTCACCCGGCCGGCGCTGGGGGCGAAGGTGACCGGGTCCTCGGCGTTGACCCGGCACTCGATCGCGTGCCCCTCGAACCGCACGGCGTCCTGGCGATAGCCGAGCGGCTCGCCGGCCGCGATGCGGATCTGCTCGCGGATCAGATCGAGGCCGGTGATCATCTCGGTGACCGGGTGCTCGACCTGGATGCGCGTATTCATCTCGATGAAGTAGAAGTGGCCCGTGCGGGAGTCCACCAGGAACTCCACGGTACCGGCGCTGACGTAGTTCACCGCGGCGGCCGCGGCCAGGGCGGCCTTGTGCAGGCCGAGACGCGTCTCTGCGGGCAGCACCGGCGCCGGCGATTCCTCGACGAGCTTCTGGTGGCGACGCTGGACCGAGCAGTCACGCTCACCCAGGTGCACGCGCATGCCGTTCTTGTCACCCAGCACCTGCACCTCGACGTGCCGCGCCTCCTCGATGTACTTCTCACAGTAGATCTCCGAGGAGCCGAAGGCCGCGCCGGCCTCGGCCTGGCAGGCGGCGAAGGCCTGGGCCACCTCGGTCCGGTTGCGGACGATGCGCATGCCGCGCCCGCCGCCACCGGCCGCCGCCTTCAGGATCACCGGATAGTCGGCCGCGTCGGCCACCTCGATCGCCTCGTTCTCGTCCTTGAGCGGTGCCTCGCTGCCCGGCACCACCGGCACCCCGGCCTGCTTGGCGATGACGCGGGCCTGGGCCTTGTCGCCCATGAGGCGGATCGCCTCCGGCGAGGGGCCGATGAAGGTGAGCCCGCAGGCCCGGCAGATGTCGGCGAAGGACGGATTCTCGGCGAGGAAGCCGTAGCCGGGATGGATCGCCTCGCTGTCGGTGAGCACGGCGGCGGAGATGATTCCGGCGATGTTGAGATAGCTGCCGCGCGCGTCGTTGGGCCCCACGCAGATCGACTCGTCGGCCACCCGCACGGGCAGGGAGTGCGCGTCAGCGGTCGAATGCGCGATCACGGTGCGGATGCCGAGCTCCCGGCACGTGCGGATGATCCGCAGCGCGATCTCGCCTCGATTGGCAATCAGGATCTTGTGAAACACGGCAGGGTCACCCACCCAGCACGCGGCGCCACTGGTGTTCGAGCTCGGCGAGCGGCACGCCGTAGACGGCGGGCACCGCCCTGGCGATCGCGTCGCCCCGGCCGAGCCGGGCCATGAAGCTGCGCATCGCCGGCATGCCCCCGCGGTCGAGCAGATCGTGAACGACCCACAGCGCGATGTCGTACCCGACGCGCGCCCGGACGGGGTCCGGATCGCCGAGCATCTCCTCCAGGCCGGTGAGCGTCGGCCGCCCCGGCACTCTCAGCAGGGGATCGGCGGGCGTGCCGTCGAGCGCCTGCGCCAGACCCTCGTGCAGCCAGCGGGGCGCGCGGCCTCGCGTGAGGTCGTGCACGACGGCGTGGGTGTACTCGTGCGCGAGGATCCGGTCGAGCTCGCGCCGCGCGGGCAGCGGGCCGCCGGCCGGCAGTCGAATCTTGCCGTCGAAGAGGCCGGTGACCCAGGCATGGACGCGAGCGACCTCCCGGAACTCGGCGGCCTCGTAGAGGACCACGGTCACGCGCTGACCGGGTGCCTCGCCGAGCTGCCCCACCACGCGCCCGTCAGCAGGGCGCGGCGCCAGCCGGGGTCGAGATCGGCTCGCCACTTCACGATGAAATGCGGTGTGACCTCGCGCTGGAAGGAGACCTCGGCGCGCGCCTCCCGTTCTACCTTGTCCGCCAGGCGGCGGGCGGCGGCGTGGGCGGGATCGGCGGTCAGCGCGGCGCGCAGATGCTCCAGCGCCCGGCCGCCATCGTCGCGCCGGTCGTAGAGCTGAGCGAGTAGCACGCTCACCTCGGGATCGTCACCGGATCGGGCCGCGGCTTCCAGCGGCGCCAGCGCCTCGTCCGCGCGGCCGGCATGCACGGCGGCCAGGCCGAGACCGCGCAGGAGGGCCGGGGTGTCCGGGTCCTGGCGGAGTCCCTGACGGAACAGGAGCATGGCTTCCTCGGGACGTCCCTGGCGCAAGACGTCCCACCCCCAGCCCTCGAAGCAGCGCGCCACGTCGGTGCGGCGCGCGGCGCTACCCGGCTCGTGGTCCCAGGCGCGGCTGAAGCGGTCGCAGGCCCGCGCGAACTGACCGCTCCCGTACAGACGCATGCCCTCGTCGGTGAGCGAGCTCACCCAGGCCGCCGGCGTGACGCTCGGCGCGGGCGCGGCAGGGCGGGATTCGTCACGCGTACTCCAGCCGGTGGCGACGCCGACGGCCAGGATCAGCGCCGGGGCGGCGAGGGCGCGAAGCGCGCGCGGCCCGGTCACGGGCCAGGCTCAGGTCTGGGGATCGATCAAGAACAGCGGCTGGCCGTACTCCACCGGCTGGCTATTCTCGACGAGGATCCGGGCGACGCGCCCGGCCGTCTTCGATTCGATCTCGTTCATCAGCTTCATCGCCTCGATGATGCAGAGCACCTGACCTTCCTTGACGACGTCGCCCTCCTGGACATACGGGTCGGCGGTCGGCGAGGAGGCGCGATAGAACGTCCCCACCATCGGCGCCTCCACCGTGACCAGCGCGGGCCCGCCGACCTCGGCCACGAGCGGGCGATCCGACGCCGCCGTTCCGGCCGCCGGCGCGACGGCCGCCGGGGCGATCACCGCGGGGGCCACCACGCTGGTCCGCTGAACGCGCACACGCACGTCGGCGGACTCCACCTCCACCTCCGACAGTCCCAGCTCGGAGAGCACCGAGGCCAGGCGCCGCGTCAGCTCGACGACTCGCTCGTCGCCCCCGGGGGACACGGCGGCCGGGGCCGGCGTGCGACGCGGCTTGCCCATCAGCTGCCGACCGCGACGCGGCCGAGGTAGTCGCCGGTGCGCGTGTCGACCTTCACGACGTCGCCTTCGTTCAGGAAGAGCGGCACCTGGACGACGGCCCCGGTCTCCAGCGTGGCGGGTTTGGTCCCGCCCTGGGCGGTGTCGCCCCGGACGCCGGGATCGGTGCGGGCGATGGCCAGCTCGACGAAGTTCGGCAGCTCGACCGTGGAGGGAGAGCCGTCGATGTAGAGCACGTCCACCTCGATGTTCTCCTTGAGGTAGTCGCGGGCGTCGCCCACCTCGTCGGCCGAGAGCGAGAGCTGCTCGTAGGACTCGGTGTCCATGAAGTTGTAGCGGTCGTCCTTGTAGAGGAACTGCATCCGCTTCTCCTCGTACTCGACGAGCTCCACCTTTTCACCGGCCCGGAAGGTGTTGTCGATGACCTTCCCCTGGCGCATGTGCTTGAGCTTGGTCCGCACGAACGCGCCGCCCTTGCCGGGCTTCACGTGCTGGAAATCTACGATCTGGTACGGCGCGCCGTCGTAGACGATGCGCAACCCCTTCTTGAACTCCGCGGTCGACACCACCATTGAGCTCTACCCTCTCCGTCGTGAGCGGGCGCGCAGCGCAGCCTCGAGCTGGGCGCGCACCTCGGCATTGTCGGGATCCCGGCGCAGGACACGCGTCAGCACCAGCGCCGCCTCGTCGGCCAGCCCCTGCTCCAGGCACAGCGTGCCGAAGGCCAGGGTGATGAACGTGTCATCCCGCAGCACCCGGCCCAGGCCGGCAGCCTCCCCGGGAACCGCGTCGGCACGGAGCAACGACAGCAGCGCGGTCGATTCGCGGTCTCCGGGATCGAGTCCCACCGCCTTCTCCAGATGTTCCACCGCGGCGTCGAGCCGGCCTGCCCGGCGGTGGATCTCAGCGGCCAGACGCAGACATTGTACGTCCTTCGGGCTCGTCTGGAGAATTGCGGCGATCTCGGTCAGGGCGGCCTCGTGCTGGTCCTCGGCCAGCAGGGTCTTGGCCAGGATCAGCCGGGCCGTCGTGTAGTGCGGCCAGCGCCGCAGCCCCTCCCGGCAGGTGGCCACGGCCTCGCCCGTCCGGCCCGCCTTGCGGTAGAGATCGGCGAGCTGTGCGAAGGCCAGGGAGTCGGGGTCGCGGGCCAGGCGCTCCTCGTGCCGCCGGATCGCGTCGACGAGACCCCGCTCGTCGACCATCTAGCCGCGGGCCTCGCCGGCGAGCTCGTGCAGGACGGCGCGCACGTCGTCCGGGGGCACGTCGCGGACGACCTTGAACTCGCCCAGACGGGGTGCCAGCACGAAGGGCACGCGGCCGTCACGCGCCTTCTTGTCGTGGGTGATCGCGCCCAGCACGGCCTCGACGTCCACCGTCCCCACGTGCACCGGCAGGCCGAGGGATGCCAGCAGGCGCTCCTGCGGCGCCACGGTGGCGTCGTCGGCGAGCTTGAGTCGCCGGGCCAGCCGCGCCTCGGCCACGATGCCGAGCGCGACCGCCTCGCCGTGGGTCCAGCGGGTGAAGCCGGTAGCGGCCTCCAGCGCGTGGCCGACGGTGTGCCCGTAGTTCAACGCGAAGCGCAGGTCGCTCTTCTCCTCGGGATCGCGCTCGATCACGGCCGCCTTGAGCCGGCAGGAGCCGCCGATGATTCGCTCGAGGACGGGGAGGTCGCGGCCGAGCAGACGATAGCGGTCGCGTTCGACCTCGTCGAAGTAGGCGCGCTCCAGGACGATGCCGTGCTTGACGACCTCCGCGAGTCCGGAGCGGAACTCCCGGTCGGGCAGGGTCCGTACCACGGCCGGATCGACGATGACGAGGCGCGGCTGGTGGAAGGCGCCGATCAGGTTCTTGGCCTTGGGATGGTCGATGGCGGTCTTGCCGCCGACCGAGGCGTCGACCTGGGCCAGGATGGTGGTGGGCAGCGTGACGAAGTTGAGGCCGCGCATGTAGGTGGCGGCCACGAACCCCGCCAGGTCGCCGACCGCGCCCCCGCCGAGCCCGAGCACCGTCGAGCTGCGGTCGAGGCCGGCGGCGAGCAGGCGGTCCCAGCAGTACTCGGCGACGGCCAGGGTCTTGGCGGTCTCGCCCTCCGGGACCTCGATCACCGTCACCGAGAATGCCGCACCCTCGAGGCTGGCGATGACCGGAGTCCCGTGTAGGCGCCGGATGCCGGCGTCGGTGAGCAGCGCGGCCCGCCGGCCCCCGACGATGGCGCGCAGGCGCTCACCGACGCTGCCGAGGGCACCGGCCTCGACCACGACGGAGTACGACTGGGTCCCGAGATTGACGGAGACGTTCATCAGCGAGTTCCGGCCGCGCGGTCAGCGGCTCCGGGGGCTATGGTACGACAGGCGGGGGAGCTTGTTGCGTCGATCACCGGCTCACCCGGATCTGGGATCCGGGTGAGCCGGCGAATACGAAGGCTACTGCTTGGGGGTGGCGCCGCCCGGCACGAACGCGGTCGTGTCGCGACGCACGATCGAGGGCGTGATGAAGACCACCAGCTCGGTCGAGGCGTTGCGGTCACCGCGCTGCTTGAACAGCCAGCCGAGGACCGGGATGTCGCCGAACAGCGGCACCTGGCGGTTCGCCGTCTCCGACTCGCTGTTGGTCACGCCGCCGATCACGAGCCGCTCGCCCTCCTTGATGAGGACCTGCGTTTCGGCCTTGCGCTTGTTGATGGCCGGAGGCTGACCACCGCTCGAGCCCAGGTCGACCACCGCGCCGCGGGAGTTGTTCTCGACGATGACCGTCATCTTGATCCGGTTGCTATCGCCCTCGCGGACCACCGTCGGCGTCACCTCGAGCTTGAGCACCGCCTCCTTGAACTGGATCTGGGTACCGGCGGAGCTCACCGTCGCGTACGGAATTTCTTCACCGAGCGAGATCGAGGCCTTGTTGTTCTCGACGGTGACGATCTCGGGCCGCGCCAGCGTGCGCGTCTTGCCCTCGCTCTTCAGCGCCTCGAGGGCGAGGTTCAGGTTCAGACGGCTGCCGACGATGCCGAAGGCGATACCGGCGACGCCGGACGAGACCACGCCCGGCAGGATGGAGCTGATCGGCAGGTTGACGAGGTTCCCGCCGGTCGGCAGGCCGCTCTGCGAGCTCACGGGCAGCGGCGTGCCGACGCCGGGAGTCCCCACGTTGAGGTTCGGGTTGGGCAGCGTCCCGAGACCGCTCGCCGCGATACCGCCGGAGTTCAGCGTGTTGCCCACCTGGCTGGTGAAGCCGCGACCGACCAGGGTGGCCTGGTTGCCGGTGGCCACGCCGCCGCCGCCCCACTGCACGCCGAGGGCGAAGAGGTCGTTGCGGGCCAGGATCTCCATCCGCGCTTCGATCTTCACCTGAGGCAGCGGGATGTCGAGCTTCTCGCGGATGAGGACCTTGATCCGGTCCATGTCGGCCGAGTAGAGGCGCATGAAGAGCGAGTTGGTCGGCTTGTGCGCCCGGATCGTGATGCCCTTGGCCAGCACGTCGGCCGACGGCGAGGGCGGCACGACCGGCGTCTGGCCGGGGCCGAACAGCTGCGAGAACGGCGGAGCCGGGATGATGCCGGGGCCTGACGTCGGCGCCGAGGGACCCGTACCGCCGGGGGCGAGACCGAGGATGCCCTCGAGCGTCTTGGCTACTTCCTCCGGGTCGGCATATGACAGCCGGAGCGTTTCTTCCTTCAGGGGACCGCGTGCCGCCAGCTCCTCGGCGGCCTGCTGGGCGGCCACCTGGCGGGCCAGCGCCTCCTGCTCCTTGAGGACGGCCTCGGCCTGCTTGGTCCGGATCTCGGTCTCGGCCTTGACCTTGGACTCCTCGAGCTTGAACTTGGCCTCGCGCTCCTTGGCCAGCTGCTCACCGCTGACGATACGCATGACGTTGTCGCGCTCGAGCTTCACCAGGCCCTTGGCCTCCAGCACCGTATCGAGGGCCAGGTCCCAGGGCACGTTGCGGAGCGTGATCGACATCTTGCCCTTGACGTCCTCACCGATCACGACGTTGCGTCCGCTCTCGGCGGCCAGGATGCGCAGGAGGTTGACGACGTCGGCGTCCTTGAAGTCGAGGGAGATGAGCCGCGCGCCACCCGTCGGCGACGGCGTGATGCTCGGCGCGGGCTGCGGCGGTGCGGTCGGAGCCGGCGGCACCGGAGCGGCCGGCGCCTGGGCGATCTGCGGCAGCGCCGGCAGCGGTGCGGGCTCGGGCTTGGCGACCGGCTTCATCGGATCGGGCCGCGCCGTCTCGGGCTTCACCGGCTCGGCCTTCATCGCCTCGGGCTTGGCCGTGTCGGTCTTCGCCTCGGGCTTCACGGCGAGCGCGGCCGTGGCGGCCGGCTTCGGCGCGACGGCGGCCTTCGCGGCCGGCTTGGCGGTGGCGACGGGCTCGGCGCCGCCCGGGGCCGCTGCGGTCGGGATGACGATCGCCAGCCCGTTGCTCTCCTCGCGGATCGCGTAGCCGACGTTGCGCGTGAGCTCGACGACGACCCGGGCGACGCCGCGCTTGTACTGGCTGCCGCGGATCTGCTTGAGCGGGTCGGAGTCCACGCTCAGCGGAGTCTTGCGCCATCCGTAGCTGGTGTCGTTGAAGTCGACGACGAGCCGGTACGGGTGGTCCATCAGTTCCGCCTGATACTTCGGCTCCCCCGACGTCTTGACCATCACGGTCACCGAATCCGGCTGCGTGGTGACCGTCACGTCGCGGAGCTCGACACCGGTCGCCTGCTGGGCGATCGCGCCGGGGCTCACCGGGAGGAGGAGCAGCAGAAGCGCAACCGCGACTACCCGCCGCACAAAACCCGCCCGTGCCTTAGTCATCTAGTTGGCCGCCAATTTTAAGACCACGCGGTTAGTGCTGGGAGACCCCGGCTTGGCAGCAACGGCAAAAATGACATTGTCGGCGCCGATCTCGACCAATCGGCCGTCACCGAGAGTGTCACCCGGCTTGAGGATGTAGCCGATACCGTCCTGGGTCTCGACGAGCGCGAGCGTGGTTCCCGCGCCCCGCACGATCCCGGTCAACTTCGTGGTCGCCACTTCCAATCCCTTGGGACCACTCGTCACGTCCAGCGACATGAACGGATCACGCCGATTCTTCGGGTCGTACTGGTTGCCGTCCGCGTCGGGCAGCGCCGGAGACGCCACCAGGGGTGTCGCGCTCGGGGTCGCCGCGGTCGGCGCCGGGGGCTGAGTCCGCACCGCGGCGGGCGCGGCGGCCACCGGCTTGGCCACTGCCGCCGGAGGCGGAGGCGGCGCGCCGCCGCACGCCGTCAGGGCGGCGCACAGGCTGCCGAGGCCGGCCAGCGCGACCGCGCGGCTCACGAACGGTTCCCTTCCGCCGGCAGCGCCGCCGCCGGCTTCGGCGGCGGCGGCGCTGTCTGCGCGCCGGGCCGAGCCGGAGGCGCCGGGGGGGACGACCGATACATGTAGGTGGCCAGGGTCAGGTCCGCCTTCATGGAGTTCTTCGTTTTGGTCTGGCCGGTCATCTTGAAATCGTTCACGTTGACGACCCGTGGCAGCGCGGCCACGCGCTCGAAGAACTCGGCGAGCTGGTGGTAGCTGCCCTCGGCGGTCACGACGATCGGAATCTCGCTGACCACGTCCTTGGGCCGCGCCTCGCGGGGCTGGAAGAGGGACACGCCCAGACCGACCGCTTCGGCGGCGGT
>Ga0111538_10003580_pt1 | contig 21677 bp, 16 predicted proteins | sample SoiMethybrSBSTD1_FD_79669 | JGI IMG/M metagenome (GOLD analysis project Ga0111538, IMG submission 79669) | Bulk soil microbial communities from a Populus tree surrounding site in Tennessee, USA - Soil MetaG P. TD hybrid SBSTD1 (version 2)... | ecosystem: Environmental > Terrestrial > Soil >... | reverse complement strand
GATCCGCTCGACCGACGGCGACTGGCGCTGGGCCGGCACCGGCGGCGTGAGCGGCCACTGCGGCGGCGCCGGCGGAGGCGGCACAGCCGGCGATGGCACAGCCGGTGCGGCGACGCCGGCGGGGGGCGGCGCGTCGGGCGGAGACTGCAGCGAGCCGGGAACGCTCGCGACGCCGCGCGCGAAGCCCTGGGTGAACGCCTCCGCCTCGGCGCGCGCCGCGGCCGGGTCGATCGGCGCCGCCTCGGCCGGAGCCGGGTCGCGCGGCGCCGACAACGGCGTGCCCGAGGGCAGGTTGCGGCCGGGAATGCGCCGGCTCAACCCGGATCTGGCCTCGACCGGCGCCAGTGGTGTTTCCGTGGGCGAATCCTTGGCCCGCGCCGGCTCTGGTCGCGCCGGCTCCGCCCGCGGCGGGGCGGCCGGCATCGGAATCGCCGCGGGCGGCGCGGCCGGCATCGGAATCGCCGCGGGCGGCGCGGCCGGCATCGGAATCGGCTGCGCGGCGCTCGGCCGCACCAGCGGCTCGGGGATCGTGGCCGGCGCGGTGGGCGGCGGCGCGGTGCCGGCGCTGGGCAGCTCGGCGGCCGGCTGCGCGGCCGGCAGCATCGGCGGGCCGTCCCAGTTGTGGAACCAGTCGAACGGGTCCTCCTCCGCGACCCGGCGCATGGCGGCGGAGGTGCGGTCGGGCACCGGCATGAGCTGGGTGGTGCGGCGCACCGCTTGGCGCATCCCGCGCGGTTGCGGCGCCGGCGCGGTCGGCCCGACCGCGGCGGTGAGCAGCCGCCCGGGCAGGTCGATGACGACGGTGATGCCCTGCGGCTGGTTCGGGGTCAGCGTGACGGTGAGGCCGTGCCGGCGCGCCAGCCGGCCCACCACGAACAGACCCAGCACCTGGGTCGGCGCGATGTCGAGGCGTTCCCGGTCGACCAGCCGCTGGTTCTCGGCCGCCAGCTGGTCCGGGGACATCCCGATGCCGACGTCGGAGATCGACACCCGGCAGCCCCCGCCGGAGAACCCGACCCGCACCTCCACCGGAGCCGGCGGCGGTGAGTAGGACACCGCGTTGTCGAGCAGCTCGGCGACCAGCAGGATCAGGTCGGGCACGGCCCGCGGCACGGCCGCGACGTCGACGGCGTCGACCAGTTGCACGCGGGTGAACTGCTCGATCTCGGCGGCCGCGGCCCGCACGATGTCGGCGAGCCGCATCGGGTTGCCGGTCGGGTCGTCGGCCGCGCCGGAGACCACGAGCAGCGCGGACGCGCTCCGCCGCAGGCGGGTGGCGACGTGGTCGAGGCGGTACAGCCGGTCCAGCAGCTGCGGGTCCTGCTGCTGCCGCTCGAGGACGTCGATCAGGTTGAGCTGCCGGTCGGCGAGGTTACGGGTGCGGCGGGCGACGGTCGCGAACATCGCCGATACGTTGCGCCGGGTGGTGACCTGGCGGGCGAGCAGCGCCGCCGCGCCCTCCTGCACCTGGTTGAACGCGACGGCGAGGTCGGCGACGTCACCCGGACCGGTCGTCGGGACGGCGCGCAGGGTCGGCGCCGCCTCGGCCTGGTCCTCGACGTCGCTGACCCGCTCCAGTTCCTGCCCGGTGGCCGCGGCCACGGCGACCGCGGCCTCGTTGAGCCGGGCGAGCGGCACAGCGATGGAGCGCGCACCCGCGGCGGCCAGACCGGCCACGATGAGGAGCAGCAGCAACGCGAGGACGCCGACCAGGATCGCCGCGGTGCGGGCCCCGTTCGCCGCGCGGTCCGCGTCGTCCACGATCTCGCGCGCGATCCGGTCACCGACCAGCCGGCGCAGCGTCGTGTAGGTCTCGACCGCCGCCGCGACGCGACCGATGACGACGTTCACGTCGCCCGGTGTGCCGATCGCTTCGGCCAGCTCGGTCACCCGCCGCGACGCCTGGCTGTTCTCGGCGTTGGTCAGCAGCTGCCGGTGCTCGCCCTTGGCCAGCTGGGTGAAGTGGGTCGTGTACAGGGCCTGCGCCGTGCGCGCGTCGGCGAGGATCTTGTCGCCGGCGGGCTCGGTGGCCATCACCAGCACGGCGGCGCCGAACCGGGCGGCCTGCTCGTTGGCGCGCAGCAGCTCGTCGAGGGCGGCCGCCGGCGGCACGGAGGCGGTCTCGTTGGCCGCGCGCGGCGGCGGCATCGCGTCGAGCACGGCCGCGATGCCCTGGCTGAAGATCGTGTGTGCCACGAGGCTGAGCACGCTGCGGTCGAGAACGCGGGGGCGCACCTGGTTGAGCAGTTCGGTCAGCGCGGTGACGCCGGGACGCAGCCTCGGGTCGGCGCTGGTGCGCACGCTCTCGATCGCGTCGTTGACGGCCTGGCTCTGCCGCACGACGGGCGAGGGCTCCGCGCCGGCCTGGGACAGGTAAACCAGCGACAGCAGCCGCTCGCGCTGCAGTTCCTCCAGGAGCACGCCGACGATGCGTCGGGTACGCGCCTCGTCGGCGACGGTCGCGGCCGCACTCGCCTGGTAACCGCGGTCGATGACCACGGGGATGGCCAGGCCGACGACCGCGACCAGCGGCACGAGCACGAGCAGCGCCAAGCGCTGCGCGACCCGTAACCGGCCCAGGCGCCGCCGCAACCGTTCGATCACCGAGCACCTGCCGGTGCGCGTGGCGAGCCGACGATCGCCGTCACTGCGGGGTCGGCGTTCGGGTCGGGGTAGGCCGGGTACGGCTGCCCGGGGGGCGGCTCCGGCCCGGGTCCGACCGGGCTGCTGTGCCGCCCGGTCGAGACGAAGTTGCCGGTTTCCGGCGGTGCGCCGTCGGCCTCCGGCCGGCGGCGCACCCACACCACGACGCCGACGATGATCGCGACGAGCACGCTGAGCGCGGCGCCGCTGAAGATCTGGATCCGCCACACCGAGACCTCGTCGAGGCGGGCGGCGAGCAGCCGGTCCAGCTCGGTCCAGACGGTCTGGCTCAGCCGCTGCGAGGCATCGCGGACGCCGACGGCGGCGGCGTTGAGGTTGTCCGGCAGCGGCGGCATCACGGCCACCGCGATCGACGGCGCCAGCGCGTCCGTGGCGGCACCGAACTGGTCCAGCGGGGAGAGGATCGAACTGCCGACCTCACCGTCGCCGGTCGCGTCGACGACCTTGCCGAGACCGGTGGCGACGGCCGCCGAGTTGGTGGCGATCCGGTCGCGGAGCACGGCCGCGCGGGCGTCCTCGGCCTTCATGCCGCGGTTGACCACCGCGAGGTCGGCAAGCTGGCCGGCCGCCTGGGTGACCTCCGGCAGCCGGATCATACCGGCGTCCATGAGGTAGTAGCTGTCCAGTTCGGGGTCGAGGATCAGCCGGGACGTGTCGCCGACCCGGCGGATGAGCGCGACCGTGAGGTCGACGGCCTGGCCCCAGCGCTGGTAGGCCTCGGCGCCCGGGGCACCGGGCCGCTGGCTCAGTTCCTTGATGGAGTCGCGCAGGGTCGGCCAGCGGGCGCTGGTGCTCAGCGCCGATCCGGTGCGGAGTTCGACCCGCTCGACGGCTGCGAGTTCGGCATCCAGGGCGGCGGTTTCCACCTGTTCACCGCGCACCGCCGCGCTCTGTGACGCGACGAGCACGCCGAGCAGTTTCGTCAGCGGCTGCAGGTACTCCACACCGCGCCGTTCACCCTCGATGAACGTGACGTCGTCACTGGTGTCCGTGACGGCCCAGGCGGCGATCACGGCCACCGGCGCAATCACTGCCAACGCCAGTAGAACCGCTGTGACTACTCGAACCCAGCCAGCGCTGGACCCGCGTTCCGCGACCGCCAATGTCGCCTCCCGCTCACCGGGTAACCGCTCTCCGGGGGCTTCGCGATCAGCGGCATCGCGGCGCGCTGACCCCCTGGTCGCAATCGTTACCCACCAGTTTGTTTCCGACCATCGGTGAATCTACGTCTAACGGTGCGGGAACGGTCAACACCGGAACCCATACATCGGCCGATCAGCCCCTTCGCCGCCGTCCGAACATCGCCTCGCGTCGCAGCATGGTTACTGCCGGACCTATCCGCAAGTCCCCGGTACCAACCGCACCGGTCATACCCGAAAATCGTCCCGTCAGGTAGGCGACGCGCGATTGCACACGACGCGCGCAGGCCATACTCTTGTGAATCGAGGCCGGCACTTTCCCCCGTGAGTGCCGGCCTCCCTCTATGGCAACCTCCATGCATGGCGGTCCATACTCTCGAGCCCACCGAACGGACTCTCCACGGGCATTTCTCGTCAGACCGGGAGCCCGTACTCACCGTCGATCCTGGAGACACCGTCCGCTATCAAACGCTCGATTCCGGATGGTCTGTCGGGCAGTACACCGGCGGTGACTTCCCGAACCGGCCCCGGGTACCGCAGCACCGGCCCGGCTATGGGCACGCGCTGGTCGGTCCGGTGGCGGTGCGCGGGGCGCGACCCGGCGACACGCTCGCCGTCCGGATCGACGCGGTGGTGCCCGGCGGTTGGGGCTACACGGTCGGCGGCGGCTGGCCCAGCCCGTTCAACAAGCACTACGGCATCGAGGCCGACGGCGTCGTGCACACCTGGACGCTGGACGCGGCGGCCGGCGTCGGGCGCAACCAGCACGGGCACGAGGTCGCGCTACGGCCGTTCATGGGGGTCCTCGGCATGCCGCCGGTCGAACCCGGCGAGCACTCGACGATTCCGCCCCGGCCGCACGGCGGCAACCTCGACTGCAAGGAACTCGTCGCCGGGAGCACGCTGTACCTGCCGGTGCCGGTCGCCGGCGCGCTGTTCTCGGTCGGCGACGGGCACGCGCGGCAGGGCGACGGCGAGGTCAGCGGCACGGCGATCGAGTGCCCGATGGACCGGGTCGAGCTGACCTTCGACGTCCGCACCGACCTGCCGATCGCGGCGCCGCTTGCCGAGACGCCGGCCGGCCTGGTTGTCATGGGCATCGGTGACACCGTCGACGAAGCCACCTACCGGGCGCTCAATGGCATGTTCGACGAGTTGCAGCGGCGCCTCGGGCTGACGAGGCCCGACGCGGTCGCACTGGCCAGCGTCGTGGTGGACGTGCGGGTCACGCAGGTGGTGAACCAGGTGGTGGGCGTCCACGCGGTGCTCCCGACCGGTGCCCTGCTGTCGCCTCCATGATCCAGTTGATCTTGCAGTTGTGGATGAGATGCCGGGTATCTCGTGGTGAATTGTCCCGCCACAACTGCAAGATCAACTGGATCATGGGCCGGCAACGCGCTACAGGCGCAACGCGCTACAGGCGCGACGCGCCCGGGCCGTACGCGGCGAGCGCGTCGTCCGGGTTGGCCAATGCGCACCGGTCCAGGGACAGGCAGCCGCAGCCGATGCAGTCGTCCAGGTTGTCGCGCAGCCGAACGAGTCGCGCGATCCGCTCGCTGAGCGCCGCCCGCCAGGACTGCGACAGCCGGGCCCAGTCGGCGCGCGTCGGCACCCGGCCGTCCGGCAATTGCGCGAGCGCGTCGGCGATGTCTTTCAACGGCATGCCGACGCGCTGGGCGGCCCGCACGAACGCGACCCGGCGCAGCGTGTCGCGGCTGAACCGGCGCTGGTTGCCGGCGGTGCGCCGGCTCTGGATCAGCCCGCGCGCCTCGTAGAAGTGCAACGTCGAGACCGCGACGCCGGCGCGGGCGGCGAGCTGGCCGACTGTCAACTCCGGTGGCTGCACGGGCCCACCCTACCCAGACCTCAACATACGTCGAGGTAAGTACGCTTCGTCCCGATGCACACGGCGCGGGTGGTCGGGCGCGGTGCCGTCCTCCTGGAGGTGACGGCGCCGGACCCGCACGAGCGGGTCGCCGCCTGGTACGCCGCGCTGTGCCGCCGGCGCGACGAGGGGCGCCTCGCCGCCGTCGACATCGTGCCGGCCGCCCGCACCGTGCTGATCGACGGCGTCGCCGCGCCGGCCGCACTCGCCGCCGACCTCGCGGCCGCGACGGCGCCCGAGCCGCTGCGCGGCGAGGCGGGCCCACTGGTGCGGATCCCGACCGTCTTCGACGGCGCCGACCTCGACGACGTCGCCCGGCGCTGGCACACCGACGCGAGCGGCGTGGCCGAGCGGCTCGCGGCGATCGAGTTCCGGGCGGCGTTCTGCGGTTTCGCGCCGGGCTTCGCGTACCTCACCGGCCTGCCGCCCGACCTGCGGGTGCCGCGCCTGCCGGAGCCCCGGGTCAGCGTCCCGGCCGGGTCGGTGGCCCTCGCCGACGAGTACGCCGCCGTCTATCCGGCCGCGTCCCCGGGCGGGTGGAGGCTCGTCGGCCATACCGACGTCGTCATGTTCGACCTGACCGCCGACCCCCCGACGACGCTGCGTCCGGGCGTCCGGGTGCGCTTCGACGGGGTCCGATGATCGACGTGCTGCGCGCCGGCGCGCTCACCACCGTCCAGGACGGGGGTCGCGCCGGCCACGCGCACCTCGGCGTCCCCGCGGCGGGCGCGCTCGACGGCCCGGCGCTGCGGCTGGCGAACCGGCTCGTCGGCAACGACGAGGCGGCCGCCGGGCTCGAGATCACCGTGACCGGCTGCCGGCTGCGGTTCCGCCGCGCGGTCATGGTCGCGGTGACGGGCGCCCGCACCGCGCGCCTCACCGTCGACGGCCGCAGCGTCGACGCCGGCGTGCCCGTCCCCGTGCCGGCGGGCGCCGTGCTCGACGTCGGCCGGGCCACCGCCGGCGTGCGCACCTACCTCGCCGTGGCGGGCGGGCTGGACGTTCCGGCGGTGCTCGGCAGCCGGTCGACCGACACGCTCTCCGGGCTCGGCCCGCCGGCCCTGCGCGACGGCGACGTGCTGCCGGTCGGCACGCCGCAGGGGCCGCCCGCGCCGGTATGGTTCACCGTGCCCGCACCCGCCGGAGGCGCGATCGAGCTGCGCGTGCTGCCCGGCCCCCGGGTCGACTGGTTCACCGCGGCGGCCCTGACGACGTTCACGTCGGCGACGTACACCGTCTCCCCGAAGTCGAACCGGGTCGCGGCCCGGCTGACCGGTCCGCGGCTTACCCGCGCGATCGACGGTGAGCTGCCCAGCGAGGGCCTCGTGCTCGGCGCGGTGCAGGTCCCGGCCGGCGGGGAGCCGCTGGTGTTCCTCGCCGACCACCCCACCACCGGCGGGTATCCGGTGATCGGCGTGGTCGAGCCGGCCGACCTGCCGCTGCTGGCACAGAGCCGCCCCGGCACCCCGGTGACCTTCAGGAGAGGAGCGGACGCATGGACCTGACACCCAGCCGTACCGCGATCGTGGATTCCCGTGGCACCTCTGGCAACCACAGCAATCCAAGATCTGGCGCCGCGCGGCGGGACGAGGTGCGGTCATGGACCTGAACGCCGACCTCGGCGAGGGCTTCGGCCGCTGGGAACTCGGCGACGACGACGCCCTGCTGGAGATCGTGACGAGCGCGAACGTCGCCTGCGGCTTCCACGCCGGCGACCCGCTGACCATGCGGTCGGTGTGCGCGGAGGCGGCCCGGCGCGGGGTCAGCGTCGGGGCCCAGGTTTCCTACCGCGATCTTGCCGGCTTCGGCCGCCGCTACATCGCGTACGAGCCGGCCGAGCTGACCGCCGACGTGCTGTACCAGCTGGCCGCGCTGGACGGCATCGCCCACGCCCACGGCACCCGGGTGCGCTACGTCAAGCCGCACGGCGCGCTCTACCACGCGGCGGCCGGCGACCCGGCGCAGGCCGGCGCGGTGGCGGCCGCCGTCAGGGCGTACGACCCCGAGCTGCCGGTGCTGAGCCTGCCCGGTTCGCAGCTGCTCGCCGCGGCCGGCAGGGCGGGGCTGCGCGGCGTCCGGGAGGCCTTTCTCGACCGGGCCTACACCCCCGACGGTGGTCTGGTTCCGCGCGGACAGCGCGGCGCCGTGATCGCGGATCCCGACGAGGTCGCGGCGCGCGCGGTGCGGATGGCCGTCGACGGGACGGTGGTCGCCGTCGACGGGAGCACGGTGAGCGTCGCGGCGGAGTCGCTGTGCGTGCACGGCGACACGCCCGCCGCGGTCGAGGTGGCGCGGCGGGTACGCGCGACGCTCACCGACGCCGGGGTGCAGCTGACGCCGTTCGCCTGAGCGCTACTGGACGGGCGGCGGCTGGTAGTGCGGCTGTGGGTGGCCCTGGAACTGCGGCGTGCCGGCGACGATCGGTCCGGTCGAGGTGTCGATGTCGGGCAGCTGGTCGACCTGCGAGCGCACGAGGTCGTCGGGGATCTGCGGCGGCACGATCGCGGCCTGGACGCCCTCGCGGGCGAGGCTGTGGATCAGCTCGCGCAGCGCGCGGCCGGACGCCGACCGGACGTCGGCCGAGAGCGGGTTCTGGAACAGGTCCCGGAACATGTGGCCGATCATCACGATCGTCGACCGGGACCGCCACATGGTCCAGCCGACGTAGAGGTCGGTGCCGACCGGCCGCACCACCACGAGCCCGCGCTCGCGGTTGTTCTGCATGAGCAGGATCGGCGTGCCCAGCACCTTGCCGAACTGCAGGCTGAACGGCGACTGCCGGGCGTGCGCCGTGTTCATGATCCACCAGTAGGCGAGCGTGCTCGCCGGCGCGCGCCCCTCGATGAGCAGCCCGTACTCGGCGATCGGCTCGCGCAGCGGCACGAACAGGATGACGACCCACGCCACGAGCACGAGGAACTGGACGACCAGCAGCGCGTACGACAGATTGATCCAGACGGTGTTGACCGCGTTCTGCTGGAACTCCGACTCCGTGGCGGAGCTGGCGACCGCCGCGATCAGCGCCAGCATCCAGACCACGAATGCGATCATGCCGACGAAGATGAACAGGCCGAAGAAGAAGCCGGAGCGAACGACGTGCGGGAGCCAGGTGCGGGCGGTCACCGCGTCGCTGATCAACTCGTCGGGCGGCTCGTGCCGGACCCGCTTCGACCGGTAGTGCCCGTGCACGTCGCCGAGGACGCGCTGGAACCCCGTGGTGTCGGTCATGTGAGTTCCCCCCGTTGTGCTCACGGTGCGGGAAACTTAACGGGTCAGCGAGGATCGTGGTGTCCCCCGGATCGCGAGGACCCGGGTTTCCATCCATTGGCGTCGGTTTCTAGGGTGTGCCGGTGACCACCGTGCAGCGAGATCGGATACGCGGTGCCCAGCGGGCAGCCGGCCTGCGGTCGGGCGGGGTCCGGCGATCCGGCGCGGCCTCGTCCACAGTGGACGCGGCCGGCGGTTCGAGCGGACCGGGTGGCCCCGGTTGGCCCGGCGCCGTCGACCGTGGCGCCGTCTGGTTCGCCGGGGTGATCGGGCTGGTCGCCGCGCTCGTCGTCTGCGTCACGCTGGCCTGGCGGGCGTCCGACCAGGCCGAGGACGACCTCGCCGCGCGCGGCTTCCGCGGCGAGGTCAGCACCGGGAAGGCGTTCCGGGCCGTCGCCTACGACCCCGACGGGACCCGGATCTACGCCGCCACCGAGAACGTCGTCACGGTGTGGCACACGGCCACCCGGCGCGCGACCGGCAAGCCGTTCACCGGCCACAGCAGCACGGTGACCGCGCTGGCGGTGAGCGCCGACGGGCGGCTGCTCGCCACCACCAGCGACGACGCGACAACCCGCCTCTGGGACACCACCACCCGCGCCGAGATCGGCGGCCCGATCGACACCGGCATCGTGGTGCGCGCGGTGGCGCTGGCGTTCAGCCCTGACGGCTCGCTGCTCGCGGTCGCCGGCGACGGCGGGACGGCGCTGTGGGACGTCGCGAACAAGCGGCTCCTCGGTGCGCTGGACAGCGCCAGCGGCGCGCACGCCGCCGTCGCCTTCAGCCCCGACGGCACCCGCGTCGCGACCGGCGACGTCAGCGGCGGGACGGTGACGATCTGGGACGTGGCCTCCCGCCAGCAGGTCGGCGAGCCGCTGGGCGGGCACGCGGGCAACGGTCCGGTGAGTACGGTCGCCTACGACGCGAGCGGCACGTGGCTGGCCGACGGCAGCACCGACAAGGCGTCGTTCGTCTACAACACGCTCACCGGCGAGCACACCGAGTTCCGGCAGAACGAGGAGGCCGTGCACGCGGTGCTCCTCAGCGGCGACGGCCGCCGGCTGGTCACGGCGAGCTCCCAGGACGTGATCATCTGGGACGTGCCGAGCGTGACCCAGGTGGGCCGCCCGGTGGGTCCGGACGGCTCCGCCGACGTCAAGGGGGTGGCCCTGTCCCCCGACGGCGACACGCTTGCCGTGATCCGCGACCACCGCATCCAGTTCTGGAGTGTGCGGGCGGCCAGCCGCGGCTGACCGCCCACTCCCGGCGAGCGTCAGCCGTTGTGCCAGACGCGGCCGTCGCGCTCCAGCAGCTGGTCGCCCTCGACCGGTCCCCAGGAGGCCGCCTCGTAGAACGGGATGCGGGCGCTGCTCTCCTGCCAGTGCGCCACGATCGGGTCGACGATGCGCCAGCTGTGCTCCACCTCGTCGGACCGGATGAACAGCGTCGGGTCGCCGATCAACGCGTCGAGCAGCAGCCGCTCGTACGCCTCCGGCGACTCCTCCTTGAACGTCTCCTGGTACGAGAACTCCATCGACGCCGAGCGCACCTGGAACGAGTGCCCGGGCACCTTGGCCCCGAACCGCAGCGTGATCCCCTCGTCGGGCTGGATGCGCAGGATCAGCGCGTCGGGCTTCAGCTCGCTGACCTGGTCGGCCCGGATCGGGAGGTGCGGCGGGCGCTGGAACTGCAGCACCACCTCGGTGAGCCGGCGCGGCAGCCGCTTGCCGGTGCGCACGTAGAACGGCACCCCGGCCCAGCGCCAGTTGTCGACGTCCAGCCGCAGCGCGGCGTAGGTCTCCGTCTTCGACCGCGGGTCGACGCCGGTCTCCTCCCGGTAGCCGGGCATCAGCTCGTCGGCGGTGCCGCCGCGGCTGTACTGGCCGCGCACCGCGATCCGGTCGATGTCGTTGACGGTGGGCAGCCGGATCGACTGCAGCAGCTTGACCTTCTCGTTGCGCACGGCCTCCGGGGAGAACGAGGCCGGCGGCTCCATCAGGGCCAGCGCGAGCACCTGGAGCACGTGGTTCTGCAGGATGTCGCGGGTCGCGCCGGCGTGCTCGTAGAAGCTCCCGCGGGTGCCGACGCCCAGCGTCTCGGCGACGGTGATCTGCACGTGGTCGACCCAGGTTCGGTTCCAGATCGGCTGGAAGATCGCGTTGGCGAAGCGCAGCGCCAGGACGTTCTGGACGGTGTCCTTGCCGAGGTAGTGGTCGATCCGGAACACCTGCGACTCGTCGAAGCCGGCGTGCACGGTGTCGTCGAGGGCGCGGGCGCTCTCCTCGTCGCGCCCGTACGGCTTCTCGATGACCACCCGGGAGAAGCCGGCCGGCGTCGTCGGGCGGTTCAGCCCGGCCGCCGTCAGCCCCTGCACCACCGGCTCGAACGCCTGCGCCGGGGTCGACAGGTAGAACAGCCGGCCGCGGCCGGTGCCGTTCGACGAGTCCAGCTCGTCGAGCAGCGCGGAGAGCCGGGCGTAGGTGTCCGGGTCGTCGTAGCCGCCGGCCAGGTACCGGAACCGTTGCAGCAGACCGTCGTCCGGCCCGTTGGACAGCTTCCCCCGGAACTCGTCGTCGGTCATCGGGCTGCGCGCGACCCCGACCACCGCGAACTCGTCGGGCAGCCGCTTGTGGTAGGCGAGCCGCTTGAGCGCGGGCACGAGCTTGCGGGCGGTCAGGTCACCGGACGCCCCGAATATCACCAGGGTCGCGGGGGGCGCGCGCCGCTCGTCGGCGTCCACGGGCATCGCTGTCATTTGGGTACCTTTCCGCGGGTCTCGAGCAACCGGAGCCAGATCTCGCTGACCGTCGGGAACGACGGGACGGCGTGCCACAGCGTCGACAGCGGCACCGCGCCGACGACCGCGACGGTGGCCGCGTGCACAAGTTCAGCCACGTCGGGTCCGACGAAGGTGGCGCCGACGAGAACGTCGCGCGATGCGTCGATGACCAGTGCGGCGCGGCCCTTGTAGCCGTCGCGTTGCAGGGAAGCCCCGGTGACGTGGCCGAGGTCGTACTCGACGGTCTCCACATCGAGGCCGCGGTGGCGCGCCTGCGCCGCCGTGATGCCCACCGCGGCGACCTGCGGGTCGCAGAAGACGACCTGCGGCACCTTGTCGTGGTCGGCCAGGTCGAGGTACTGCGGCCCATCCAGCGGGCGGCCCTCGGCGCGGGCACCGATCACGGCGCCGGCGATGCGGGCCTGGTACTTGCCCATGTGGGTCAGCAGCGCGCGCCCGTTGAGGTCGCCGACGGCGTACAGCCAGTCGTACCCGGGCACGCTCAAGTGGTCGTCGACGGGCACGTACCCGCGCTCGATCACGTGGTCCGGCAGCCCGAGACCGGCCGACGCCGGCACCCGACCGGCGGCCACGACGACCTCGGCCACCGTCAGCGATTCGCCGTCCACCGTCAGCTCGACGGGCCCGCCGTGGACATGGCCCTCGCCGGTGTCGGCCACGCCGGGCCGGGACGCCCGGGTCAGCGAGGCGCCGAACCGCACGTCGATGCCCAGTTCGGCGAAGCGCTCGGCCACCAGGGCACCGGCCCACGGCTCGTTCTTCTCCAGCAGGGCGTTGCCGCGCACCAGCATCGTCACCTCGGCGCCGAACGCCCGCAGCCACACCGCCGCCTCGCACGCGACCACGCCGCCGCCCACGATCGCGACGCTGGCCGGCACCTCGTGCAGGTTCGTGACGTCGCGGGAGATCCACGGCCGGGCGTCGCGCAGCCCCGGCACGTCGGGCACCGCGGCCGTGGTGCCGGTGGCGAGCACCACCGCGTGCCGGGCCCGCAGCACCCGCTCGCCGCCGCCGGAGGCGGCGCCGGCCGGCCCGCCGTCCGACCCGGTCACGGTGATCTCGCGCTCGCCGCTGACCCGCCCGCGGCCGCGCACGACGTCGATGCCGACCGACCGGGCCCACTCGACCTGCGAGGTGTCGTCGTGCCCGGCGAAGTAGTCCCGGCGCTTGAGCGCCGCTTCGACGTCGATCGTCGCGCCGCGCGTGCCCGGCAGCGCCTTCGCCGCGTCGACCGCTTCGACCGGACGCAGGAGCGCCTTGCTCGGCACGCACGCCCAGTACGAGCACTCGCCGCCGACGAGCTCCTTCTCCACGATCACCGCGGTGCGGTCGCTGCCCTCGATGGAGTACTGGGCGGCGTTCTCGCCGGGCGGCCCGCCACCGACGACGATCACGTCCCAGGTCTCGCGATCACTCACGCCCCGAACGCTACCGTGCCCCATCGCCGTGCCGGAGTCCCATAGGTGACCTACGCTCACTACCGTGGGCGTCCGCAAGTACCTGAACCTGTGGCCGGTCTACCGGCAGGTCACCGGAGCCGACCCGTTGGGGCGCGGCGCCGCGGCCCAGTCGCCCCGCTCGGCCGCGCTCTCGGCCCGCACCGAGAGCGCCGACCGGGTGGCCCGCTCCGTGTGCCCGTACTGCGCGGTGGGCTGCGGGCAGCGCGTCTACGTCAAGGACGAGAAGGTCATCCAGATCGAGGGCGACCCGGACTCGCCCATCTCGCGTGGCCGCCTGTGCCCCAAGGGTTCGGCGAGCAAGAGCCTCGTCACCAGCCCGCGCCGGGTGACCACGGTGCGCTACCGCCGCCCGTACGGCACCGAATGGGAAGACCTGCCCCTCGACACCGCGATGGACATGATCGCCGACCGGGTGCTGGCCGCCCGCGCCGCCACGTGGGAGGACGTCGACCCGAAGGGCCGGCGGCTCAACCGCACGCTGGGCATCTCCAGCCTCGGCGGCGCCACGCTGGACAACGAGGAGAACTACCTCATCAAGAAGCTGTTCACCGCGATGGGCGCTATCCAGATCGAGAACCAGGCGCGTATTTGACACTCCGCCACGGTTCCCGGTCTGGGAACCAGTTTCGGTCGCGGCGGGGCGACCGGTTTCCAGCAGGATCTGGCCAACGCCGACTGCATCGTCATCCAGGGCTCGAACATGGCCGAGGCCCACCCGGTGGGCTTCCAGTGGGTGATGGAGGCGAAGAAGCGCGGAGCGAAGATCTTCCACGTCGACCCGCGGTTCACGCTCACCAGCGCGGTGGCGGACCGGTTCATCCCGATCCGGGCCGGCTCCGACATCGCGTTCCTCGGCGGCATCGTGCGCTACATCCTGGACAACGAACTGGACTTCCGGGAGTACGTGCTCGCCTACACGAACGCCGCGACGATCGTCCGCGAGGACTTCGTCGACACCGAGGACCTCGACGGCCTGTTCTCCGGCTTCGACAAGGACACCCGCACCTACGACCCGTCGTCCTGGCAGTACGAGGGGCACACCCCGCACACCAACCACGACGAGTCCGGTGACACGCACTCCCAGCGGGAGACCGCGGCCGGGCTGCAGCACGAATCGCACGGCCCGCCGGTGCCGTCGGACACCGAGCGGGACGAGACGCTGCGGCACCCGCGCTGCGTCTACCAGATCCTCAAGCGGCACTTCGCCCGGTACACGCCGGAACTGGTGGAGCGGGTGTGCGGCGTGCCGCCCGAGGCGTTCCGCGAGATATGCGAGGCGTGGACGGCCAACTCGGGGCGCGAGCGCACCACCGCGCTCGTCTACTCCGTGGGCTGGACCCAGCACAGCGTCGGCGTGCAGTACATCCGCACCGGGGCGATCATCCAGCTACTGCTGGGCAACATGGGCCGGCCCGGCGGCGGCGTGATGGCGCTGCGCGGGCACGCCAGCATCCAGGGCTCCACCGACATCCCGACGCTGTTCAACCTGCTGCCCGGCTACCTGCCGATGCCGACCGCCGGCCAGCACGGCAGCCTCTCCGAGTGGGTCGACAGCATCCGCCACCCCGGCCAGAAGGGCTTCTGGGCCAACGCCGGCGCGTTCTGCGTCAGCCTGCTGAAGGCCTATTTCGGCGACGCGGCGACGGTCGACAACGACTACTGCTTCGCCCACCTGCCCCAGCTGACCGGCGATCACGGCACCTACCAGCAGGTGCTCAACATGATCGACGGGAAGGTGAAGGGCTACTTCCTGCTCGGCCAGAACCCGGCCGTCGGCTCGGCGCACGGCAAGGCGCAGCGCCTCGGCATGGCCAACCTCGACTGGCTGGTGGTCCGCGACCTCTACGAGATCGAGAGCGCCACGTTCTGGCGGGACGGGCCGGAGGTCGAGACCGGCGAGATCGTGCCCACCGAGTGCCGCACCGAGGTCTTCCTGATGCCGGCGGCCTCGCACGTGGAGAAGGAGGGCACGTTCACCCAGACCCAGCGGATGCTGCAGTGGCGCGAGAAGGCGCTCGACCCGCCCGGCGACGCCCGCTCGGAGCTCTGGTTCTTCTACCACCTGGGTCGCCTGGTGCGGGAGAAGGTGGCCGGCTCCACGGAGCCCCGCGACCGCCCGCTGCTCGACCTGGCGTGGGACTACCCGGTGCACGGACAGCACGACGAGCCGAGCGCGGAAGCCGTCCTCCGCGAGATCAACGGCTATTCCGTGGCCGACGGCCGTCCCCTGTCGGGCTTCGCCGAGTACCGCGACGACGGCTCGACGGTCGGCGGGTGCTGGATCTACTCGGGCGTGTACGCCGACGGCGTCAACCAGGCGGCGCGGCGCAAGCCGCGCTCCGAGCAGAGCTACGTGGCGCCGGAGTGGGGCTGGGTGTGGCCGGCCAACCGGCGCATCCTCTACAACCGCGCCTCCGCCGACCCCGAGGGCCGGCCGTGGAGCGAGCGCAAGGCCTACGTCTGGTGGGACGCGCAGGCCGGTGAGTGGACCGGTCTGGACGTCCCGGACTTCGAGAAGACCAAGCCGCCGGACTACCGTCCGCCGGCCGACGCGAGCGGGCCCGAAGCGCTGGCCGGCGACGACGCGTTCGTGATGCAGGGCGACGGCAAGGGCTGGCTGTACGTGCCGGTCGGGCTGATCGACGGCCCGATGCCGACGCACTACGAGCCGGTGGAGTCGCCCGTCGACAACCCGCTCTACGGGCAGCAGACGAACCCGACGCGCAAGGCGTACCCGCGCGCGGACAACCGCGACAACCCGAGCACCAGCGACGTCTACCCGTTCATCTTCACCACGAGCCGGCTCACCGAGCACCACACCGCGGGCGGCATGAGCCGCACCCTGGAGTACCTCAGCGAACTGCAGCCGGCGATGTTCGTCGAGGTGTCGCCGGCGCTGGCCGCCCTGCGCGGGCTGGAGCACATGGGCTGGGCGCACGTCGTGACGGCGCGTTCGGTGGTCGAGGCCCGGGTGCTGGTGACGGCGCGGCTGCGGCCGTTGCGCGTCGACAGGCGGGAACTGCACCAGATCTGGCTCCCGTACCACTGGGGCAGCAGCGGTCTGGTCACCGGTGACTCGACCAACGACCTGATCGGCATCAACCTGGACCCGAACGTGCTGATCCAGGAGAGCAAGGTCGGCACCTGCGACATTCAACCGGGCCGGCGCCCGACCGGGCCCGCGCTGCTGGATTATGTCGAGGAGTACCGGAAGAGGGCGGGCATCTGATGGGTTCGTTGTACGGGCCGCTCGACCCCGCGCCCGACGCGGGCTGGGTCGACGCGCCGCCCCGGATGGGGTTCTTCACCGACACGAGCGTCTGCATCGGGTGCAAGGCGTGCGAGGTCGCCTGCAAGGAGTGGAACAACGTGCCCGCCGACGGGTTCAACCTGCTCGGCCAGTCCTACGACAACACGGGACGGCTGGACGCCAACTCCTGGCGGCACGTGGCGTTCATCGAGCAGCCTGTCGCGGGGTCCGATGATCCGCGCTGGCTGATGATGTCGAACGTCTGCAAGCACTGCACCCACGCGGCGTGCCTGGACGTGTGCCCCACCGGGTCGCTGTTCCGCACCGAGTTCGGCACGGTGGTCGTCCAGGAGGACATCTGCAACGGATGCGGCTACTGCATTCCGGCCTGCCCGTACGGCGTCATCGACCAGCGCAAGGACGACGGCCGGGCGTGGAAGTGCACGCTGTGCTACGACCGGATCGGCGACGGGATGACGCCGGCCTGTGCGAAGGCCTGCCCCACCGAGTCGATCCAGTACGGCGAGCTGTCCGAGTTGCGCGAGCGGGCCGCCGCCCGCCTGTCCGCGTTGCATGATGCGGGTACGGCCGAGGCCCGGCTGTACGGGCACGATCCCTCCGACGGCGTCGGTGGCGACGGCGCGTTCTTCCTGCTGCTCGACGAGCCCGAGGTGTACGGCCTGCCGCCGGACCCGGTGGTGACGACGCGGGACCTGCCGGCGATGTGGAAGCGGGCCGGCATCGCGGCGCTGGCGATGGTGGCCGGCGCGGTCGTGGCGTTCGCCGGGCGGCGGTCATGACCGAGCGAAGCGAGAGCATCATCAGGCTCAGCGCGCCCGCTCAGGGCGCGACACCGCGGAGCGGGGTCGCGTCATGAGCGCGAACTCGTACTACGGCCGGCCGATCGTCAAGGCGCCCGTGTGGAAGCACGACATCGCGGCGTACCTGTTCACCGGCGGCCTCGCGGCCGGCTCGGCCCTGCTCGCCGCCGGCGCCGACGCCACCGGCCGCCCGGTGCTGCGCCGCACCGGACGTCTCACGGCGCTCGCCGCGCTCGGTGCGAGCACGTACTTCCTGGTCAACGATTTGGGCCGGCCGAAGCGGTTCCACCACATGCTCCGGGTGGCCAAGCCGACGTCGCCGATGTCGATGGGCACCTGGATCCTCAGCGCATTCGGTGGCGCGGCCGGGCTGGCGGCGGCCGCGGAGGTCGCGCCGATGCTGCCGCGACCGCTGCGCGGCCCGGCGCGGGTGGCCGGCCGGGCCGGTGGCGCGGCGGCCGGCGCGATCGCGCCCGCGCTCGCCACGTACACCGCGGTGCTGCTCGCCGACACGGCGACCCCGTCCTGGCACGAGGCGCACCGCGACCTGCCGTTCGTGTTCGCCGGCAGCGCCCTGGCCAGCGGCGCAGGCGCCGGGCTGATCGGCGCCGGGCTCGCGCCGGGCGGTGCGGGCCTGCGCGAGGCCGGGCCGGCGCGCCGGCTGGCGACCGTCGGAGCGGCACTCGAGCTCTACGGCGCCCACCGCATCGAGACGGACCTGGGCCTGCTGAGCGAGCCGTACCGCGCCGGGCGCGCCGGGCGGTTGTTGCGCACCGGGCGGCTGCTGACCGCCGTCGGCGTGGCCGGGGCGTGGCTGGGCCGTCGCAGCCGGATCGCGTCGGTGGCCTCGGGCGTCGCGCTGCTTGTCGCGTCGCTGGTGACGCGGTTCGGCATCTTCGAGGGCGGCGTCGCGTCGGCGAACGACCCGAAGTACACGGTGGAGCCCCAACGCGCCAGGCTGGCCGACGCGCCTTTCCGCGATGTTGGAGGCTCGTTGCCCCTATAGGGGCCACCGGCCTCCAAGATCGGCGACCCGGGGGCCGCCGCGGGCCTGGCGAGCGGCCGCCACCACGTTGGTCAGCGCGGCCTCTACCTGGTCGTAGGTGCGGGTCTTCAGGCCGCAGTCGGGGTTGATCCATACCCGTTCCGCGGGCAGCACCTCCAGCGCGGCCCGCACCAGGTCGCCCACCTCCTCGACGGAGGGCACCCGCGGCGAGTGGATGTCGTACACCCCCGGGCCGAGGCCGCGCCCGAACCCGTCCAGCGAGCCGAGGATCCGTCCGCGCGAACGGGCCGACTCGATGCTCGTCACGTCGGCGTCCAGGCCGTCGATGGCGGCCACGATCTGGTCGGCGTCGGAGTAGCAGAGGTGCGTGTGGATCTGCGTCGCGTCGCTCGCCCCGGACGTGGCCCGCCGGTACGCGTCCACCGCCCACGCCAGGTAGGCCGCCTGCCCCGCCCGGCGCAGCGGCAGCAGTTCCCGCAGCGCCGGCTCGTCGACCTGGATGATCCGGATGCCGGCGGCCTCGAGGTCGGCCACCTCCGCCCGCACCGCGTCGGCCACCTGCTCGACCACCGACCGCAGCGGCAGGTCGCGCCGGACGAACGACCACGCGACGATCGTCACCGGGCCGGTCAGCATGCCCTTGACCGGGCGATCGGTGAGCGACTGCGCGAACGTCGACCACCGCACGGTGATCGGCGCGGGGCGGGTCACGTCGCTGTGCAGGATCGGCGGGCGGGTACACCGCGACCCGTACGACTGCACCCAGCCGTGCCTGGTCACCGCGAAGCCGTCGAGGTGCTCGGCGAAGTACTGCACCATGTCGTTGCGCTCGGGCTCGCCGTGCACGAGCACGTCCAGGTCGAGCCGCTCCTGCAGCCGGATCACGCGCTCGATCTCGGCCTCGATGCGCTTGTCGTACTCGGTCTCGGCGAGCTCCCCGGCCGCGAGCGCCGCCCGGGCCTGCCGCAGGTCGCCGGTCTGCGGGAACGACCCGATCGTGGTGACGGGCAGCAGCGGCAGCCCCAGGTTCGCCTGCGCCCCCCGACGCTGCGCGTAGGACCCGCGGCGCGCGGTCGGCCGGCTCCCCTCGTCGGGGACATGGAGCGCGAGCGGCCCGGCGGCCGCGCCCGCCGCGAACGCCGCGGCCAGCTCGACCACCTCGGCCACCTTCTGGTCGCCGAACGCGAGCCGCTCGCGCAGCGCCGGATCGAGGTCCGTCTCAAGATCAAGGTCGTAGGGGACGTGCAACAGCGAGCACGCCGTGCCGACGCTCACCTCGGCACCCAGGGCGCGCACCGCGTGCAGCGCGGCGAGGGCGCGGCCGCGCTCGGTGCGCCACACGTCGCGACCGGAGACGACGCCGGCCACCACCGTCTTGCCGGTCAGGTCGACGCCGGCCGGCACCTCACCGTGCACCAGGTCCAGCGCGAGCGCCTCGACGGGCGTGGCGGCCAGCACCGGCAGCGCGGCACCGAGGTCACCGAAGTAGCTGGCGACGAGGATCGCGGGACGGTCCGCCAGACCGCCGAGCCGGTCGTAGGCGGCGCGGACGGCGTCGAGTTCGGCGGCGGTGCGGTCCATGACCAGCGCCGGCTCGTCCAGCTGCACCCAGGCGACGCCCTCGGCCGCCAGCAGCCCGAGCAGCCGCTCGTACTCGGCGAGCACGTCGGGCAGCCGGTCCAGGTTGGCGGCGTCCGACAGCAGGAGGAAGGTCACCGGCCCGACGAACACGGGACGCGTCTCGACGCCGATCCGCCGGGCCTGCGCGATCTCGGCCAGCGGCTTCGACGCGTCGAGGCGGAACGCGGTGTCCGGCCCGATCTCCGGGACGATGTAGTGGTAGTTCGTGTTGAACCACTTCGTCATCCGCAGCGGCGCGATGCCCTGCTCGCCGCGGGCCATGGCGAAGTACGGGTCCGGCCGGTCGCGGTAGCGCGCGGGGATCGCCCCGAGCAGGACCGCCATGTCGAGCACCTGGTCGTAGTTCGAGAACGTGTTCGACGGGATGCCGCCGAGGCCATGGTCCGCGAGCCGGCGCCAGGCCCGCTCGCGCAGCTGCGAGCCGACGGCGTCGAGGTCCTCGCGGGTCGAGCGGCCGTCCCAGTAGGCCTCCAGGGCCCGCTTCAGCTCGCGGCGCCGCCCGATGCGCGGGTATCCGAGGATTGTCGAGGCTGGGAAGGCTGGCACGGCGACTCCTTGTCCGTAGGCGTCCGGGGATCTTGCCTGCCGCACCGGGCGGTGGTGGGAATCCATTCGGAACGCTTATCCTTCGCAGATGCTGCCCGCGCTGCGCGACGTCGCCTGCTTCGCCCGGGTCGCCGAGCGTCGCAGCTTCTCCCGCGCCGCGGCCGACCTCGGGCTCTCCCAGCCGGCGATCAGCCAGGCCATCGGGCGGTTGGAGCGCGGCCTCGGGGTCAGTCTGTTCGAGCGGTCGAGCCGGTCGGTGCGGCCGACGCCGGCCGGCCGGGCGCTCGTCCCGTACGCCGAGGCCCTCCTGGACGCGGCGGCCGCGCTCACCGCGGAGGCCACCCGGCAGGCGACGCCGAGCATTGCGTTTGCTTATCCACCGCTCGTCGGAGCGCTCGCTGCCCGGATCGCCCGCCGGCTCGCCCACCGGTCGCCCGCGATCGACCTCGACCTGCGCCCGTCGGGCTGGACGGCGGCCAACGCCGCCCTGCACAGCGGCGACGTGCCCGTCGCGATCATGAGCCTGCCGTTCCCGCCCGGACTGCCCACCACCGCCCGCTTCCAGGTGCCGGTGGCACACCTCGCCGTCGCGGCGGGCGACCCGCTGGCCAGGCGGGCCACCACCGGCCCCGACGACCTGCGCCGCCACCGCGTGCTGCTGCCGCGCACGCGGCCGCCGGGCAGTATCTGGGCGCGCCTCGCGACGCTGCTGCCCCGGCACCGCGACGCCGGGCCCGACCTCGACGACTTCGCCGCCGCCCTCGACCTGGTGGCCGCCGGTGCCGGCGTGCTGCCCGCGCCGCGCCTGCTCACCGAGACGATCCGGCGCCACGACATACGGTTCGTCCCGTTCGACGCCGGCGACCTGCGCATCACCTACGCCCTGGTCTGGCGGCCGGACACGGCCTCGGCCGAGGTGATGGCCGTGGTGAGCACCGTGCAGGAGGCGCTGCGGACCCGATAGTTTGATCGGTGTGAAGCAGGGATACGCGCCGCTCGACGGCATCGAGATGTACTACGAGACGCACGGCACCGGTTCGAACCCGGTCGTGCTGATCCACGGCGCCTTCTCCGGGATCGGCACCTCGTTCGGCACCGTGCTGCCGCTGCTGGCCGAGACCCGGCAGGTCATCGCCGTGGAGCTCGACGGCCACGCCCGCACCGCCGGCTCCGACCGGCCGATCCGCGTCGAGACGCT
>Ga0111538_10003577_pt1 | contig 21688 bp, 19 predicted proteins | sample SoiMethybrSBSTD1_FD_79669 | JGI IMG/M metagenome (GOLD analysis project Ga0111538, IMG submission 79669) | Bulk soil microbial communities from a Populus tree surrounding site in Tennessee, USA - Soil MetaG P. TD hybrid SBSTD1 (version 2)... | ecosystem: Environmental > Terrestrial > Soil >... | reverse complement strand
TGGCTGAAAACGGCCTTCCACATCGATCCAAGCCGCATTGTTGCCGTCTCGCGCGGCGGCGTGGCCTCCTGGTATCAAGGCGTTGCCGAGCGCTACGTCGAGATCTGGGATGAGATCGATCCCGCGGAGTTTGCCACGCGCAACGCCGCCCGCGGCGTCGTCAAGCACTACGAGCCCGGCGAGATGGACCGCGAGATCCTCGATCGCGTCGCCCGGAGGATTGGCACCAACGACTTCGACGTCCTTCATCCTGGCCTGATGTACCGGCTGTTCACGCTCTACTGGTCCGGTCAGCGGGCCATGGGCTTCGTCGATGCCCACCTCCGCTTCACGACGATGGCGCCGCCGGCGTTGATTGATCCGGCCCTGTTGCCACAGGACTACGTGGCGGTGAAGTTCTATGCGGCGCGGTCACTGCCCGACACACCCGAGATTCGCGCGCATCTACGTGCGACCGTGGCTGCGCTCTCGGAGCGGCTGCCGGTGGTGCTGCTCGATACCGGTCTCGTGCTCGAAGACGATCATGCCGACTACACGTTCGCGACGCGCGGACGTGTGATCAGCGCCCGGGCGTGGATGTCGCCGCGCAACAACCTCGGCGTGCAGACGCAGATCGTGGCCGGCGCCAAGGCATTTGTCGGCACGTGCGGCAGCATCGCCTGGCTGGCGCCGCGCCTCGGCGTCGATACGTCGGGGCTGTTCGTCGATCCGAAGTGGCTGCACGCGCACGTCGCGGTGGCCATGCGCGCGTATCACCGGCTGAACGCCGGTCGGTTCGCGGTCGCCGATCTTCGCGCCGTTGACCCGCTTGGTGCACTCGGCGGTGGCGCCACGATAGACCACATCGACACGAGCCTGTCTCGGCGGAGCGCCGAAGGCGCGTAGGCGGATGAACGTTCTCTTCATCGCACGGCACTTCACCTATTTCAGGAACTTCGAGTCGGTGATCGCCGCGCTGGCCGACCGTGGACATCGCGTCCATCTGGCCGCGGATCGCGAAGAGGCACTTGGCGGCCGCGACCTGGTCGATCGACTGGCGGGCGGCTATCCGGGGCGTGTCACCGTCGGATTCACGCCGATTCTGCAGTGGGGACGCTATCGACGGCTGTCGAGCGCACTGCGCATCGGACTCGATTACCTGCGCTACTCGGATCCGCGCTACGAGGCGACGCCGAAGATCCGTGAACGTGCCTACGAGCGGACGCCGCTGCTGGTGCTGGCGCTCGCCAGGCTGCCCTTCCGCGGACTGCTGACCCGGGTGCTGGCGGTGCTCGAGCGAGCCGTGCCCCGGCAGATCGGTGTTGACGAGTTCATCACCGAACATCAGGCCGACGTGTTACTCATCACGCCCCTCATCGAGCTCGGCTCGCCGCAGCTCGATTACATGCGGGCGGCGCGGGCACTTGGGATCCGCAGCGCCCTCTGCGTGTGGAGCTGGGATCACCTGTCGAGCAAGGCGCTGATACGAGTCGTGCCGGACAAGGTGATTGTCTGGAACACCACGCAGCGTGATGAAGCGCGGCGGTTCCATGGCATTCCTGCCGATCGCGTGGTCGTCACCGGTGCGCAGTGTTTCGACCAATGGTTCGACCGGGCGCCGGCGCGGGACCGGGACACGTTCTGCCGCCGCGTGGGTTTCGCCAGCGCGCGACCGTTCCTGCTCTATGTCTGTTCGGCGCTGTTCAGGGGGAGTCCGTCGGAGGCCGCTTTCGTGCGGCGATGGATCGCGAGCATCCGGCAGTCGAGCGATGTCCGCCTGCGCGATATGCCAATCCTCGTCCGGCCACACCCGCAGCGCGCGGCGGAATGGACGGCGGATCGGCTCGCCGAACTGTCGCGCGTCCAGGATGTCGTGCTCTGGGGTTCCAGTCCCGTTGATGAAGAGAGTCGCGCGGACTACTTCGATTCGATGTTTCATGCCACGGCCGTCGTCGGGCTCAACACCAGCGCGCTCGTCGAATCAGCGATCGTCGATCGTCCAGTGTTCACGATCCTGTTGGAGGAGTTTCGCGAGAGCCAGGAGGGCACCTTCCACTTCCACTATCTCCTTGACGCCGCACACGGCTTTCTCAACATCTCCCGTTCGCTGGCCGAGCACACGCAGCAGTTGGCAGGTCTCCTCTCGGGCGGTACCGTGCGATCGAATCGCCGCTTTGTCGAGCACTTCGTCAGGCCACATGGTGCCGAGGTAACCGCGACGCCGGTATTTGCTGACTCCGTTGAGCGGATCGCGCGTGATCCGTCGCCGCGACCGACGTCATCGAAGGCCTGGCTGCTTCTGCTGCGCCCCGTGATATACGCTCTTGTGCTCGCCGGCCGCGTGCCGCTGGTCGAACGCATCTACTGGAACCCAAAAAAGCTCATGGGTCGTATACGCGAAGGTGTGGACGTCACAACCAGCTTCCGACCGCAGTTCTCCGGCCGCGACAACGGAGCGGCCGCAGTCATTCACGAAGGACGTACCACGAACCGACACTCATGACGCAGGTGCATCCCGCGCTCGCCGGACTCGGCTCCGGCCGATGTCTCGTGATCGGCGAAGTGGCGTTGTCGCACGATGGCAGTCTCGGCCTCGCGCACGCCTTCATCGACGCGATTGCCGCGGCCGGCGCCGATGCGGTGAAGTTCCAGACGCACATCGCCGCGGAGGAAAGCACGCCGTCCGAGCCGTTCCGTGTGAAGTTCAGCAGGCAGGATGCCACGCGCTACGAGTACTGGAAGCGCATGGAGTTCACCGAGGACCAGTGGCGGGGCCTGGCGGCGCACTGCGCCGAGCGCCACGTGCTGTTTGTCTCGTCGCCCTTCTCGCTGGCGGCGGTCGATCTCCTGCAGCGCGTCGGGCAGCCGCTGTGGAAGATCGCCTCGGGTGAAGTCTCGAACGCCCAGCTGCTCGATCGCGTGATCGATACCGGCTCGCCGGTGCTGCTCTCGACCGGCATGAGCCCGTTTGCCGAGACCGACGCAGCGGTCGCGCGCGTCAACGGGCGCAGTTCGAAGGTGGGCGTGCTGCAGTGCACAACGGCGTATCCGTGTCCACCCGAGCGCGTCGGTCTCAATCTCATTCCCGTCTATCGGGAGCGGTACGGCTGCTGGGTGGGTCTATCAGATCACTCGGGCACGATCTATCCCGGTCTCGCCGGCGCGGCGATGGGTATGGATATCCTCGAACTCCACGTCGCGCTGTCGCGCGAGATGTTTGGCCCCGACGTCATCGCGTCCGTCACGACCGCTGAACTGCGGCAGCTGGTGGACGGTATCCGCTTCATCGAGCGGATGCGCGCCAACCCGCTGGACAAAGACGCGTCGGCGCGCGAAACCGATCCGCTGCGTCGTCTGTTCACGAAGAGCGTCGTCGCCCGTCGCCCACTCGCTCGCGGCACCGTGCTCAGCTCTGACGATCTGGCGATCAAGAAGCCGGGTACCGGCCTTTCGCCCGACCGTCTTCCGGACCTCGTCGGCAAGAAACTGGCGAGAGCCGTCGTCGAAGATCAGCTGCTCGTCGCTGAGGACATAGAGGGCCTACAGTGACGATCTCCGTGTCCCCCCTCCACTAGATGCCCAACCGAAAAATCTGCGTCGTCGTCACCGCGCGACCAAGTTACTCGCGCATCCGCACCGCTCTTCGCGCCATCCAGCAGCATCCCGATCTCGAGCTGCAGTTGGTGGTCGCGGCGTCAGCGCTGCTCGATCGCTATGGCAACGCCGTTCAGGCCATCGAGCACGACGGCTTTCCGATTGCCGCACGCGTCTACATGGTGGTCGAGGGCGAGAACCTGGTCACGTCAGCCAAGTCCACCGGCCTCGGGCTCGTGGAGTTGGCGACGGTGTTCGACAACCTGAAGCCGGATGCCGTCGTCACGATCGCCGACCGCTACGAGACGCTGGCCACCGCCGTCGCCGCTTCGTACATGAACATCCCGGTCGTCCACGTCCAGGGCGGGGAGGTCACCGGCTCGATTGACGAGAAGGTCCGTCACGCGGTCACCAAGTTGTCGAACCTGCACCTCGTGTCCACGAAGGGTGCCGCCGAGCGTGTGAAGAAGCTCGGCGAGGCGCCGGAGACAGTTGTCATCACGGGCTGTCCCTCGATCGACATCGCGGCCGAAGTGGCGGCAAAACCGGAGCTGGATTTCGATCCGTTCGCGAAGTACGGCGGTGTCGGCCCGAACAAGTTCGATTTGTCCAAGGGCTATCTGGTCGTCATGCAGCATCCCGTGACGACGGAGTACGAAGAAGCGCGGCGTCAGGTCGAGGAGACGCTCTACGCCGTGAAGACGATCGGGATGCCGGTGCTGTGGTTCTGGCCGAACGTCGACGCCGGTTCCGACGGGACGTCGAAGGGCATCCGCGTCTTCCGCGAGCGCGAGAAGCCGGACAACCTGCACCTGTTCCGCAACATGTACCCCGAGGACTTTCTCCGTCTGCTGGTCCACTCGACCGCCATCGTCGGCAATTCCAGCGTCGCGATTCGCGAGTGCTCGTTCCTCGGCGTGCCGGCGGTGAACGTCGGCACGCGGCAGCAGGGACGCGAGCGAGGCGCCAACGTGATCGACGTCGAGCACGATCGCACGGCCATTGCCGGCGCGATTCAGGAGCACGCCAGGTGTGGACGGCCCGCGGCGGATCACCTCTACGGAGACGGCGACGCCGGCGGGCGTATCGCAGACTGCCTCGCCACCGCGGCACTCACGATCGAAAAGCGCCTCACCTATTGATGCAGACGATCATTCCGCCAGACCGGCTCCGGCGTATCCAGGATCTCGGCTACGACTACACCGCGCAGCCACAGAACCTCCTGAACTCGTGCAATCTGTGCGGCGCCAACCTGCTCGTGACGATCACGCAGCGCGATCGCTATGGCTACCCGGCACAAGCGAGTGCCTGCAACCGCTGCGGCCTGGTGTTCCTCAATCCGCGCATGACCGCCGCGGCGTACGGCCGCTTTTACGACGGCGTCTATCGTCCGCTGGTCAGCGCTTTTCACGGCCGGATCATCGACGCGCGCACGATCCAGGCCGAGCAGCGCGAGTACGCCCACGACCGCGCCGAGTTCGTGCGGCCGTTCCTCACCCGCTCCGGGCTGACGACCATGCTTGACATTGGCGGATCGACCGGCGTCGTCGCCGGCCATTTCGCCAAAGTCTTCGGCCTCAAGGGCACCCTGATCGATCCGGCGCCGCTCGAGGTGGAGGAAGCGCGCGCGTTCGGCCTCGAGACGATCACCGGTCTCGTCGAGGAGTACGACTTCGGCGACCGCCGGTTCGACTTCGTGCTGATCTGCCAGACGGTCGATCACCTGCTCGACGTGGCCGGAACGCTCAAGCGCGTGCGCGAACTGCTGACACCGAATGGCTCCCTCTTCATCGACATCGTCGATTTCCGCGCCGCGTATTTGCGGAACTGGTCGGTGGAGGATGCCATCAAGATCGATCACCCGTTCTACCTGACGCAGGACACGATCACGGCGTATCTGCGGCGGGCTGGATTCGAGACCGTGCGTGCCGCCTACGCGGCCGATCACCTGCACGTCAGTTATCTCTGCCGTCCGACGCAGCCGACGCTGCAGGCGTTGCCCGATGCGATCGCCGTCGCCCAGCTGTTTCGTGAGATCCGCTATGTCCAGAACGCGCCGCGCCCGTGATGAACCGGCGGTGATCGCCTGAGCCGCGTTCTCGCTATCGTGCCTGCCCGCGGCGGCTCGAAGGGCGTGCCCGGCAAGAACCTTCGAACGCTCGCGGGGCGAACGCTTCTCGACTACACGGCGCTCGCCGCCCGCCACTCGGGCGTCATCGATCGCATCGTGCTGTCGACTGACTCGGCCGACATCGCCGACGCCGGCAAGCGAGCCGGTCTGGAAGTTCCGTTCATGCGTCCCTCGGCCCTCGCGCAGGACGACACGCCGATGCTGCCGGTCATTCAGCACGCGGTCGAGGCGCTCGCCGCTGGCGGCTGGACGACGGACGTTGTCGTCCTTTTGCAGCCGACATCGCCGCTGCGTCGTCCGTCGCATGTGCGCGATGCCGTCGCAAAGCTGCAGGAGACGAAGGCGGACTCAGTGGTCACCGTCATCGAGCTGCCACGGCATCTGTCTCCGGATTACGTGATGCGGATCGAGGACGGCGTGCTGCGTCCGTTCCTGGCCGAAGGCGCGCGTGTGATGCGGCGTCAGGATGCCCGGCCAGCGTATTCGCGGGACGGAACCGTGTATGCGTGTTGGCGGGCCACGCTCGAGAAGTGGGGCAACATTTACGGCGAGCAGTGTCAGCCGCTGATTCTGGACGCCGCGGATTCGTTGTCGATTGATTCACCTGCAGACTGGGCCGAGGCCGAGCGCCGGCTCGCTGAGCGCTGAGATGAAACTGGTCCGTCAGCTGGTGCCGCGCGCCGTGCGGCACGGCATCAGCGCGCAGCTCGCGCGGGTCCATGCCGGCCGCCTGTCGTCGGATCTGGGCCGACTCGCTGCCGGGCGCGATACGATCGTGGTTGGTCCCTGGCTCGGCGAAGTCGGCTTCGAGTTGCTGTATTGGGTGCCGTTCCTGCGATGGTTCGCGACGACGTTCCACGTGGCGCCGGATCGGCTGCTCATCGTCTCTCGTGGTGGGACAGCGTCCTGGTATCGACCGTTCGCCGCTCGTTACCGCGACATCTTCGACTACCTGACGCCCGAGGAGTTCCGCCGCCGCCACGACGAGCGCGTCGCCGCGAACGGCGAGCAGAAGCAGACGCAGGTGCTGGCGTTCGAACGGCAGGTGCTCCGCGAGCTCACGACCGATGTCCACAGCCGATCGATGCTGCATCCCTCGACGATGTACGGATTGTTCAATCCGTTCTGGTGGGGACATGTGGATGAGGAGTGGGTGCACCGCTTCGCGAAGTACCAGCCGCTCACCACGGAACACGTCGCGGCCGCATGGCCTGGCCTGAACGACGTGGATGGCAAGCGGCCCGCGTACACGGCCGTGAAGTTCTACTTCAACGACTGCTTCCCAGACACCTCCGAGAATCGCGCGTTCGTGCGCCGCGCGCTGCAGACGTTGACCGAGCGCGGTCCGGTCGTGTCGCTGGCGACGAATCTCCGTCTCGACGATCACGCGAGCGATGAGGCCGAGTCGTTCGGCGTCCGCACGCTGCCGCACGACATGCATCCGCGCGAGAACCTGGCGCTGCAGACGGCGATCGTCGCCGGTGCCTCAGCGTTCGTCGGCACCTATGGCGGCTTCTCGTATCTCGCGCCGTTTCTGAATGTGCGATCGACGGCGTACTTTTCCGACCCCGACGGCTACTCGGCGCGGCACCTGCTGATGGCGCGTTCCGCGCTCGAGTCGATCGATGCGGGCGGATTGCTGGACGTCCGGCCGATCGGACTGGGGCTTTAGTGGAACTTCCAACGTCCAACTTCCAATTCCCAACCACTCCCAACTTCCAACTCCCAATCGGCGAGCGCGGTTCGACATTTTGAGTTTGGGCGTTATTGGTGATTGGGCGTTGGGAGTGGTTGGCCGTTGGGAGTTGGTCGTTGGGAGTTGAATGATGAGTATTCGTCAGATCCTGGTTACCGGCGGCGCCGGTTACATCGGGTCCCATCTCGTTGATGCGTTGGTTGCGCGCGAGTACCGCGTGAAGGTGCTCGACAACCTCGAGCCGCAGGTCCATCGCTCCGGCACATGGCCGTCGTACGCTAATCCGAAGGCGACGTATATCCGCGGCGACGTCCGCGATCGCGCCGTGTTCGAGCCGCTCGTGCTCGAGTCCGACGCGGTCGTGCACTTCGGCGCCGCGGTGAGCGTCGGCCAGAGCATGTATCAGGTCGATCGCTACGTGGATGTCAACACACGGGGCACGGCACTGCTCCTCGACATCCTCGTCAACAACACGCACCACGTCGAGAAAGTGCTCGTCGCTTCGTCCATTGGTGTGTATGGCGAGGGCGCGTATCGCTGTGCGACGCATGGTTCAGTGGCGCCGACGATCCGCTCTGAAGAGCAGCTGGCCGCGCGCGACTGGGAGCAGCGCTGCCCGATCTGTCACGAACACGTCGTCTCGATTCCCACACCGGAGGACAAGGCCCTCTATCGCGACAACATCTACTCGATGACCAAGCTGCACCAGGAAGAGATGGTGCTGCTCATCGGCAAGACCTACGGCATTCCGTCAGTGGCGCCGCGATTCTTCAACGTCTACGGTCCGCGACAGAGTTTGAGCAACCCCTATGCCGGTGTTGCCGCGATCTGGTTGAGCCGCCTGCTCAACGATCGCCAGCCGGTCGTCTTCGAGGATGGCGGACAGCTGCGCGACTTCGTCTCGATCCACGACGTCGTGGCCTGCCTGGTGCTGATGATCGAGACGCCCGGTGCCGATTTCCTGCCGGTCAACGTCGGCTCGGGTGAAACGGTGACGATTCTCGACATCGCGACGACGTTGAATCGCATTCTCGGCAAGTCGATCGAGCCCGAAGTGACGCAGGCAGGCCGCAAGTTCGACATCCGCCACAACACGGCCGACATCGCCCGCGCACAGGCGACGCTCGGGTTCACGCCGCGGGTCACGCTCGATCAGGGATTCCAGGAGCTGGTCGAGTGGGCGAAGACGACGCCCGACGTCGCGACGGACTTCTTCGATCGCGCCTATGACGAGCTGAAGCAGAAGGGGCTGCTCGTCAAGTCGTGATTGTGTCTTTTGAACAACTCAAGGACTATCGCGGCGCCGTCGCCATGGTGGACGGCGCGTTCGATCCGATGCACCGCGGGCACATCGAGTACTTCCGCGCGGCATGCGGGCTGGGGCTGCCGCTCCTGTGCAATGTCGCATCGGATGTCTACGTACGCACCAAGCACCGGCCTCTGCTCCCCGAGGATCAGCGCGCCGCGATCGTGGATGCGATCCGCTTCATCACCTACACGCATATCAATCAGTTCGACACCGAGACGATTCTCCGCGAGCTGCGCCCCCGCTATTACGTGAAGGGCAGCGACTGGAAGGGGCGGCTGCCCGCCGAGCAGGTGACCATCTGCGCGGACCATGGCATCGAGGTCGTCTATCTGGATACCGTGCTCGATTCGTCGAGCCGCATCCTTCAGCAGTTCACCGAGGAGCAGCGACACGACTCATGACCATCGTCGAATTCGAAGCCGCCGTCTTCGCCCAGAAGCCGACCAACCAACAGCACTACGACGAGAACTACTGGCTGGGCGAATGGCGCGCAGGCGACAACAACTACTCGCTGGAGACGCGCCGCCGCATCGAGGCGAGAAATCCGCAGCTCATCAAAGACGTCTTTCAACCCAGGCGCGTGATTGACCTTGGTTGCGGACCTGGAGCGCTGATGCACTTGCTGCAGGAGATTGGCGTCGAAGCCGACGGCATCGACTACAACGAGATGAGCCTGAAGCTGGCGACGCCGGAGGTCAGGGACCGCATTGCGATCGGCGATGCGACCGACGCCTCTATCAAGAAGGACGGCTCGTACGACCTCGTCATCTGCCGCGAGGTGCTGGAGCACCTGACGGTGCTCGAGGTGAAGAAGGCGGTTGCCAACATGGTGCGTCTGACCTCGAAGTTCGTCTACGTCACGACGCGGTTCCACCCGAATCCACCGACGCTGCTCGACTTCAACACGAGCGACGATCTGGATCCTTCGCACATCACGCTGCTCAACAAGGACATGCTCCGCCTGATGTTCGTGCTCGAGGGCTGCCGCTCGCGGTCCGACCTCGAGGACCAGATGGACTGGGGACGTAAGGGCCGTGTCCTGGTTCTCGAGAAGATCTGACCGGGACGTGCGTCTGCCGCCTGCGGTGGTCGTCGTGACGGTGATCGCCGGAGTGGCGACCGCCCTCGTCAGATACCTCGGGCTGGAGGGCTTTTCGAACGATCACTTTCAATACCTCGCGGCCGCGCAGCAGATGCGGCTCGGCGAGTGGCCGACCCGGGACTTCGCCGATCCCGGAATGCCGCTGATGTACGCGGCCTCGGCGGCGGCACAGATCGTCTGTGGCCGATCGCTGTTCGCCGAGGCGATGCTGATCGCGATTGCCTACGGCGTGACGTCGGCGCTGGTCGTGATCGCGGCGTGGCGGGCATCACGGTCGCTGGTCGTCGCCGGGCTGGCGTGTGGGTTGTGTGTCATCGCGTTTCCGATGCCGGCCAGTTATCCACGCGCGCTGTTGTACGTCCTCGGGCCGCTGGCGATCTGGGCCTGGGCCCGTCAGCCGACCGGTCTTCGACTTTTCGTCATCGCGTTGGTCGTCGGCGTCGCGTATCTCTTTCGGCAAGAGCACGGCCTCAACCTCGGCTTGGCCGCGCTCGTCACCGTGGCGCTCGCGCCCGGCGCCACGCGCGTCATGAAGACACGTCTCGTGACACTGTGCGTGCTCATCCTGCTGGTGCTGCTGCCGTACGCGATCTACATCCAACGCAGCCAGGGGATCTTCAGCGCCGCGTGGAGCGCGTGGGAGTTCAGCCAGCGTGAGGCGGATCGCACCGAGCTCCACCTTGCTGCGTATGGCTCCGGCGACGAAGCGCGCCTCTACTACTTGTTTCAGGCGCTGCCGCTGATCGCTGCCGCGCTCGTCGCGATGGATGTCCGGCGCGGTCGGATTGATGACGCGTTGATGGGCGCGCCGCTCGTCGTGTTGGCCTTTCTCGCCAACATGAATTTCCTCCGCGATCCGCTGGCGGTTCGTCTGCCGGATGCGATCGTGCCCGCTGCCCTCGTCTCTGCGTGGCTGGCCGGGCGTGCCCTGCGGGTGCCGTCGCTGCCGTTGCGGTCGCTCGCACTGACTGCGGCCGCAGCGCTCGTGTTCGTCGCCGCCTCGTCAGTCGTCGTGGTCGGCCGCACCCGGGAGCATCTGGCACGCACGAATCTGAGCCTGGGACTGTCATCGCTGCCGCAGCTCATGCGCGATCGCACTGCGCAGCTGAAGGCCCGATACGATCGGCGGCAACTGCCTGACGGCCGCATTCTGTCTCTCGTTGGCCTCTTCGACTATCTCGATCGCTGCACGACGCCGAGCCATCGGTTGCTCGTCGCTGGCAACGCGCCGGAGATCTTTGTGTACGCGCAGCGTCCGTTCGCAGCCGGCCACAGCACATTTCTCGAGGGCTACTACCAGTCCGAGGCCGATCAGCAGCGGATGATCGATCGCGCAGAGCAGCAGGTGGTCGCGTTTGCGGTGATGCTGAGCGATCAGGAATCCTCGTTCCGCTCGACGGCGCCTGGGCTCAGCGCGTTTGTCGATGCGAATTTCCGACCGCTGACCGAGATCCCGACGGGCAGCGATCGTACCGTCAGCGTTCTGGTCCGCAGCGGATTGCCGCCGCTCCACGCTGATGCGGCGACGGGTTGGCCATGTTATCGCTGACCGCTGAGCGGCGATGGGAAATCGTCGCCTACGGCTACGGTCTCCTTGTTACGGCGGTGCTTGGCTACTTCCTGGTCGGGCTCACCATTCAGGTCAGCGACAGCTTTGGCAATCTGCTCGCCGTCCAGGAGCCGACGCTCGGTCAGGTGCTGCGCGATCAGCTCTCGCAGCGCGGCTACTTGCGGCCACTGCTCTGGGGACAGATCAAGGCCGTCTACGAGCTGTCGGCCGGCGACTACTTCCTGTGGTTCCGCGGCATTCATGTCCTGCAAGTCGCGGCGTTGATCGCGTTGTGTGTGCACGTGATGCGGCCGCGCGACAGGCTCGACGCGGCGCTCGTGCCGCTGTCGCTCGCGGTTGTCGTCGGCGCGCACACGTTCATGCCGCTGGTCAGGGAAGCGTTTCCGATCAACTCATTCCTGACGATCGCCATCGCGTGCGTGGCGGCACTGGCGCTCGCGCAGCGTGCGCAGCCCCGCTGGTACGTCGATGCATTCGCGGTGGCGTTGCTGGCAGGCTCCATCCTGACCGTCGAGTCTGGCGTGCTGGTGTGGGTGGTGTCGGTCGCGGCCTACGTGGTGGGGATGCGCGGCGTCTCACGGACCGCACTCATCACGATGACGGTGGCGGTCGTGGCGTACGTGCTGGTTCGCATGCTCGTCCTCGACGTGGGATCGCCGTCACTGTCCGAGCGCGCCTCCGGATTCGGGTTCTCGACGCTCGAGCCGGCCGATCTCGTCCGCCGCTTCGAGGGGCGAGCCTTGGTCTTCTATCTCTACAACATCGTCAGCTCGATCGCGACGGTGCTGTTTGCGGAGCCGAAGGGCGGCGTGTGGCGTTTCGTCTGGGAGCTGACGACCGGCACCCTGCATCCGTGGACGGTCGTCTCGGTCATGTCCTCGACTGCGGCGACGGTGCTCATCACGTGGTTCGTCTGGAGCCGTCGCGCGGCGATCCGCAGGTGGCATCTCGACGGCGCTGATCGTCTGGTGATTGTCTTCGGCGGCGTCCTGCTTGCGAACGCCGTGATCAGCTTTCCGTATACGAAGAACGTCATCATGAGCCCGTCCGGGGTGTTCCTCGGTCTCGCCGTCTATGTCGCGTCGCGGGCGTGGCTTCGGGCGATACCGCAACGGCACGCGGCGATCACCATCGTGCTCTTTACAGTGTTGACGTGCGGGTGGGCCTTTCGTGTCGCCGGCAATCACTACAACCTGCGACGGACCGCTGCCGAGCAGCGCGCCGAGTGGGTGACTGTGGACAGCTGGCTCGATCGGCAGCGCATCGCTCTGCGAAGCGCCGACGCGCGGGCGTTGCACGACGCACTCCGGCGCGACGCGCTCGTGAATCATCCGACGCCATTCCAGCCCTCGACGGGTTGGAGAAACTGGTTCGACATCGACTGGTAATGCGCCACGTCGCACTCGCGTGTCCCGCCCTGGTCGTCACCTTCGGCCTCATGGTGTTCGCCTGCGCCGAAATGCTCGGCGCACATCCGCTCACGATGGGACCGCCGCGCAGCGTACCGGAAGCGATCGCCATGCGAGACGAAGCGGGGGCGGCGCGATTGATTGAGGAGGGTGCGGATGTTCGCGCGATTGGCCTCGTGCGGCCGGGCATTCTCACCGATCAGCCGCTCCTGGTGACGCCGCTCGAGGCGGCCGTCCTGGTGGATGCGACCGCGATGCTGGACTTCCTCGTTGCCAGGGGCGCAGACGTGCCAGACGAGCTGGCCTGTTTGGCCGCCGATGCGGGCGCCCGTACCGCGCGGGCCAGGCTTGGTGAGCGCACGTGTCACTCGGGCGACGCGCTTCGCGGCGTGCTGGCCAGGCCCTGACGAATGACCGGGTTGGATTTTGATCGGCCGAACCGTTGGACCTGGCTGTCGTACGCCTACGCAGCACTCGTCGTCGTTGGCGTCAGTTATTTGCTCCTCGATATTCCGATTCAGGTCTCGGACAGCTACGGCAACCTCGTCCAGGCATCGGGGGGCACGCTAGGGTCGCTCGTCTTCGAGCAGTTTCGAACCCACGGCTTTCTCCGGCCTCTTCTCTGGGCAAATATCCGAATCGTCTACGACCTGTCAGGTGGGCACTACTACGCGTGGTTTCGTGGCTGGCACGTCGCGCAGGTCGTCGTGCTCACGATCCTGTTTCTGCGTCTGGTGAAACCGCGCACGGCCGCCGCTGCCGCTGCCGTGGCCGTTGGCCTTGCCGCGCTGATCGGCATCCACACGTTCGCCGGCACGATCCTCGAGGCGTTTCCCGTCAATGCCTACATGACCATCCTGATCTGCTGCTACCTGGCCGCGGATATCGCACTCGGCCGTCCGCACTGGTGGCGCGACGTCGCCGCGGCGGTGCTGTTCACCTTTGCCGCGCTCAGCGTCGAGAGCGGCCTGCTGATCGCTGTGGTGCTGGTGGCAGCCTACCTCGCCGGTGCGCGTGGCGTGTCGCGATGGGGGATTGCCGTGGTCGTGCTGCTCGTGGCTGGATACCTGGTGCTGCGGTTCGGAGTGCTCGGTGTGGGCACACCTGAGTTGACAGAACGAAGCTCCGGCTTCGGGTTCGCCGTGCTCGAGCCGGAGGACATCGAGCGCAGGTTCGGCCAGCACCCGAGGGTGTTCCATCTCTACAACGTGGGGACCTCGGTCCTTTCGGTGCTGTTCTCTGAGCCACGTGCCGGTGTATGGGGCACGACGTATAACGTTCTGTATCGTGAAGAGCTCTCGATCCCGTCGGTGACCAACGTCGCCGCTTCGGTGCTGGGCACTGTGGTGTTGATCTGGTACGGCTGGCGCCGCCGCACGGACTGGTTCGCGCGACGATTCACCCGCGACGATCAGCTGGTGGCGATCTTCGTCGCCGTCACACTCGCCAACGCGGCGATCAGCTACACCTACACGAAGGACGTGATTCTCAGTCCCGCGGGGATCTTCTACGCGGCCGCACTCGCGGTCGCCGTGAAAGCACTCATCGAGACCAGCTCCGTCACGGCCAGCCATGCACGGGTCGCGATCCTGACGATATTCCTTGTGGTGCTGTCGGGCGCGTGGGCTGCTCGCGCCATCGGCATTCATCTCGCGCTACGTGCGACGGGGGCTGTCGTTCGTAACGAGTGGGTGTACATCGACGACGGGGTTCGGCAAGGGATCGAGCCCGACGCCGCGGGCCTGGCCTTGAAACGCCAGCTCCAGGCCGATGCGATCTTCAAGCATCCGTTGCGGCCAATCGTGCTGGGTGAATGGGTGAAGTGGTTCCGTGATTAGCGAGCCGCGCGTCTCCACGCCGGTGCTGCTTGCGGCCGCCGTTCCGGTGTGTCTCGCCACGCTCGCAGTCATGGTGTTCGTGCTGCTCGAGATCTCGGGACGAACGCTGTCATCCGAGGGCCCGATGCGCAATCTGGCCGAGGCGGCGGCGATGGGTAGCGTCTCCGAGGTCGTGCGATTTCTTCAGGCCGGCGAGGATCCCAACCGGCTCGTGGACGTTCGTCCGTTTGCGATCTCCTCGGCCATTCATCGCGTCACGGGTCTCGAGGCAGCAGTCTGGCATCGGTCAGCGCGTTTGATTCAGCTGCTCGATCGCACCGGGGCGATCGGACATGGCGAGACACGACGCCGGTTGACGTGCCTCGCCGCCGATGTGCGCGTCGAGGAGATCGTCAAGTACCTCGCGCCGGACGGCGCATCGTGGTGTGTGCCGGGTCAGATGATTGCGGAGATCGAGGCGCGTTCGCGTGACGAGTAGCGGGGCACGGTGAGCGCGTTCGACGCATTGCGCAACGTCGGCTTCAAGGTCGCCCGGCGGCTGCGGGCTGCGCCCAAGCCGCTGGTCCGCGCGATGCGCCGCCACTCACGCGCGCAGGAGCATCGCGCGTTCCGACGGGATGCCGAGGCGATCGATCGCGAGATCGCCGCGCTCGCCGCCACGACGCGTCCGATTGTGGTTGGGCCGTGGCTCGCCGAGGTTGGCTACGAAGTCCTCTACTGGATTCCGTTTCTCCGCTGGTTTCACGACGCCTTCGGCGTGCCACCGGATCGGCTGATCGCCGTGTCGCGCGGCGGGATGGAGTCGATGTATCGCGACTTCGCCGCCGGGTATGTCGATATCTTCGACCTGACGACGCCGCAGCAACTGGCGGCACGCAATGCGCAGCGGCGGTCGGAGGGCGAGGGTGGGGGACAGAAGCAGTCGGCGGCGAGCAGTCTCGACGAGGAGCTCATTGCTGCGGTGCGTTCGAAGCTTGGTCTCGGCGAGGTCGCGGTCTGCCATCCGTCGCTGATGTTCCGTCTATTCCGAAACGTCTGGCACGGCAACCTGCCGTTCGATCTCCTCTGGCGACGGACGCGGCATGTTGCGATGAGCGGCCCGTCCAACCGGCCTTCGCTCGTTGAGCTACGGCGGTCCGCCGTCGCCTTGCCGGGCATTCCCGACGACTTCATTGCCGCAAAGATCTACGCCGGGCCCGCACTCTCCACGCACGAGACGACGCGTGAGGCGGTGCGCGCGGTGGTCGCTCAGGCGGCGACGATCGCGCCGGTCGTGCTGCTCGAGGCCGACCTCGGCATCGACGAGCATCGCGACTTCGATCTCGGCGGCATTCCGAACGTGATCAGCGCCCGTGCGTTGCTGTCACCGCGGACGAACCTCGACGTGCAGCTCGCGCTGATTGCCCGCGCGCGGTTCTTCCTCAGCGCCTGCGGCGGGCTGGCGTGGCAGGCGCCGTTCATGGGCGTGCCGACGGTGGCGATTTACGACAGCGACAGTCTATTGGCGCCGCACCTGTTCGTGACGCGCCACGCCGGGGCGCTGACGGGCGCCGCCGAGTTCACGCCACTGGATCTGCGCGGCCTGTCGCGTATCGGTCTTGCCGGGCCGCTTGTCTTGAGCGAGCGAAGCGAGTCGAGGGGCGTCAGCCGTACGACATGAAACTCGGTCTTGCGATCGGGGCATTGGTCATTGGGCTGGTGACGATCGCCTACCGTTACTTGTCGTTCACCGACTTCGCGAATGATCACTTCGTGCATCTCTCGGCTGCGCAGCAGATCGCGATGGGCGACCTGCCGGTCCGTGATTTCGTCGAACGCGGGCTGCCATTGATGCCGCTGATCTCTGCGGCGGGTCAGATGCTGCTCGGCGAAGGCCTTCGCTCGGAGCTGTGGGTCATTGCGATCGCGTACGGCATCGCAGCGGCGCTCACCTACCTGGTCTCGCTGCAACTGTCCAGCTCGGCGACCGTCGCCGGGCTCGGTGCGCTGCTGCCTGTGGCCGTGTATCCGGTCAGCTACAGCTATCCGAAGCTGCTCGCCCCGGCACTCGGCTTTGCCGCGGCGTGCTGGTATTGCGCGAAGCCGGATACTCCGCGCGCGGTGCTGATCGCGGTAGCCGTCGCCGTGGCATTCCTGCTGCGCCACGACCTCGGCGTGTTTCTCGGCGCGAGCGTGGTCGCCATGATGTTCGCGTTCCACGGCGTGTCCCGTCAGACGCTCATCTCCGCGGCGCGAGTCGCCGCGATCGCGGTGCTCATCGTGGCTCCGTATCTGGTCTGGGTTCAGGTGTTCGAAGGCCTGGGCACCTATGTGCGAGAGGGCATCGTCTTCTCGGAGCGTGAGGCGCAGCGGGCGAACTGGTGGACGCCGCCGCCGTTTGCGGTCGACTCGCGCCGGCCGATGTTCGAGCGGTTCGCGCACGGGCCGGTGGTGAACGTGCGCTGGCAGCCCGAAGCTGCCGAGACCAGCATCGCCGACGCCGAATCCCGTCATCGACTCGTGCGTCAGGCGCTGAACTCACCACAAAGCTGGACCTACGAACTGCGGCGGTGGTCCTCGTCTGATATCGAGCGTCTGGTGAAGGATCCGCTGGCCGCAGATACCCAGGGGATCGATCGCTCCACGTATAGCCTGCAGGTCTCCGCGCCGACTGGCATCACGAGTTGGCTGGTGAACGTCTATGGGCCCGGTGAGGGTCTGCGCTTTCGCGCCAATGCCACCGCCGCACTGTTCTATCTCGTGTGGGTCGTGCCAATCGCCGCAGCTGTGGTCCTGGCGAGAACCTGGTCCACGTCGACGCCGACGACTCGCGCGCTGGTGGCCATGTCGCTGGTGATGCAGTTCGCGATGAACCTCACGATGCTGCGGGATCCGATTGAGACGCGGATTCGCGACGTGCTGGTCCCTGTCTCGCTGCTGATGGCGTGGCTTGCGGGTCTTATCTGGCAAGTCAGGTCTGCCGGAATGGACTGGCGAGCGACGGCATCCGTCCGATCCACGGTCGTGCGCAGGCTGGCCGTAGCCGTTGTCCTCCTGATGATCGTCGCAGGGACCGCCGCCGTTGGCGATGCCTCAACGCAGATTGAACGTACGAACATCGCGAACGGTATCGACGGAATCAATCTGCGTCTGCGGACCATTCGACGTGTGCTGTCGCCGCCCGATCAGCGCACCGGACAACTGTCGCCCGCCTACCGCACACTCGTGACCTCGCTGGCGCGATGCACGTCGCCCGGCTCGCGGCTGCTCACGCTGACCTTCGCGCCGGAGATCTTCTTCTACACGCACCGCGGCTTCGCCGGCGGGCACGTGTCGTTCTCGCCCGGGTACTACACGAGCGATCGCGATGCCACCGTCCTGCTGCAGCGCGTGTCGTCCGAGGATGTGCCGTTCGTCATCCTCGACAGCCAGACCGAAGGCGAGATGCTCGGCGATTATCCTCGCATCGGATCGTACGTACGCTCGAACTATCACGAGGCGTGGCGAGTGCCGCTGACCAGCGAGAAGGCGTTTGTCGTGCTGGCGCGCAACGGCAGCGCGGAATGCGCTCGACTAGAATGAATGACCGTTGACAGAGTCCATGATGATCCAGGAGGACAGGTGCAGCAGGTGCAGGATTCGCAGGTAAAGAAATTCTGGGAGACACGAGCTCAGGATCAGTCGTTGACTGACGCGGAAGCGACCCATTCCGACGTCTGGCAGCGCTGGCTCGAGATCGAGACCATCAAGCCGTTTCTTCGCGCGACTGATGCGATGGTGGACGTAGGCTGCGGCTCCGGCTACGCGACGCGCCTGCTGGCGCCGCACGTCCGCGAGACGCTCGGCGTGGATTTCAGTGAGTCGATGATCGACCGCGCGCGGACCGCGGCTGCCGGCAAGCCCCACCTGCGTTTCGAGGTCGGCAACGTGCTCGATCTCGACCCAAAGGCACTGGGCACGTTCGACGTCGCGCTCTCCGTGCGCTGTCTCATCAATCTCGAGAGCTGGGATCTGCAGCAACGCGCGATTGAGAACGTCGCCACACTACTGAAGCCGGGTGGCCGGTTCATCTTTGTCGAAGGCCTGGCTGACGGCCGGCGCAACCTGAACGCCACGCGCACGCAGATGGGCCTCGCGGAAATGCCGGCGGTCTGGCACAACGTGGACTTCGAAGAGTCGCAGTTGATGCCCTACCTCGATCGCTTCTTCACGGTCGAAGCCCGTCGTCATTTTGGCGTCTACGACTTTGTGTCGCGCATCGTCCATCCGATGGCCGTGGCGCCGGAGTCTCCAGTCTACGACTCGGCGATCAACCGGACGGCGGCGCAGCTCGCGGTACACCTCCAGGAATTTGCCGGGCTGAGCCGCGTGCTGTTCCTGGCGCTCACGCGACGAACGTAGGTGATGCGCGCGCAGGTGTGCGTGGCGCGAATGCAGTAAGGTGGAGTGATGGAACGAACTCGATCGAGCATTGTGGTGACTGGCGGCGCCGGATTCATCGGCTCCGAACTGGTGCGACAGCTCGCCGCTCGCGGCGACCGCGTCGTCATCATCGACAACCTGATCAACGGCAAACGCGAAAACGTCGCGGATGTGTTGTCGCGTCATGTGACGCTGCAGGTCACGGATATGCGCGATCTCGATGCGCTCACGCCCCACCTGCGCGAGGCGCGAGCCGTGTATCACCTCGCGTGTCTCGGGGTGCGGCACTCCGTGCACTCGCCCCACGAGAATCATGAGGTGAACGCCACGGCCACACTGCAGTTGCTGGCGGCCTGTCGACGCCTCGAGGTGCCGCGTTTTGTCTATGTGTCGAGTTCCGAGGTGTACGGTGGCGTTCGGTGGGCGCCGACCATCCGCTGGGAGCAGATGACAGAGGATCACCCAGCGTTTCCCTGTACCGTGTATGGTGGCTCGAAGCTGGCCGGCGAGTGCTACGCGCGTGCCTATTACCGGACCTACGGTTACCCCACTGTCGTCGTCCGCCCGTTCAATACCTACGGGCCACGTTCGCATCACGAAGGCGACAGCGGCGAAGTCATTCCCAAGTTTCTGCTGCGTTGTCTGGCCGGCCGGCCAATGGTCGTATTCGGCGACGGCACGCAGTCGCGCGATTTCACCTATGTGAGCGACACGGCCAACGGGATCCTGCTTGCAGGAGAACATCCGCTGGCGGTTGGGGAGACGATTAACGTCGGCAGCGGAAGCGAAGTGACGATCAACGATCTCGCCAGACGTGTCGCGATCGAGGCAGGCTGTCCCGATGCCACAGTCGAGCACGATCGGCCCAGGCCCGGCGATGTCCCGCGGCTCGTCGCTGACGTGGCGCGCGCCCGCGCCGTGCTCGGCTATCAGCCGCAGGTCTCGCTGTCCGAGGGTCTTCAGCGCCTGCTTAAATGGTACCTCGATCAGCACAAGACACCGGAGGAACTGCTGGAGCAGGAGATCCTCCATAACTGGGTGCCGGCGTCAGATTCGGTGTGACCAACACGACCGCGCTGATCCCCGTCGCACGACCCTGGCTCGACGAACAAGACGCCGAGGCCGCCCGCCGCGCGATCTTGTCGGGATGGGTCACGCAGGGCCCCGAAGTGGCGGCCTTCGAGCGTGAGTTCGCCGCGGCCGTCGGTGCGCCGCATGCCTGCGCCGTCTCGAGCTGCACGACCGCGCTGCATCTGGCGCTCCTGGCGGTCGGTGTCGGCCCGGGCGACGAGGTCATCACCGTCAGCCACTCCTTCATTGCCACCGCGAATGCGGTGCGCTACTGCAATGCGATGCCGGTGTTCGTGGACGTCACCGCTGACACGTTCAACATCGATCCGTCGCTCGTCGAGCCGGCGATCTCAGATCGAACGAAGGCGATCCTCGTCGTGCATCAGCTCGGCATGCCGTGCGATCTGCCGCCGATTCTCACGCTGGCCAGACGCCGCGGCATCCCGGTGATTGAAGACGCCGCCTGCGCGATTGGGAGCGAGCTGCTGTGGGACGGGCACTGGGAACGTGTCGGCAAGCCGCACGCCGACATCGCATGTTTCTCATTTCATCCGCGCAAGCTGCTCTCGACGGGCGACGGCGGGATGTTGACGACGCGCGATCAGAAGCTGGATGCGAGGTTCCGGCTGCTGCGTCAGCACGGGATGACGGTGCCCGACACGGTCCGCCACGCCTCGTCGCACGTCGTGTTCGAGGAGTATTCCGTTCCCGCCTACAACTACCGGATGACCGATATCCAGGCGGCGATCGGGCGCGAACAGGTGAAGCGATTACCGGCGATCGTCGAGCGGCGACGCACGCTGGCGGCCACATATGCCGAGTATCTCCGCGGTATTCCCGGTGTGATTCCGGCCACCGAGCCGGCGTGGGCGCGCACCAATTGGCAAAGCTACACCGTCCGCCTGCAGCCGCCGCTCGAACAACGGCGCGTCATGCAGTGCCTGCTGGACGAGGGCATCTCCACGCGGCGTGGTGTGATGAACGCCCATCGTGAACCGGCGTATCCGCCAGGATCGTGGCGCGCACCGGGCCCGCTGACGCGCGGTGAGCAGGCGCAAGACACGGCGATCGTGCTGCCGCTGTATCACCAGATGACTGACGAGGACCAGCAGCGGGTCGTCGCGGCACTCACGCGTGCCGTGTCGCTCGAAGGGTGATGATTTCAATCCTTACGCCGGCGTTCAACGAATCGGTCAACCTCGAGAATCTGCACGCGCGTCTCACGCAGACGATGGCGCAGCTCGGCGAGGAGTGGGAGTGGCTGATCGTTGACGACCATTCGCGCGACGACACGTTCGCCGTGGTCCAGCGTCTCGCGCTGATGGATTCCCACGTGCGCGGCCTCCGGCTCGCCCGCAACCGCGGATCGCACGTGGCGATCACCTGTGGTCTCCATCACGTGCGGGGCGACGCCGCGGTGATGATGGCGTCCGATCTGCAAGATCCGCCGGAAACGCTCGGCGCGCTGCTGCAGAAATGGCGCGGCGGCGCACAGGTCGTCTGGGCGACGCGCCGCGAGCAGCCGGGCGAAGGAACGCATGCCGGGTTCGCCTCGATCTATTACTGGATCATGCGGAACATCGTCGGC
>Ga0111538_10003576_pt1 | contig 21689 bp, 17 predicted proteins | sample SoiMethybrSBSTD1_FD_79669 | JGI IMG/M metagenome (GOLD analysis project Ga0111538, IMG submission 79669) | Bulk soil microbial communities from a Populus tree surrounding site in Tennessee, USA - Soil MetaG P. TD hybrid SBSTD1 (version 2)... | ecosystem: Environmental > Terrestrial > Soil >... | reverse complement strand
ATTGTGGTCGGGAAGACCCGGCGTCTCTGTGAGCTGCGCTATGTCGATCTGCACGCTGATATTCAAGTGGGAGATACAGTGGTGGCGTCCGGTCTCGGGGAAGTGTATCCCAAGGGCTTACTCATTGGCACCGTTGCTGCCGTGCATCAAAAACCTCAAGGTCTCTTCCACGAAGTCGAGGTCCAACCGGCGGTGGATCTGGCGCAACTGGAAGAGGTGCTGGTCCTGGTACCTTAACCTATGTTCAGTGCAGTGTACGTGACGGCTGTCTTGCTCGCGTTGCTGGCGCAAACCAGTCCCTTATTGTTCATGGTTGGTCCTGGCTTGCGGGTGGATCTCACTCTGATGGTGGTGGTATATTTCAGCCTCTTTTGGGGTTGGAAGCGGGCCCTGGTATTAGGGTTTCTCACCGGGTTCTGTCAGGACACGCTTTCCAGTGAAGTGCTGGGCCTCAGCGCTCTCAGTAAAACGCTCACGGCCTTTGTCGTCTACACCTTGTCGCGGCACGTACAAGTCCAGAGTCTGACGGTCCAGGTGCTGTTTACCTGCCTGGCCGTGGTGGTCGATACCCTGGCCCGCCTGATCGTATTGATGGTGTTCCAGCTACCGAGCTTGGCGTTGCCCATCGTGTTCAGTACGTTCGCACAACAGACCTTGCTCAGTATTCTGTTGGCGCCGTGTATTTACTACGGACTCCAGGGCGCCATGCAGTCTGGTCATATACGTCCGGACAAAGGCTAGAGCTATGGCACGCTATAGCAGCCCTGGTGAACCTGGCACCTACGACAATGAGATTATCTATATCCAGCGGCCTTTGCCGCCGCAGGATGATGGCTTCCGCCGGCGCTTGTGGGGTTTGCTGACGGTCGTGCTGATCGGTCTCTGCCTGTTGCTGGTGCGGACGTGGCAACTCCAGGTCCTCCAGGGAGAGCACTTCCTGCACCTGTCTGAACAGAACCGCCTGCGGAGTCTGCGCACGAAGAGTCTGCGCGGCAAAATCCTGGATCGTCACGGGCATGTGCTGGCGGATAACCGTGCGGCCTATACGCTGATGGCCATTCCTGCTGATCTGCCCCCGCGGGACGAGCTCGGGCCACTCCTGCGGACGTTGAATATTGATATGGACCCTGAGACGCTGCGACCACGCCGGCGTGCCGCCGCGTTAAAACCCGTGCCAATCCAGCGTGACTTCCCACGTGATCAGGTCGCCTACTTCGCTGAGCACCGCATGGACTTTCCAGGGATGTTCATCGAAGTGGAGCCCTTACGGACCTATCCCTATAGCACGTTGGCAGCGCACCTGCTAGGCTACCTCGGAGAAATTAGCGAGGGGCAACTCCAGCAGAGTAAGGACCTCGGCTACTATCCGGGTGATCTGGTGGGACAGTCCGGACTTGAACAGGCCTTTGAAGACGTGCTCCGCGGTCAGCCAGGGCTGCGCCAGGTGGAAGTCGATGCCGTTGGGCGTGAAACACAAGTCATCGCGGCACGCCCAGCGACGCCCGGTATGGATCTGGTGCTGACTCTCGACCTCCAGCTCCAACAGCTCGCCGAGCGCCTCCTCGAAGGGCACAGCGGCTCCATCGTGGCCCTCGACCCGCGTAACGGCCAGATTCTCGCCCTGGCGAGCCAGCCGGCCTTTGATCCGAACGCCTTCGTCCCCCGCCCCTCTGCCGCTACGTGGCGGGCCTTGAGCACCGATCCGCATTTTCCGTTGCATAACCGGGCGACGCAAGGACAGTATCCGCCGGGCTCTGTGTTCAAGATTGTCACGGCCCTTGGTGCACTTGCAGATGGCATTATCACACCACATACCACCGTGTGCTGCCCTGGCTATTACGACTTTGGGGAGCATACCTTCCGCGACTGGAGACCGTCCGGCCACGGCTGCGTGCAGCTCCGCCAGGCCTTAACCCAGTCGTGTGATGTCTATTTTTATCATGTTGGACAACTCCTGGGCATAGACCGTATTGCCCACTATGCGCAGGCTTTTGGCTTGGGACAACCGACGGGTTTCGCGGGTGGCTTCGAGAAGAGTGGTCTGATACCTTCCAGCCAGTGGAAACGCCGGGTGCGCGGCCAACCCTGGTATGCTGGAGAAACCCTCTCAGTGGCGATTGGTCAGGGCTATACGATGACTACCCCCTTGCAGGTGGCGAATATGATAGCAACCCTGGCCAATGGCGGTACGCTGTACAAACCCTCTATTGTGTTGCGCCGAGAAGTGCTGCACACCCCTACACCGATGGACATGGCTCCTACGATACTACACCAACTCCGGGTGCCGCCGCAGTACGTCGCTGCCGTACAGCAAGGACTGTGGAGCGTCGTGAACGACCCGAGAGGCACTGGGAAACTGGCACGCCATGAGCAGATTGCCATCGCGGGGAAAACAGGTACTGCCCAGGTCGTGCAGCTCCCAGATCATGACGCGTCACCGGGCCGGCAGCAATACCTGCCGGAACAGTACCGCCATCATGCCTGGTTCGTCGCTTATGCACCGTTTGAGGCGCCACGCATTGCCGTCGTCGTAATGATTGAGCACGCTGGCAAAGGCGGCAGCCAATTTGCCGGCTATGCCAAGACGCTTATTGAAGCCTATCTGCGGCAGAGCTATCCTGTAGCCGCTATGCCTCTCAAGACTACCAAGCTGACGCGGTGAGTGTTCCCTAGGAGGTGGTGTGTGGCCTTTGATCGGCGGCTAGCACTGAATTTTGATTGGGGTACGCTGGCCTTCTCCCTCGCCATTGTCTCTTTAAGTATCGTCTTGCTCTACAGTGCCACATCTGAGCGTCTTGAAGGCCCTAGTGGCATGCATTTGAAACAACTGGTGTGGGCCGTGGTCGGGCTGGTCAGTATGTTTGCCGTGCTCTGTATTGATTACCAGACGCTCTGCCGGTATGCCTATGTGTCATACGGGGTTCTGCTAGTCAGCCTGGTCATTGTGCTTCTGTTCGGTCGGGTCGTCAATGGGTCGCAACGCTGGCTGGTGCTCGGGCCCTGGCACGTGCAAACCTCCGAGCTGGCGAAACCTGTTCTCATCCTTGTGCTGGCCCGCTATTTTACCGAGCATACGCCAGCCAGTACGGCCGCGCTGACCTTCCGTGATCTCCTCTTACCCGTGCTTCTGGTGGGCCTGCCTTTTGGGTTGATTGTCAAACAACCCAACCTGAGCACGGCCATGGTTTTGGTGGTCCTTCTGGCCGTTATGGCCCTCATGATCGGCCTGCGTCGCACCACCCTGAGCACCCTGCTCCTGCTCGGGGTTGGCATGTTACCGCTGGCCTGGACCCTGGTGCTCAAAGACTATCAGCGCGAACGGCTTTTAACGCTGTTAAACCCGCAACCTGACTTGTTGGGTGCAGGCTACCATAGCTGGCAATCCAAGATCGCCATTGGCTCAGGAGGGTTGTGGGGGAAAGGCCTGTTAGCTGGCACTCAGAGCCGCCTCAGCTTTCTGCCCGAGCGTCATACAGATTTCATTTTTGCTGTCTTGGCCGAAGAAGTGGGCTTTGCCGGGGTCGTGCTGCTGCTGTGTCTCTTTATCTGTCTGCTCGTGCATGGTTTTATCATTGCGTATCGCTCACGCGATCGTCTGGGGGCGCTCATAGCCACAGGGGTAGTGACCATGCTAGCCGTACAAATTTTTTTGAATATCGGCATGACCATCGGCTTAGTGCCCATTATTGGTCTGCCGCTGCCGTTAATGAGCTACGGCGGCTCATCACTGGTCATGACGTTTCTGTGCCTAGGGCTGTTAATGAATGTGCGCATGCGACGCTTTAAGTCTGGTATGTTTCCATCCTAAACCTTGCTTGTCAATATTTTCAAGGCTCACTATAATGCCCTAACTTTGCCTGAGGAGCTAGCTATTGAGCGACATTGTTGTGAATGCCACACCACGTGAGACGCGTATCGCGCTGCTTGAACAGCGTATCGTGACTGAACTCTTCATCGAGCGCCATACCAATTATGGTCTCGTTGGTAACATGTATCGCGGACGTGTGGTGAAAATCTTGCCTGGGATGCAAGCCGCTTTTGTGGATATTGGCCTCCCAAAAGCCGGTTTTTTACATGCCTCTGATATTCTTGTCGACCCGCCGATGCTACCATGGGGCCATGAGACAGCTCCTCTCGACTTAGACACGAGCCGTGATGGGGCCGTGCCTCAACCCGCCTTGCCTCCCGAGCCGGCCTACGCTATTGAAGAACTGCTTGAGGAAGGCCAGGAACTCCTGGTGCAAGTGGCCAAAGAACCGCTGGGGACCAAAGGCTATCGCTTGACGACCTATCTGTCACTGGCTGGGCGTTATCTCGTCCTCATGCCTGGAGTCGAGCACATTGGCGTCTCACGCCGTATCCCTGATGAGGTGGAAAAGGAACGGTTGCGCGCCTGTGTTCAAGCCCTTCTTCCAGAGGGCATGGGCTGCATTATGCGCACGCTCAGCGCCGGGACCTCGCCACAGGAATTGCAGGCGGATCTGCACTTCCTCACGGCACTTTGGCAGCACGTGCAACACACTGCACGTCAGGTGAGCGCTCCCTGCCTGGTGCATCAAGAAGTTGACCTCGTCCTGCGCACACTGCGTGATTTTTTGACCCCTGAGGTGGAGCGGGTCATTATTGATGATGGCGAAGCCTATGAACGCGCCCAGGCCTTCCTCCAGGCTGCGGACTTACCCCATCTGGCGGCCAACCTCGTCCTCTATCAAGAAACGGTGCCGCTGTTCGAGGCGTTTGGCATTGAAAAAGAAATCGAACGTGCCTTGCAACGTAAGGTCTGGCTGAAATCGGGTGGGTATATCATTATTGATCATACCGAAGCGCTCGTTGCTATCGATGTCAACACCGGACGGTTTGTCGGCAAAAGCGATCCGGCGACAACGATGCTCACTACGAATCTCGAAGCCGTGCACGAGATTGTACGCCAACTTCGCTTGCGAAATATTGGTGGCCTGGTCATCATTGATTTTATCGATATGGACACGGACGAGCATAAACAGCTCGTGTTCCAGGCTCTGGAAGAGGCGCTGCGGCATGATCGGGCACGCACCAAGATTCTGCAAATATCTGAGTTCGGTCTCGTCGAAATGACACGCAAACGCGTGCGGGCCAGTCTCGATCAGGTGCTCTGTGAACCCTGTGCCTACTGCAATGGCACAGGACGTATGGAATCCGCGGCGGCCGTGTGCTCCAAGGTGCTGCGTGAGATCCAACGTGTCATGCGCGTGACCCCCTATACCAAAAAAGTGATGCTCAATGTGCACCCCACAGTAGCGTCCATGTTGTACAATGAGGAAAGGACCCATGTGGCAGCGTTAGAGCACACCTGGCACATTACTCTGGCGATCCAGAGTGATAACGACATGCCGCATGGGCACTTCGAAGTGCTCTCGTTGTAAGACTGGGAGGCGCTAGGTGCCATGATCTGGCACTACAGCTGACGCCGCCTGACGGCTGGATAGTCCTCCAGCTAGTCAGGCTACCATCAGGGGCGGTATGGGAGCCTAAGACCCTACCGCAGGAGGTTGTGTCCATGCAATGTAGGCGCTATCTGTGCTCGAAGCTTTTGGCGGTGCTGATCACGCTGCTAAGCGTGATTGTCTCACCGCACGTTGGTGGAGCCCAAACGGCTTCTGGTGTCACCGAGCAAGACATCACAGGCTTGATTATTGCGACGCAAGAAGACCGTGTCTCGGTGAGTGCAGGTGATACCGTCATTCTCGATCAGGGGCGGCTGCAAGGGGTCGAAGTGGGGGATCGCTATGCAGTGTTCGAAGTGGGGGATCGCCCGACGTTCGAGGGTGGTCGTACCATTATCGATCCGCGTACCGGGCGTCTCATTCGGGTGCCGCGTGACGTGATCGGTGAACTCACTGTGGTGCGGGTCTATGAACGGACAGCGAGGGCCCAGATCCGGCGTAGTACACTTGAGGTGAACGTCGGTGCACCCATTGCCCCTCTACGTACGGCGCTGGCCCGTCAAGAGGGTCGTCTTGAGGGGACAGACTTCCAGATGCAAGCCCAGGCGCGTCTGACACAGGTGTCTCCCTGCTTAGAGAGGACACGGCAGACACTGCAGAGGGCAGAATCCGCCAGTGCCAGAGCCGCAGACCTGGCGGACGCTAGAGGCGCTCTGGCCAGTGCTGAACTGGCTGCGGAACAAGCGCATACGCTCCTGGCCGCTGGCGAGGCTGAGCGTGCCGCCAATCGTCTGGACAATGCCCTGACTGACTGCCTGCGGGCCGAAGAGCTGCTGCAGCGCACCGGCGTGGCCACCGCCAGCCGCGCGCCGGCAGGACAGCCGGAACGTTATGCGGTGCAGCGTGGGGATACGCTGTGGGGTATTTCAGCACGTGAGCAGATCTACCACAATCCTTACATGTGGCCATTAATCTATAAGGCCAATAGCCAGCAAATTCGCGATCCTGACCTCATTTTCCCCCGGCAAATCTTTGTGATTCCTCGGAACTATGCTCCAGAAGAAGCGGCGGCAGCTATCCAGCGGGCCAAGCAACGCAGTGCCTGGAGTGTAAAGGACGGCCGTTAGGAGGAGATGTGGGTGGAGAGAGACTGGTAAGCTCCAGAGCAACGAAAACCCCCGAGGAGTTTACGACCAAACTCCCATGGCTGGCTCTGAACATGGCCTGTGTGACGTGGCCAGCCCTGCGGACCCAATTAGCGCAGTATGTGGCCGCTCCGGGCGCTGTGCAACGTCTGCAGGAAGGGGGTATACTCCGCTTGGAGGCCGTGCTCCCTGGGCTTACGGAGAAGCTGGAGGTGGTGCAGCAAGGGCGTGCCTTTGCCCGTGAGATGGAACGTCTGCAGACCACGGAGATTCGTGTAGCGACCCTGGGAGAGGCCGACTATCCTGAGGCGCTACGCTGGATCCCTGAACCACCTCCAGTGCTCTATATCTGGGGGACGCTTCGACACGAAGACAGCCTCGCAGTGGCAGTGGTCGGGTCACGGAAGCCAAGCCCATATGGCCAACTGGCAGCCCGGCGTCTGAGTGCAGAGCTGGCCCAACATGGTTTCACAGTGGTCAGCGGCCTGGCGCGGGGTGTCGATAGCCTGGCGCACCAGGGGGCCATGCAGGCTGGTGGACGGACGATCGCCGTGCTTGGCAGTGGGATCAATGTGGTCTACCCCCCAGAACATCGCCGCTTGTATGAGGCGATCCACGACCAGGGGGCAGTGGTCTCGGAGTTTCCCTTCGATACCAAACCTGACCGCTGGAATTTTCCCCGCCGTAATCGGATTATTAGTGGCCTGACGCTTGGTACTCTCGTGGTCGAAGCCTCTGACCAGAGTGGGTCGCTGCACACGGCCCGGCACGCGTTGGAGCAAGGGCGTGAGGTCTTTGCGGTGCCAGGGCGCATTGACGTGCCAAGTAGCCGTGGTACAAACAATCTCATTAAGCGGGGTGCCAAACTGGTTGAAGGGATCAACGATCTTCTGGAAGAATTCCCTGAAGCTGTGCGCCTCGCCGTGCGCCAGCGTGGCACGGCAGCGGTGCCGACGGAGGCACCGCAGATGCCAACAGATCTTACGCCTGATGAGACCCAGGTACTAGGGCTGGTACCACACGAGGAGACCCACATCGAGGCGATTATTCAGACCAGCCAGTTGCCAGCTCAGGCAGTGACCAGTATATTACTCACACTAGAGCTGCGTGGTTTGGTCCGCCAGTTCCCTGGCACATTCTTTGCGCGTTGTTGACAGGGTCAAGCTGTATTATCAGAGACAAGGGACGGTGACAGAGCCATGGCGAAGTCGTTAATCATTGTTGAATCCCCCGCAAAAGCCAAAACGATCAAAAAATATCTCGGGGCTGGCTTTACGGTGAAGGCATCCGTTGGGCACGTCAAGGATCTACCGGAACACCGTCTCGGGATTGATATTGCCCATGATTTTGCGCCGGAATACGTACCGATCCAGGGCAAAAGAAAGCTCTTGCAAGAACTCCGTGCCGAAGCCGAGAAGGTTGAACGAGTCTACCTGGCACCTGATCCCGATCGGGAAGGCGAAGCGATTGCCTGGCATATCGCAAGCGAACTCCACCGCACCGCGCCAGACCATATTTATCGTATTCTGCTGCATGAAATTACCAAAAAAGGTATCACTGAAGCGCTGCAGCAGCCCGGTCGCATTGACGAGCACAAGGTATCGGCCCAGCAGGCACGTCGCCTGCTCGATCGCCTGGTGGGCTACAAGATTAGCCCGCTCTTGTGGCAGAAGGTGCAACGTGGTCTGAGTGCCGGGCGCGTGCAATCCGTCGCGCTGCGTATCGTTTGCGAACGTGAGCAGGAAATTCAGGCGTTTCAGTCCCAGGAGTACTGGACGATTGATGCTGCTATGGCAGTGGCTGATCCCCCGCCGTTTCAAGCACGCTTACACACCATCAGTGGGCAGAAAGTCGACATCGCCACTGCAGAGGTGGCGCACTCCATCGTCGCGGAGCTCCGGGCAGCACACTATACGGTCGCTGAGGTCAAAAAGACTACCCGGCGGCGTCATCCGGCGCCGCCGTTCACGACCAGCACCTTGCAGCAAGAAGCGGTGCGCAAACTGCGTTTCTCAACGCAACGCGCCATGCGGATAGCCCAACAACTCTATGAGGGGCTGGCGCTTGGTGATGAAGGGGAAGCGGGACTCATCACCTACATGCGTACGGATTCCACCCGGCTGGCTGATGAAGCCGTGCAGGAAGCGCGTCAATACATTCACGAGCACTATGGCCAGGACTATGTGCCCTCGCAGCCCCGCCGGTATAGGAGTCAGAAGGCGGCCCAGGAGGCCCATGAAGCGATCCGGCCCACCTCGGTGCTGCGCACGCCTGACCGTGTGAAGCCATACTTGAGCGCCGAACAGCATGCTCTCTATACTCTTATCTGGAATCGTCTGGTGGCCAGCCAGATGAGTTCGGCTGTCCTCGACCATACGACAGTGGATATCACCGCCAAGCAGTACAGCTTCCGAGCGACTGGTGCAGTGATGCGTTTCCCAGGGTTTACCGCGCTGTACGAGGAATCACTAGCGGAATCGCCGAAGCCGGATACGGACGCCGGGGCCCATAACCGCCTCCTGCCACCCTTGGTCGTCGGGCAGGAAGTACAGATCACTTCGTTGGAGCCCAATCAGCACTTTACCCAACCGCCGCCGCGTTTCACTGAGGCGTCGCTGGTGAGTGAACTCGAAAAGCTCGGGATTGGTCGTCCAAGCACGTATGCCGCCATTCTCGGGACATTACGTGAACGGCGTTACGTCGAGGACAAGGAACGCCGGTTCATTCCCACAGACCTGGGTACAACGGTGAATGGACTGCTAGTGGAAAGCTTTCCGGACCTTCTCAATGTGCAGTTTACCGCGCAGCTGGAAGACAAGCTCGATCAAATCGAGGAGGGTAAGTGCGACTGGGTGGCGACGCTCCATGCCTTCTATGAACCGTTTGTGGTGGAGTTGCAGCAAGCGACGCGTAAGATGCGCGATGTCCGAAAGGAGGTCGAGGAGACGAACGAAATCTGCGACAAATGTCAGCGTCCCATGGTCATCCGCCGGGGACGTTTTGGCCGATTCATGGCCTGCTCCGGGTACCCGGAGTGCAAAAATACGCGCGAACTGTCTACCGAGACACCGACCCAGGCCCCTGCAGCGCCAAGCGTAGAGGTCACCTGTGAGCAGTGTGGCAAGCCCATGGCCCTGAAGCGTAGCCGTTATGGCGAATTTCTCGCCTGTACGGGCTATCCCAAATGTAAAGCGACCAAGCCAGTTGTCACCAGCGTGATGGACTGTCCGGAGGCGTCGTGTGGTGGCACGATTGTGCAGCGCCGTTCACGCCGGGGGAAAACGTTCTACGGTTGTACCAACTATCCCCGCTGCACATTTTCGCTCTGGCAGCGTCCCATACCGCAAGCCTGTCCACAGTGTGCTGCAGCGTATATGCTGGAGAAACAGACGAAGAAACAGGGTGTCACGCGGCAGTGTCCAACGTGTAAATACCAGGAAGCGGTAACGGCTGCGCCTAGCAACGGCAATGGGCACGCTGGGACGTCCGCTACCCGCTCTGCCATGCTCACGGCTGACACGGTTGAGCTGGACGCTGTGGGACGATGAGCACACTTCCTATAGTCGTCGTTGGCGGTGGCCTGGCAGGGGCAGAAGCCGCCTACCAGATTGCTGCGCGTGGCCTCCCCGTACAGCTCCATGAGATGCGCCCACAGTGTCAAACGCCGGCGCATCAGACCGACCTCCTGGGGGAGCTGGTATGTAGCAACTCACTCAAAGCCGATACCCTTACTTCGGGGCATGGGTTGCTCAAAGCGGAACTCCGTCACCTCGACTCCCTGATCCTACAGGCTGCTGATGCCAGTCGCGTACCAGCCGGAGCGGCTCTAGCCGTTGACCGCACCCAGTTTGCCCAGTATCTCACCACGACAATACAGAACCATCCTAACATCACGCTCATACGTAAGGAAGTTAGGGAGCTGCCAGCAGCCCAGATTACCGTTGTCGCGACGGGGCCACTGACGTCTCCTGCCTTGACGGCGCATATGCAGAGTCGGCTTGGAAGCCAGGAGCTGTATTTCTATGATGCTCTGTCACCCATTGTGGCGGCTGATTCAATTAACCAGAGTAAAACGTTTTTGGCCTCGCGCTATAATGTGGGGGATGGCAACGATTATCTGAACTGTCCACTCGACCGTGCGACCTATGAGCAATTCTGTACAGCCCTGGTAGCCGCTGAGTGCGTGAAACCACACGCGTTCGAGCGAGAAATTTTTTTTGAGGGCTGTCTGCCCATTGAAGAAATGGCCCGCCGTGGTCCCGAGACACTGGCGTTCGGTCCGCTCAAACCCGTTGGTTTGCGACGCGCGGATATGCCAGCCTTGCATGCTGTGGTGCAGCTACGTCTCGAAGACACGATGCGTAGCGCGTACAATATGGTGGGCTTTCAAACGCGCCTCACGTACGCTGAGCAGCGTCGGGTCTTCCGGATGATCCCTGGCCTGGAACAGGCCGAGTTCCTGCGTTTAGGGGCGGTGCACCGCAATACCTTCCTGAATGCACCGCGTCTCCTGCTGCCGACCTTGCAGACCAGGCACGAGCCCACACTGCTGTTTGCCGGGCAGATCACGGGCGTCGAGGGCTATATCGAATCAGCAGCGACAGGACTTTTAGCAGGTCTTAATGCTGTGGCGTTACACTGTGACAGACCGCTCCTGGTGCCGCCACCGACGACTGCGCACGGCGCCTTAGTGCGCTATATCTCGGCAGCGAACCCTGACACATTCCAACCAATGAACATCCATTTTGGTCTACTGCCACCTCTGGAGACGCCCACGCACCCGAAAAAGGCGCGGCGTGTGGCCATGATCGCCCGGGCTCTGGCGGACCTGCAAACGTGGCATAGTTCGGTGCACGCCTTATGAAAACATATCTTGCTGCCTTCCAGAGGTATCTAGACGTGGAACGTCAGGCCTCTCCCCACACACTCCGGAATTATCTCAGCGATCTACACCAGTTTGTCCATTTTGCCAGCACCCGTCCTGGGCAAGTCCCTCCCCTCATGCCAGACCAGATCAATGCGTCGCTGATCCGTGACTTTCTGAGCACGTTATATCAGCAAGGAGTGGGCCACACGACGCTAGCGCGGAAGCTCACCAGCCTCCGAAGTTTTTTACATTTTCTAGAGCGGCAAGGACACGTCAGGGAGAATGTGGCCAAGCAGGTGCAGGCGCCGAAAATCCGTCGACCGTTACCCAATGTGTTGCCCATTGACCAGGTGTTTGCGCTCCTTGACACCCAGGTGACACCGGCGACAGCGTTATCGCTGCGCGATCAGGCTCTCCTGGAGCTGCTCTATGCCACGGGCATACGCGTTAGTGAGTTGGTGGCCCTTGATCTCCAGGATGTTGACCTCCACAGCGGCACCCTGCGGGTGCAGGGCAAAGGCCGCCGCGAGCGTCAGGTCTTCTTTGGAAAAACTGCCGCCCAGGCGTTGCAGGCCTATCTCGAGATACGTCCGTCAGCACTACAGGAACCCGCAGCGTTCTTTGTCAATCATCGTGGTGGTCGTCTCAGCACGCGTGGGGTACAGCTGTTGATCAAAAAACATTGCCAGCGCACTGGCCTCCCATTCCGCACCAGTCCGCACACCATGCGGCATGCATTTGCCACGCACCTACTGGATAACGGTGCCGACTTGCGGGCTATCCAGGAGCTATTAGGCCATCAGCAGCTTTCAACAACGCAAAAATATACGCATGTCAGTACGGATCGCATGCTGGAAGTCTACGACAAGGCACATCCACGGGCGCGACGTCCAGAAGGAACTTCATGATACGCAGTACCACTATTTTGTGTGTGCGGAAAGATGGACACGTCGCCATGGCCGGAGACGGCCAGGTGAGCATGAACAATACCGTCGTGAAACATCACGCCCGCAAGGTGCGGAAGGTCTACCATGAGCAGATCCTGACGGGCTTTGCCGGGGCTGCGGCTGACGCGTTTACGCTATTTGCGCGTTTCGAGGCGAAGCTCGAAGAGTACCGTGGTGGTCTGATGCGTGCCGCCGTCGAGCTCGCCAAGGACTGGCGGGCTGACCGCGTGTTGCGGCGCCTGGAAGCCCTGCTCGCGGTAGCGGATCGGGACACTGCGTTGATTCTCTCGGGCACAGGCGATATCATTGAACCAGATGATGGCATTATTGGTATTGGCTCTGGTGGTCCGTATGCGTTGGCCGCAGCCCGTGCTTTACAGCAGCACACGGCGCTGAGCGCTCGTGAGATTGTTGAGGCGGCGATGCATATCACGGCAGATATCTGTATCTACACCAATAGTCACATTAACCTCGAAGAACTGTAACCTCTAGTCAGGACGCGGTATGGATGCGCTAACCCCGCGCGAGATTGTACAGGAACTCGATAAATATATCGTGGGGCAGGATAACGCCAAACGAGCTGTGGCAATAGCCCTGCGCAATCGTTGGCGCCGGCAACAACTACCGCCGGAGCTGCGCGACGAAGTTGCCCCGAAGAACATCATTATGATTGGGCCCACGGGTGTGGGCAAAACCGAAATCGCGCGCCGCCTGGCAACCCTGGCACGCTCCCCATTTCTCAAGGTCGAAGCCTCCAAATTCACCGAAGTCGGCTATGTGGGTCGTGATGTGGAGTCGATGGTGCGTGATCTCGTGGAACTCGGCAAAAACATGGTGCAGCAGGAAGAGATGGAGCGTGTCAAAGCACGCGCTGCAGAGATCGCTGAGGAGCGCTTGTTAGACCTGCTGCTGCCGCATCCTCCCCTCAGCTCTAGGGGGGAGGGGCAGATGATGCTGGATGAGCTTGGCCAGCAGCAATATCAAAAAACGCGCGAGAAATTTCGCCAGTATTTGCATGATGGAAAACTGGACGAGCGTTTTGTCGAGATGGAAGTCCAGGACAATGCCTTTCCCATGATTGAGGTGGTGTCAGGCTCTGGCATCGAAGATGTGGGTATCCATGTCAAGGATATGCTGGGCAATCTCTTTCCCCAGCGTAAAAAGCGCCGTAAAGCCAAAGTCCCTGAGGCGCTGCAGCTCTTGCTCCAGGAAGAGGCTCAGAAGCTCATTGACATGGACAATGTGATCAAAGAGGCCATTCAACGTGTGGAACAGGCCGGTATCATTTTTCTGGACGAACTGGACAAAATTGCCGGCCGGGAACGCAGCGCCGGACCTGATGTGTCGCGCGAAGGTGTGCAGCGTGACCTCTTACCGATCGTGGAAGGCAGTACCGTCAATACGAAGTACGGCATGGTGAAGACGGATCACATTCTCTTCATCGCTGCCGGGGCGTTTCATGTGGCAAAACCCTCAGACCTGATCCCCGAGCTGCAAGGGCGCTTCCCCATTCGCGTCGAACTCCAAGCCCTGGGGCGCGACGATTTTGTGCGTATTCTGCGTGAACCCCAGAATGCCCTGATCAAGCAGTATGAAGCGCTGCTGGCTACGGAAGGGATTGCGCTCGAGTTCACAGAAGACGCCATTGATGAACTGGCCGATATCGCTGAACGGGTGAACCAGCAGACGGAAAATATCGGTGCCAGGCGGTTATATACCATTTTGGAACGCCTGCTCGATGACCTCTCTTTTACGGCACCGGACAGGTCCGACAAGTGTGTGACGATCGACCGACACTATGTCTCAGAACGCCTGGAAGAGGTCGTCAAGAGCGAGGACCTCAGTCACTACATTCTCTAGCCACTGCGTCCCAGCCGCCTCTAACCGGCATATGGCTGTGCTGCTATGGGGGAACGTGACACGATGGACATAACCGAGCATGTGCAACAAGCTCATACGCTGATTGAGGCCCTGCCCTATCTCCAGCAATTTGCTAATAAAACGGTCGTGATCAAGTATGGCGGTCATGCCATGACCGACGAAGCCCTGCGCCATTCCTTTGCCCGTGATATGGTCCTGCTCAAATGTGTCGGGGTGCATCCCGTGATCGTCCACGGTGGTGGTCCCCAGATCGATGCAACCATGAGACGCATGGGCATCCAAGCGCAATTTGTGGCCGGCTTACGGGTCACCGACGCCGAGACCATGGACATCGTCGAAATGGTCCTGGGTGGGAAACTCAACAAGGAAATTGTAGCGCTGATCAATGTACACGGTGGTCAGGCGGTAGGGTTGAGCGGCAAAGATGCAAACTTGATCGTCGCGACCAAAAAGCAGCTGTATCGGTCGCTTACGCCTAACAGTCCGCCAGAACTGGTCGATATCGGCCAGGTAGGCGAAGTAAAAACGATCAACACGGCCATTATTGATGTGCTTGGGAGCCAGGGTTTTATTCCCGTCATCTCTCCTACGGGCGTTGGGGCGCAAGGCGAAAGCTACAATATCAATGCTGATACGGTTGCTGGGGATATTGCTGCAGCTCTGCAAGCTGAGAAATTATTATTTCTCACCGATGTGGCAGGGATTCTCGACCGGGATAAGAAACTTCTGCCCACGCTGAACCCCGACGAGATTCGTACGCTAAAACAAGACGGTGTGATCGACGGCGGTATGTTGCCCAAAGTGGACGCGTGTCTGTACGCCATGACCCATGGCGTTGCGAAGACCCACATCATCGATGGGCGCGTTCCGCATGCCGTGTTACTGGAGTTGTTTACAGATCGGGGAGTGGGGACAGAGATTGTGCGCTAGCGGGACGTCTAGGTCGTGCGAGGAGGGTCGGCGATGAAAGCATCACAGTCTGTATTAGTTCCAGGCACTCCCTGGGTTGACGACGTCGAGCGCTACGAAGTCATCGCTGGTATACGCGTGGAGCGCGAGCCGATGCGGGCGTTCGAGACGGTGCTGGCATCGTGGTTGTGTTATCTGCTCAACAGTTTTGCGGCTGGCAAAAAACTGGGTCTGGCGGTGAATGAAACACTTTTCGTTCTGCATGCATCTCGCAACCTCCAGCGCCGTCCTGACGTTGCCTTCGTGTCCTACCCTCGCTGGCCTGCGGCAATTGTGGCACGTGAAGCTGCCTGGAAGGTCGTGCCTGACTTGGCCGTCGAAATAGTCAGTCCTACTAATCTTGCTAAGGAGATTGACGGTAAGGTCACGGATTATTTTCAGTCGGGAGTGCGCCTGGTGTGGGTCTTTTATCCGGATGCTGGTCGAGTCTACGTCTATCAGTCACCGATGCAGGTCAGCATTTTGGAGCGTACCGACACCCTTGATGGCGGCGAGGTACTACCCGATTTTCGGCTACCCATTGTCCAATTGTACGAAGCCGTGACCAAACCAGAATGAGCCGGCCGCGGCCTACTGGCTTACACGCCCGCCAGGTCCTCCGTTCTTACTACGCCTTTCGTATAGAGTTCAGCGATATTCTGCTCAGTAAAGCCGACTTCTCGGAGTATCTCCCGCGTGTGCTCGCCCAACAGTGGAGTCGGCCGACCTGGCACGACCTGGGTATTTCCAAAACGTATATAGTGCCGCGCCAGCCGCAGCCGTCCTATCACAGGATGCTGATGTACGACAACCATATCATTGGCCGCAGCGTGCGGATCGTCGAAGAAGAGTTCGCTGTGTCCTGCCAGCGCTGGTGCACACGGGACACCCGCCTCCTGCAGGCGCGCCAGACTTTCTGCCAGAGTCAGGCTAGCAAAACGCTGCGCGAGGGCTTGCGCTAGTGGCGCCTCGGCCGGGTGGCAGCCAGCGGAGACAGCGGCGTCTGCATGGCCCACCTCCTCACAGGCGAGGGCTCTACAGAGGGCGAGGCGCTCTGCCGGTGTCTCCGCCACAACATAGATCCAGCCATCGTGCACCTGATACAGCCGGTGAAAGGCATCGAGACCATACTGCCCCTTATCCGCCAGACGACGCGTCGGTTTGCCAGTGTACCTAGTGAACCACTCTGAGCTGAGGATGATACCGCCATTGAGCAAATTGGAATCCACACGCTGCACCACGCCCGTACGCTCTCTGACGAACAACGCCAGAATTGCCCCCAGGGCTCCCATAGCCCCAGTGGTAAAATCGGTTGGTGCCAGTTGCGCCGGAAACACCGGCGGATTCCCTGGGCCTCCCTGGGCACGCTGCAAGCCCATGAGGGCCTGTGCCAGGGGATCAATCCCTGGACGGTGAGCATAAGGACCGCGCCAGCCGTAGCCCGTCACGTGGGTTTCAATAAGGTGCGGATTAAGCGTCTTCAAGACTTCTGGCCCAATGCCCATGCGCTCGGTAGCGCCGGGACGCATATTAGCCAGGAGGATGTCTGCTGTGGCCGCCACCTTCTGGGCGACTTCCTTGCCTTCGGGCGTGCGCGTGTTGACCGACATGGACCGCTTGTGAGCGTTCAGGTTGAAGAAATAGGTACGACCGATGGGACGCGACATGTCGCCATCCAGGGGTTCAAACTTGATGACGTCAGCTCCCAGGTCAGCAAGCAGCCTGCCAGCGGTGGGACCAGCAATGAGGTTTGTGATCTCCAGCACTCTGATGCCTTTGAGAGGCGGGTCAAAGGGGCCTGTCTGATGTGGCTGGCTATCAGATGCCGGTGAGATACCTGCAAGATCGTCAGGCAGGCGACCGGAGTGTGTGTCTGGTAAGACTCGCGGGCCTTGTATCCTGCCAGGTGTTGCCGAGAGTTCGATTGGCACTCCCATCTGCATAAGAGGACCCACCGCGGGGTCCTGCAGCTCGATGACCATGCCATTGGCCGCCACCTGGGGATCGTCCAAGCTTTCCTCAGTCAGACGCGCCTGGGCGAAGGGGACATCGGCCTCATCGAAGATGCTGGCCCACTCGGCGTAAGGCTTTGTACGGATGGCTTGCGCTACGATGGCGCGCAGTTCCCTATCTTCCTGCGTGTCCTGAGGGGGACGTCCGCGATTAAAGCGCGGCTCGCTAAGTACCTCCTTGATCCCCATGACTGTAGCAGCTGTGGTAATAAAACCAACGTGCACGCACCCCAGTTGCACCCAGTTGCTATCAGCACACTCATACACACTATAAAAAGCCCCGCTGCCAGAAGGGTGGGTCTGAAAAACGTTCGGCAACAGTTTATCGCCTGTCAACTTTGGGTGATATACCAGTGCACCCGCCATTAATGACGTCTCCACCGTGCGGCCCATCCCGGTCTTCTCTCTAGCCAGGAGCGCGGCCGCGATACCCTGCGCCGCTAGAATCGCCGCCCCCACACTGGGGAGGGGGTGCACGACGTGCACTGGCGGTGGACGAAAACCCGGCTGACTCCCCAGAATACCCATCCGCGCCATGATCAGATCATCAATCGGCGGTTCGTCCCTCAGAGGACCATGCTTACCATAAGCGGTGATGGAGCAGTGGATCAAACGCGGATTGAGGACAGATAGCCAGTCGAAGGGCACGATCGCCTGGTAACGGGAGGAGGGAACAAAGTTTTCGACAAGCACGTCGGCAGCGCGTAGCAGCTGTTCATAGGCAACTGTAGGATCATCCGAGGCCGTTGGAGTATTGGCAGCACTCACGTGGCTACGCTGTGCTGACGGTACGATCCGCGAGAGGTCCAACTGGATATACTCCTTGCCCCTGTCCCAAACCAGATAGCCACCATGACGCGGCGTGGTATCGCTGCTGTCGACGACCCGGATGACACGTGCGCCGTGGTCGCAGAGAAACATGGTGGTCAGAGCTCCAGCGGGACCATCGGTGAGGTCCAGTACCGTAATGCCATCCAACGCGCTTGCCATAATCTGTGCTGCTCCAAGTAGTGCTGCTGCGGGTTGACTGGGACATGCCATGAAGACGACGACCAGTCCGTGTGGTGCTTCATTGTCATGCGTTGGCCCTTAGGTGTCAAGGCAGAGCCATGGCCCAACGACTGGCCCCAGTGTTGGGATTGGTCGAGTAGCAGGTTGCCAGCCGCTCGAGTTTTTCCCATACATTAGATATGGCACGTCGACCGCTGTCAGCAAGCCGCCAACCCGCGGGCCGCGTCGCGCTCCGCAACCAGAGCTCGGACACGGGGAATGAGTTCCCGGCCGTATGCCACCGCGTCGGCGAGCGGGTCATAGCCGCGGATGAGCAGGCTGGTGGCCCCAAGATCGTAGTAGGCGACTAAGGCCTCCGCGACCGTCTCCGGTGTACCCACCAGGGCGGTGGAATTACCCCGCGCGCCCGTTGCTACAGCCAGGGCCATCCACAGGCAGCGATCATGCACCTCTTGTGCGGCGGCCTCGAGCAGCCGTCGTGATCCAGCATTCTGCGGGGGTGCCACCGTCCCCTGGGGCAGCGCTTGGATGGTGGCCAGGATACGCCGGGCGCGATCCCACGCCTCGCCTTCGGTGCGACCCAAGATGGGTCGAGTGGACAGGCTAAAGGTGAGACGGTGATGTGTCGGGCGCGCCGCCGCACGCACCTCCTCCATAAAGGCGGCAGTTGCCTTGAGCGGTTCTCCCCACAGCATGTACACGTTAACGACGGGGGCCAGAGCGGCAATGGCGGCAGGGGAGCCACCACCGCCGTAGATAGGCATGTGCGGCACTTGCTGGCAGCGAATGTCGGCATGCGCCCCAACGACCCGATAGAATTCTCCCTGGTGATCAAACGGCGCAGGGGCTGTCCAGGTGCGCTGCAGCAGGGTGGCATACTCCTGGGTGCGACGATAGCGCGCATCGTGGTCAGTGAAATCCCCGTCGCGCGCCTGCTCCGCGTCGTTGCTCCCCGTGATCAGGTGGACGGCGGTGCGTCCCCCGCTCAGGTGATCCAGAGTGGCGAGCTTCCGCGCCGCCACGGTGGGTGCCACAAAGCCGGGTCGGTGTGCGAGCAGGAACTGCAGCTGACGCGTGACCGTAGCTGCATGGGCACCGATTAAGAAACCATCAGGCGCGTGCGAAAAATACCCGATGAGCACCCGGTCAAACCCGGCCTGCTCGTGAATCCGGGCGGTCTCGGCAATCACCTCGGCGTTGAAGGGCGGACCGCAGGGGGGCATGATTTCTGACGACACACGAGGCGCGATCCATCCGATGATCTCGACAGGCATCCTCATCCCCTCACATGACGGAGTATCGCGGCTTTAACAGAAGTAAGACCTCTGAGTTACGCCATCATCTCCACTTTTAGCACATTACCCGCGAGGAGTTGTGCCCGTCATACGTTGAGTTTCACGGCCAGGTCCATGAAATCATTGGCAACGACGGTAAAGGACGGGTCTGGGGTCGGATCCGGCGTACGGCCAGGGCCGCGCTCCAGGGGACGGGGGACGAAGCCAGTCTTCAGTCCGACTTTACCCGCCGCCAACAGGTCTCCCTGATGCGCCGCCACCATCATGACCTGTTCGGGGTGCAGGCTCAGGAGATGCACGGCCGTGAGGTAGCTCTCCGGGTCCGGTTTGTAGTGTCGGGCCAGTTCTGCGCCCAGGATGCAGTCCCAGGGCAGTCCCCCATTTTTGGCCATATTGGTCATCAAGGCCACATTGCCGTTGGACATCGGGGCAATGATAAACCGATGTTTCAGCCGGTACAAACCCGGCACCGCATCGGGCCATGGTCGCAGGTCATGCCAGGCCAGATTGAGCTCAGCCTTAGCGGCGTCACTGAGGCCGGTAATATGAAAGGCATCGAGCACTTCCTCCAACCCCATGCGGTGCAACCCATCCAGGTTAGTCCAGGGGAGCGCGCCGTGCCGCACTTTGTCCATGAAGGGCTGATACTTGGCGCGCCAGGCGTCGGCAAAGGCGTCCCAGTCGGCCTCTATCCCATGGACCCTGCCAAACTGTTTGCCGTGCTGGATGATGCTGCTGCGCCAGTCAACCACGGTGCCGAATACATCAAAGATTAGGGCTTTCAGTTCATCCATATATCTCTCTCCTTATAATACAATGTTTTATAGTCTCTATTAGGACAATAACAACTAAAAATATTTCTTCAAAACTGGGTGTAGTGTACACCAAGTTACACCAAATATTCCGACTTCGATAGACGTTACCCTAGCCTTTGGTATGCCTCCTCTGCTCCCCTCCTTCAATAGTCATAAGATGGGATCAATACTACTGCGGGTACAGGAGGGATGTAAACAGAGAAGTTAAAATGTATTACGATTGCCTCTAACCAATGGAGGCAACAATATAACCATAAGCCACAATGATCTGCTTTGCGATAGTGACTGGACTGAGGAAGTAACGTAGCCATAAGAAGCTGTTTTAAAATTTCAGCTGAGGTCATCCCCGTGACTTGAGAAGGTGGCACCCAAGTCGTCACACTCCTACCAACACACACAATCACGGTAGGAGGATGAACGATGAGTGCCGCGGGTCAGTATGAAACAGACGTCCCTGAGGCGCCATGGGACCTCCTGCATCCCCTGCTCCCCAAGCACACGTGGACGCCGGGGAGCCGTGGACGCCCCCCGTGTCCGCTGCGGCGGGTAATCAATGGCATGTTGTACGTGAACAAGACGGGCTGCCAGTGGCGTATGCGGCCCAAAGATTTTGGGCCGTGGGAGACGGTCTAGGGCTACGTTCGGCGCTGGCGCCGAGCCGGGGTATGGGAGCGGGTGATGACGGAGCGACGCCAGGTCGAACGCCGGTGCCAGGGGCGCCTCGGCGAGCCGTCGGCAGGCGCTATCGACCGCCAGAGTGTCAAGACGGCCACCCAGAGCAAAGAGGGGGGGGGTGACGGGAACAACAAAATCAAAGGGCGCAAGCGCCACCTGCTGGTCGATACGCTCGGGCTGATCGTGGCCGTCGTGGTGACAGCGGCCAACGTCGATGATCGGCTGGGCTTGCTGGCGCTGTGGAAGCACTACTTTGCGGAGGGGGTGACACGCCTGCGGAAGCTCTGGGGGGATGGGGGCTACCGTGCGGAATGGCTGCATGTCTGGGTGTGGAGCTTAAAGCGCACGCATAAGATTGCCGTGGAGGGCGTGGAGCATACAGGCCAGGGCTTTCAGGTCGTTCCTCATCGGTGGGTGGTCGAACGGACCTTCGCGTGGCTGCTGAACTATCGACGGCATCGCTGTGATTATGAAGTACTGACTGCCAACAGCGAAGCGATGATTCAGATCAGTATGATTCATCTATTACTGAAACGACTGGCGTGAGCAATTTTAAAACAGCTTCTTAGCCCATACATTGGCTCGGGCTGTTTATTACATGTTACAACACAAGACGGCTTTTGATATGCCCACATTCTTGCACAGCTCAGGGAGAGGCGTAGGGAAGCTT
>Ga0111538_10003575_pt1 | contig 21691 bp, 42 predicted proteins | sample SoiMethybrSBSTD1_FD_79669 | JGI IMG/M metagenome (GOLD analysis project Ga0111538, IMG submission 79669) | Bulk soil microbial communities from a Populus tree surrounding site in Tennessee, USA - Soil MetaG P. TD hybrid SBSTD1 (version 2)... | ecosystem: Environmental > Terrestrial > Soil >... | reverse complement strand
CGGCAGGCAAGACGCGGCGCTTTCTTGCCGCCGCCTTGTCGTGTACACAAGGGACGGGGCGATCCTGCCCCATTGAGGGAGACTGCACCATGCTAGTGACTGTTGTTCTCGACAAGGGGCCGAGGGGCGTCAAGCGCTTCGCTCCGGAGCCCGAGCGCCGCGCCTATCAACGGGCCGATGCCTTGGCCGACTTGCACGCTACTGGCCACACGACAAGCCGGGACGGCGCAACCATCTACGTTTGGGCGCAGGGCTGGAATGAGCGGCGGGAGGCCTCCAATGGCCGCTAAGCGGAAGCCCGTCACCCATGACGGATATGTGCAAGCTGTCGCCCGCCTCGCGCGTGGCGCTAAGACCGCGACCCCCCAGGACCAAGCGACAATCGCCAAGGTCCGCCTCGCCTTCGGCGACGGCGAGGACGGAACGCTCGGGATCACCCGCTATAACCGATGGAAGGGCCCTGACGGTGGCGTTACCCATTGGTGCGCCGTCTGCGCCAATTCTCACCCCTCCACGCCGCACCTACTGGCCGAGACGGTCCTGCACGAACTCGGCCACGCGGTCGTGGGGCCTGGACACGGACACGGGCCCGTGTGGCGCGAGGCATGCGCTCGCCTTGGCCTAGTGGACGCCAAGGCGACTTACAGCCACGGCGACAAGCCAACCTTTGCCCCATGGCTCTTGGCCAAGCTGGAGCGCCTAGCTGTCCCCTCCGAGGGGACCATGCTGGCAAGGCCTGAGGGGTTGCCCGGCTTACCGGGAGGCGCCCCGTTGCCGCCTCCAACCATCCGCCCATGCGGCGCAGGCAAGGGGACCAAAGGCGGCAAGTCATACGGGGCCAACCGGCACGACCTTTACCTGTGCGGCTGCGTCAAGGGCCCGCGCGTGCGCTCGGCCAAGCCACTGCGGGCCCGTTGCCTGGACTGCGGGCAAGTATTCACGCGGCAAGGCGATCCGCCCGCCTAGTATCCGCCAAGTAATGTCGTGTACACAAGGGGCCCGCTAGTCGGGCCCCTTGCCATTGGGGCCCGCCCGTATGTTGCCAATCGCTCCGCGATTGGCAACGGGGAGGGGAGGTGAGCGAGCGAAGCGAGCGGAGGAGGGGAGGGGTTGGCCAGATTGCCAGTTCACTTAGGGGCCCCAGCCCCTTGGCCGTGTCAGAATGTCGCACCCTGAGCCGGGCTTGCGCCCGCCTCGCAAGGGGCCTAGACTGCGCATCGTGTACACAATGGAGTCCCCCGAATGATTGCCTCCCTCGCTCTCCTGCTCATCCAGATCGCCCTAGTGATTGGCGCCTGTTATCTCGTGCTCTGGTTTCTCGAAAGCATGGGCCTAGCGCTCCCTGCCCGCCTCATGCAGGTGCTTTGGGTCATTGCGATCCTTGTCGTGATCTACGTGCTCGCCGTCAATCTGGAGCCCATGCTCGGCTCGGTGGGCCGGGTCCGCCTCAGATAGGCCCTAGACGGCCCGACGTTGCCCCAGGACGCGCAAACGAAAGGGCCCGGCTAGCTCCCTAGCTGGGCCCCTCAGAACGCGCTCTAGCCTCGCCTAGTGCGGTTTGACGCCGCCCGCCTTCTGCAGGAAGAATTTCGCCCGTGGCGGCATGTGGGCTTGGCAAGCGAACTGCAGGACGCCCAACAGGGCCCCCTTGTCATCCTCCACCATGACGACATAGCGCCACATAGCAGCGGCGCCGCATGAGCCGCAACCGGGGATGTAGTCCACGGCTGCGATGTCGCCAGCTTTCAGCTTACCCTTGGCGTTGGCCATTGGCTCCCTCCCAGGCCGCATCCTCGGGACGGCGGAACCCGCGCGATAGTGGCGCGGGTTGGTCGCTCATCCATGGCCGAGTTGTATCCACCCTATGCCACCGCTCATTCCGCCACACTAGGACGATCCCATACCGTTGCCGGTACTGGCGGATTGTATCCTCCCGGTAGGCGTGCGCTCTAGTCCCTGCCATGTCACTTGCTCCCAATGGTGCCAATGAGCGCACCGAGGCAATTGGCATCGGGTCGCGCGTTGGCGCGGTTCGACTTGTCCACGTAGATCGCGAACGCAACACCGAAGATGATAGCGGCCGCGAGCGCCCCTATCACCGCACCATTCACCCAATCCATAACGGCCCGCTTCTCGGCTGGCCGATGGATGGTTAGCGCTTCCCGCGCCACCCGCCTTGCATCTCCTACTTTCATCTGCAACCTCCAGTTGTAAGGGCCCGTTGCCCCAGCCGCATCCTAGTGCAGGCTCGTTGCCGATCCGTTACCGGCGCCATTCGAGCCGGGCCCCTCATGCGGGTCATGCTCAATCGCCCCCTCGCGAAACTCGGCCAACTCGGCCAGTGCATCCGCCAACTCACCATAGAGCCGGTGGATAGCGGCTTTGTCGATCTCGTGTACACGATGGAGATGGAGCGCCCATGCAAGGACGATACAGAGCGCAAAGGCGAGAATGAGGGCGATGGCGGTCATAGGTCAGGCTCCCCGTGCATCTTCACCACTAGCTGCCACTCTGCCTCATTCATCGGCTCCCCCGCACTAGGGCGGCAGTTGATGCAAGGGCACCCCTCTTGCACCCGCTGCCATCGCTTGGCCCATAGCGTCATGGCGTCGTCTAGGTCGCTGTCGGCCAGCTTGGCCGCCCGCCCCGTTTCCATGATGGCATTAGCTGCGCAGAAGAGGCGGGTCCACATCTCGGCTCGGGTCATCGGCTCCCCCTACTCTCGCCCCGGTCCACGTTGCGCCGCTTCGGGCCGAAATCGCCGCCCAGGCGCGGGTTCAATGGCGGGAGGGGGAACCGCTCGCGAAACTTGGCGAGGTGTTCGTCCGCCAATCGCGGCACTTGGTCCGCGCTAAACCCGCCTTGCGCAGTGGCGCAAGCGAACATGAGCCAAGCCAATTCGTCGCTTATCCGCTCATTCATGGCTGCACCAGTGCCGCCCATAGGAGGCCCCCCGCTAGACAGTAGCTCGCCACTGCGAGCGTGAAAAGGACAACGCGGCGCACAGTTACCTCCAATAGCTAGGGTGAGCGGCTATCACCAAGCCCGCGCCCACCAAGAACCCGAGGCAAAAAGCCGCGAGCACAAGTAACCCCATCACGTCGCACATAGTGCGCCCCTCCCTCGTGTACACGATAGGGGACGCGGTCGCTGGGTGTTGGGCGCCGCGTCCCCTAGAACGCCGAAAGGGCCCGCACTAGGCGGGCCCCGTCAGCGATGCGATTTTCGCCCCTCAGGCGGCGGCGAGATCGGCCGCCGTGATCCCCAGGGCTTTCATCTGGGCGATAGCCTTCCGCCGCTTGGCCGCTTCCTTGTCGTGGAGCGGATTGGGGATGCCGAAGGAGAGATTGAGGCGGGCCCCAGCCGGGAGGTCCAAGCCGGTATCATCCAGCTTGTGCCATGCGCTGGCGCCGCCAGCCACCATGCAGAGCGCACCGCTCTTGCTCGGCTGCGCCGCAGCGAGCGCCGCCTCCGACACGGGGAGCCGAACGACGAGGAAATCGCCGTCGCGGGTCACTTGCACGTTGCCCGCCAGCTTGGCCCAACGCGGCGCCTTGGGCGTCATGTCGGGCAGGATGCGCGGCGCATCGGTCTTCTCGGTCTTGCTCATGTCACGTCTCCAATTTGGGCCCCTCAGGGCCGTGCCAGGGTCTAACCACCCTACGAGAAGCCCGGCGCGACAAGCCGGGCCCCTCATGCGACGGTTAGCGGCGGACTAGCTGCTTTGGACGCAACTTGCGTTGTGCCTGCACGTTGGCCTCGGTCCGCTCTACCGCAGCGATAACCTTGCCGATCCCGTACAGGGCCCACCCAACTAGGGCGACGAATGTGAGAAGTTCCAGCATTGGGGTCATGTCCACGTCCGACGCCTGCACTTTCGCCACACTGCCCTAGTTCGCCCCCGTCGTCTATGCGACAGACTGTCGCAGGGTGCGGCGGACCCATCTGAGGGGCTTGAGGGGCCCGCCGCCCGGCCAGCGCCGCCCAAGGAGAACCGGCGCCGACCGAGGCCGCAGACTGCCACAACTCGGCCGCCTCTGTCGCTGCGACATTCCGCCGCATCGTGTACACGAGAAGCGCAGGGTGCGACAATTTGTCAGCTAGGCTCGGGCCCCCTCGGTGTGGCACTCTCGGCCGCTGGGCGCTCTCCGCCCCTGTCTTGCAGCAGTAAACCAGGAGTTGACGGGATCATGTACCGGACGCAGAAAGCGCGCGGCGTTGCCGCAGTGAACGACATTCAGTATATCCTCCCCCCGTGGGTGCAACCCGAACCGTTCCGGGCCATCCTCCCCTATAGCTTCCCCCAAAGCTTCGAGTTCCCGCTTTTTGCCCGCCCATGCCCGGAAACGCCCAGGCATGGGTTCGTGGAGTCGCGGGAGTGTAGCTCCACCGAAGACCTCCTTAAGGTGTTCGCGGAAACCCACGCGCAGGACAAGAATGGGGAGGTGCTGATTATGCGCCGCCTGAACGGGCGCGCCTCCGCAGTCGCGACGGAGGGAGGGGTCACTTGGGGGGTAGGCAATGATGGGGTGACGGGTGGGAAGGGTCAGCAATGGATCATCCCCTGCCCCGCAGGCCATTTCACCAAAACGATCCACGGGTGGGACCCACGGTTCCGTACCGACATCAAGGGCGCCGCCTATGCGGAGCTAGTCGAGCACGATGGGGAGCCGCGTATCGTCCAGTTGCGCGACGGCCCCATGGTCGCAAAGGTATCGGGGAACTGGGTTCCCCACGCGGACTACAAGGTGACGGAGGTAGTCTCCCCATCTGTGAAAGACCTGGACGATCTGCTGGCATGGGAAACCCTGTGCAAGAAGGCGCAGAAGGGAACAGCCGTATGGCTCATTAACGCGGGTCTCACGTCCCACGCCGCCGTCCAGGCTATCACCCACGGCCTCGCCGTGGTGACGAAGCAGGTGGAGGTGGGGGAGGTGCTCCAGCCCGAGCATGACCAGCCGAAGAAGCTCAGGCGCCGCGATTTCCTCTACATGCGGAACGCGGGGAAGAAGCGCGTCTTCATCGACCGGCTGAGTGCCGCGCCCCTGGCCATCTCCACCCTTCACGCCATGCCGCTGTGGGGGAGGGAACCGCATCTCCTGCGCCTGCGTATCCTGGGCGCCATGACCATGCTGCGCCTCCTGGCCGCGTCGTGCATCGGCGAGGATAGGCACTACTACCGCTGCGGGCCGGGAAACACCGTGAAGGCCCAGAGGCATCGGAAGGACAAGAAACCGGGAACGTCGCGCCTCCCCTGGAAGCTCCTGGTGGGGAATGACGATGGGCAGATCGTGAGTTCCCAACGCCGTAGCGCAGTGCAGGACGCGGTGCTGGGGCAGAACCTGAAGATGCTCAGGGAACTCTGCCGCCTCTGCGCGGAGGACTTCGAGGAGCGCGGGTGGGAGTCCGGGAACGGCAACGACGGGTTCAACGCGGGCAAGTGTGGCAACCCGCGCTGCGAAATCTGCAACAACGGGGAGGAGGACCACGACCCGGATGTCCGCGTCCGCGACAAGTACGGCTATGGGGGACCCAAGTGGGCCGCTAGCGCCCGCATCGCGGAGTCTCTGGCCATGGCGTTGCTCGCCTTCCGCGACAAGCCGAACCAGAACACCTGGGACGACGTGGTCAGCTGCTACAACCGTGGCGTGCTCGCCGCCCATAACGGGGGCCGGGCGCTGGACAAGTTCACGGACTGGAACCACATCGACATGTGCGCCAAGGCCCCGCAGTTCGGGTTCATGGGCCGCATGGCGATGGAGTGCGTCGCGGAGACGAAGAAGCCCGTCACGAAGAAGGAGAAGAACCCCGCGAAGAAGATGTCCGCCACGCAAATCCAGCAGGGCTGGAAGAGCATCCCCAAGGGGAAGGCCAAATACCTCTTCCCCAAGGCCACTCACGAGGCAATGAAGGCGGACTTGGAGAAGATCGAGATGGCCATGATGACCAACTCGGTGCCGCCGAACCCCTCTATGGGGGTGGGGCTATCGACGGACGAGGCTATGATGGGAGTGGGCCTCATGAAGAACGAGGCCATGATCGTCTTCGACCCCCTCATCTACGGCGATGAGGCCGTCTTCAACGAAGACAAAAAGCTCGCCGAGGGGACGCACTACCTCGACGGCGAGGGGAAGCTCACCTCGAAGGAGGTCATCCCCGAGAAGATCCCCTATCAGGAGGCGGCGGAAAGGGCCTTCAAGAAGCTGGAGAAGAGGCTGCCCATCATATCCACGACCTACTCCGGGGATGATGGGGACTTCCTGTGAGATGCCCCCTCGACGACGCGAGTTGCGACTTGAACGCGTGCAACTTCACCAACCAATGCATGCACGCCAATCAGAGGAAATTCGACGTGAAGTGCCCGCTCCAAGACAACGCCTTTTGCCTCTTCGAGGGGTGCTACGACGCCGGAAAGTGTCAGAGGATCGCCGTGATAGCCGCCAGCGTAACCGGGGATAACATCGTCCAGCACGGGCTGATGAACTGCCCCACATACCGATGCCCGTGCAGCCTGGAGGAGTGCAGCAAGGCCAAACGCTGCAAGTACCTCCAAGACCCGCAGCAAGGGAACGGGGCCAAGTCCTCGTTCTACTGCTGCGCCACCAAGCCCGAAAACTGCGTCACCCAATGCGCCGGCTGCCAACTGATCCAGGCCGAGCGCATCGTCCCCAACGCCTCAGTGGAGCCCGCCCCGCCCATGAAGTCCTATCAGTCTGCGAAGAAGCCCTGTCACGAGGGGGTCTACTACCTCGGCCAGTGCGGCAAAGCGAACATCTACGTCGGGAAGGAGTCGCAAGTCGGCCGCCGTCCCTACTACAACTCCACAAAGGACTTCAAGCTCATCGTCTCCCTCATCGAGTCGGGGGGATGGTTCAGCAAGGAGAACAAGGGCGACGAGTTCCTGGTGACGGGCAACGCCGCCGCCAAGGCGTGTCTGCCCGAGGAACTCTTCCGGCAGGACAAGCCGATCCCGTTCCTCCACGTCGCTTGGCCCGACTACGGCGCCGTGGCGTTGGGGCGGGACTGGTGGGCCTCGTTCATCTCCGCCGTGGCAAAGATCGACGGGGACGTGGTGCTCTACTGCATGGGCGGTCACGGGAGGACTGGCAGCGCCGCTGCGATCCTCGCCGTCCTCTGCGATTGGTGCCCGAGGGACTACTGCCCCGTGGCTTGGGTGAGAGACACCTACTGCCCCGAGGTGGTGGAGAGCGAGGTCCAGATCGAGTACATCGAGGAGATCACCGGCGCCAAGGTGATCTCCAAGCCCGCCAAGTGGTACGGGAGTCAGTACAACATGTGGGAGAACCGGGGTGGGACCAGCGCCACCTCGGAGCCGACCAAGCTGACCGTCGTGGCCAGGGCGGACGATGACGAGGAGGACGAGGGGGACATCACCCCGTCCCTCTCCAACAACAAGTACAAGAAACACGCTGCGAGGTTACGAAGAGCTGGTCACAAGATGCCTACAATTAAAGAGATGGAGGACCGCTACGAAACCGTCGTGGACGGCAACCTCTTCGAGTGGAACGCCGTTCTTAGCAAGTTCGAATGGCTTGCCTACATCGGCGAAGATGAGCAGGAGAGCGTAAGTGCAGACCCAGGAAAGCAAGAGCAGCCCGACCCTGTTGGGTAAGCTAAAGGTGCGCCGTGTCGATGAAGCCGGACAGTTCCTCCAATGGCTCAAGTACGCCAAGCGAGGTCAGTGGTGCCGTTACTGGCACGGACATCTCTGCATTGACCGAGAGTCTCCTCCCCGCACTCTCCTCCCCGATGTCGCTTGGCGATTTATGGAAAGGGCAGATGAAGTCGCTTCAACTGCCTACCGTGCAAGCCGTGCTGGACGGTGCCTACTCTTTCAAAAGCGCAACCCGCTCTATGGGTGGGACTATCTCGCTGTCAAGACTTGAGGACACCATGGCCAAACCGAACCTGAAATTCCTCACGTACTCCCACTACGTTCACAAGTTCGTCCCCATAAAGGAGTTGAACCTCGGGCCGGGCGGGAGCACCTACGTGCAGTTCCACTACAACGAGGGGAAGCCCGACGAGTCCATCCTCCAGGTGGTGCTGGAGGACCGTGGAGGGAAACCTCACTTCACCGTCTCCATCTCCTCCGAGGGGCAGTATGCGAGAGTGCTCAAGGGGAGCTTTGCGAAGATGCGCGAGGTGGGCTGGCTGCCGAAGACTGCAAAGGCGCAGCTGCAACTCTACAAAAGAGTGCTCCGCGACGTCTTGTCACATATCGACGAGGGGCTGCACTATGTTATAGACTTGGGCGGCCAGAAGCAGAAACTGCGCTGCCGCTGCGGGCAGCACAAGTTTGGCCCGGACTCGTCTCGCAACTGCGGCACCTTCAACGCCACGATGGACCGCGCTCGAAACGTAATGAACCTGTGAGGCCCCATGGCAGACCCCCTCGACCCTATCATCGCCGACGACACCGATGTCATCTCGCGCGTGCTTTCCGTCGCTCCTGCGCAAGTGAGCGACGCTGCGCTCGACGCGCTCATCGCCAAGCTGCGGCAAGACCGCGCCCTGTTCATCAAGGCCGACGCCAACAAAGGAGCACCGAAAGATGAGGAAGCCCCGAAGGAAGCCGAGACGGATCAAGCTACGGAGTAACGAGTTCTGGGGCATCCGCTCCGGGACCGTCACGAAGCTTGGCGAACGCATCTTCAAGATCAAAAAATGGGGTGGCGGCGTCAATAACGGGAAGCTCCCTTCCCGGAAGGCCCGCACCTACAAGAACGCGAAGCTCTCCCGCATGAGCGCCCTGCTCGGTGCGGTGCGCTTCGTCCAGAAAGGACGGAAAGACCGTGTCGGAGCTTAAGTTCAAGATCGAGAACAAGGGCGACGTTATGACCGTCATCTGGTCTAACGGCTCGTCTCAGCCTGCAACCCCTGTGGAGGTGGAACTGTGGCATCGAAACCGAGAGCTGGAAAAGGCCGGCGCCGAGTTGGGAAAGTACCTCTCACCAAAGACGCTGGAGGACGCCGCCATCTGTCTCAAGAAGCTGGCGGACCTGAAGCCGGACAAGACAGCCGTTACATCATCGAGCACGGACAAGTCGAAGTCCTCGACGGGGGCAAGCTCGTCATCCGCCTCAAAGTCGGGCCCCGAAGGGTGGAGTGAGGCGCGGAAGCAGTACGAGAAGCGGAAGAAGGAACGGGAAGATGCAGCAAGAGCAGCCGCCGACGCCAAGTCCGACGCCCCCAGGTTCGGGAAACGTAGTCCAATTGCCGGTCCCAAGGGCACCCTCCCCGGGTGACGGGCTCTTCTCCGCGATCAACCCGACGTTCCAGCAGTTCTGGGACCCCACCTCCGCGCGGGTCCTGATGGAGTGCCCGGAGAAGTACCACCTCCGCCAAGTGGAGGGGTGGCACGCTCCGGGCGAGAGCGTGCATCTGGAGTTCGGCCGCGCGGCGGGTGAGGGGCTGGAGAAGTTCCACCGCGCCATCATCGAAGAAGGAGCCGATCATGAGCATGCACTACGTCTGGGGATGCGAGCTGCACTCGAAGCTAGTTGGGACAGCGTCGCGGGGAAGCCCAAACTGGGCACTTACGAGGCCGTCTGGCGATGTCAAGGGACTACTAAATTCAAGAACAAGGCCGGTAACGCTGCAAAGTGTCCGTACTCACACAAAGGGAAACTTTTCCCCGCTCCTGGTCCTGACATATGCTCATGCGGGTCCCCCACGACCCATTCGACGGAGTGGTTCCCGACCCTCGCGGGGAAGGACCGCTTCGCGCTGATGCGCCTGCTAGTCTGGTACGGGGAGGAGATCAAGGGCGGCGCCCTGCAGCCCGTCTCTATCACGCACCGAGTGGAGACGCCGCTAAACCCACCGAGCCCAACCTTTGAGGGGCCGGAGCCTTACGTGGAGCAGCACGTCGCCCTAGTGGAAGTCCCCTTCAAGGTGCCCTTCATCTCGACGCCGGATGGGGAGCAGGTCTACCTCACTGGCTGGTTCGACGCGGTGAAGCGCCTGGGCGACGAGGTCCTCGTCACGGACTACAAGACGACGAAGAAGCCCCTCGGCACCATGTACTTCTCCCAGTACGCGCCCAACCCCCAGGTGGACATCTACGACCTCGTCGCGGATGGCTTCCTCAAGGCGAAGGGTCTTCCCTATGCGGGCGTGGTGATCGAGGCTATCCAGACGCTAGTGAACGGCGTCCGGTTCGGCTTCCGCGTATACAAGAACGGCCCGGAGAACCGGAACGAACTAACCCGCGAGTTGTCCTACTACATCAGCATGGCGTGGCAGTATGCGAAGGGCGGCTGGTGGCCTAAGAACCGGAGCCACTGCGCTATGTGCGAGTTCAAGGGCGTCTGCTCGGCGGCCCCCGCCAGTCGGCCCCACATCCTCGCGGGGAACTTCAAGCGGTACAGGTGGAACCCCCTCACCAGACAGCAGGAGCCACTATGAGGCCGCTCTGCCCTAGCTGCTCGGCGCCCATGGAGAGGGTGCCGTCATTCGGCATCCTCTACTGGTGCCAACTGTGCAAGCACCTCCGCAACATCTACATGGTCAAGGCGTGGGAGAAGCCCCGATGCGCATACACTACATGAGCGATCTACACATGGAGTTCGGCGCCCTCCAGCAGCCCCTCCCCAAGGGGGAGGTCTTGCTGCTAGCCGGGGATATCACCCTCTGCGCGGCCCTCCATAAGCACAAGACGGACCCCCGCGCCCGGAAGATCAAGAAGGCGACGCACGCCCTCTTCACCGAGGCGCAGGAGAACTTCGACCGCATCTTCGCCATCACGGGGAACCACGAGCCCTATGGGAGCTACTACGAGGACAGCCTGACCACCCTACGGGAGGACCCCTACGCGGGCTTCGCGCGCTGGCTGGACTGCGAGGCCGTGGCGCTGGACGACCGCACCATCCTCTTCGGCGCCACCCTCTGGACCGACATGGACCGGGGGAACCCGCTCAGCCACATGAAGGTCGAGCAGGGGATGAATGACTTCCAGTACGTGTACACGAGGAACGAGCATGGCCTATGGACCACCTACGATGCGGCGATGCACCACGAGAAGGCGCTCTACCGCCTCGACATGCTCAGCCGTGACAACCCCGACAAGACCATCGTCGTGATGACGCACCACGCCCCCTCTTGGCTGGGGATCGGCTCGTCGCACCACAACAGCGAGATCAACGCGGGGTACGCGAGCAACCTCCACCGCTTCATCGAGGAGCACCCCAATATCCGCTACTGGGTCCACGGCCACACCCACATCCGCGCTAACTACGACATCCACCAATGCAAGGTCATGGCCAACTGCCGTGGCTATGCGAGCACCGGCGAGGCCAAGGGCTTCGAACCCGACTGCAGTTTCACAGTGGAGCACTAACATGCCCTTCCCCCTGATCGAGTTTCTCACGCCCGTGGTTATCTCCGCCTTTATCGGCGGAGCGTCGGTGTGGCTTGTCTTTCGCATCTTCTACGGCCGCTGACCTGCGGCAGTTTGTCACTTTGACAAACTGCCTCTCAAGCCTCATATTCGCTCAGACAGACGGAGCCCGCCAGTGCCAAGAGTTCGCTTCATAGTCAGCTTCGAGTTACCCCCGGCCGCGACTATCAAAGAATGTCGCGAGTATGTCGAGGACGCCGTCTCCTCCATGAAGGGGAGCCGGGAGCCGCCTAACCAGGACAACTGCTGGACGGGCGATCCCGTCTGGGGCATCGACAGCGACACCATCACAGTAACCCACATAAGGAAGTCCCGTGGCAAACGCAGCTAACCTCGCTAAGGACGCCCCCATCCGTATGCTCATCACGGGGTTCCCCGGTACGGCGAAGACGGGCGCGCTCGCCTGTCTCGTCAACGCCGGGTTCAAGCTCCGGGTGCTGGACTACGACGGCAACTACGCGCCCCTCCTCCAGTTCGTGGACGAAGATAAGCTGAAGAACATCGACATCGTCACGCTGGAGGACAACATCGGCTTTACGGGCCAGTTCGTCGGCGTCAAGGGCGCCCCTACCGCCTTCGTGCGCGGGGTCCAGCTCCTCGACCGCTGGCGCTACCCCGACGAGAACGGGACGGAGGTGGACGCTAAGGGCGTCCGCTGGACAGACCTGGGTGCCTCGAAGGACTGGGGGCCGGACACCATCGTCCTGCTTGACGGCATCACGGGTATGGGCGAGGCCTCAAAGGCGCGGGGTATGTTCATGGCGAACAAGACCCCCCTGAACATGACTCAGGGCGTTTGGGGCCTCGCCATGCAGGAGCAGATGAACTTCATCAAGCGCCTCACCAACGCCTCGGTCAAGCACCACGTCATCGCCATCGCCCACATGAAGATGATCGGGCCGAAGGAGATCGCCCAGAGCGACGACGCCGTCACGCAAGCCATCAAAGAGGCGCGAGCGGACCTAATTCCGACGCGCTTCCACCCCTCGGCATTGGGGAGGGAACTCCCTCCCACAATTGCTGGAGAGTTCCCCATCGTGGTCAACATCGAGTTGAAGGCGAAGGGGAACAAGGTCTACCGGCGCTTTAACGTGGTCCCCCGCGAGGATATGGACCTCAAGCTGCCGGTCAAGCAGATAGCATCCCTGGGCGAGTTGGGCCCACGTTCGGGGTTGCTCACCCTCTTTAAGGCCCTGGGGGCCAATCCCCCGCAACAGGAGAAAGCAGCATGACGACCACCAACTACCAGGACATCCTGAACGAGTCGTGGGACAACATCCAGCAGGTAGCGGTGCTGCCGATTGGCTGCTGGCTCCTGCGGTGCCGCAACGCCTCCATGCAGCCCCCGAAGGGCGAGGGCAAGTCCCCCTCCGCGCTCTTCGTCTACGAGGCGGTCGAGCCCATGGAGGACGTCGACCAGGGCGCCCTCGATGAGCTGGGTAAGGACTACAAGTACGCCGAGAACCGCATCTTCAAGCGCTTCTGGGTGGAGAACGGCGCCGACAAGGATGCCATCCGCGCTCACATCGAGAAGCACGGCATCTCCTGCGAGGGCATGACCATCGGCGAGAGCCTCAAGGCGGTCAAGGGCCTCGACGTGGTGGCCTACCTCACGCAGCGCCAGTTCACCTCTGGCGGCGAGACGAAGGTCGAGAACGAGCCGCAGAACTTCGTGGCGGCCGACTAAGGGCAGCGCGCAGCACGTGAGTAGCGGGCCCCAGGGGAGGGGGCGTTGGTTCCCCCTCCCCGCCCCTACCAGGAGAAGAACATGACCCTGTTCGCAGCCTACGTCCGCTTCCTCGCCATCCTGTCGATACTCCAGATGACCAACGGCCTCTACCTGCTGTGGGGTCTGGGCGTCGCCACGTTCTGGGGAGGCGTCTTCACCGCCATCTTCGCCTTCGCGGAGTTGGTCAATCGAGAGGAGCCAGGCAATGGCAGCTAAAGGAAAGGGGTCGCCCCTCGGCCGCTCCGCACATACCGGCAAGGCTCGCGCCGCTAACGCCGCGAAGCTCGCCCGGTTGCGCGGGGAGGAAGCGGGGACCCCCAGGAAGCGCTCTAGCTTCGACGCGGCGGTGAACATCGCAAAGCGCTTCAAGCCGGAGAAGGAGCCCAAGAAGTGAGCCCCACAACCGAAGCCCTCCATCTCATCATCAAGCTCATCACCCTGCAGCACGCAACGGGAGTGAGCTTCGGGACTTGGCCTGATGCGGACATCAACCGCCTCCAGGAACTCGCGGCGGAGTTGCCCAAGTGAAGCCTGAGTTTCCCCCGGTCGCCGAACGAGAGGTGCCATCGCAGATGCCCGCGAGCGGGCGCTGCAAGCTAGCCTTTGTCGGTGAGGCGCCGGGGGATGAGGAGTGTGAGAAATTCCGCCCCTTTGTGGGGCCCTCTGGTCGCGTCTTCGACGCCCTGTTGAGAGCTGCAAGTATCGACAGGTCTGAGGTTTACGTGGGCAACGTTTTTTCCACGAAGCTATCGGAGAACAAGGTCTCGAAGGAGCGGGCGATCCGGGGTGCCGGGTGGGAGCCGTTCGTGGCTCGAAACAGCGAGCGTCTGGCGGGCGAACTCGCGACAGTAAGGCCGAACGTAGTGGTGCCGTTAGGCGGCACCGCCCTACTGGCCCTGCTCGGCACCCCGTCCATCGCTAAGTGGCGCGGCGGACTCTGCTATGGGGTAGGTCCCTACTCGCAGCAGAAGCTTCTCCCGACGTGGCACCCCGCAGCGGTGCTGCGGCAGTGGAACCAGTTCCCCATCTGCATCGGGGACTACATCAAGGCGGCATCGGAGGCCGAGAAGGGGCCCCGGATCGACTACCCCAACCGGGTGCTCAACATCGCGCCCACCATACAGGAGGTTGAAGATGCGCTGGGTCGCTACTCATCCATGTCTGGGCTGCTCTCCTGCGACATTGAAACTGGATGGGGACAGATCAGAGGCGTCAGCTTCGCCCCCAATGAGGAAGAAGCGATCTACGTCCCATTCATCAGCTTGGCGACTATCAACCGCTCTTACTGGGCGACACCTGCGCTTGAACGGCGAGCCTGGGAAGCGGTCAAGCGTTGCCTTGAGAGCCCAACACCGAAGCTGGGGCAGAACTTCGTCAACTACGACGTTGTCTGGCTCCTCTCCAAGATGGGCATTAAACCAGCCCGCGTTAGTGAAGATTTGCGGCTACTCCACAAAGCTGTGGTTCCCGAACTACCTGCGTCCCTCGCGTTCATGGCGTCGGCGTACTCAAAGCAAGGGGCCTGGAAGGCGTGGGTGAGCCACGGCGGTGCGAAGAAGGCAGAGCGTGAAGAGAAGCGAGACGAGTGAAAGGACGACGGACATGCAAGTGATGAGTGACAAGGAACTGGCGATGGGCTTCCTCAAGGGCCTGGAGCCGATGGCGGCGAAGATGCTGGTGGCGTTCATCGCCGAGCGCGGGAAGAGCGCCAGCGACGGGGAGATGCAGGACACCTACGACACGGTGATCTGCCTGAGCGGCGCCATGAGCATGAAGCGTCAGGCGGACGCCTTAGAGAGGCTGAGCAAGATCGTGGCCTCCTTCGCCCTCATGACGGCGTTGAAGGACCCGGAGAACCGGAAGATCGTCGAGGAGGTCACGGCGAAGCGCGGCAAGCTGCTGGGCGGCCCGGTCCCCAACGGCGCGGGCACCTCGCCCCCTCCCTCGGAGCCCTACCCGACGAAGACGGAGGCCCCGAAAGATGCCGACTGAGCGCGCACTCGGCGCTCACCGGGAGTACATCCGCCAGCCTGACGGGAGCTGGCGGGTGGACCCCTGGGACGGGCGCACCCTGAATGACAAGGTCGAGGGGCTGCTGGATTTCCTCGGGATGCGGGGCGGGGTCCCCCTCTCGGCGGAGGCGGCCCTCACCAGCATCGCCATCACCCTGCGGCAGCTGCTCGCGCGACTGGAGGCCCAGGAGCGCGAGGCGCAGCGGAAGGCGGAGATGAAGGAGGCGATGCGCTGGATGGACTTCGGCGTGAAGACCGTCGATGGCAGCGAGGGGAAGCCGAAGCCGACTGAGGTGATCCACCTCCCAGAGGGGGTCACGCAAAAAGAGCTAGTGGAGGCCCTGCAGTACGTGCTGGGCGGCAACTTTAGAGGATGGCCAACATGAGGTTTGACAACGACGAGCCGCCTGTGTCGGGGTTGGAAGTGCTAGTGTTCATCGTGATACTCTTCCTCCTCATGTCCATCGCGCGCAGCTGTACAGAGCCCATTCCCCCATTGTAAGGAGGTCGAGATGCTCTTCAAGACGCTAGTTGGCTTCGTGGTGGCGCTCAAGACGACCCTCCGGGGCCGCGCCCACGCCCTGGACCTGGAGGGGGTCCGCCTCGTCCTCTACGTCCCCTCCTTCGGGGCGAAACAGACCATCGTGGAGGCGATGAAGACGGACGTGCGGTTCACCCTCACTGCGCCGGATAAGCTGGGCTCCTCGCACTGCGACTGGCAGATCGAGGGCGTCCCCTTCGATATCCGCGTTACCCGGCCCGAGCACGTCGTCCCTCGCCGGTGGGAGGATTGATGGACCGCCTCCCTGAAACGCTCTGCCTCGGCCTCGCCCTCATCTTCGGCACCATCGGCGGGCTCCTGCTCTGGTGGTGCCTCTCATGAAGGTCAACCTAGAGCAGGCCCAGGCGCTCACCGGCGAGTTGAAGTTCGCGGCCTATGCCTGTCTGGACACGACAGGGACCCGCGAGATATTCGACGTGCTCCGGGCGCGGGTGAACCCCGACCAACTGCGCATCTACGAATGGAACAAGAGACAGCTGGCCCCTTCACTCGCGATGACCCTCCGGGGCCTGCGGGTGGACGGGCCAGCTCGTGAGGCCAGCGCGAAAGCGCTGGCCACCGAACTCAAGGCGCTCAACGCCCGCATCGCCTTCCTCCCCGCCGTGCTGGAGCTATGGGACGGGTGGGAGCTAGAGACGGGCCCCTGCGACGTGGTGGCCTTCGCCCCGTCTGGAAAGAGGAAGCTGCACAAATGGCCCAGACCCCCCGTCAAAGGCGAGAAGCTGCCTACCGAGAATATGACGTGCTTAGTGTGCCTAAAGCCCCGAAGAAAATACAAGCCCTTCGAGGCCGGTTCCGACGATCAAGTAAAGCATTTGCTGTACGACTTGCACAAGCTCCCTCACCGTTACAACAAAGAGGGAAACCTCACCACGAATGAGGAAGCCCTCATGTCGCTGGTGGAGATGGAGAGCCCCCGCAAGTGGAAAGGAACACGCGCCCTATGTCAGGCCCTTCTGGAACACCGGGACCTAGTGAAGCAGCTGGGCTTCCTCAATGCAAAGCTATCTCCTGCTGGCCGTTTCCATGCAAGTTTCAACGTCGCGGCCGCCTGGACCGGGCGCTGGTCAAGTTCGAAGGACCCCTTCGGCGTTGGAAGCAACTTGCAGAACGTCGGCGAACAACACCGGCACATCTTCCTCGCGGACCCTGGGATGACGATGTTCTACGCCGATCTGAAGACGGCGGAGTCGCTACTCGTCGCATACCTGAGTGGTGAGCTGGGCTACATCGAGGCGCACAAGGGCGACGTCCACACCTATGTCTGCAGGCTGCTGTGGCCAGATGTCGCATGGACTGGAGACATCCACCGTGATAAGAAGATCGCGTCTTCGACCCTTCCCGCGTGGGACGACGTCCCCGGCCACGATCTTCGCTTCCAGTCGAAGCGTGTACAACATGGGTCTAATTATGGGCTTACACCCTACGGTATGGCTCGCATCGCTCACATACCTGTGGCGGTCGCGGCTGCGGCCCAGAAAAGCTACTTTGAAGCGTTTCCGATGATCCGCGAGTGGCAGAAGTTCATCGCCGGGGAGGTGAAGGAAAGCCGGCCCTTGTACAACCACCTACGGCGCGTCGTCTGGCTGATGGGCCGCCCCTGGGACGACCACACGAGGAAGCAGGGCCTGTCCTTCTCGCCCCAGGGCGGGGTGGGGGACATCCTCAACATCGGCCTCTATCGCATGTGGGACTGGCACGACCCGCACCTGATCCAGGTCCTCGCCCAGGTCCACGACGCGGTCCTCGGCCAAGTCCCATCCGACCTTGTACTAGATGTGGTCCCCACCATCCGCGCCTGCATGACCGTCAAGAACCCCGTGACGGACTTCCGGGGGGTGACCCGCGAGATGATTATCCCCGTGGAGGTGGCCGTGGGACAGAACTGGGGCAAGCACCATCCCGAGAAGAACCCACTCGGGTTGAAGGAGGCGGCGTGAGGACGGAAACGATAATCGCAGTACTGGAGGTGTGCCTGCGGGCGCAGATCGAGCGGCCCGAGCTGCCCATCTTTCCACCCCACATCCGCGAGCTGATGAGGAGGCTACCGCAGTGAACAGACAGACGGCAAAGAAGGCGCCGCCGCGCCGTGGCAGGCCCCCCGGGGTGACCGCGAGGCGGCCTCCTGCTAGGGTCGCCAGGACGGGCCCACCCCTATCTCCGAGGAGCCGCATGGGCCGCTATCCCCTCTCTCACCTTTCCGACGCCGACTTCGCAGGCATCTTCCAAAACCAAGGGCCCGCCGAGATGGCCCGTAATTTCACCTGCTCCGTCCAGGCGGTGCAGAGCCGGAAGATGAACGTGGAGGCGAGGCTGGGCATCATCCTCACCGGCCCTAACTCCAAGAGCGAGAAGATCGAGCTATCCAAGCCCTTCCTGTCCCACCCCATCGAAGATGGGGTGGTTTTGGTGGGTAGCGACGGGCACTACTGGCCAGGGGCCGTCTCGACCGCGCACCGCGCCTTCGTCGCCTTCATCGAGGAGATGAAGCCCTCGGCCGTCATCTTCAACGGGGACGCGCTGGACGGGGCGACCATCTCCCGGTTCCCACCCATCGGGTGGGAGAACCTGCCCACCCTGGAGCAAGAGGTGGAGGAGTGCCAGGTGCGGCTGGGGGAGATCGAGCAGGCGGCGGGGAAGAAGGCCCGCCTCTACTGGCCGCTGGGGAACCACGACAGCCGGTTCAACATGAGGCTGGCGGCGATGACCCCGGAGTTCAAGGGCGTCCAGGGGACGAGGCTGGTCCACCACTTCCCCGCGTGGGAGCCGTGCTGGGCCGTGGAGGTGGGCGGGAAAGGGGGCGCCGTCGTCAAGCACCGCTACAAGGGTGGTATGCATGCGCCGCATAACAATGCGCTTTGGTCGGGGCGGACCATGGTTACGGGCCACCTTCATAGTCAGAAGGTCACGCCCATCACCGACTACAACGGGACACGCTGGGGGGTTGACACTGGCTGCTTGGCTGCGGTGGGGGGCCCGCAGTTCGCCTACGCCGAAGCCAACCCCCAGAACTGGCGAGGCGGCTTCTGTGTGCTCACCTTCCGAGACGGCTCCCTTCTCCCCCCGGAGCTGGTTATGGTGATGGATGAAGAGGCGGGGGATATTTGGTGGAGAGGAGAACTCTATGTCGTCTGAAACCCAACCGACCCCGTCCAACGGGGCCCCGATCCAAAGCATCGAGCCGTCCACGGGGTCAGTGACCCCGGTCCTGGGCTACAAGGTGCAGACCGACGCGGCTATCGCGTTGGTTAACGAGCAGAAGCTCTCCGAGGAGGTCATCCTGCGCCACCTCGACAAGCTGAAGAAGGACAAGGGGATCGACCAGCGCTGGCTGAATATCTCCCGCACCCACTTCGAGCTAGCCTTCATGGCCCTCAACCGCTCCATCATGCGGCCCGGCCGCGTGCCCCTGCCAGAGGACAGCGCCTTCAATGCCGCACCCACTGCGCACTGAGCTAGGGGGCTTCTTCCTCCCCCAGGACCGCCTGTGGCGGGTGGAGGGGAAGGGGGCCAAGGGGCCGTGGGTGGCCGGCTTCACCGAGTACAACGGCGAGGTGACCGGCTGTTCCCTCATCCTCTGGAGCTGGGCCCAAAACGCTAGAGGTAACGCCCACTACATGATCGACCAGATGCGCAAGAAGGGCTTCAAGGTGGAGGCAGTTGATGAGACTACGGAGAACAGCTAAACTGCTGGGGCACTTTCTACCCCCCAGCCGTCCCGCCGACCAGGTGATCGGCGGGGAGGAGAACCCCTTCTACGAGCGGTGGTATCTCCTGCCGAAGAATTACTACTTCAACGTGATGTGTCACCGCTACCATCGGAGCGACGATGACCGAGCCTCCCACGACCACCCCTGGTGGAACCTGTCCTTCCTGGTTCGGGGCGCCTTTATGGAGTGGGGCGGACGGTACGATGAAGATGGTGTATCTCTGCGTATGCAGGGGGACGTGGTTTACAGACGACCAGAGGCCGCCCATCGGATCGAACTGTTCCAGGTTAGGCCTGTGGCCCCCGTTACCCTCTTCGTCACCGGACCAAAAGTGAGGGAGTGGGGCTTCTGGTGCCCCAAGGGCTGGCGCCACAATCGCGACTTTGTCAAGGCCGGGGACGATAGCCGGATCGGGAAGGGGTGCGACTGATGCTGGAAAAGCTCTATAGACGGTATCGGTACGGTGATGTAAGCTGGACGCCACCACTATCGGAGAGAGTTATGAGAACCTACGACGCAGCGAAGATCAGGGCCGGGAGTGCCAAGAGGGGGGTCGCCCTGGGCTTCCTCCTCATCGGAGCCGTCCTGCTCGGCGGGTACGGCCTGCTGCAGTGCGCCCGGGACCAGGGGAAGACTACGGTCAAGCCCAAGCCCGGGACGACCCAGCCCGCCACGAAGCCGGCCCCGCAGAAGCGCCCGGCCCAGGTGAAGCGGGCCCCTGCCCCTGCGCCGCTGGCCGACCAGATTTTCAGGGGGCACAGCCCCAACTAACGACGGAGACGGGAAATGGAACTTATCCTGACTATCCCCATGGTGCGCGACCAGCTGGAGCGGCTTGCCGCGAAACCTGACACGCCATCCCACATCGCCAAAGAGATCGAGAGCCTCATCCCCCAGCTACGGCGCCGGAGGATGGAGCCCTACAAGCCGAGACTGCGGGTCAAGCGCACGACGGAGGCGCAGATCGCGGCCATCAAGCGATTGCACGCCGAGTTCCCCAACCAATCGCTGGACTGGATTTCCAAGAAGGTCGGGGTCAACATCTGCATCGTCAGCCGCCATATCCACGGCGAGCGTGCGGACGCGGCGAGGGCTTCCATGGAGGCCAACGATGTCCGACATTGAGGAGACGCTGAAAGAGCGAGGCGCCCGCTACGGGCGCTTCGCCGACCACGCGGTCATCGCCCAGAAGCTCCGGGACGCGATGCGCTTCCATACCAACTGGGATAGGCTCGCCCCGGATCAGAAGCAGGCCCTGGAGACTATCGCGGACAAGATGGCCCGCATCCTCAACGGGGACCCCGACTACATCGACAATTGGCACGACATCATCGGCTATGCGAAGCTGGTCGAGGACAGACTGTTGGCTGACGTGGACAAAGCGCTAAAGGCGGCCCTGTAAGGGCCGCCTTGCCTAGTGGGAGCCAAGCACCTTCCCGCCGAAGGCGACGATGACTGAGATGGCGCCGGCGATGAGCGCCGTGTAAACCTTCGACTTGGCGTCAGCCGCGATCAGCTGCTCCTTCATGCCGTCCACGATCTTCTCCAACTCCTTATGGTTGGCCTCGTAGACCTCGCGGGGGAGATACGTGGCCTGCATCTCCTTCAAGCGGCCCGCCTCGTTGTTGAGCAGCTCAAGGCGACGGTGCATCTCCTGCGTGTTCAGCTCATAGGCGGTCTTCACGAAGGACATCCTTTCGTCGGAGGTCTTCTGCATCAAGTCCAGCCTTAGTGAGATCAACTCCTTAAGTGCTTCCACTTGATCGACGTCTTTCGGGCTCATTCGGCGTCTCCCTTCCTGAGCCCAGGCGACCTCCCTTTTGACGGTGGTGCATCCTGACGAGGGCGGTTCTTCAGGCGCCCCTCATGCTCAACGTTCATCTGTTGGATATTGCCGCGTCCGAGTAGCGGGCGGGTCTGCCCCGTCTCCATCAGTCGTTGCGCGGCCCCGCTCGCCTCTAGCATATCACGGAAAAGCTCGCGCCGCTTCGCAGGGTCCTTCTCCTTCTGGAAGGCCTTCTCTAGCCGCGCCGCCTCGGCCTGGACGGTGTCGATCTGGCTGCGGAGGTTCTCGAACTGCCGCGAGACGGCCGTCCCCTGGACCTCCTCGGGCCCCTCTGCGACCTTCGCCTCTGCCTCACCGCTTTCAGCGGTGAGGCCCGCAGCGGCACCAGCGCCGCCGAGTAGCTCGACGCGGCCCTTGTCCGCAAGCTCTTTCAGCTTCGCCGTGACCATCTTCCCGGTGATGATCGGCGG
>Ga0111538_10003574_pt1 | contig 21701 bp, 16 predicted proteins | sample SoiMethybrSBSTD1_FD_79669 | JGI IMG/M metagenome (GOLD analysis project Ga0111538, IMG submission 79669) | Bulk soil microbial communities from a Populus tree surrounding site in Tennessee, USA - Soil MetaG P. TD hybrid SBSTD1 (version 2)... | ecosystem: Environmental > Terrestrial > Soil >... | reverse complement strand
CACGTCACCCTGGTCGACTCGGGCAGCGGCGACACCCTGCCGGCCTACGTCGGCGCCTTCCCCGCCACCGTCACCGAGCTCATCAGCGAGATCTCGAAGGCGATCGGCATCGACATCACCCGCGTCATGACCGGCGCCCCGGCGGCGCCGGCCACCCCGCACCAGCCGCCCCCGCGGCGCACCGCCACCGCCGGTGAGCTCACCGCGCAGTCTGGAGGCCAGTCGTGACCACGCCCATCCTCGTCCTGCTGGGAGCGCTCTTGCTCGCCGCGCTCGTCGTCATCGTCATCGTCACCCGCCTCATCTACATCTGCGCGCCCAACGAGGTGCTCATCTTCTCCGGCACCCGGCGCGCGGTCGGCGGCCGCCAGGTCGGCTATCGCCTGGTGCAGGGCGGCCGCGGCATCCGCATCCCGATGCTCGAGCGGGTCGACCGGATGGACCTCACCAACATGATCATCGACCTGCGGGTGCAGGGCGCCTACTCCAAGGGGGGCATCCCGCTCAACGTCGAGGGGGTGGCCAACTTGAAGATCGCCGGCACCGATCCGGTCATCGGCAACGCCATCGAGCGCTTCCTCGGCAAGACTCGCGAGGAGATCATGAAGGTCGCGCGCGAGACGCTGGAGGGCAACCTGCGCGGCGTGCTCGCCACCCTCACGCCCGAGGAGGTCAACCGCGACCGGGTCAAGTTCGCCGAGGAGCTCCTGACCGAGGCCGACAAGGACCTCCACTCGCTCGGCCTCGAGCTCGACACCCTCAAGATCCAGAACGTGTCGGACGACAAGGGCTACCTCGACTCGCTCGGCCGCGCCCAGTCGGCCGGCCTCATCATGCGCTCGCGGGTCGCCGAGGCGGAGAACCACGCCATCTCGGCCCAGCGCACCGCCGAGAACTTCGAGACCCAGGAGATCGCCAAGCTCGAGGCGGAGATCGCGATGGCCCGGGCCGACGCCAACAAGCGCATCCTCGACGCCCAGACCAAGAAGGGCGCCATGGTGGCGGAGCAGCAGTCGGTGGTGACCGCGGCGGTGGCCAAGGCGACCGCCGAGGTCAGCGTGCAGAAGGCGCGCCTCGATCAGGTGCGCCTGCAGCTCGCCGCCGATCAGATCAAGCCGGCCGAGGCGGCCCGCCAGCAGGCGATCGAGAAGGCGCGCGGCGAGGCGGCGCAGATCATCGAGAACGGCAAGGCGACCGCCGAGGCGCTGCGCCGGATGGCCGAGACCTGGCGCCGCCAGGGGGAGAGCGCGCGCCAGATCCTGGTGGCCCAGAAGCTCTCCGGCCTCATCGGCCAGCTGATGAGCACCGTGAGCTCGCTCCCGATCGACAAGGTCACCTTCATCGATCGCGCCCTCACCGACGGCGGCGGCAACCTGGCGGTCAAGGCGGCCGTCGCCTCGGAGCAACTGAAGCACACCATCGGGGTGGACGTTCCTGCCCTCCTGACTCGCATGGGAGGAGGCGTCGTCGCGGAGCCCGAGCGGCCCGAGCGGCCCGAGCGGCCCGCCACCCGGCCCGGCCCGCCTGCTCCGCCGGTTCGCTGAGGGAACAATCGCTGGTCCGGGCGCCCCGCGCGGGCGCTCGTTTGTTTTCAGCGACCTGTGGAGGAGTCTTGGCGCGAGCGGCACCCGGCCGGTTAAACCAACCGTGTGCGCCGAGCGTTCTACTCGCGGATGCGCGGGAGCTGCGCGAGCCTCCTCCTGGTCGCGGCCGCATGTGGCGGCGCCCGTGAGCGCCCGGCCGACGCCCGGTCCCCCCGCGGCGGCGAGCGCGCCCTCGGGGAGATGCACTACCTCGCGGGCGAGCACATGGAGTGGGAGGTCCGCTGGGCCGGCGTCCTGGTCGGCCGCGTCCAGCTCGCCACCGGGCAGCCGGGCATGGTCGAGGGCAAGCGGGTGCTGGTCGTGCGATCGCTCATGGTCAGCGACGGCGCCCTGGCGGTGGCGAAGCGCGGCCAGATGGAGCTCGTCACCTGGATCGACCTCGACCGCCGGGCGCCGATGGCCCAGGCCGGCTCGTTCGACCAGATCTACACCGGCGAGGTGCTCGGCACCCAGTTCGGCGCCGCCGAGTGGCCGCGCACCCCGTGGCTGTCGGGCCTGCGGGACGGCGAGGTGGCGCAGAGCACGCATACCGCGCTCGGCCTCCTGCGCGGCTGGCGCGCTCGGTCGGGGGATCGCGCCCACCTGTTCGTCCGGGTGCGCAGCCGCGTCCTTCGCATCGACCTCACCGCGACCGGCCGCGAGCGCGTCACGTCGGCGCTGGGCCGGCGCTCGGCGCTGCGCATCGACGGGACGGCGGTGCCGGTCGACGACTCGCTCGCGCCGATGCCCGGCCAGCACGTCTTTCCCACCTCGTTCTGGATCGACGACGAGGGCAGCGAGCGGGTGCCGGTCAGGATCGAGATCGAGTCCGGCTACGGCGGCATCGTCCGGCTCGACCTCGTCACCTACGACGCCCCCGCCTCTTATCAGATCTCAGACGGGAAACCATCCAGCGCCGATCCGCGGGCCCTCCGGGCCTCGGTCGCTTCGCGCCCCTGGGCGACCGTTGTCGGCAAGTGGCGCTCGCTGCGCTCGCTCCTCATAGCGAGAGCCCGACCCGGCGACGCGCGATGAGGCAGTTCTCGCCGCCGAGCTCGAAGTCGCGGCAGGTCTCCGGCCGGTCGCGATAGATGGCGCAGGAGTAGGGCTGGTCTCGGCTCTCGCCCCCGTCCAGCGCGGCACAGCGATCGCCCCGGCGCCGGATCTCGAGGTAGCTGCCGCGGTCGTCGATGAGGGCGGCATGCAGGCGGACCACCGGATCCTCCGGCTCGACGGTCACCGAGTGATAGGCGGCGCGGCAGCAGGCGCCGCACTCCTGGCAGTCGAGCGCCGCCTGCCAGCGGCTGCAACCGTCCCAGTCGGCGGCGACCGGCGCGCCGTCGGCCTGGCGGCAGGTGCCGGCCGGGCTGCGCCAGGCGCAGCTGCCGCAGCGGCGGCCCTGCTCGGCAGGCCAGGGCGGCAGCCCGCTCGGGTGAGGCGCCGGCGCCGCCTCGCGCGCGCAGAGGAGGCTCGGCGGCTCGGCGAACTCCGCCGCCCGCCCGACCACCTCGGCGGTGGCGGCCAGCGCGGCGCCCAGGTGCGGTCCCCACGGCGGGCGCTCGGCGCGCTGCGCGCCCAGCACCGCGGCGATCACCGCCGGATCGCGCGCGGGCGCCAGCGGGTCCGCCGACAGGCGGTCCCAGTAGGCGCGGTAGTCGGTGGTGGGGGCGAGGAACCTGCGCAGCCCGTGCCGCCCGGCCAGGTGCGCCTGCAGCCGCAGGCAGGCGTGCTCGCGGATCTCGTCGCGCGCCCCGGTGTTGTCGAGCCCCCAGTCGGGCCGGGCGAACGACTCCGGCCCCTCGACCAGGGAGTGGCAGAGCTCGTGGAAGATCATCTGCGCCAGCGAGTCGTCCGGATCCAGGGTGGGAGAGGCGCCGATACGCAGCGTGCTCCGCCCGTCGGTCGAGGCGTAGACATCGTCGCCGCGCTCGATGGTGAGTCCGATCCGGCGCGCCGTCGTGATCCAGATCTGATCGAGCGGATCGAGGTACCTGTGTTCCACGCTGCGCACGCTCGCGCCCATGATATCGTGGAGAGGATGCGCGCGCTCCACAGAGCGTTGTGTGTCGTCGCGCTCCTCGCCGCCTGTGGTGGTGACGACGACTCGAGCCCGGGGGCCGACGGCGGCGGCGGCGGCGGTGAGGACGGCGGCCCGATCGGCGGCGACCCGGCGATCATCTTCGACGAGAGCACCATTTTCACCTACGAGCTCGACGTCGAGCAGGCCGACTGGGACTGGCTCAACGAGAACGCCACCCTCGAGCAGTACGTGCCGGCCACGCTCCACTTCGAGGGCGAGACCTGGCCGGAGATCGGCATCCGCTACAAGGGCGGCTACGGCAGCCTCTACACCTGCTTCGACAGCCAGGGCAACCAGACCTGCGACAAGCTGTCGATCAAGCTCGGGTTCGACGAGTACGACCCGGAGGGCCGCTTCTACGGGCTCAAGAAGCTCAACTTCCACTCGATGGAAGCCGACCCGAGCCACATGCACGACTCGATCGTCTACAAGCTCTTCCGCGACCAGGACGTGCCGGCGCCGCGCACCGCGTATGCGCGCCTGGTGGTCAACGGCGAGCTCCAGGGCCTGTTCGTCGTGGTCGAGCAGATCGACGGCCGCTTCACGCGCGCCCGCTTCCCCGACGGCGGCGAGGGCAACCTCTACAAGGAGGTCTGGCCCGAGCACACCACCGAGCAGCCCTACCTCGACGCGCTCGAGACCAACGAGGACGAGGCGCCGACCGCCGACAAGATGGTCCGCTTCGCCCAGGCGCTGGCGGCGGCCGGGGAGGAGGGCTTCGCCGGCGTGCTCGAGGACTGGATGGACGTCGACCAGCTGGTGCGCTACATGGCGGTCGCCCGCCTGGTCGATCACTGGGACGACATCATCGCGTTCTACTGCGTCGGCGCTCAGCCCTGCTTCAACCACAACTACTACTGGTACGAGAGCACCAGCGAGGATCGCGTCTGGCTCATCGCCTGGGACGTCGACCACACCTTCGAGGAGCCGAGCCCGGTCAGGACCTACTTCGGCATGCCGGACTGGGACGACACCGAGGCCGACTGCACCCCGGTGGACATCTTCCTCGGCGTCCAGGGGCGCGCGCCCGCCTGTGATCCCTTCATCCGCGGCATGGCCACCCAGCTCTGGGACCGCTACGCCGCCGCCAGCCAGGCGCTGCTCGACGGCGACTTCGCGCTGGACGCGATGAACGCCCGGATCGACCAGCTGCACGACCTCATCGACCAGGCGGTGGCCGAGGATCCCAACGGCCCGACGGTCAGCCAGTGGACCACCGCGGTCGACGCGCTGCGCGACATCGTGGTCGACAAGCGCAGCTGGGTGGAAGCCAAGCTCTAGGCGGCTCTCTCATCATTCGATCATTCGTCACATCTCGGCGGCTCACTTTTTTTGAACCGCCAAGACGCCAAATGTCGCCAAGAACCAGAGCTCGAAGGGAGCTCCGCTCCCTTCTCGCCGCTTGCGACAAGAGAACCAGGTCATCGAGCAAGCGGTCGCTCACCCGATGGCGTTCCCGGCGCAAGGGCGACGGGAAACCGGCAGGTTTCCCGGAGCGCTCTTTCTTGGCGTGCGGCGCAGCCGCCTTGGCGCTTTGGCGGTTCAAAGAGATGTGACGACGCGTGAGAGGCGGCTCTAGGCGGCGTCGATGACCAGCTCGTAGGACTCGTAGCTGTCGTGGTCGGCGGCGGCGGCGGCGCGCTCGGCCAGGGCAGAGAGCAGTGCGCGCCGGAGATCCTCGTCCTCGAGCTCTTCCTCCGTGAGGAGAAAGCCGGCCAGCGACACCATCTCGGCAGCGTGCATGTTCCTACCTATCGGGGGGGCGGCGGGGCGGCAAGTTTTTGCCTGGGTGTCGTGAGCACCTACAGGTCGTGGTGGATTCCTGCGGTCTCGAGACACCGGTCCCTGCAGTTTTGGACACCTGTAGGTGGCACAAGGGTTGCTCGCTATCGCCCGTCATGCGGCACGTGCCTCGAATCGTCTTCGCGGTGGTTCTTGCCGGCGGTTGCAGCGGGGGCGACGACGACGCCGGCCAGGCGGACGCCGGTCCGGTGGCGACCGTCACCTGGCACCAGGACATCGCGCCGCTGGTCGCCGAGCACTGTGCCGGCTGCCACACCGAAGGCGGCATCGCGCCCATGTCGCTCGAGGACTACGACACCGCCGCCACCTTCGCGCCGCTCCTGGCGTCGAAGGTCAAGGCGGGTGAGATGCCGCCCTGGGACGCGGTGGCGACCGACGACTGCGAGCCGCGCTTCGGCTGGCGCGACGACCCGCGCCTGTCGCCGGCCGAGATGGAGCTCTTGCAGACCTGGGCCGACGAGGACGCGCCGCTCGGCGACCCGGCGACCGCCGCGCCGATCCCCGATCCGCCCGACCTCACCCTGCAGAACCCGACCCACAAGGTGAAGCCGGAGGTCGGCTTCGCCCCCGCAGGCGACACCGATCAGTTCATCTGCTACGTCATCGACCCGGGCATCGCGACGCCCGGCTGGGTCACCGGCTTCCACGTGGTGCCGTCGGATCTCAGCATCGCGCACCACGCGGTGGTCACCGCGGTGCCGCCGGACGGCCAGGACGAGCTGGCCGCCATGACCGGGCCGGACGGCTACTTCGACTGCTTCGGCGGGGTCAACGTGCCGGGCAACTACTTCCTCGGCGTGTGGGTGCCCGGCTCGCTGCCGTTCGAGGCGCCCGATCAGGTCGGCATCCCGTTCGTCGCCGGCTCCAAGCTCGTGCTGCAGATGCACTACCACCCGATCGGCGGCAGCCACCAGCCGGAGCGGAGCGAGGTGCAGCTGCGGGTGACCCCGACCAAGCCCGACCGCCAGCTGATGTTCATCGCGGTCGGCAACGCGGGCGCCGAGCCGATCCTCAAGCCGGGCCCCAACGACCAAGGCACCGTCCAGTTCAAGATCCCGGCCGGCATGTCGGGCCATACCGAGACGATGGTGTTCCCGATCCCCGGCGACTCGCCGCAGCGGTTCCCCATCGTCTCCGCCTTCCCCCACATGCACTACGTCGGGGTCGATCTCGACGCGCGGATCAAGCGCGGCCCTGGCGCCGGCAGCGAGCCGGTCGACGAGTGCCTGGTCAAGGTGCCGAGCTGGAAGTTCGACTGGCAGCGGACCTACCTCTACGACGCCGACATCGCCGACCTGCCGACGGTCGGCGCCGGCGACGAGCTCACCCTGCGCTGCACCTACGACAACACGCTGGAGAACAAGTACGTCGAGCGCGCGCTCGACGAGCAGGGCCTCGACCTGCCGGTCGACGTCTTCCTCGGCGAGCAGACCCTCGACGAGATGTGCATCGCCGCCTTCGGAATCATCGTGGACTGACCGGCGTGTCGCGCGAGCTCGAGCACCGGTTCCTCCTCGATCGCAGCGCGGTCGGCCGCATCCTGGCGGCGGTCGCCGGGCGCCTCGACGAGGTGATCTACCAGCCGGACCGGCCGGTCGCCTACGCCCGCACCACCTACCTCGACACCCCGGACGAGCGCTACCTCACCGCCTCGGCTCGCGGCTCGCGGCTGCGCGTGCGCCTGCGGCAGTACGCCTGCGCCCCCGACAGCGACACGCCGCCCCGCATCGCCGCCGGCACCTGGCTCGAGATCAAGCGCAGCTCCGGTCTCGAGCGCCACAAGGTGCGCCTCCGCATGAACCGGCCCGAGATCGACGCGGTCTTGCGCGGCGGGCTGGTGCCGCAGGTGACGACCTGGTACCGGCGCCGCTCGTTCGCCGGCGGCGGGCTGCGCCTCACGATCGACCAGGCGATCGCCTTCTGCCGCGCGGCTCTGCCGGGCGAGGAGGGGGAGCTGGCCTTCCCGGCCGGCGTGCTCGGGCGCGAGCCGCGCGCGGTCCTCGAGGTGAAGTCGGCGGGCGAGCCGGGGCTGCCCGAGTGGTTGTTCGACGCGCTCGCCGCGCTACCCGCCGAGGCCGGCTACTCGAAGCTCCGCGCCGCGGTCGCCGCGCGCGACCGAGAAGGCGACCCGCGCCCCGCCGCCGGGCAGGTTCTCGGCCCAGGCGCGGCCGCCGTGGGCGACGGCGATCCGCCGGACCAGGCTGAGGCCGAGGCCGAGGGACCCGTGGCCGCGCTGCCGTCCGCGGTAGAAGGACTCGAAGGCGCGCGCCAGCTCCTCGGCGGCGAAACCAGGGCCGCCGTCGTCGACCTCGAACACCATCGTCGAGTCGTCGGCGCGGACGCCGAGCCGCAGCGCGCCCCCCGCGTGGCGCTCGGCGTTGTCGAGCAGGTTGGCCAGCGCGCGCGCCAGCAGCGTCGGATCCCCGGCCACTGAGGCATCGGCGGCGCTGACCTCGAGCTTCTCGGGGGCGATGCCGGCGCGCTCGAGCGCCAGCGCGGCGAGGTCGGCGGCGTCCAGCGCGCGCCGGTCGATGGTGCCGAAGTCGAGGCGCGAGCCGGCCAGGAGCTGGCCGACCAGGCGATCGATCTCGAGCACCTCCTGCTCCAGGTCGGCCACCATCGGTGGGTCGAGCTGCTTCTCGCGCGCCGACTCGAGGAGGATGCGCATGTGGCCGAGCGGCGTGCGGATCTCGTGCGACACCGCGGCCAGGAGCTCGCGCTGATCGGCGATCTGCTTCTCGATGCGCGCCGCCATGTCGTTGACCGACTGGGCGAGGATGCCGAGCTCACCGGCGTGGCGGCCGAGCTCGATCCGGCTCTCCAGCTTGCCGTCGCGAATGTCGCGGGTGACGCGGATGACCTGCATGAGGGGGCGGGTGAGCCGCCAGGCGATGACCCCGGAGGCCAGCCACAGGGCGATGCCGAGCATGATGGGGGCGCCGAAGCGCGCCCGGCCGTCGGTGGCGTGCAGGAAGGTGCCGATGAGGGCGGCCGTCGCTGCGATGGTGACGCCGAACCAGACGAACAGGCGCCGGCGGATGCCGTGCTGCATCCGCCACCAGGGCAGGTTGCGCGGCCCCTCCGGGCCGCAGTCGGGGCCGTGGTGCCGGTGTCCGTGGTGATGCCGGTGCCGATGCCGGTGCCAGGGCGGCGTCATCGTCAGGGCTCGCGCGCCAGCACGTAGCCGACCCCGCGCACGGTGCGGATGCGGCGGGGCGTGGTCGGGTCGTCGCCCAGCTTCTTGCGCAGCTTCGAGATGTGAACGTCGACCGTCCGCTCGCTCACCGCCACGTCGCCGCGCCCCGCCTCGCTGAGCAGCGAGCTGCGCGGCACCACCCGCCCGGCCCGGCGCATCAGCGCCACCAGGATGTCGAGCTCCAGGCCGGTGAGCTCGACGTCGGCGCCGTCCACCCGCACGCTGCGGGCGCCGACGTCCACCTCGATGCCGGCCACCGCCAGCCGCTCCGACGCCGCGTCCGGCTGGGCGCGCCGCAGGACGGCGCGCAGGCGGGCCAGGAGCTCGCGCGGTGAGAACGGCTTGGGCACGTAGTCGTCGGCGCCGAGCTCGAGCCCGACCACCCGATCGGCCTCGTCGCCGCGCGCGGTGAGCATGAGGACCGGGATGCGGCTCCTGGCGCGCACGCGGCGCAGCACCTCGAGGCCGTCCATCCCGGGCATCATGACGTCGAGCAGGAGCGCGTCGAAGGCGTCGGCCTCCATCGCGACGAGGCCGGACGCGCCATCGCGGGCGTACGACAGGGCGACGCCGTTCTGCGCCATGAAGCCCGACAGGAGCTCCGACAGCCTGGCGTCGTCGTCGATGAGCAGCACGCGGATGGCCATGCTGGGTTCACTTTACCTGTAGGGGCCACCCCACGGGCGACCCGGCCCGCTCTCGATGATCTCCGCCAGCCGCTCGCGCTGTGCCGGATCGAGGACCGCGTGGATGCGGCCGAGCGCGCCGGCCAGGTCGCCGCGCAGCCCGTGCATCAGGTCGTCGTGGCGGATGAACATGGCGGCCAGGGCGCCTTCCTCGAAGCTCTCGCCCCGGATCGAGCGGGCCATGTCGTCGCGCGCGCTCTTGCCCTCCGACTTGAGGGCGCGCGCCTTCTCGCGGAGCTCGGTGAACTCGGCCTTGACCACCTTCTCCTGCGCCGGCGACAGGTCGAGACGGGCGAGCGCGTGCCACAGGTATGTGTGACGGCCGCCGCGGCCCCTGCCGCCGTGGCGGTGGTGGTGATGGTGCGCCCAGGGCGGACCGCCGCCCCAGCGGCCGTACCCGCCGGCGCAGGCGTGCCGGTGACGGACGAGCTTGAACGCCACGAGGCCGAGGAACGCGGTGAGAGCGATGCAACCGATCATGTGTCTTGCCTCCTTGCACCAGGCAGGATGGGCAGCGCCTGTTGGGCGACATCCCGGTCTTGTGCGAAGAAGTGTGAAGCGGGACGGAGACGATGGAACCAACGCTCCCACCTTTCCCAACCTGTCGCATCTCCACGCCATTCCGCAAGATTGCGAACGTCCGTCATCATCGTGATCAGGATTACTCCGTCTACATACAAAGTAATTTGCATTAACATAATCCATTGACCAGTTTGGCGGCGGGAGCTCATCATCGATGTCTAGGGGGAGGTCAGCGACGTGAACCAGAAGCCAGACCGTCCGCGTCCGAAGCCGAAACTGCGCAAGCACGTCATCCGCGTGCTCAGCTCGCTCGAGCTGGAACAGGTGCAGGGCGGTGGCCTCTGCGCGCGCGTGTTCTCCCGCTACTGCCCACCAACGCGGGGGGACTGACTTGGGCAGCAAGCGCACGGACAGCACGACTCGGCGCCGGCAACTCGAGGTCCGCAAGGAGCGCCTGCGCGTTCTCGACGCGCGCGAGCTCGACGCGATCGCCGGTGGTGGTCACGACGGTGTGTTCAAGTCCAGGCACGAAGACAACCGGGGCGCCTCGCGCTACTGCCTCGACTGACGGTCGGATGGATTCAAAACGATGGGGGGAACGTGACGAAGGACCAGAAAGCGCGACTGCAGCTCAGGAAGAGCGTCCTTCGCGTGATCGCCGCCGACCAGCTGGTTGAGGTGGTCGGCGGTGACAACGACGCGAGCGGCCGGAAGCTGCACGCGTTCAATCGCGGGCCGACCCGCTACTGCATCGACTGAACGATCGGGATCGGGGGCAAACGTGGCGACCAGAAAGAGAACCGCTCGACTGCGCGTGAAGAAGGACACTCTTCGAGTCCTCTCAGGCGACGAGGTCGAGCAGGTGCGCGGTGGCAACAACGGCCACGGACGGCCCCGCTGGCAAGCCGGCCCGGTCACGCACACGAACAGCCCGAACGAGAGTCGTTACTGCCTGTAGTCGTCGAGGTGAACGTGAAGAAGAAACTGGACCAGGGCGAGACGCGACGCAGCCTGCGGGTGAAGAAGGAGACCTTGCGGGGTCTGGGGTTCGCCGAGCTCGACCAGGTGCGCGGCGGAGATCCGCCCCCCGACACCCTCCACTGCGTCAAGCACCCCAAGCCGATCGCGACGCGCTACTGCATCGGCTAGCGCCCCCAGATCTGGAGCGAGCGTGAAGAACCAACTGGAGTCTTGCCAGGAGCGCCGGCGAGCGCGGGTCAACAAGGAGACGCTGCGAAGCCTGTCGCCCGACCACCTGGTGGCAGTGCACGGCGGCGTCGGCAGGCCGAGAGGCTCGCGCTACTGCCTCGAGCCGTTCTAGCTGGTAGCGGCGCCCACCTCCCGGCGGCCGCGGGCGCATAATCGCCTGTGATGGACGCCGCGGACAGCAAGGGCCCGCGGACCGAGCCGCGCCGGCTGGGCGACTTCGTCCTGCGCGAGCGCATCGCCGCCGGCGGCCAGGGCGAGCTCTACCGGGCCGAGCAGCCGCTGCTCGGCCGCGACGCGGTCATCAAGATCCTGCGGCTGCCCGATCGCGACGTCGAGGAGCTGCGCGCCCGCTTCCTGCGCGAGGCGCACATCGCGTCGCACCTCGACCACCCGTACGCCGCCCACGTGTACGCCTTCGGCGCCGAGGGAGAGACGCTGTGGATCGCCATGGAGTACGTGCGCGGGACCTCCATGGCCGATTTCCTGGCCACGGCCGGTCCGATGCCGCTCGCCCGCTTCGTGCCGGTGTTCGGCCGGCTCGCCCAGGTCGTGCACTCGGCGCACGAGCAGGGGATCATCCACCGCGACATCAAGCCGGCCAACGTCATGATGGTGAGCCGGGCAGGGCGCCTCCTGCCCAAGTTGCTCGACCTCGGCATCGCGCGGCTGACCGACGCGCCTCTCCTCGAAGACGTCGGCGACATGACCGAGATGAGCACCGCCGCCGCGGCCGCCGCCGCGCCGCTCAACGTGACCGGCCAGCGCGACTCGCACATCGGCACACCGCAGTACATGGCGCCCGAGCAGTGGGTCGACCCGCGGAGCGCCGACGCGCGCACCGACGTCTACTCCCTCGGCGTCCTCTGCCACGAGATGCTCACCGGCAGGCGCCCGTTCGACGGCGCAAGCCTGATGGACGTGGCGCGCTCCCACGCGCGCAAGTCGGTGCCGCCGCTCGGCGCCGGGTTTCCCGCCGAGATGGACGCCGTGCTCGCCCGCGCCATGGCCAAGCGCGCCGGCGACCGCTTCGCCACCCCGCTCGAGCTGGCCGATGCGCTGCGGCGCGCGGCGGCGGTCGAGGACGACGACCCGGACGAGCTGCCCCAGCTGCCGGCCGAGCTGCGCGAGCTCGGCCTCACGCTGGCACCCGGACCCGTCGCCGAGGCGCTGTCGCTGGTCGAGGCGGCGCGCAACCCGCGCCAGCTGTGCGCCGCGCTCGGGCAGGTGGCGCGCACCTCGCTGCGCGTGCTGGGGGCGCTGGCGCTGGCGGCGCGGGCCCACGCCGGGCCCGGGGCGGGTCGCGACGAGCCGGATGCGCTCGAGCTCCTGGCGCGCCTGCGCGCCGGCGGGCTCGACGGGACAGGCTGGTTGGCGCTGGCCCGGGCGCTGGCCCGCCCGTTCGCGGCCTTCCCCGAGGTGCACCCGACCCCGGCGCTGGTCGCGGTCCTGTCCGGCCGTGAGGAGGCACTCGACGACCTGGCCCGAGCCGCAAGCGACGACGCCGCCCCGCCGGCCGACGACGCCGCCGGCCGGGCGCAGGCCGCCGCGATCATCCCGGGCCTGGCGCGCGGCCTGTCGGCGCTGACCCCGCTGTTCGACTACCGCCTGGCGGTGCGCCGCGGCGATCGCGTCGAGCTGTGGGTCGGCGCGCGCCGCGCCAGCCGCGCCAGCCTCCACGCGCCGCCCGACGCCCCCGAGGCCGGCGTCATGCTGCTCGACGGCGAGGGGAGAGTGGCGCTCTCGCTCCATCCGGTGGTCCAGGCGCTGGCTCCCTCGCCCGGGGCGCCCGACGAGCTCTTCTTCCTGGAGGGCAAGGGCCGCTTCGGCGCCCGCCTGGTCGCCCACCCCCAGTCGTTCGAGCGGTTCGACGACTCGCTGGGGCCCGCGCTCGAGCAGTCGATCCCGTCCCTGGCCACGCAGGTCAGGACCGAAGAGGCGAGCGAGGCGGCTCCCTACCGCGGCCTGGCGCCCTTCACCGCGGCCGACGCCGACTCGTTCGTCGGCCGCGAGCGCGAGGTCGAGGCCTTCATGAACCGCCTGCGCGTGCAGGGGCTCATCGCCGTGGTCGGCCCGTCGGGCGCCGGCAAGAGCTCCTTCGTCCAGGCGGGTGTGCTCGCCAACCTGCCGGCGGATTGGCGGCCGGTGGTCCTGCGCCCCGGGGTGGATCCGGTCGGGGCTCTCGTGGCCAGAATGGCCTCGAGCGGCCTGGAAATCGATTCTGGCGGAGATTTGGGCCGCGCCATTCGCCTCGCCGCCGAGGAGGCCGGCGGGGTGCTGGTCCTGGTGATCGATCAGTTCGAGGAGGTCTTCACGCTGTGCGACGACCCGGCCGTGCGCCACCGCTTCGCCGAGGCGCTGGTCGCCGCCGCCGAGCCGGAGCTCGGCGCGGTGCGCATCATCCTCACGCTGCGCGACGACTTCTTGCTCCGCGCCCAGGCGCTCGAGCCGCTGCGCCACCGGCTGGCGCGCGGCCTCGAGCTGCTCACCACCCCCGGGCGGAGCGACCTCGTGCGCATCCTGGTCGAGCCGGCGCGGCGCAGCGGCTACGAGTTCGAGAACGCCGAGCTGCCCGCCCAGATGGCGGACGCGGTCGAGGACCTGGCCGGCGCCCTGCCGCTCCTCTCGTTCACCGCCAGCCGCCTGTGGGAGCTGCGCGACCGCCGCATGCGACGGCTCACCCGGCGCGCCTACGACGGCCTCGGCGGGGTGGGCGGCGCGCTCGGCAAGCACGCCGAGGCGACCCTCGCCGAGATGACGCCCGCCCACCAGGAGCTGGTGCGCGAGAGCTTCCGTCACCTGGTCACCTCGGCCGGCACGCGCGCCGTGATGAGCCGGAGCGACCTCGGCCAGATTCTCGGTCCCGAGGCCGACGCCGTCCTCGAACGCCTGGTCGCCGCCCGCCTCCTGGTCGCCTACGAGGGCGAGGGCGGCGAGGAGCAGGTCGAGATCATCCACGAGGCGCTGCTCGCCTCCTGGCCACGCCTGGTCGGCTGGCGCAGCGAGGACGCCGAGCACGTCCGCATGCGCGAGCAGCTGCGCTCGGCCGCGCGCCAGTGGAACGAGCGCGGGCGGCCGAGCGGGCTCCTGTGGCGCGGCGACGCGCTCGCCGAGTACCGCGTCTGGCGGGCCCGCTCGCCCGCGCGGCTCACCGAGCTCGAGGAGAGCTTCGCCGCCGCCAGCGAGAGCGCCGAGCGGCGCGCCCGCCGGGTGCGCCGCCTCCTGGTCACCGGCGTGGTGGTGGCGTCGGTCGCCTCGACCGTGGTGTTCGCCGGCCTGCGGGGCCGGGCGCAGTCGAGCGCGCGCGAGGCGAAGGACCGGGTCATCGCCCTCTACGAGGAGCAGGGCCGCCAGGAGCTGCTCGGTGGGCGACCTGCCCGCGCGGCCGCCTACCTGTCGGCCGCCTATTCGGCCGGCGGCGACCGCGGGTCGGTGCGCTTCCTCCTGGCGCGCGCGCTCGCCGGGCTGGGCCTCGAGAGGGCGATCCTGCGCCACGGCGGCGGCACCATCAAGGTGGTGGCGCTGTCGCCGGCGGCCGACCGCATCGCGACCGGCGGTGAGGACGGGGTGGTGCGCCTCTGGCGTCCCGACGGCTCGCGCCTCGGCGAGCTCACCGGTCACAGCGCGCCGATCACCGCCGCCGAGTTCGCGCCCGACGGTGCTCTCCTGGTGACCGGCGGGGGCGACGGCGTCGCCATCGCCTGGGACGGCGCGCGCGCCCTCGCCCGGCTCGAGGTGGGCGCGTCGGTGCGCAAGCTCGCCTGGCACCCCGGCGGCCTCTGGGTCGCGGTCGGCGCCAAGAGCGGCGCGATCAGCCTGTGGGACCCGCGGAGCGGCAAGGTGGCCGCGCGGCTCGACGCCGGCGCGGCGGGCCTGACCTGGGTCGGTGTGTCCGGCGACGCGGCGCTGGTGGCGGCCGCCGCCCGCACCGGCGACCTCAAGATCTGGCACGCCACCGGCGGCGCACCGATCGCCGAGGTGCACGCGCACGAGGGGCCGGTGTGGACCGCGGCCTTCTCGCCCGACGGCGAGCTCCTGGCGACCGGCAGCGACGATCAGACCGCCGCGCTGTGGGAAATGCCGGCCGGGCGGCTGCGCACGCGCCTGTCGGGACACGCCGGCGCGGTGGTGTCGGTCGCGCTGGCCGGCGACCGCGTGCTCACCGCCTCGCAGGACGGCACCGCGCGCATCTGGCAGGGCGGCCGCACCATGCGCGTCCTGTCCGGCCACCGCTCGTACGTGCAGATCGCGGCCTTCCTGGCCGGCGGCACCCGGGTCGCCACCGCCAGCCTCGACGGCAGCGTGCGCCTGTGGGATCCGGAGAGCGGCGGCACGCTCGCGCTCATCGACACGCACGCCGGCGAGATCTGGACCGCCGCCTTCGCGCGCGACGACTCCATCCTGGTCACCGCCGGCCTCGACGGGACCAGCCGGGTGCTGTCGCCCGGCAGCGGCACGCTCGGCGGCGAATGGCGGGCGGCCGGCGCCCTCGCCGCCGGTGACCGCTGGGGCGACTCGATGGCGGCGGCGGTCGGCCGCGAGGGCCGGCTCATCGCCGGCGGCTCCGAGGCGGTGGTGGCGCGGCACGCCGATCGGGTGAACTCGATCCGCTTCTCCGCCGACGGCACATCGATCGTCACCGCCTCCGAGGACGGCAGCGCGCAGGTGATCGCGCGCGACGGCACGCCGGTCGCCACGCTGCGGCAGGGCGAGCCGATCGTGCGCGCCGTCTTCAGCCCCGACGGCCGCACGGTGGCGACCACCTCGCCGAGCGGTCTGCCGCGGCTGTGGCGGCGCGACGGCCGCGAGCTGTGCCGGCTGGCTCGCCACGACCAGGCGGTGTGGGACGTCGCGTTCAGCCACGACGGAGCCCGGGTGGCGACCGGCAGCGACGACGGCACCGCCCGGCTGTGGCGCGCCCGCGACTGCACGCCGCTGCGCTCGTTCGACATGGGCGCGCCGGCCAACACGGTCGCGTTCACCCCGGACGGCCGGGCGCTGCTGGTCGGACTGGAGAGCGGCGAGATGAGCCTCCTGGCGCTCGCCGACGGGCACGAGCTGGTCCGCCTGGAGGGACACGGCGACGTCCTCACCGCCGCGGCCCTGAGCCCGGACGGGAGGCGCATCGCCAGCGCCGCCATCGACGGCCGGCTGTCGGTGTGGGACGGTCGCTCCGGCGCGCTGCTCTACTCGGTCGAGGCGGACGTCGGCCGCATCGGCGACGTCGGCTTCGCCGCCGGCGGCGAGGACGTCTTCACGGTGGGGCCGAAGGTGATCCGGCTGTGGCGGCTCGGCCTCGAGACCCGCGGACCGGGCGAGGTGGCCCGCGTGGTCGCCTGCCGCATGCCGTTCGCCCTCGAGCGCGACATGGTGGTCGCCGCCGACCCGCCGGACAGCTGCCGCTGACCGCCGGCTCAGGGGCGCGGGCGCAGGTGCACCAGGACCCGGTCGCCGCGCGCCTCGGCGAGGTATGCCTCGCCGACCAGATCCTGCAACCGCTGGTGGACGAGCACGATCGACCCGTCCGCGGGACGACCCGGCTGCTCGAACAGGCGGGACAGGGACTCCTGCTGCGCGGTCTCGACCGCCCACTCGGCGTCGCTGTCCTGGGCGATGGTGAGGACGCGGTCGCCGAGCTCGCGCAGGCAGGCGAAGGCGAGCACGACCAGCTGGTTGATCAGCGGGCGCAGCTGGGTGTGCGTCCCGCGCACGACCACCACCTCGTCGGGCAGCGCGATCACGTCGGAGGCGTTGACCGAGCGGGCCAGCTCGCCGAGGCGGACGAGGTCGCTTTCGCCGAGCGGCTCGGCGCCGCCGCCCAGCACCAGCACCGCCGAGCGCTCGGCAGCCACCGTCTTCTCGTCGAGCGGCAGGCCGCGGCCGGTCGGCTCGCTCGGCCGCGGGCGGCGCAGCTGCGACCTGGCGTCGCCGGTCGCGTGCCGCACTCCCTCGGGCACCTCACCGAGCTCGGTCAGTCGCATCAGCACTTCGGTGCCGGTCTCCGGCCGCCGGCGTGCGTCCTTGGCCAGCATGTCGATCACCAGCTGCTCGAGCGCGGCCGGCGCGTCGGGCACCAGCGTGCGCAGGGGCGGCGGCGACTCGGTCATGATCTTCATGAAGGTGAGCGCGATCGACGGGCTGCCGAACGGAGCGATGCCGGTCAGGCACATGTAGAGGACGCAGCCGAGCGAGAAGATGTCCGATGGCGGGCCGACCGACAGGGAGCCGCGCGCCTGCTCGGGCGAGATGAAGCCGGGCGTGCCGACCATGATGCCGGTGCCGGTGATGGCGCGAGGCGACAGGGTGGAGCGCGCGATGCCGAAATCGATCAGCCGGCAGGCGCGGCCACCCGGCATCGTGAACACCACGTTGGCCGGCTTGACGTCGCGGTGCACCAGGTCGTGCTGGTGGATGACCGACAGCGCGCTCGACAGATCCTTGGCCAGCTCGAGCGAGTCTCGCGTGGTGAGACCGGGGTTGCGCAGGCGGGCCGACAGAGTCTCCCCGCCCATCCACTCGGTGACCAGGTAAGGGGATTCAGGCGACAGCTCGCCGTGCGAGATGTAGCGCACGATGACCGGATGCGACAGGTGGGCCAGGATACCGACCTCGCGCTCGAAGCGCTGGCGGAAGTCGTCGCGCGTGTCGGTCAAGACCTTGATCGCCACCTGGTCGCCGGTCGCGCGATCGGCCCCGCGATAGACGAATGACGAGCCGCCGCCCGCGACGCGTTCGAGGACCTCGAAGCGGTTCTCGACCACCTCGCCGATGGACAGCAGGCGGAGCACGGCCCTGCGATCATCAGGGCAACTGCCGGCCGTGTCAAAGAGGCCTCAGCCAGCGGGCAGGGCGGCGGATCTCACGGCCGTGGTACCGCCGGCTTGGGGTATACATCCGGCCCGATGACGCGCATTGGCCGCCTGCTCCTCCTGTCCACCGCCGTCGCCGGCTGCACGAGCCCGTCCAGCGCCCCGCCGGCGGCCCCGGGATCCCCCGGCTCGGCGACGCCGCCGGCTGCGGCCGCCGCCCCGGCCGGGACCTCGGCCCCGCGCGCGCCCGGCCTCCGGCTCGGCGACCAGGTCCAGCCGCTCCGCTACGCGGTGGACCTCACGCTGGTGCCCGACCGCGACCGCTTCTCCGGCGTGGTCGACATCGAGGTCGCGCTCGCGGTCAGGACCTCGGCCATCGTACTGCACGCCGACGAGCTCACCATCGAGTCGGCCAGCCTGCTCGCCGGCGGCGAGGAGGTGGCGGTGCGCGCCGCGCCGCTTCCGCCCGACTTCGTCGGCCTGGCGCTGGCACGGCCGGTCGACCCGGGCACCGCCCACCTGCGCATCGCCTACAGCGCGGCGCTGAGCGCGACCGAGCAGGACGGCCTCTACGTCGACCGGGACGGCGGCGAGCGCTACATCTACACCCAGTTCGAGGCCATCGACGCCCGCCGCGCCTTCCCCTGCTTCGACGAGCCGCGCTTCAAGGTGCCCTGGTCGCTGACCCTGCACGTCAAGAAGGAGCACGTCGCGCTGGCCAACAGCCCGATGGTCTCCGAGACCGACGAGGCCGGGGGCATGAAGGCGGTGCGCTTCGCCGAGTCGCGGCCGCTGCCCTCCTACCTGGTCGCGTTCGCGGTCGGCCCCTTCGACGTGGTCGACGCCGGGGTCGCCGGCCGCAACAAGACCAGGCTGCGCATCATCACGCCGCGCGGCCAGGCCGGCCAGGCGCGCTGGGCGGTGCAGTCGACCGGGCCGGTGCTCGAACAGCTCGAGGCTTACTTCGACAGCCCCTACCCGTACGACAAGCTCGACTCGATCGCGGTGCCGCACAAGGGCGGCGCGATGGAGAACCCCGGCCTCATCACCTACGGCTCGAGTCTCATCCTGGCGCGGGGGGAGGACGACACCGTGGCGCGCCGGCGCCGCTACGCCGGCATCGCCGCCCACGAGCTGGCCCACATGTGGTTCGGCGATCTGGTGACGATGGCCTGGTGGGACGACATCTGGCTCAACGAGGCCTTCGCCACCTGGATGGCGCGCCGCACCATCGACGGCTGGAAGCCGGGCTGGGGCAGCGAGGCGACGCGCGCGTCCGACCGCTCCACGGCGATGACCGCCGACAGCCTGGTGAGCGCGCGCCAGATCCGCCAGCCGATCCGGGTGCAGGACGATATCGAGTCGGGCTTCGACCGGATCACCTACGACAAGGGCGCCGCGGTCATCGCCATGTTCGAGCGCTGGATGGGGCGCGAGGTGTTTCAGCGCGGCGTGCGCCGCTACCTCAAGCAGTTTGCCTGGAAGAACGCGACCGCCACCGACTTCCTGGCCGCGATCTCCGCCGAGGCCGGGCGCGACGTGGCGCCGGCCTTCTCGACCTTCCTCGACCAGCCGGGCGTTCCGCTGGTCACCGCCGGGCTGGACTGCCCGGCCGGCAAGCCGCCGGTGGTGTCGCTGGCCCAGTCGCGCTACCTGCCGGCCGGATCGGCCGGCGCCGCCGGCGGCGGCAGCGATCCGCGCTGGCAGATTCCCGTCTGCGTGGCCTACCCGGGCGGCGAAGAGTGCGCGCTCATGACCGAGCAGCGCCTGGACCTGCCGCTCGCGAAGGCCAAGGGCTGTCCGGCCTGGATCCAGGCCAACGCCGGGATGAACGGCTACTACCGGGTGGCCTACCAGGGGGACCTGTGGCGCCGGCTGGGTCGGGTCTGGAAGCGGCTGCCGGTGCCCGAGCGGGTCGGCATGCTCGGCGACCTGCGCGCGCTGGTGGTGAGCGGCCAGGTGAAGTACGGCGACGCGCTCGGCCAGCTCCCTGCCTGGGTCGCGTCCGCCGACCGTCACCAGCTGGCCGCGATGATCACGCTGGCCAAGGACGCCAGCGAGGTCCTGCCGGGCGAGGACCTGCGTCCGGCCTACGCCGCCTGGATCCGCCAGACGTTCGGGCGCCGTGCGCGCGCGCTCGGCTGGCGCGTGCGCGGCGGCGAGAAGGACGATCAGCGGCTCCTGCGCCCCACGCTCCTCGAGCTGGTCGCCGATCAGGGTGAGGACCGCGCTCTGGGCGACGAGGCCGGACGGCTGGCCCGGCGCTGGCTCGAGGTTCGCTCGGCGATCCACCCGGACGTGGTCGACCTGGTCCTCCAGGTCGCGGCCGAGCGCGGCGACCGCGCCCTGTTCGACCGGATGCACGCGGAGGCGAAGAAGACCGAGGATCGCAAGGATCGCACGCGACTCATCAAGGCCCTGGGCGTCTTCCGCGATCCGGACGCGGAGCGGGCGGCGCTCGCGACGGTCCTGTCTGACGAGTTCGACCCGCGCGAGGCGCGCAGCATCTACGAGGGCGCGCTGGAAGATCCGCGCAGCCGCGACGTCGCCTGGCGCTTCATCGTCGACAACGTCGACAAGCTCGCCGAGCGCACGTCGCGCAACTCGCGCAGCCGGATGGTCTCGCTCGGCAACCACTTCTGCGACCCGGAGCGGCGCGCCGAGGTGGAGAAGCTGTTCGCCGGCCGCGGCCAGAGCGAGCGAACGACGGCCCAGACCCTGGAGAAGATCGACCTGTGCAGCGCCCAGCGCGAGCTCCACGGCCCCAGCCTGCGCGGGCTGTTCGCCGGCGAGCGGGCGCCGCGCGACGTCGCGCGCCCGCCCAGTGGAGCCCGCAAGACCCGCTCGGGTCTCTACTTCAAGGTGCTGAAGCGCGGCGCCGGCAAGCGGCATCCCACCGCGACCAGCCGGGTCGAGGTGCACTACTCCGGCTGGACGACCGACGGCGTCATGTTCGACAGCTCCAGGCAGCGCGGCCAGCCCGCGGTCTTCCCGCTCGACGCGGTCATCGCCGGCTGGACCGAGGGCGTGCAGCTGATGGTCGAGGGGGAGCGCGCCCGGCTGTGGATCCCCGAGCCGCTGGCCTACAAGGGAGTGGCCGGCCGCCCGGCCGGCATGCTCGTCTTCGACGTCGAGCTCCTCCACATCCTCGACTGACCACCCCCCGGGCCCGGAGCCCGCAATCCGTCGATGCTGGCGCGAGGCGCTTGCTCGCTGGTTCGCACGCGGTGAGGGTCCCCTCGGGGGACGCGCGCTTGCGCTCCCCCGAAGGTGGCGCTGGCGCGCCCCTTCGGTGTCGCACGTGCGCGCTCGACGTTCCGTTGGCATCCGGCGCTGCGCGCCGGAGCACTTCACGATGCCCTTTCGGGGACCCCCACTCGCATGCGACCGCGCTCGCTCGCCCAGTCCTGAGTGTGCTGAGTGATCTGTGAACCATTCGCTACGTGTCGGAGGTACGTTTCTGTTGAGTGAAGTCTTCGGTCCTGGCGCTGACTCTCGTCGTACTAGGGTGTGGGGACAACCAGCGTTTGATTACTGGCAGATCTGTTGATACGCATGTGACGACGTCGGGCATTGAAGAGGTAGGGCGGGATCTGTCGCAGACGGAGGTGGCGGTCTACTCGCTGGTGGACGGTTCCTGGCGCCGGTTCGAGGGAATCGGCACTTCCGACGGCAGCTACGAGGTGGAATTCGACGGGCCTGTCGAGCGTCTGGTCCTGCAGGTCGGCGACAGGTATCGACAGATCGAGGAAGTATCGGCGGAGGACACCTATCTGTTCGCCACCGCGACGGCCAGGCGTGCGGACGCCGCGCTGT
>Ga0111538_10003571_pt1 | contig 21716 bp, 20 predicted proteins | sample SoiMethybrSBSTD1_FD_79669 | JGI IMG/M metagenome (GOLD analysis project Ga0111538, IMG submission 79669) | Bulk soil microbial communities from a Populus tree surrounding site in Tennessee, USA - Soil MetaG P. TD hybrid SBSTD1 (version 2)... | ecosystem: Environmental > Terrestrial > Soil >... | reverse complement strand
TGACGCGGGTCTTGGCGCGCTCCCACGAGGTGCCGCCCAGCTTGTCGACCGGAGGACGCGTGGCCCCGGTGTATTTCTGAACCAGGTCGAGCCGCTCGACCGGCACGAACAGCTTGTCTTCGCCGGCGTAGCGGAGCTCGAGAAACTCCTGCCGATCGTCGCTCTGCCCGGAGCTCGTCGAAGGGCCGACGCCGAGCTGCTTCAGGCCGACGAACACGCCGATGCCATGGTCGACGTGGACGATGAAGTCGCCGACCTTCAGGTCGCGCAGGTCGGAGAGAAAGGCTTTGGTCGCCGAGCGGCGGCGCTCGGGTGCGCGCCTCTCCTCCTCGAAGACGTCGGCCTCGGCGTAGATCTGCAGCCCGGCGTCGGGCAGCCTGAACCCGCGCGACAAGCCGCCGACGGCGACGAGCACGGCGGCATAGCGCGCGTCTTCGGCGCGCTCGACCGGCACGGCGAAGACGTCGTACTCCTTGAGGACCTCGATCGTCCGCTCGGCGCGCCCCGATGTCGCCGCCACGAACAGCGTCGTTTCGCCGTCATCCCGCAGCCGCCGGATCTGGGCGACCCAGTCGGCGACCCGCCCCTTCATCTCGACCGACGGCTGGCTGCGGACGCGGAAGGCCGGGAGCTCCGTCCGCGGCTCCGCCGCCGTCGCCGCGCCGGCCGCGTCGTCGTCGAGGCCCAACTCGGCGAGCTGCATCGCGCCGGCGAGGCGCGATTCGATGAGGTCGACGTCGGCGAACAACGTCGCGAGCGGCGGGACTTCCCGCTCCTTGCGGGCGACGGCCTCGTCGTAGCTGTAGTGCAGGCTCTCGGCCAGCTTGGTCGCGTTGGCCGACACTTCATCGGCTTCGGACACGATCACCTGCGCCGCGCGCGCGCGCGAGAGGTAGTCGAAGATCGTCGCGCCGCGGTCGTCCTGGAGGACGTCGCGCAGCGGCACGACCGCGACCTGATCGATCGGCGCGATCGAGCGCTGAGTCGAAGGGTCGTAGGTCCGGAGGGTCTCGATGGTGTCGCCGATGAACTCGAGCCGGACCGGGTTGGCCGCGCCGGCGGGAAAGATGTCGACGATGCCGCCGCGGACGGCGAACTCACCGTGCTCGTCGGCCGGATCCTCGCGCGTGAAGCCGGCATCCACGAGCAGCTCGGCCAGATCGGTCGGGGCGATATCCTGTCCCGGCCGCAGATCGAGCGCTGCCGCCAGCATCCGGTCGGGGGTCGTGACGCGCGGCAGCAACGCGGCCGCGGAGGCGATGATCACCCGCGCCGTCCCGTGCGCCGTGGCAAAGAGCGCGCGGGCGCGCGCCGAGGTGACGCCCATGTGCGGCGCCATGCCGCGGTAGGGATCGACTTCGTGCGACGGGAAGGGCAACACCACTCGATCGGTTGCGCTCAGCGACAGCCCTTCGAGCGCGCCGAGGAAGAAGGAGACGTCGGCGCAGGTCTCCTCGAGGTCGCCGTCGCCGGGCACGACGTACAACACCACGCCGTGCGGCCGCGCGTGCGCCGCCGCGGCGACGTACATCGCCTTGGCCGACGCGGTCAGACCGGAAACGATCCGGGCCGGGACGTCCATGCCGCTGCGCGTGACAGCGGTCTTGAGGACGGCGCGGAGATTGAGTGACGTGGTGGTGGTCACAGGTCCGAACGGCGCGCAGGTTCAGAGGGGCGCCAAACGTCCAGTGTAAGCCGTCGGCGGCCAACCTTCCAGCGCGCAAAAACCTCAGGCGTTTTTCTTTACGCGATCAATCAGGGCAGTGGTCGAATGCCCCGCTTCGAGCGGTACGCGGACGACGCGCCCGCCGCGCGCCTCGACGATGTCGCGGCCGACGATGGCGTCTTCGGCCCAGTCGGCCCCCTTGACGAGCACGTCGGGCTGCAGCGCGGCGATGAGATCGTGCGGCGTTTCCTGATCGAAGACGACGACGCCGTCGACGCAGGCGAGCGCCTCGAGAATCTCCGCGCGCTCCGCTTCGGGCGTCACCGGCCGCGACGGGCCTTTGTTCGCGCGGACCGAGCGGTCGGAGTTCAGCCCGACGATCAACGCATCGCCGAGCTCGCGCGCCTGCTGCAGGTAGCGCAGGTGGCCGACGTGCAGGAGATCGAACACGCCGTTGGTGAAGACGACGGTACGGCCGGCGGCGCGCAGCCGGTCGACCAGAGCCGCCGCCTCGTCTCGCGTCATTGCGATCGGAAGCGCACCGTGGGCGAGAACGCCCAGCGATGGCGCGGGCGATAGATGCCCACGTCCCGGACCCGCGATTTCACCCGAAACGTGTAGAGCAGGCGGTGGTAGTCGTACTGGTAGCCGTCCTGTTTGTGCACCGCCACGTCGACCTTGTAGGTGCCCTCGACCAGATCGAGCGCGTCGATCGCGAACGTCACCTCGGCTTCGTCCTCGAGGTGCTGCGGGCTCATGTCCTCGAGCAGCGTGTTGGTGCCGTAGCAGCAGACGCCCTCGGCATTGAACAGGCCGATGCCGAAGACGAAATCGTCGGTCGGCTTCGAGGCCCGGACCTTCAGGCGGACCGCCATCGCGTCGCCGGAGTGAAACACGTGGGCGGGCTGTCCCGACGCATCGAGCAGCAGCACGTCGACGATCTCGACCTCGCGCGATCCCCACCGCCCCTCTGTCGCCTCGAACATGTTCGACGTCGGATCGACGGGATGCTCAGCCGGCGGCGCGTCGCCGCCGTCCTCGCTCGCGCTCGCCCGCGTCGCCTCCTCGACCGCCTTCGCGCTGGTGGAGGCGAGGAGCACCTCCTCGCCTTCCGACACCTTGGTCAGGTAGGCGCCGACCACGCGCTTCGGATCGCCGTGCGTCATCGCGTGCCCCTCGTCGAGCCAGAGCGCCTCGTCGCAGAAGCGCTCGACCAGGTTCAGCGAGTGGGTGACGAGCAGGATGGTCTTGCCGCGGCGGCGGAACTCGGCGAACTTGTCGAGGCACTTGTGGGTGAAGCCTTCGTCGCCGACCGCCAGCACTTCGTCCACGAGCAGCACGTCCGGGTTGACGTGGATCGCCACCGCGAACCCGAGCCGCATGTACATGCCGGACGAGTAGGTTTTGACCGGCGCGTCGATGAACTCGCGCAGCTCGGCGAAGTCGACGATCTCGTCGAACCGCTCGTGGATCTCGCGCTTGGTCAGGCCGAGCATGATGCCGTTGATGAAGACGTTCTCCCGGCCGGAGATCTCGGGATGAAAACCGGCCCCGAGCTCGATCAGCGCGGAGATGCGGCCGTCGACGTGCACCTGGCCGCTGGTCGGCTTGGTGATGCCGGCAACCAGCTTCAGCGCGGTGCTCTTGCCCGAGCCGTTGCGGCCGATGACGCCGTAGGTCGAACCTTTCGGCACCGTGAAGGTGACGCCGCTCAGCGCCGGGAACGTCTCGCTCGGGCGGAGGTCGCGCAGGATGCTGCGCTGCAGCAGCGCGCTCTTGAGCGTCGAGAAGTGCCGGCCGCTGTAGCGGCGGTAGACCTTCGAGACGTTGACCAGCTCGATCGCGGACGTCATACCGATTCCGCGAACGAGTCGCGCAGCCGATCGAACAGCCAGAAGCCGGCGAGGAACAGCAGCGCCGACATCGCGCCGGTGGCGAGCAGCCACTTCCAGTGGCCGATCGGGCCGCGGAAGAACAGGATCTCCTGGTACGACACGACGACGTGCGTCATCGGGTTGACGTCGAGAACCGCCTTGCTGAACCCCGGCGCTTCCTTGATCCAGTAGAGGATCGGCGTCGAGAAGAACCAGAGCGTCAGGACGTTGGCGAGGATGTCACGGATGTCGCGGAAGTGCACCGTCAGCGCCGCGAGAATCAACGCCAGCGCCGCCGTGAACACCAGCTGCACCACCACGGTCACCGGAAACCAGAGCAGATCCCAGGCGTCGGGCCACCGCTGGTAGTAGACCAGGAAGCCGATCAGGATCGGCAGCCCCAGGAAGAAGTGAATCATGTTCGCCAGCACGCTGACGAGCGGCAGGATCTCGGCCGGGAACAGCACCTTCTTGATCAGGTTGCCGCCGGATATCAGCGAGCCGGCCGACTCGGACAGGGCCGAGGAGAACCAGGTCCACGGCAGGATCCCGGCGAACATGAACAGCGCGAACGGCTCGAGCTCCTTCGAGTGCAGCGCCGGCAGCACGACGGCAAAGACGAAGGTGTAGATCAGCAGGAACAGCAGCGGGTTGATGAACGACCAGAGGAAGCCGAGCGCCGATCCCCGGTAGCGCGCCTTCAGCTCGCGCGCAACCAGGCTCTGGATGAGGCCGCGATAGCGAAAAAGGTTGGCGAGGTTGGAAAGCAATTACGAACGGATTCTAGCGCGAGTCGCCACCTGCAGCCGGATCAGCGACTTGAGCAGCGCGATGCGCGCGCGCTCGGCGTCCATATCGACCGCCGGCCGCAACAACCGCTCCTCGGCGCGCTTCTTCGCCGCCTCGGCGCGCGCCAGATCGATCTCCTCGGCCTTCTCCGCGATCTGCGCCAGGATGGTCACCCGGTCGGGCAGCACTTCGGCGAAGCCGAACGCGATCGAGACGTAGTGCTTCTCCTGGCCCTGCCGGTACCACAGCTCGCCGACCTGCAGCACGGCGAGCAGCGGCGTGTGCCCCGGCAGGACGCCGAAATAGCCGTCGAAGCCGGGGATCACCACCTCGTCGACCGTCTCGTTCACGAGCGAACGATCGGCCGAGACGATCTGCAACTGCAGCTTGGTCGGCAGCCCGGGGATATTGTCGGCCACGGCTATGCGTTCTTCCGCTTCTCGAACTTCTCGACCGCTTCTTCGATCCCGCCGACGAGGTAGAAGTCCTGTTCGGCGAGCTGGTCGTGCTTGCCTTCGACGATCTCTTTGAACCCGCGGATGGTGTCGGCGACCGGGACGTATTTCCCTTCGAGGCCGGTGAACTGCTGGGCGACGAAAAACGGCTGCGACAGGAAGCGCTGCAGCTTGCGCGCGCGCGACACGGTCAGTCGATCCTCTTCGGACAACTCGTCGATGCCGAGAATGGCGATGATGTCCTGCAGATCCTTGTAGCGCTGCAGGATCTGCTTCACGCTGCGCGCGACGTTGTAGTGCTCGTCGCCGAGGATGCGCGGGTCGAGGATGCGCGAGGTCGACGCCAGCGGGTCGACCGCGGGATAGATCCCGAGCTCGGAGATGGCGCGCGACAGGTTGGTGGTCGCGTCGAGGTGCGCGAAGGTCGTCGCCGGCGCCGGGTCGGTGTAGTCGTCGGCCGGCACGTAGATCGCCTGCACCGAGGTGATCGACCCTTTCTTGGTCGACGTGATCCGCTCCTGCATCTGGCCCATCTCGCTGAGCAGCGTCGGCTGGTAGCCGACCGCCGACGGCATGCGCCCGAGCAGCGCCGACACTTCCGACCCGGCCTGCGTGAAGCGGAAGATGTTGTCGATGAACAGCAGCACGTCCTTGCCTTCGGCGTCGCGGAAATACTCCGCCACCGTCAGCGCCGACAGCCCGACGCGCAGCCGCGCGCCCGGCGGCTCCGTCATCTGTCCGTAGACGAGCGCCGCACGCGACTTGGTGTGGTCCTGCGGATCGATGACGCCGCTCTCCTGGAACTCGTGCCAGAGGTCGTTGCCCTCGCGCGTGCGTTCGCCGACGCCGCCGAACACCGACACGCCGCCGTGCTTGAGGGCGATGTTGTGGATCAGCTCCATGATGACGACGGTCTTGCCGACGCCGGCGCCGCCGAACAGGCCGATCTTGCCCCCCTGCAGGTACGGCTCGAGCAGATCGATGACCTTGATGCCGGTCTCGAACATCTTCAGGTCGGTCGACTGCTGCTCGAGGCTCGGCGGCGGCCGGTGAATCGGCCACCGTTCCTTCGACTTCACCGGCCTGTCCGGGAAGTCGACCGGCTCGCCGAGGACGTTGAGCACGCGGCCGAGCGTCTCGGGCCCGACCGGCACCGAGATCGGCTCGCCGAGATCGGTCGCCCTCATCCCGCGCTGCATGCCGTCGGTCGGCTTCATCGCCACCGCGCGCACGCGGTTCTCGCCGAGGTGCTGCTCGACCTCGGCAATCACGTCGATCGCCTCGCGGCCACCCTCGGCCGCCCCCTGGATGCGCAGCGCGTTGTAAATCTCCGGCAGATGACCGGCCTCGAACTCGACGTCGACGACGGGGCCGATGATCTGAACGATCTTGCCGACTTGCTGCTTCGCCGCGGTTGCGGTTGCCATATATCGCTGCCTTCGCCTAAAGCGCCTCGGCGCCGGAGACCACTTCGATGATTTCGCGAGTGATTGCCGCCTGGCGGACCTTGTTCATGTAAAGCGTCAGGTTGCCGATCATCTCGGCCGAGTTCTTGGTCGCCGTATCCATCGCCGTCATCTGCGCCGCGAAGAACGCGGCGTTCGATTCGAGCAGCGCCCGGTACACCTGCACTTCGATGTAGCGCGGCAGCAGCTGGTTGAAGATCTCAACCGGCGACGGTTCGTAGAGGTAGTCGATCAGCGCCCGCGGGTCCGAGCCCGGAATGATCGGCGCGACCCCGGCGGTTGCCTCGCCTTTTGCGGCCTCGTCCTGGACGTCTTCGCGCGCGATCGGCAGCAGTTGGTCGACGACGACCCGCTGCGACATGACCGAACGGAACTCGTTGTAGACGAGCAGCACGCGGTCGACCTGGCCGGAGAGAAACGCCTCGACCGCCGCCTGCCCGATCGTCTGCGCATCGTCGTAGCGCAGCTTCTGGAAGATGTTGATCTGCTCGAACATCACCTCGAAGCCGCGGCGAGCGAAGAAGTCGCGCCCCTTCCGGCCAACCAGCCCCAGCGTGCACTCGCTCCGCCGTTCGACGAGGAACGCGCCGGCCGTCTTGATGACGTTGGTGTTGAAGCTGCCGCACAGCCCTTTGTCGCCGGTGACGACGATCAGCAGCGTTTTGGCGTCGGGCCGCGGCTCGCGCTGGGTCAGCAGCTGGTGAATCGACGGATCGACGCGCGCGGCGACGCTGCGCAGCACGCGCTGCATCTGCACGGCGTACGGCCGCGCGTTCATGATGCGCTCCTGCGCCCGGCGCAGCTTCGACGCCGCGACCATCTTCATCGCCTTGGTGATCTGCTGCGTGTTCTTGACCGCGCGGATCCGGCGCCGGAGGTCGATCAATGACGGCATGGTGCTCCAGCGTCCTAGGCGGCCGCCGACTTGCGCGCCGCGAAGTCCTTGGCGAACTCGGCGACGGCGGCGTTCAGCGCGCCCTTCAGCTGATCGTCGAGCTGCTTTTTCTCTTTGATGCCGGAGAACACCTGCGGCTGCCGCGACTCGATGAACCGGTAGAGCTCGGTCTCGAAGGCGCGTGCGTCCGACAGCGCGATGTTGTCCATGTAGCCGTTGGTGCCGGCGAAGATGATCGCCACCTGGCGCTCGACCGGCAGCGGCTCGTACTGCGGCTGCTTGAGAATCTCAACCAGCCGCGCGCCGCGATTCAGCTGCTGCTGCGTCGACTTGTCGAGGTCGCTGCCGAACTGCGCGAACGCTGCCAGCTCGCGGTATTGCGCGAGGTCGAGGCGCAGCGTGCCCGCCACCTGCCGCATCGCCTTGATCTGCGCCGACCCGCCGACGCGCGACACCGAGTTGCCGACGTTGATCGCCGGCCGGACGCCCTGGTGGAACAGGTCCGACTCGAGGAAGATCTGCCCGTCGGTAATCGAGATGACGTTGGTCGGGATGTAGGCGGAGAGGTCGCCCGCCTGCGTCTCGATGATCGGCAGCGCCGTCAACGATCCGGCGCCGAGCTCGTTGTTCAACTTCGCCGCCCGCTCGAGCAGGCGCGAATGGAGGTAGAAGACGTCGCCCGGGTACGCCTCGCGGCCCGGCGGGCGCCGCAGCAGCAGCGAAATCTCGCGATACGACTGGGCATGCTTCGACAGGTCGTCGTAGACCACCAGCGCGTGCCGGCGGCTGTCGCGGAAGAACTCGCCGAAGGTGCACGCCGAGTAGGGCGCGATGTAGAGCAGCGGCGCCGGATCCGACGCGGTCGCGGCGACGACGATCGTGTAGCGCATCGCGTCGGCTTCCTCGAGCGTGCGCACGACCTGCGCGACCGTCGACTGCTTCTGGCCGATCGCGTTGTAGATGCAGATGACGCCGGTGTCCTTCTGGTTCAGGATCGCGTCGATCGCCACCGCCGTCTTGCCGGTCTGCCGGTCGCCGATGATCAGCTCGCGCTGGCCGCGGCCAATCGGCACCATCGCGTCGATCGCCTTGAGCCCGGTCTGCAGCGGCTCCTTCACCGATTGCCGATCGACGACGCCCGGGGCGAGCCGCTCGATTGGCAGGAACTGCGAGGAGCCGATCGGCCCTTTGCCGTCAATCGGCTGCCCGAGCGCGTTGACGACCCGGCCGAGCAACTCCTCGCCGACCGGCACCGAGATGATGCGGCCGGTGCGCTTGACCGCGTCGCCCTCCTTGATCTCCTTGAACTCGCCGAGCAGCACCGCGCCGACGCTGTCCTCTTCGAGGTTCAGCGCGATGCCGAAGACGCCGTGCGGGAACTCGAGCATCTCGCCGGCCATCGCGTTGTCGACGCCGTGGATGCGCGCGATGCCGTCGCCGATCGAGATGATGCTGCCCACCTCGGCGACGTCGACGTCGACCGCGAAGCTGCCAATCTGGTCGCGGATGATCTTGGAGATTTCCTCGGCCTTGATGTCCATTTACACGCTCTCCACAAGCCGTTCTTTCATTCTCTCGAGCTGCCGGGTGACGCTGCCGTCGTAGACGGTGCTGCCAATACGCGCGACCACCCCGCCGATGATTTCCGGATCGACCCGCGCGGCGAGATTCACGGTGCGCCCCGTCAGCTTCGCCAGCCCGCTGCGGATCGCTTCGGTCCGCCTCGGATCGATCGGCGCCGCCGTCGTCACTTCGGCGCGGACGACGTTGCGGTGGTCCATCACCCGCTCGCTGAACGCGGTGCGGACGTCGCCGACGAGCACGAGGCGATCGCGTTCGGCGAGCATCGTCAGCAGCTTGGCGAGGACCGGCTGGAACTTCGCGCGGTCCAGCAGATCGACCACTGCGGCGCGCTTGCGCTGCACCGGCACGGCCGGGTTGAGCAGCACTTTTTCGAGCTGCGGGTAAGCCGTAAACAGGCCGGCGAACTCGCCGATCTCCCGTTCGATCTGTTCGAGATCTGCCTTTTCCTTGACGGCGACGTCGAAGAGGGCGCGGGCGTAGCGGGTGGCGGCGGTCTTGTTCGTCACGAGCGCTCGTAGCGCAGGCGCGCGGGCCTGCGGGCTGCGTTGCCGGAGCTTGAGAAGAGTTTCACAAGCAGGTCAAACTTATATCATTTCATGACAAATCGCCACAAGCGAGGGTCATCGGCGCACCACGATGACGGCATCGCCTTGCCGCGGCGCCACCGTGCCGATTCGTGAAACGCGGACGCCGGCAGCGCCGAGCGCCAGCTCGACGTCGGCGAACGCCGCGGCGCTCGCCGCAATCAGCAGGCCGCCAGATGTTTGCGGGTCGTACAGCAGCGCCTCGCGATCCGCGTCGACGCCTGGCTCGACCGTGACTGCGCTCGAGAAATGGTCGCGGTTGGAGCCCATGCCGCCCGACTGGTTGCCGCGCGCGAGCGCGAGCACGCCATCGAACACAGGAACCTGACCGGCTTCAATCGACACGGTAACGCCGCTCGCGCGCGCCAGCTCGCTCGCGTGTCCGATCAACCCGAACCCCGTGATGTCAGTGCAGGCGTGCACGGCGCCGGCCGGCAGCGCCTGAATGGCCTCGGCCGCGGCGCGATTGAGCGTGCGCATCGACTGGATCGCCGGCTGCGCCACCAACGCGTCGATGCGATCGAACTTGATGGCCGTGCCCACGATGCCGGTGCCGAGCGGCTTGGTGAGAAAGAGCACATCACCTGGCCGCGCGCCCGCATTGGTGAGCACGCGAGAAGGATCGATGGAGCCGGTCACGGCGTAGCCGAACTTGATCTCGCTGTCCTGCACGGTATGGCCGCCGAGCAGCGACACGCCCGCCTCGCGCAGCTTGTCGAACCCGCCCTGGAAAATCGCGCGGATCGTCGCCGGGTCGAGGCCTTCTTTCGGAAAGGCCGCGATCGCCAGCGCTGTGAGTGGACGCCCGCCCATCGCGTAGATGTCGCTGACGGCGTTGGCCGCCGCAATCTGGCCGTAGATATAGGGGTCGTCGACGATCGGCGTGAAAAAGTCGACCGTCTGTACCAGCGCCGGCCCGCTCTCCCACTTGAACACACCCGCATCGTCCGCGGTCCTGAAGTCGACGAGGACGCGGTCGTCGGTTTGCGCGGGGATGTCACTCAGCACCTGAGCGAGCTCGCCTGCGGCGAGTTTGCTCGCTCAACCGGCGCAGGCGACCATTTGCGTCAAACGCTTGGCCACTTCTTCTCCCTTCGGTCGCAATAGGGGCTGGGGACTGGGGGCTGGGGGCTGGCTGATCACAGTCGCAGGGACGAGCCAGCGCCAACGACTGGGCTCAGCCAGCCCCTGGTCCCCAGCCTCCAGCCCCTACCCATTGCCTGTAAGCAGCTCGTAGACCCTGATTAGCTCCTCCTCCGAAACAAAGTCGATCTCGATGCGCCCGCGCGTGCCGCTTCGAACGATTCGAACTTTGGTGCCGAGCAACAGCTTCAGGCGATCCTCGGCCGCGCGCGTGTGGACGTCGGCCGGCTTGGGCGGCGCGGCGGTGCGGGCAGGTGCGCCGGCTTCGACCAGCCTCTTGACCTGCGCTTCTGTTTCACGCACTGACAGCGCGCGTGCGATGACGTCGCGCGCGATTCGCAGCTGCTCGGGTTCCGAGGTCAGCGACAACAGCGCGCGCGCATGGCCCATCGAGAGACGTCCGGACGCGACTTCGGCGCGGACTTCCTCAGGCAGCTTGAGCAGGCGCACGGTATTCGCCACCGATGCGCGGTCCTTGCCGACCGCGGCGGCGATCTCGTCCTGCTTCAGCCGGAATTCGTCCGCCAGGCGCCGGTACGCAAGCGCTTCGTCGATCGGGTTCAGATCCTCGCGCTGGATGTTTTCGACGAGCGCCATCTCGAGCAGCGAGCGCTCGCGGTCGGGCGCGACGTCGCGGACAACAACGGGCACGCGTGTAAGGCCGGCGAGCATCGCCGCGCGCCACCGCCGCTCGCCGGCGATGATCTGAAAGCGATCGCCGTCCTTGCGGACCACGATCGGCTGGATGATGCCGTTGGCCTTGATCGACTCCGCCAGCTCGCGCAGCCGCGCATCGTCGAGGTTGAGACGCGGCTGAAAGCGGTTGGGCGAGAGGCGATCGACATCGGCCTCGAGCGGCGACGAGCGAGGCGGGGGCTCCGGCGCGTCCGGGATGAGCGCGCTGAGGCCTTTGCCGAGGGCTGGACGTTTTTCCATGGCGAGGCGTCTCAGGGTTTATGCGGCCGGCGCGGCCGATCGCGCGAGCACTTCGCGCGCGAGCGCGAGATAGGCTTCGGCGCCGCGTGACTTTACGTCGTAGAGGATGACCGGCAGCCCGTGGCTGGGCGCTTCGCCGAGGCGGACGTTGCGCGGAATCACGGTGCGGAACACTTTCTCCTTGAAGAACTGGCGCACGTCGGTGGCCACCTGCTGCCCCAGGTTGGTCCGCTCGTCGAACATCGTCAGCAGGACGCCTTCGATGTCGAGCGCGGGATTGAGCGCGGCACGGACGCGGCGCATCGTGCCGACGAGATCGGCCAGCCCCTCGAGCGCGAAGTACTCGCAGTGCAGCGGGATCAGCACGGCATCCGCGGCGACGAGCGCGTTGAGCGTCAGCAGGCCCAGCGACGGCGGGCAGTCGATGAAGATGTAGTCGTAGTCGTCGCGCACCGGCGCGAGCAGCAGGCGCAGCCGCTCCTCGCGGCGGCTGATCGTGACCAGCTCGATTTCGGCGCCGGTGAGGTTGCGATCCGCCGGGATCAGGTGCATCCCGTCGACACCGGCGGGGATGACGAAGGGCCGGGCCTCGGTGGTCGGTTCCGCCGATGTGAGCGCGTCGTACACGGTTCCGGCCGGCGCCGCCTGACCCTTGCGGCCCACGCCGCTGGTGAGATTGCCCTGCGGATCCACGTCGACCAGCAACACGCGCTGATCGGCCAGCGCCAGAGAGGCGGCGAGGTTGATCGTGGTGGTGGTCTTGCCGACGCCGCCTTTCTGATTGGCGACGGCTACGATTCGGGCCATGTTGGGCGTATAGCCAATTGTTCCAACGGCTTAGCGTCAGGATGGGTCGTTCTGAGAATACGAGCCGATTGGGGTGACGTCAACGGCTTTGTTCCACGTGGAACACCCGCCTATAACTCGACAGGAAGGCTGGCGGCGAATCGTTCAGTCGAACCGTGGCCGTCCGCGTGAGTCCCGGCGGGTCCGGCGTCGCGTCGTGCGCCGGCCGGAAAAGGTGTAACGTCCCGCCAGCCCTGAGAAGCTCAGCCGCAATACCGAAGAGCTCGTCGTCGGCGCGGACGGCGCGGACGGTGACGAGCTCTGCCGTTTGACGTCGCTCCGGTTGCCTGGCGACGTCCTCGAACCGCTCATCGAGCACGACTGCCGAACCTGCGAACCCCAGCTCCCGAACCGCCTCGCGCAGGAACGCTGCTTTCCTGCTCTTCGACTCGATCATCGTCAGGTGTAGCGCCGGCCGAGCGACCAGCAGCGGAATCGCCGGCGATCCGCCGCCAGACCCGAGATCGAACCAGGCATCGGACTGACGGTCCGCGGGGTCAGATGGGTGTCTGACACCGCTCCGACCCGCAGTCAGGTGCGGGGCGGCCGCGAGTGGCTCGACGAGAAGGCGATCGAACGTCTCGTCGCTCGGCGGATCGAGCGGCAACGCCGTGAGATTGATGGTCTGGTTCCAATGCGCGAGGAGACGGTAGTAAGCCTCGAGGGGATCGAGCATCGCGATCGTCAGCGGGGCCTTCGCGCGGCGCGCGCGCCGCGCCAGCCGGTCGCGAAACTCGAGCGACGTCACGGGGTCGGCGCCGACAACCGCCCGACGAACGCACCGAGCACGGCGACGGCCGCGGGCGTGACGCCGGGGATCCGCAGCGCCTGGCCCAGCGTGTCGGGCCGAATCTGAGAGAGCCGCTGCACCACCTCGCGCGACAGGCCGGGCACGCGGTCGAACGGAAAGTCTGCTGGGATCCGCCGCAGTTCGTCCTTCCGCGATCTCGCGATTTCGCTCTCCTGGCGGCGCAGATAGCCAGCGTATTTGACCGCGGTTTCCGCGCTGGCCAGGTCGATCGGCGCATCCGCCGGATCGATCGCGAATTGCGGCAATCGACCAGCCGCGATGACGTCGGCCAGGCGAACCTCGGGTTGACGCAGCAACTGGCTCGCAGGCATCCGTTCTCCGCTTGCCGAGCGCAGGTTCGTCGCATCGAGAACCGCGAGGTTGCGCTCGAACCGCCCTTTGCGCGCTTCGAACCGCTCCCAGCGAGCGTCGTCCACCAGGCCGATCTCCCGGCCTCTCGGTGTGAGTCGCAAATCGGCGTTGTCGATCCGAAGCAGCAGGCGGTGCTCTGCGCGGGACGTGAACATCCGGTACGGCTCGAGGCATCCCTTCGTGATCAGATCGTCGACGAGGATACCTGCGTAGGCTTCGTCGCGGCGCATCTCCAGGTGCGGCGTGCCGATCGCGCAGGCGGCCGCGTTGGCGCCGGCCACAAGCCCCTGCGCTGCCGCTTCCTCGTAGCCGGATGTGCCGTTGATCTGCCCTGCCAGGAACAGGCCGGCGACACGCTTGGTTTCCAGCTGCCTCGTCAGCTCGGTCGGCTGGATGAAGTCGTACTCTACGGCGTAGCCGGGCCGCAGCATCACGGCATCTTCGAGCCCCGGCAGCGCGCGAACCAGATCCGCCTGCACGTCGCGCGGCAGCGACATCGAGAAGCCGTTGACGTAGATCTCGCGCGCGTCGACGCCTTCTGGCTCGAGGAAGATCTGGTGCCGCTCCTTGTCGGGGAACCGCACGATCTTGTCTTCGAGCGACGGGCAGTAGCGCGGACCGATGCCGCGAATCTGGCCGTTGAACAGCGGCGAGCGGTCGACGTTCGCGCGCACGAGATCGCGGACGCGTTCGTTGGTGTGCAGAAGGTAACAATCGACCTGCGGCCGCTCGATTGCGCCGGACAGGAACGAGAACGGCACCGGCGGCGCGTCGCCGCGTTCGACCGTGAATCGGCCCTCGGCGACCTGGCGATTGAAATCGATGCTCGCGCGATCGAGCCGCGGCGGCGTGCCGGTCTTCAAACGCCCCCACTCGAAGCCGAACGACTTCAGCGACTCGGCGAGATCACGAGACGGCGGCTCGCCGGCGCGGCCGGAAGGGTGCTGCTCGGGACCGATGTGCACCAGGCCGTTGAGGAACGTGCCCGTCGTCACGACGAGCGCGCGACAACCGAAGATGTCGCCGTCTTCGAACGCCAGGCCCGCGATACGCCCACGATCGACGACGATCCGCCCCGCCCTGCCGAACAGCCACTCGATGTTCGGCTCGGCGTCGAGCGCCGCCTTCATCCACCGGCTGTAGATTCTCTTGTCCGCCTGCGCGCGTGGCGACCACACGGCCGGCCCGCGGCTGCGATTGAGCAGCTTGAACTGAATCCCGGTCGCGTCGATGGCCCGGGCCATTAAACCGCCGAGGGCGTCGATCTCTCGAACCAGATGGCCCTTCGCAGTGCCGCCGACCGCCGGGTTGCACGGCATGTGCGCGACGGTTTCCGCGGTCAGCGTGCAGAGGCCGACGTGCGCGCCGAGGCGCGCGGCGGCATACGCAGCCTCGCATCCCGCGTGGCCGGCCCCGACGACGATCACGTCGAAGCGTTGCTTCACTTGCCGATGCAGAAGCGCGCGAAGATGTGCTCGAGCACATCGTCCGGTGTCCGGCGGCCGGTGATCTCCTCGAACGCGTTGCGAGCGTCTGCGAGGTCCGCCAGGACGAATTCCTCAGGCATCGATCGACCGCCGTCGAGCGCCGCCGCGCGGGCGCGCGTCAGCGCGGCGTGCGCGCGATCGACGAGCGCGATGTGCCGCACGTTGGTGATCGCGGGTCTTTCGCGTATCAGATCGACGTCCAGCGCCCCGCCGATTCGCCGCCGCAGTTCGTCCAGGCCCTCGCCTGTTGTCGCCGACACCGCGACAGTGAGCGGGTCGTCCCACGCCGCCGGGAGATCGGCCTTGTTCGCGACAACAAGTCCTTTGTAATCAGTATTTAAGCTTCTCGATTCGGAACGATCGACGACGGTGACGACGAGATCCGCCACCGCCGCAGTCTGCCTCGAACGCTCGACGCCGATACCTTCAATCGGATCGCGCGTCTCACGCAACCCTGCCGTATCGGCCAGCGTCACGCGCAGGCCGCCGATGTCGACGACTTCGGTGACGACATCGCGCGTCGTTCCCGGCACGTCGGTGACGATCGCGCGCGGCGTGCCGACCAGCGCGTTGAACAGGCTCGATTTGCCGACGTTCGGCTCGCCGACGATCACCACGCGCAGGCCTTCGCGAATCAAGCGGCCGCGCCGCCCATCGTCGAGCAGCTTCGCCGTTCGCTCGAGCAGCGCATCGATCTCGCGCGCGAGCGCTTCGGGCTCGACGAAGTGGTAGCCCTCCTCCGGGAAATCGACCGACGCTTCGAGCCGCGCCACCAGATCGAACAGCGCGGCGTCGATCTCGCCGATGGCGCGCGTGAGCGTCCCGTCGAGTTGATCGAACGCCGCGCGCGCCTGCAGCGGCGTCGCGGCCTCGATCAGATCGCCGACCGCCTCGGCCTGCATCAGGTCGAGGCGCCCGTTCAGGAAAGCTCGCAGCGTGAACTCGCCCGGCTCCGCGGGGCGGGCACCGCGCGCCACCGCCGACGCGACGATAGCGTTGAGAATGACCGGGCTGCCGTGCGCGCTCAATTCCACCACCTCGTCGCCGGTGTAGGAGGCCGGATGGGGGAAGTAAATCGCGACGACATCGTCGACGACGTCGCCGGCAGGCGTGTTTCCCGTAAATCGAGTGAGGGCTGCGTGCCGCGGCTCGAGCGGCGCGCGACGGGTGATCAGCCGCGCCGCGATCGCGAGGGCGTCCGGACCGCTGAGACGTACGACGCCGATGCCGCCGCGTCCCGGCGGCGTGGCGACGGCGACAATCGTGTCCCGCGTCGAAAACGGCATGGCCTCCGCCGCAAGCCGTTACTTGCGCAAGGAGATGAGTACGGTCTTCGAAAACGCGTCGCCGACGCTCTCGGTGGTGACGCCGGGCACTTCCGCCACGGCCATGTGCACGATGCGCCGCTCGTACGGGTTGAGCGGGCCCATCTGCTGATCGAGCCCGGTTTCTTTCACCTTCGCGGCGAGAAACTGCGCCATCTTCCGCATCTCGATGTCTTTGCCCTTGCGGTAGGCCAGCGCGTCGACGAATACGCGCTTCTCACCTTCGAGCGATCGGCCGTACGACATGTCGACGACGTGCTGCAGCGCCTTCAGCGGTTCGCCGCGGTGCCGCACCAGCAGTTCCGCCTCGTCGCCGGCGAGATTGAGGCGCGGGCCGTCGGTCGTTTCGTCGATTTCGACGGCGGCGGTGATCCCGAGCGCCGCGGTGACACGGTTGAGAAAGTCGACGATTTGAGAGGTCGTGTCCATGGCTAGTTGTCTCGAGCGGCCGCGTCGGTCTTGCCCCCGCCCACTCGCTTCATCCGCCGTTCGCCGGCGGTTCCCCTTGCCGGCTGCACGTTCGGCGGCGGCCCGATCATGTAGTTGGTCGCGTACTGCTGGCCAATCGCCCAGACGTTGTTCACGAACCAGTAGAGCGCGACGCCCGATGGATACCACAGGAACAGGTAGGTGAAGAACACCGGCATCAGCATCATCATCTTCTGCTGAATCGGATCCATGCCGGCGGCCGGCGCCAGGCGCTGCTGCCAGATCTGGCTCGCGCCCATCAGGATCGGCACGACGAAGTACGGATCGTGCGCCGACAGGTCGTGGATCCACCCGAACCATGGCGCGCCGCGCAGCTCGATGGCGGTCGACAGCAGCGCGTAGAAAGCGAAGATGAACGGCATCGTCATCAGCATCGGCAGGCAGCCGCTGGCCGGGTTGACGCCGCGCTCCTTGTAGAGCGTCATCAGCTCCTGGTTCATCTTCTGCTTCTCGGGATCGGTCGCCTTCAGCTTCGAGTACCGCTGCTGAATCGCTTTGACCTCGGGCTGAATCTCCTGCATCTTCCGCATCGACACCACGCTCTTGTGCCGCAGCGGGAACATGATCGCGTTGATGATGAAGGTCAGGATGATGATCGACCAGCCGTAGTTGCCGACGTAGCCGTTCACCCACTTCAGCGACTGCAGCAGCGGCGCAACGATCACGCGGAAGATGCCGAAATCGATCGCCTGCGAGTATTCGGGGCCGACGGCGTAGAGGACGTCGAAGTCCTTGGGCCCGAAGAAGAACCTGATCGGGCCGTCCGTGCGCTGCGGCTCGATCGAATAGGACACCAGCTCGCGCGCCGCCTTGGTGCCCGACGGCGGCGGCACCGTCACGACGCTGAACGACACCTTGGCCGGCCCGGGGTCGAGCGCGGCGATCATGAAGTAGTTGTCGTCGACGCCGACGTAGTGATACGTGCCTTCCCGGGAGGGCTGCTTCGCGATGTCGCCGGATCGGATGCGCGCGACCTTGCCGTTCTCGAAAATCAGGCCTTCGGCCTTTTTCAGGTAGCTCGCCTGCTCTCCGGTGTCGCCGACGGCGGGGCCCCAGACGATTGTCGTGGGAACCGGCTGGTCGTTCTGCCTGACGCTGCCCTGATAGCTGACGACGTACGAGGCAGGCTCGAAGTGAAAGGTCTTCACCGCGTGCACGCCGCTCGAATCGCGGTACTCGAACCGCACGTCGGCTGGCGACGTGATCGCGTCGGTCGGCGCGTCGCTCACCTTATACAGGCCGTTGTTCAGCGCCGCTGACGTCGCCTCGTTCGGCGCGTGAAGCGTGAACGGCAGCGGCTGGCCTTCGAGCTGATGCTCGATCAACTCCTGCGGCTGTCGCTGGGCGTCGAGATAGCGCTTCAAGCGCCAGCTCTTGAGGCGCGCGCCGCGATTCGTGAAGACCGCGATCACGTCGCGCGTCTCGACGCGCACGTCCTTTTCTGCCGCGTCCGCGACCATCGGCGTGGCTGCCTCCGCCGGAGGGGTAGCGGCCGCATCGGCCGGTTTCGGCGGCGTGGCAGTCGCCGGGCTCGAGGGCGTAACAGGCGCGCCTCCCGGCGCCATCGCCGCCGGCGGTTTGCCGGCGACCGGAGCCGGCTTGGGCGCGGGCTTCAGGAACAGGGCCTGCCACGCATACAGGACCAGGAAAGTCAGGAAGATGGCGAAAAGAACGCGTCTTTCCATTTAGAAGGGCACCGGGTCGTGGCCGGCCGCGCACATCGGATGGCAGCGGGCCAGCCGTTTGGCAGCCATCCACCCGCCCGCGACGACGCCGTGCCGGCGGATCGCCTCGGCCGCGTAATCGGCACACGACGGCAGAAAGCGGCACGAGCCGTGGAAATAAGGAGAAATGAAGAACTTGTAGCCTTTGAGCAGCGTCAGCGCCAGGCGGACGCCGAGGCGCTCACCGCTTGCGGAGACGTCGCTCGATGAGGGCTCGGTAATCGGCTTCAAGGTCGGTCAGGGTGGCGTCGAGCAGCTCGCGCTTGGGGATTATGACGACGTCGAACCCGGGCGCGATCTTGTTGCGACGGAAAACCTCTCGGATCAGACGTTTCGCCCGGTTCCGCCGGACGGCGCCACCGAGCTTGCGCGTCGCCGCTATCCCCAGCCGGCCCACCGTGCCGGCGTTCGGCATGATGAAAACCGTGCTGTAGCGGCTGTGCACCTTCGCGCCCCGCTCGTAAACCAGCTGGAACTCGGGACGCCGACGGATACGTTCGTGCGGCCGGAAATTCAAGGCGTTCGGCGTGCGGCCCTCGCATCGGCGGAAGCCTTCAGCTGGAGCCCGGGGTTATTCGCTCGATACGGTGAGCCGCTTCCGGCCTTTGGCGCGCCGGCGCTTCAGCACCAGCCGGCCGTTCTTCGTGCTCATGCGGACCAGGAACCCATGCGCCTTCTTGCGGTGCCGCGTGTTGGGCTGAAAAGTCCGGACTCCCTTGGCCATTACATCCCTTCGGAATGAAAACGAACCGTCAATGTTAGCGAGTCGCTCGAAGGAGTGTCAATCAGCGCGGAGTGTGCTAAAGTCGGCGGCTTCCCCGGCCCCTCCTTTGATGCAGTGATTCCATGCACGTTTGGTCTCTCGCCAAAGTTTTCCACACCTGTGGAAAAAACTGTGGAAAAGCCCGCGGATTCGACAGGACCTCAATGTTTTCTTGGATTTCGCAGTTTCCTGAGTGGCAATGAACCTCTGGGATCAGATCCTCGCGCGGATTGAAACGAAGGTTAACCGGCACAGCTTCTATACCTGGTTCCGACCGACCACGTTCGTCGCTGAAGACCAGGCGTCGGTGACCGTCCGCGTGCCAAACGCGCTGTTCAAAGACTGGCTGACGAAGCATTACGCGACGGTCATCACGGAGGCCACCGCCGAGCTGCGCCGTCCTCAACTGGTCGTCACCTTCGTTGCCGAGCCGCAAGGCGACGCGCCAACCATTCCGCTTGGCGCCGACGAAGTGGCCGCGCTCGAGAGCAGCCCGTCAACGGCGCAGCCCGGGACCGCAGGTCTGAACCCGCGTTACACGTTCGACACCTTCATCGTCGGCTCCTCGAACCAGTTCGCGCATGCCGCCTGCCGGGCCGTTGCGGAAGTCCCCTCCCGCTCCTACAACCCGTTGTTCATCTACGGTGGGGTCGGCCTCGGCAAGACGCACCTGATGCACGCGGTCGGGCACTATGTCCTGCAGCACGATCGCAACCTGAAGCTGACCTACATCTCGTCCGAGCGCTTCATGAACGAGATGATCAACGCGGTTCGTTACGATCGCGTGCTCGATTTCCGCGAGCGCTACCGCTCGGTCGACGTGCTGCTGGTCGACGACATCCAGTTCCTCGCCGGCAAGGAAGGAACGCAGACCGAGTTCTTCCACACCTTCAACGCGCTCTACGACTCGCAGAAGCAGATCGTCCTGAGCAGCGACTGCCCGCCGCACGAGATCCCGGCGCTCGAGGAGCGGCTGCGATCACGCTTCGAGTGGGGGTTGACGGCCGACATCCAGTCGCCGGATCTCGAGACGAAGGTGGCGATTCTCAAGAAAAAAGCGGAAACCGAGGCGGTCCCGCTGCCCGACAACGTCGCGATGTACATCGCCGGCAAGATCAAGTCGAACATCCGCGAGCTCGAGGGTTCCTTGATCCGGCTGATTGCCTACGCTTCGCTGACCGGCCAGGAGATCTCGCTGCCGCTCGCGCAGGAAGTGTTGAAGAACATCCTCGATCACGAGGAACGCGCGGTCACCATCGAGATCATCCAGAAGTTCATCGCCGACTACTACAACCTGCGGATGGTCGACCTCAAGTCGCGGAACAACTCGAAATCGGTGGCGAAGCCGCGTCAGATTGCGATGTATCTGTGCAAGTCGCTGACGCACGCCTCGCTGCCCGAGATCGGCCGCAGCTTCGGCGGCAAGCATCACTCGACCGTCATCCACTCCATCCGTAAGGTCGACGCGCAGCGTCAGAAGGACTCGGATTTCAACACCCTGATCGGCAATTTTCTCGATGGTTTTCGCTAGCTGAGCCGAGTTTTCCACAACGTGCTTGGACGTGCTTTGTGGAAATCTGTCGACGCCCGGCGGCCGTCGAACGGCTGGTCAAATCCCGGCTTTTCGACCACGATTTTTCCACAAGGTAAGGCTCTGATGTACAAGGACTAACGCCGACGCCTGGCTTTTCAACAGACCCTCTCTTCTTATATACTTTGTCATTCTCGAATCTCTCCTTTCCCTAGGGGATCGCGGGCTTCGGACCCCCGCCCTTTTTCGAGGTCAGCACACCTATGGAATTCGTCGTCCGCAAGAACGACCTTCTGCGAGAACTGCAACTTTTCCAGGGCATCGTGGAGCGCAAGAACACGATTCCGATCCTGGCCAACGTGCTGATGGAAGCCAAGGGAGACGAGATTCGATTTCTTGCGACCGATCTCGAAGTGGGCCTGCGGAGTAAATGCAAGGCGAACGTCAACAAGCCTGGATCGCTGACGCTGCCGGCCAAGAAGTTCTACGAGATCGTCAAGTCGCTGCCCGACACCGACATCCGCGTGTCGGAAGAAAAGGGAGGCGTGCGGATTGCCGCCGACCGCTTCGAGTCGCGGATGCAGACGCTGCCGCGGGAGGACTTTCCGACCCTGCCCGAGTCGGCCGGCGCGTCGCCGGCCACTTTGTCGCGCAGCGCGGTGAAAGAGATGGTCGGCAAGACGCAGTTCGCGATCACCGGCGAAGACACGAGGTACTTCCTCAACGGCGCGCTGTTCGTGCTGCGCGCCGGCGAGATGAATCTCGTCGCGACCGACGGCCATCGCCTGGCGCTGGTCAGCGTGTCGCGCGATTCGCAGCCGAAGCCGGAGGATGAGAGCAAGGCCATTCTGCCGAAGAAAACCCTGGGCGAACTCGGCCGGTTGATGGCCGAGGGCGACGGCGACATCGGCTACGAGCGCGGCGAGAACCATCTGTTCTTCACTGCCGGCGATCGCCTGCTGATCTCACGGATGATCGACGGGCAATTTCCCGCCTA
>Ga0111538_10003568_pt1 | contig 21723 bp, 18 predicted proteins | sample SoiMethybrSBSTD1_FD_79669 | JGI IMG/M metagenome (GOLD analysis project Ga0111538, IMG submission 79669) | Bulk soil microbial communities from a Populus tree surrounding site in Tennessee, USA - Soil MetaG P. TD hybrid SBSTD1 (version 2)... | ecosystem: Environmental > Terrestrial > Soil >... | reverse complement strand
GCCTTCTTGTTGCCCGCCCCCGCCGACACCATGCAGAAGCGGCCGTTGTAGTCGAGGTTGGCGGTGTGCAGGGCGAGGCGGGCGAACTTGCCGATGAGGTAGCTCTTCTCGTTGGTGAGGGAGACCCCGGAGAGCATGGCGAAGGCGTCGTCGCCGTAGGCGGACTGGATGCGGCGGATCTCGGCGACCACTCGGTCGAGCGCGGCATCCCACGAGACCGCGCGGAACCCACCCGGCGCGTCCGGGGCGCGCTCGAGGGGTGTGAGCAACCGATCCGGGTGGCTGCCCTGGAGGTAGCGCTTCACGCCCTTCGGGCACAGCTTACCCTCGTTGAAGGGGAAGTCGTACCGGGGCTCGAAGCCGACCACCCGCTCGTCCTTCACCTTGAGGATGATGCCGCACTGCTGTCCGCAGAAGCAGCAGTGCGTGGCGACCTCGCGGTCGACGCGGTCGAGCCCGGCGTTCCAGCCGCCGGGTGGCGCCTGGTTCAGGTGCGGACCGTAGCGTGCGACCAGCTCGTCGTCGCTGAGGGGCGGGCGCGCCATCAGCCGAACCCTCCAAGGCGCGCCGCCTGCGCCAGCGTGACGAGACGCCGCCGGCATGCGGGACACACGTCCTGGTAGTGTCCGCCGTCGGGCAGCGCGTAGTCGAAACCGACCTCCGGCAGCACGGCCTTCAAGTCGGCCACCTGGAGGGCGGAGGCGAACTCGCGACCGCACTCGCGGCAGCGCTGCTGGGGACCGCGCGCGCCGGCCTCTCGGTAGAACTGCACGCCGAGGCTCGCCGGTCTCTGAAAGATGTGGAAGAGCTTCCCGAACGGGATGTACATGAGGCCGAGGATGACGGTCAGGGCATGCACGGTGGTGAGGAAGGTGTAGAAGCGGCCGTCCATCCACACCGTCGAGGCCGTCAGCATGAGGCCGGTCACCGACACCGCGAACAGCCCCGCCAGGGCGAGGAAATCGGTGGATCGCTCGACCGCGACGGCTCCGGGGTCGCGCAGGCGCCGCGACAGGAACATGAAAACGCCGGCGAGCACGAGTACCGCCGCCACATCGAGCGCGTGGAACACCAGCCAGCCGAGGACGCTCCGTGCGTCGAATGCGACCGTGCCGACGTTTGCCACGAATGCGCGGTACCGTCCGGCGTCCTGTCCGACCGATTCGAAATGCAGCCAGCCGAAGACGAGCGGGAAGGTGATCAGCCCGGCGAGGACGCAGCCCCAGAAGACGAGCTGGTGTGCCACCCAGCGCAGCCGCGAGCGGGGACGGATGAAGCGCTGGGCCGCGAGATTCGATGCGGCGAGGCCCCCGAGGCGCACGAGGCTCCGCGCGCCACCCTGGCGAAGCGCCTGCCAGCCGCGCCGGCTGAGACGTGCCGTCGGAGGACGGCGCAGCCAGACGCGGTAGCGGTAGACCGTTCCGAAAATGGCGAACAGCGTGCCGAAGAGGTAGCCGGCGAGCGCGGCGTCGAACCAGCGGAGGCCGCCGCTCCCCATGGCGACCAGAAGCAGGGCCACGGCGACGGCGACGACCCCCCACGCGGCGGCCGCTCGGTCCACCGACGGACGGCTGGACATCGTGCGTCCCATGCCGCGAAGCCGTGCGATGCGCAACGGTCGGCTCATCAGCCGAGCAGGCGGTACCCGGCGCGCTCGAGGGCGCGGGTGACGGCGGGTATGACGACCGGCGCGTCGTTGTGCGGGCTCACGGGGACGGCGGGGTACCGAGCCATCTGGTCGACGAGCGTTACGGCGTCGGCCGCCAGCATCCGGTCGCAGGTAGCATAAAGCCCGTCCGAGCCTTCCTCGATTGCGTTGTGACGCCTCAGGATGTGCCGCAGCGTGGCCACGATGGCGGGCGTGGGCGTCGGGACGAGCAGCGCCGCGATCGCGCCGTGATCGAGCCGGAGCCGTGGAGCGATCTCGAGTGGCACCCCGTCGCGTGCGCGTTCCACCGCCGGCAGGAGGATCTTCTCCTCGATGGCGATGTGGCGCAGGAGCCCGCGGCGAAACTCCGCATATGCATCGAGGTCCATGGGTTCCCGGCGCGTCGCAGCGGCCAGAAGGCCGTCGAGGCGGAAATGATCTCCGGTGAGATGTTCAGCGATCGAGCCCTCCTTCATGCGTGCTCGTACCGGGCCAGGATCCGCCGTGCGACGACCATCTTGTGGACCTCGTCGGGGCCGTCGTAGATGCGCGCGAGCCGGGCCTGGCGATAGAACATCGAGAGCGGGTGGTCCTCGGTCACGCCCGCGGCGCCGTGCACCTGGATCGCACGGTCGACCACGCGGTGGAGGACCTGGGCGCCGAAGAACTTGATGAGCCCGATCTCCTCGCGCGCCGCTTCCGCGCCGGCCGTGTCGATCCGCCACGCGGCGTGCAGCGTCATGAGGCGCGCGGCCTGGATGTCGGCGGCGCACTCGGCCACCCAGTCCTGGACGTTCGCCTTCCGCGCGAGCGTGCTGCCGAAGAGCTCCCGCTGCGTCGCGTAGCGGCACATGAGCTCGAAGGCGCGCTGGGCGACGCCGAGCCAGCGCATGCAGTGATGGATGCGGCCCGGCCCGAGTCGCTCCTGCGCGATCGCGAAGCCCATACCCTCGCCGCCGAGGCGGTTCGTCACCGGCACGCGGCAGTCTTCGTAGCGGATCTCGGCATGGTGGTTGTCGTCCTCGCCCATGACCGGGATGCCGCGCTCGATGCGAAAGCCGGGGGCATCGGTCGGGACGATGATCTGGCTGAAGCGGAGATATGGGCTCTCCGCGTCGGGATTCGTCTTTGCCATGACGATCGCGAACGCCGCCCCGTGCGCGCCGCTCGAGAACCACTTGTGACCGTTGATGACGTAGTGGTCGCCGTCGCGCACGGCGGTCGTACGCAGCAGGCGTGGGTCGGAGCCCGCCACCTCCGGCTCGGTCATGGAGAAGCAGCTCCGGATCTCGCCGTCGACCAGCGGGCGGAGCCAGCGCTCCTTCTGCTCGACGGTGCCGTGACGCCACAGGATCTCCGCGTTGCCGGAGTCCGGCGCCTGGGACCCGACGCAGACAGGGCCGAGCGGGCTCCGGCCCAGGATCTCGTTCACGAGCACGTAGTGCATGAACGGAATGCCGGCGCCGCCGGCCTCGCGCGGAAGATGGAACGCCCAGTAGCCGAGGGCTTTCGCCCGGGCCTGTACGATGCGGACGGCGGGCGGATACGCCGGACCGTCGATCTCCATGCGCCAGCCGCCCCGGCGCTCGAGCGGATAGACGTACTCCTCCATCAGGCGGCGCACGCCGTCGCAGAGTGCCGTGGTCTCGGCCGGGACGTCGAAGTCCATCAGCTCGCCCGTGCCATCTCGGTGGTCGCCCAGCGGAGGAAGTCCTCCTCGGTCACCACCCCGACGAGCTGTGCGTCCCCCTCGACCACCGGCAGGCACCCGATCTTGTGACGGATCAGGCGCTCGCCCGCCTCCGAAGCGTTCTCGTCGGGGCGCGCCACGCTGAGGTGCGTCTCCATGACGTCGCCCACCCGTGCCCAGGTGAGGAGCTGCACGCGATCGTCTTCCGAGCTCGCGATGATCGAGCTGGATGAGGCGGCCAGAAGATCCCGGTGGGAGACCAAACCGACGAGGCGGCCGCTCCCATCGACTACCGGCAGGTGGCGAATGCGTCGCGCCCGCATGATGCGCCAGGCGGTTGCGAGGCGGTCCTCTGGCCGAATGGTGATCGGCGGCGTCGTCATCAGCCCCGCCACACGGGGCACGCTCGGCGCAGTGAACGCCGCGACGCTCCGCGCCGGGGCGGGCCGGAGCGCGGCCCGGAGCTCGTCGGCGGACGCTGCGAGATGCTCGGGAATGGTGTCCGCGTCCGGGACGAGCGTGGGATCGACGGCGGCCGCGATCGAGAGCTGGCCCGCATAGCTCAGAATCGCGAACTCCACTCCCATGTTCTGGAACAACGGGATCATCGGATGGATCTCGACGATCTGTCGGCCGGCCAGGTGACAGATGTTTCGCGGACCCGGCACGTTGGTGCATACCGTGTTGATGAACGCGCGCTCGGGGAGCAGGCGGCCGAGGAGCGCCCCCACCGGCGCGGGCATCGATCCGAGAAGCGACATGACGAGGCCCGAGGCCTGCGCCTGTCCCTTCTCCTTTAGAGTCCGCATCTCCGCGGCCAGTGCGTGCAGGCGCTCGACGGGATCGGCGATGCCGATTGGAAGCGTCGGAAACATGGACGAGACCAGGTTCCCGAGCGCCATGTGATCCTCGGGCCGGCGTACGCTCACCGGGACCAGCGTGCGCACGCGCATTCCTTCGGGCTTCAGGCCGCGGGCCTGTATGTAGCGGCGGATTGCGCCCGTGATGACGGCGAGCACGACGTCGTTCACCTTGCAGCCGTCGGCGCCGCGCATGGCGAGGAAGTCATCGAGCGCGAACGAGGCCCAGACGATGCGGCGCGCATCAGTCAGGTGCCCGTTGAACGGCAGCTCGGAGATGGGCTCGAGAACCATCGGCGTTAGACTACCGGCCGCCGCGAGGGCATCGCGCGCGCGACCGAGCAGCGCGCGCGGGTTCGCGAGCGTTCGCAGCAGCGACACGCTACTCGGCCCCGGTGCCGCGGGCGTGCGTCGTGCGGCTCCGTTCGTCGGTGGGGCGGGCCGTTCGTCCGACATCGCTTCCAGCACCTGCGTTCCGCTCACGCCGTCGATCATGCTGTGGTGGATCTTGCAGAGGATCGCGGTGCGACCGTCGGCGAGGCCGTCGATCAGGGTGTTCTCCCAGAGGGGATGCTGGTCGTCGAGCGGCGCGGCGAAGAGTGAGTCGACCACCTCGTGCAGCTCGGCGGGACCGCCGGGCGGCGGCACGCCGACGTGCCGGAAGTGGCGGCGGACGTCGAAGTGCGGATCGTCCTCCCAGCGGGGCCAGTCGAGGTCGAGCAGAGGGCGTACGGGACGCTGGCGATAGCGCGGGATGGCGGCGAGACGCTTCCCGACGGTGTCGACGAAGGCGGAGAACGGTAGAGCGCCGTCGAGCATGGCGACGCAGCCGACGTGCAGGCGTTGCATCGGACGCTCGAAGTAGAGGAACGAGGCATCCAACGGTGACAGACGGTTCGCTCGTATCGCCATGGCTCTCGCCCCCTTCGGGCATCGTCCAGAGCCAGTGCCGTGCCACGCCGGTCGCAGCGGATGCGCCGGCTCCATCGCGCAGGGTTCTCAGCCTTGCCACGCTCCATGTGGTCGAATTCCCGGCGCTGCGAACCGTCGACCCGCACTCCGCGCCAGCCCCGCCGGGTGCCGTCTTGGGGTTGGCGGCGGGTTTGCTTCACGTGGGATCCAGATGGAGGTCCCGCTGATGAACGACCACTTCCGCACGATCCTGGTCCCGCACGATCTGTCCCGGCATTCGACCCGGGCGCTCGCGATGGCGGCCCGCCTCGTTGGAGCGCGAGGCCGTGTGATCGTGCTGCACGTCGCGAACACGTACGGCAACGGCGGCGTGCAGAAGCGCGTCGTCGACGAGGCGCGGCGCGCTCTGGAGCGCGTGGTCGCCCGCACGATGGCCTCGCGCCCCGGGCCACGCGTCGAGTGCCGGGTCGAGCCGGGCGATCCCTATCGGAAGATCATCGCGGCGGCGCGCGGCGCCGACTGCATTCTCATGTCCACTGCGGGTCGCACTGGGCTCCGGTACGTGGTGATCGGGAGCGTTGCCGAGAAGGTCGTCCGCCACGCCCCTGTGCCCGTGCTGACCTTCAGGCCCGACGCCCGTCGACCGAGAGAGCTCTTCCGGACGATACTGGTCCCGCACGACTTCTCTCCGCATGCGAACCGTGCGCTCGAGCTGGCTGCATCGCTCGCCGGCGCGGACGGCCGGCTGATCGTGCTGCACGTGGTCGCTGCGCTTCCGGAGGGGGCGAATCGCGTTGCCAGGCAGGTCCTGGTCGAGGAGCGTCGGCGGCTGGCACGTCTCGTTGCCCGCTGGACGTCAGCCCGCGGCGCGCCCGTGATCGAGTGCCGTGTGGAAGCGGGAGACCCGTATCGCCACATCGCCGATGCGACTCGTAAGGCGGACTCTGTCGTGATGTGCACCCTCGGGCGCACGGGGCTCCCGCACCTGGTGATCGGGAGCGTCGCCGAGAAGGTGGTCCGCCATGTGTCGGTGCCGGTGCTGACGATACGTCCGCCGGCGCTCGCGGCACTGCGATCCGCGCCGACGCAGCGCTCGCGGCGCTCCGCGTAGGCTCGAGTCTATTGAGCTGAGACCCGTCGGCCCACGCCGAGGAGCAACGCCGCGAGCCCGGCCGAGGCCACGGCGGCCGCCCAGTCATCACCGTGCAGCGGTCTCAGGTGGAGCACGGCCGCGAGCCACGGCGTTTGTATGAGCAGCACTGAGAGAGCAACCGTCCCCCCGGTCACGAGCCGGGAGAGCAGGGTCCGAAGGCGGGCAAGGGCGGCGGTCACCGACCCGCTCGCCAGCGTGAGAATGGCGAGCGCCATGGCGCGGGCGTGCGGTACGTCCCCCGCGCCTCCGAGGCTCCGCACGTAGCCTACGCCGACGCAGGCCGTGAGGAGCGCACCCACGGCGGCGATCACTGCCCACTCGCGGCGCGAAAAGAAGCTGACGCCGCCGCGGCGTCCGAGGCGCGTGAGGCGTCCCTCGGGCGGCAGCTCCTGAAAGACCAGCATCGCCGTCGGATGCATCACGAGCTCGAGCCACACGATGTGCACCGGCAGATAGAGGAGGGGATAGCCGGCGAGCGGGATCAGGGCGGCGGTGACGACCAGTGGGATGTGCATCACGAGAAGATAGTGGAAGCTCAGCCGCAGGTTCTCGAAGAGCTGGCGTCCCTCCGCGATCGCTCCGACGATGGTGCGGAAGTTGTCGTCCAGCAGGACGATGGAGGCGATCTCACGCGCGCTGCGTGTCCCGCGCTCTCCCATCGCGATGCCGACGTCCGCCGCCTGCAGAGCCGGTACGTCGTTCACGCCGTCGCCCGTCACGGCTACGATCTCGCCCGCCGCTTTGAGCTTGCGCACCAGCGTGAGCTTCTGCGTGGGTAGGGCGCGCGCCACGACGTCGACCCGCCGGAGGACCTCCGGCGTAAGGGCCTCCACCTCGTCACCTGCAATCACCCTCGGAGCTCCGTCGCCCAACCCGATCTCGCGTGCCACGGCTCGTGCGGTCGCCGGGTGGTCGCCGGTCACCATGATCGCATGGATGCCTCCCTCGCTGCAGCGCGCGACGGCATCGGCGACGCCGTCGCGGACCGGGTCCTCGAAGGCGAGCAGGCCCGCGAGACGAAACCCGCGATCGGGTTCGACGTTCGGCGAGTCGACGGGTCGCCACCCGCTCGCGAGGACTTTGTGTCCCTCCTCAGCCAGCGCCATGGCCCGCGCGCTCCAGGCCGCGCGCACGTCCGCGCCCTCGTCGGCCATGGCCAGGACGACCTCCACCGCGCCCTTCGTGGCGGAGACAAAATGGGGTCCCTCCGCGACGACGGCGGTCTCGCGCTTGCGCGACTCGGTGAACGGGAAGACGGCGAGCCGGGCCGGCACCGCGGCGTCCCCCGCCTCGCGTGCGATCGCGGTGTCGACAGGGTCGCCGCCGTCGGGCCGCGAGGCGATCGCCGCCAGTGCGAGGAGACGCGCGCGATCGATGCCATCGGCGGGCACGACGTGCGTCAAACGAAGCTGCCCCTCGGTGATCGTCCCCGTCTTGTCGGAGCAGATGCACGACGTACGCCCGATGTTCTCGACGGAGACCGCGCGTCGGACGAGCGCCTGCCGCTTCGCGAGACGGTAGACGCCGACGCCGAGGAAGACCGTCAGCACGAGCGGGAACTCCTCGGGGAGGGCCGCGATGGCGAGCGTGACGGCGCTGAGCAGGGCATCGAGCCAGCCATGACCCTGCCGCAGCCTTACGATGGCGAGGACGAGGCACAAACCGATTGCTGCCACGATCAGCACGGCGACGAGCTTGGCGATCGCCGCCTGAAGTGGAGTTCGCCCCCCCGCGCCGTGCGCCCCGGAGCGGACGATCTCTCCGTACATCGTCTCTTCGCCGGTGAACGCGACCCGCAGGTGCGCGCGGCCGGTGAGGAGCCTCGTCCCCGCCAGTCCCCAGTGCGTCGCGTCGATCGGGGGCTCGGTGCCGCCGCGAGGCGCCGCGGCGAGTGGATGCTTTCTCACCGGATACGCCTCGCCCGTCAGCGTCGATTCGTCGGCCTGGAGCCCCGTTCCCGCGACGATGATGCCATCGGCCGGGAACGACTCCCCGGGCTCCACGACCGCCATGTCACCCGGCACCAGCTCGATTGCGGGCACGACACGCGCCAAGCCATCCCTGACGACCGTGGCGCGGGAGGCGAGGCGGCCCCGCAGGCCTTCGGTCGACGCGCTCGTGCGCCGGTGGAGAAAAGCGTCCATCCCGACCAGCGGCACGATCGCGGCGAGGACGGTGAGGGCCTCGAGCCACTCGCCGACGAACGCATAGAGCGCCCCGGTCCCGAGCAGGAACCAGATCATCGGATCCCTGGCCGTCTGCCGGACGAGCTGCCAGCGCCGGCTTCCGGCCACCTCGATGATGTCGTTCGAGCCGAAGCGTTGCCGACGGTCAGCGGCCTCGCTGCTCGTGAGCCCGCGCTCGGCGAGCAGGAGATCGCCGATGCGCGCCAGAGGGAGCGGGCGCCGCATCATCGTCGTCTGCTATGGGCCTCTTGGCAGCCGGCCAGCATCGTTGCTAGAAGCCGGCGACTACACGTGCCGGAGGGACGAATGGCGTACCATGCGGCGTTCTGCAGACGTCACGGGTCGGTGGCCCTCCTCGTAGTGAGCCTTGCCATCCCGTTCGTCGCAGGGGCCGAGGACGCTCAACCAGGCAGGCAGCTCTATCTCCAGTATTGCAGCGCATGCCACGGGCCGGAGGCGAAGGGTGACGGCGTGGCGGGATCCGTGATGCAGCCTCATCCCGCCGACCTGACGCGCCTCGCATCCCGATACGGCGGGGAATTTCCCATGGAGCAGGTCGTCAGGTCCATCGACGGCCGCGAGGCGCTGCGAGCGCACGGTGAGCCGGCGATGCCCGTGTGGGGAGAGGTTCTGAGCGAAGGGCGCGGTGACAAGGGCGAGCAGCGTCCCGCGATAGAGCGCCGCGTGCAAGGGCGCATCTTCTCGATCGCCGAGTACCTCCGTACGATCCAGGTGAAGTAGCTCGCGGCATCGTTGACTGGCTGGCATCTTTCGGCCAACTGCCGTCCTGGTGCCCCTCGATGCGCGTCGCTATCGCGCGGACGTGGTCCTTCGGGACGGCGGCTCCGTCCACGTCCGCGCCATCCGCCCCGACGATCGGGCGCGCCTCCTCGACCACTTCACCGGCCTGAGCCCGGTGTCCGTGTATCGGCGCTTTCACGGTGTGAAGAAGCATCTGACCGAGGAGGAGCTCACGCGCTTCACCGAGCTCGACTTCGTGCGACGCGTTGCGCTCGTGGCCACCCTTCGAAGCGATGGCGAGGAGCACATCATCGGCGTCGGCCGCTTCGAAGTGAACGCCGAGGAGTCGGGCGGCCGGCGCGCGGAGGTCGCCTTCGCCGTGCTCGATACCCACCAGGGCCGCGGCATCGGTACGGCCCTACTCGAGCACCTCGCGGTGATCGCGCGCGACCAGGGCATCGCGGAGTTCGAGGCCGAGGTCCTGGGCGAGAACAACCGCATGCTCGAGGTCTTCGCATCGAGCGGCTTCACGGTACGCCGCGCCATTGCGAATGGCGTCTTCCACGTCTCGTTTCCGACCGAGGAGACGCCTGAGGCCGCCGCGGCGCACGATCGCCGCGAGCGGGAGGCAAGCGCCCGGAGCATCGCGGCCATCCTCGCGCCGCGGTCGGTGGCCATCGTCGGGGCTTCGCGCCGTCCGGGCTCGATCGGCGCGGCGCTCCTCGAGAACGTCGTCCGCTGCGGCTTCCGCGGGCGGCTCCACGTGGTCAACCCAGCCGCGGCGGAGGTCGGCGGCCGGCCCGCGCATCCGAGCGTGGCCGCGATCGGGGAGGCCGTCGATCTCGCCGTCATCGCCGTTCCGGCGACCGCCGTCGAAGCGGCGATCGCCGATTGTGCGCGTGCGGGCGTGCGAGGGCTGGTCGTCATCTCGGCCGGGTTCGCCGAGACCGGTCCGGCGGGCCGGGAGGTCGAGGTGCGGCTGCGCAAGCTCGTACGCGGCTCGGGGATGCGCATGGTCGGTCCGAACTGTCTCGGCGTGCTCAACACCGATCCCGCCGTATCGCTCAACGCCACCTTCGCCGAGAGCTGGCCGCCGCAAGGCAACGTCGCGATGCTGTCGCAGAGTGGCGCGCTCGGGCTGGCGATCCTGGATCAGGTGCAGGCCCTGAACGTCGGCATCTCGTCGTTCGTGTCGGTGGGCAACAAGGCCGACGTCTCGGGCAACGATTTGATCTCGTACTGGGCGGACGATCCGCGCACGCGCGTCATCGTGCTCTATCTCGAGAGCTTCGGAAATCCGCGCCGCTTCGCCCGGCTGGCGCCCGAGGTGGCGCGGCGAAAGCCGATCGTCGCCGTCAAATCCGGACGCTCGACGGCGGGCTCGCGCGCGGCCTCCAGCCATTCCGCGGCGCTCGCGAGCCTCGACGTCGCGATCGACGCGTTGTTCGAGCAGGCGGGCGTCATCCGTACGGCGACCCTCGAAGAGCTGCTGGACGTCGCCGCGCTGCTCTCGACGCAGCCACCGCCGCAGGGACCCCGTGTCGCCGTCGTGACCAATGCCGGCGGGCCGGGCGTGATGCTGGCCGATGCCTGCGAGGCGCAGGGCCTGGCCCTTCCGCCGCTCGCCCCGGAGACGGTCGCCGCGTTGCGCGCGGTCCTGCCTCCACAGGCCGGTCTCGGGAACCCCGTGGACATGATCGCGTCCGCGACGCCGGACCAGTTCGCGCGGACGCTCGAGCTCGTCGGCGCGGATCCCAGCGTTGATGCGCTGGTCGCCATCTACATTCCGGTGATGGTCTCCAGACCCGACGAAATCGCGGCCGCGATCGCCACGGGGGCGGGGCGCGTGCCACCCGAGAAGCCGGTGCTCACCGTCTTCATGTCGGCACGCGGCGCGCCGCCGGCGCTGTCGCAGGGGCCGCGCGGCGCGCTGCCGTCGTACAGCTTCCCCGAGAACGCCGCGTTGGTGCTCGCCGCAGCCGAACGCTACGGCCGCTGGCTCCGGCGCCCGCGGGGCGAGGTGCTGAAGCTGTCGCCCTTTGCGGTGAGCGCCGTGCGCGCGGTCGTCGATCGTGTGGTCGAGGGCCTGTCAGAGCCTCGCTGGCTCGAGCCGGCGGACGTCGAGACGCTCCTGCGTGCCATCGGCCTCAGCGTCGCGGCGACGGCCGAGGTTGAATTGTCGGCGGCGGCCGCCGCTGCCGACGAGCTCGGCTATCCGCTCGTCGCAAAGGCCGTCGCGCCCGGCCTCGTGCACAAGACGGACGTTGGTGGCGTCATCCTGGGCCTGCGGTCGGCCGCGGAGGTCGTCGACGCGGTCGGCGGGCTCCGGGGGCGCCTGGAGAAGCACGGTCTGGTGCTCGAGCGCGTCCTGCTGCAGCGTCAGGTGGCCGTGGGTATCGAGGCCCTGGTCGGCGTCACTACGGACCCGACCTTCGGCCCGCTGCTCGTCTGCGGAGTGGGCGGCGTGCTCGTCGAGCTGGTGCGCGACGTCGCGTATCGGCTGCCCCCCGTGAGCGACCTGGACGCCGAGGAGATGCTCGATCGCCTCCGAGCCGCGCGCCTCCTCACCGGCTACCGCGGCGCGCCGCCGGCCGATCGGGCCGCGCTCGTGGACGTCATCCGACGCATCTCCGCGTTCGTCGAGATCGTGCCCGAGCTGCGCGAGCTGGACCTCAATCCGGTGGCGGTGCAAGGGCAGGGCGGCGGCGCGATCGTCCTCGACGCGCGCATCCGGCTCGGTCGCTGAGCCGACTCAGCCGACCGGCGCGAGCTCCGGCAGCCCCTTCCGCGTCTCGTCGATCTCGAGGAGCGCGCACAGGCGGCTCAGGCAATCGGTCTCCGTGAGGATGCCGACGAGGCGCCCATTCTCGACGACGGGAAGGCATCCGACCCTCTTGTCGATCATGATCGCGACGGCCATCTGCAGCGGCGTCGACGGCGACACGGTGAAGACGCGAGGAGTCATGACCGTGGCCACGGCGATCTTGCGCAGCCACTCCTGCTCCGCCGCACGCTCGAAGCCGAGAAGGCAGGACACCGCGGCGCGGAGGAGGTCGCGCTGGCTCACGATTCCCACCACGCGCCTGCCGTCGACGACCGGGAGATGCCGGATGCGACCGAGTTTCATCAGGTCGTCTGCGATGTCGAGGGTATCGCTCACCGCGAGGGTGATCGGATCGGGCCGCATGAGCGCGCGAACATCCATGCCCAGGGACGTACCAAGTTCCATGCCGGGCCGCTGGCCGAGTGCGGCCGGCGCGTGTTCTCGAAAGCGGGAATGGCACTCCTCAACGCCGATCGCGATGAATCCAGGGCCACAGCGCTCGCATCGCCGCCGCGCGTGCTGCGGCAGGGCTGCCGCCCATGTCGACGGGCACGTGTTCCTCGTCGTCGGCGAACGGCTCCCACTTCTGCCGCTGCGCGAGATACGTGCTCCACCGCGCGTCCGAAATGGACGGCGTTTGGGTGCGAGCCTCCAGCCGAGTGCGGATCGCCGCCTCGTCGGCCCGGCACTCGACGTACACGAGCGGCCGGCGATGCGCACGGGCCTCGGACGCCAGGCGATGGCGGTCCGCGCGCCGCATCCAGGTGGCGTCGACGATGACGCCACGGCCCTGTGCGAGGAGCGCGCCGGCCTCGCCGCAGAGCGACACATAGGTGGCGCTGCGTGCCTCCGGCGCATAGAGCCCGGCGCCGGAGGGTGCGACGCCGGGGCCCGCGCCGCGCTTGCGGACCACGTCGGATGACAGCAGCGCGAACCCGGTGGCCTCGGCGAGGAGCGCGGCGAGGGTCGACTTGCCGCTTCCGCTGAGACCGGCGCACGCGATGACGGCGGGGCTCGCCGCCTGCCACGCATGGCGCAGCGCGAGCGCGAAGAACGCGTGCGCCCGCGCGCTGGCCGCCTCGCGATCGCGCGGCGCGACGTCGTGCTCGCCGGCCTTGAGCCCCTCGACCTTGCCGCGGACGCAGGCGCGGGCGCAGCCGTAGAACGGCAGGAGGCGGAGGACGTCCCAGTCGTCCGCGGCCGCCGCGTAGGCGGCGGCGAAACGTTGCGCCACGCCGGAGTGACCCAGGCGCTCGAGGTCCATGCTCAGGAAGGCAATCTCGGCGGCGACGTCGGTGCAGCGCAGAGCCTGCGAGAACTCGATGCAGTCGAACACGTAGATGCCTGCTGCGAGCGGCGAGACATCGTCACCGCCGGTGGCCTCTGTGAGGAAACACACGTGCTCGGCGTGGAGGTCCCCATGACCCTCCCGGATGCGCCCGCCCTGCTGGCGCGCACGCAACAGGGTCTCGTGCGTGCGGATGAACCTCGGGCCGAAGTCCGTGAGGATCTGCAGGTCCTCCGCGGCCAGGAGCCGGCCGACGAACGCGGACGTGCCGCCGAGAACATCCTCCCAGGTTCTGGCCAGCCGCTCCGGTGATGCATGCGCCGCCACCTCAGGCCCGCTCGGCGCCGCGGCGTGAAAGGCGACGAGCCGCGCGGCGAGCGCATCGATGAGGTCATCGTGGACCGCGCCCGCGCGCAGCAGCGCGGGGAGGAGACGGCCGGCCGGCAGCCGGCGCATCCACACCACGTGGTCGACGAGGGGTCCCTCGCCGCCGATGCGAACGGTCCCATCCTGCCCGACCGTCACCGGCAGCACGCCCAGGTATACCCCCGGCGCGAGGCGACGGTTCAGGCGCACCTCCTCCTCGCAGAAGTGCCGGCGCTTCTCGACGGTGCCGAAGTCGAGAAACGGGAACGTGACCGCCTTCTTCAGCTTGTAGACGTACGGGCCAGCGAGGAAGACGTGCGAGATGTGAGTCTGGACGTGCTCGATCGAGACGGGTCGGTGGTCGTAGGTCGCCGGATCACTGAGCGCGCGAACGACCGCGTCCGCCTCACGTGCCACGATCGCACGATACACGGTGAAATTGCAGATGGCATGCCATGGGTAGCCTGCATCGCCACCGGGCGGGAGGCGGTCGGCCGCTTCCCATTGCTGCGAATGTCATGGGGCACCGACGATGAGTTTCCGTGGCATGGGGTTTGCGCCGGACAGGAGACATGAAGGTCACACCGTACATCCAGAGAGCCGTCGTCACCGTGAAGCCGCTGGACTCGGCCCTGCACGCGCGGGAGCTGCTCGAGCGGCACCGCATCAACCAGCTCCCAGTGGTGCTCGACGGCCGCGTCGTGGGCATGGTCACGGACCGAGACCTGCGCGACGTCTTCCCGTCGAGCCTCGAGTCTGCCCGCCGTGCGTCGCGGCATCACCCGGCCGTGGATCCCGAGCGCGTGCACGTACGTGACGTGATGTCACAGCCTGTCTACTCCCTGGGTGCCGACGACTCTCTGCGGGAGGCCGCGGGCCTCCTCCGCCGGCGTCGCATCGGCGCCGTGCCGATCCTCGATGAGAGCAGCCGGCTCTGCGGCATCCTGACACGGAGCGATCTCCTCCGGGCGCTGGCGGAGAATGTCGATCCCAACGACCTGTGAGCCGGCGACGATGTGGCAGCGTTGCCAAAACCATCGCGATTCCATTCGCGCCGCTGAGAATGGGATGGCGCTCGGCCTGCGAACCGCGATGGCACGACGCTTGCGTTGATTACGGCCATGACTATCGCGCCTTACATTCGTCGGACCGTCGTGGCCGTGAAGCCCATGGATTCCGCGCGGCACGCGCGCGAATTGCTGGAACGGCATCGCATCAACCAGCTCCCGGTGATCGTCGACGGCCGTGTGGTGGGCATCGTCACGGACCGGGATCTCCGCGACGTGTTTCCCTCGATCCTCGAGTCCCGGCGGCACGTCCGACGCCATCCGGAGCTCGACCCCGATCGCGTGCCCGTCCGGGACGTGATGACGGCCGGGGTTCTCACGCTCCACCGCGACGCCTCGGTCCCCGAAGCGGCGGCGCTGCTCCGGCGGGAGCGCATCGGCGCCGTGCCGATCGTCGACGGTGACCACCGGCTGTGCGGGATTCTCACGCGCAGCGACCTGCTCGGGGCGTTGATGGAGACGGCGGGAGAGGCAGATCGCGCTTCCGCGTGACGGGTCCCCGCGGCCCGCTCTGGCCGCGAGCAACCGGCCCGCGGCCCCGCATTTCGCGTCGCTGGGAACGTGGCGGCCATGATCGTATCGGGTTCGAGACCCGTCGCGGCAACGCCGGCATCCGAGCGGAGAATCGGGCTGGCATGCGGCGTGCTCCTCGAGTCAGTGGAGGTGTCGTCATGACGTTCATTGCGGTACCAGACCTGACGACGTTCGCCGTGTCCGTACTCCTGGTGATGGCGCTCGCGACGCCGTACTTCCTCGTCCGTTACGTCATTCGCCATCGGAACGCCGCTCGGTAGCGTCCGAGACGCGGGAGCGGCTGTCCCTGCTCAGGCGGGCGGACGGTGCACCGGCAGCGTGACCGCGAAGACCGTGAAATCGCCGGGCGTGCTCGTGAGCGTGATCCGTCCGCCCATCTCCTCGATGGCGAGCTTGCAGAACGGTAGCCCGAGGCCGGTGTCGACCGCGGGATCGTCCGTGGGGGAGCGGCGCAGGATGCGGAACTTCTCGAAGACGCGCGCTTGATCCGCTTCGGCTATCCCGCGCCCGCGGTCGCGTACGCCGAGGGTGATCTCGGCCGCATCCGGCCCGAGCGCTGCTTCGATGCGCACCTCGGCGCTGCCGCTGTGGCGGAGCGCGTTCACGACGAGGTTCACGAGCACGCGCTTCATGATGGCGCGGTCGCCGCGCGCTGCGGGGAGGTCGGTGCCGACCGCCACCTGGAGGCGCCGGCCCGTCTGCTCGGCCACCGGAGCGTATTCGGCCACGACCTCGTCGACGAGCTCGGCCAGGACGACGGGCTCGGCGGCGACCGGCATCTTGCCCTCCTCGATCTTGCTGATCTCGAGCAGGTTCTGGATGAGCCGCATCATCTCGCGGCAGGTTCGGTCTATCTGTAGCAGATAGCCGCGGTGCGTCTCGGAGAGCTCGCTCCCCTTGCGCAGGGCGAGCTGCACCATCATCGCGATGCCGCTCACGGGGTTCTTCAGATCGTGCACGACCATGTTGGTGAGGTCGCTCTTGAGCCCCTCGACCTCGCGGCGCGCGGTGAGCGTCTCCTCCGCCATCTGCGCGGCACGCTGCAGCGTCGCAGCCACCTCACGCGACACGAATCCGCCGTAGATGTAGGTGTTCATGGCGAGCGACATGTCCAGGAAGACCCGCTTCACGAGCGCCTCCAGGACGGGGAGGATGCGCTGGCCGTCGCCCGTCTCGCGCGTGAGGGTGCGCAGCGCGAGCCGCAGGTAGAGCGCGAACGCCCCGATGTACCAGGTCGGCTCGAGCCCGATGCGCTGGTGCGCATCGCCGACGCGCAGGCGGCTCTCGAAGTAGGCCTCGTCCACGGAGCCCTCGAAGAGCGACATGAAGTGCGCACGCTGCAGCGGCTGCAGCCGCGCGATGCGGTCCGGCTCCGCGCGCAAGAGGTCGGCGAGCGGGGGGAAGGTCAAAAGATGGTCGTAGAACGCGGCGACGATCTCGTCGACGGTCCGTAGCGCCAGCTCGTGCTGCGCCTGGAGCGCGCGGTCGTCCTCCGGGCCCAACTGGAAGAAGCTGAGCTGCTCCTCACGGCGTGTCGCGTCGAGCCCGACCGCGATGCGCAGCGGCCCGCTGCCGCTAGAGGGCGAGTCCGAGCTCATTCAGCTTGCGGTACAGCGAGGACAGCGACAGCCCGAGAAGATCCGCGGCGCGGTGCTTGTCGTTCTCGCACCGACGCAGCACGCCCTCGATGTGCATCCGCTCGTACGCGCGGAGGGCGTCGCGGAGGTCGTCCCCGACGGACGGCAGCGCGTCCTCGCGATCGCGGAGCGCGCGCGGCAGGTCCGGCGCCGTGATCCACTGGCCGTCGCCGAGAATCATGGCGTGCTCGATCACGTTGTCCAGCTCGCGCACGTTGCCTTTCCACGACTGGGACATGAGGATCTTCATGGTGGCGTGGTCGGCGCCGCGGTACGCGCGCTTCATCTCGCGGTTCTGGCGGCGGATCAGGAATTCGACCAGCGCGGGAATGTCCTCGCGCCGCTCGCGCAGCGGCGGCAGCCGTATGTTGATGACGTTCAGGCGGTAGTACAGGTCTTCGCGAAAGCGGCCGTCGTTCGCCATGCCCTCGAGATCGCGGTTGCTGGCGGCGATGAGCCGTACGTCCACGGTGATCGGCTGGGCGGCCCCGACCGGGAGGATCTCCTTCGCCTCGATGGTGCGCAGCAGCTTCGACTGCAGGCCGAGCGGCATGTCGCCGATCTCGTCGAGGAAGATCGTGCCGCCCTTCGCGCGGCTGAAGAGACCCTCCTGCGACGTGACCGCGCCGGTGAAGGAGCCGCGGACGTGGCCGAAGAGCTGGCTCTCGAGCAGGTTCTCGGGGATGGCGGCGCAGTTGACGGGCAGGAAGATGCGGCTGCCGACGGCGCTCAGCGCGTGGATGGCGCGCGCCACGACCTCCTTCCCGGTGCCGCTCTCGCCGGTGATGAGCACCGTGCTCTGCGTCGGCGCCACCTTCTTGATGAGCGTGTCGATCTCGCGCATCGCCGCGCTGGTGCCGACGAGCCCTTCGACGTCATATTGCGCCTCGACCTGGCGGCGCAGCATCTGCGCCTGCCACGCGATCTGACGATGCTCGAGCGCGCGCGCCACCTTGGTCAGCATGTCCTCGAAGACGACGGGCTTGAGCAGGTAGTCCGCGGCCCCGGCGCGCAGGGCATCGACGGCGGTCTCGACGCTGGCGTGCGCCGTCATGACGAGGACTACGGTCTGGGGCGACACGTCGCGCGCGCGCCGCAGCACCGCGAGCCCGTCTGCCCCAGGCATGCGCAGGTCCGTGACGATGACGCTGAACTCCTGCTCGTCGAGGGCGGCGAGCGCTGCCGTGCCGTCGGCTGCGGTGCGGGCCGCATAGCCGGCGTCCCGGAGGACCTCGGCGAGGCTCTCGCGAACGCCCGGCTCGTCGTCCGCCACGAGGATGGCGTCGGCCATGGACGCGGGATGCTACTCGAACAGCAGCTCGGGTGCCAACTCCGCAGGCGTCTCAGCGCCGCGCAGCACGGCCATTCCGGGGTCGTATGGTGAGCACCGGGACGGGCGAATGGCGTACGACCTTCTCGGCGACGCTTCCGATCAGCAGGTGCGAAAGGCCCGTTCGCCCCTCGGTCGCCATCACGATGCAGTCCACATTCTTCGCTGCGTCGAGGATGCGCGTGGCGGGGTCGCCCAGCTCCACGTGGAAGCGGAAGGGCGGAGCGCCGCGACCGCGCAGCTCGCGGCGAACCAGCTCGTCCAGGCTCCGCTTGGCCCCCGCCACGATCTCTCGATCCGATATCCAGCCGGCCACCTCCGGGAGCATGGTCACCGGCTGATAAGGAGTCACCACGTGGAGCACCGTCAGGCGCCCGCGGTGCTGCTTCGCCAGGCGCCTGGCGACCGCCAGGGCCTCGGTGGCGGCGTCCGAGAAGTCGTGCGGGACCAGGATGCGGCGAAAGAGCGTCACCTTGCCTCCATTCCTTCATGCTAGTCGATGTCCTGGGTCAAGGGCCGCGCACGACGCCGACGATGCTCCCAGACGGCTGTGCCGTGGCGATCGCGAAAGCGAAAGAACTGCGTGCCCGTGCTGATCTCGGCGGCGAGAAGCGCGGGCTTGCCTCTCACGATTCTCCACCCCACCACCTCGATCGTGTCGCCGACGCGCAGGCGGAGTCCCATTGCCTTCAGCACGCGTCGGGGCGCAACAGCAACCTGAACCTCGTCGCCGATATCGGTTCTCAGCACGAGCGTGACGTCCCGTCCCGCGCCCGCGCGCAGGAGTGCATCCACCCGTGTGACGATGCCGCTGACGGTCTGGAGATCGCCGGGCTCGTAGGACACCAGCGTGCCGCGGGCGTGCTTGGTCGCCAGCGACAGGATGAGTGACAATGTGAGTGTCAGAATCAGGTAATCGCATCCACGTCGAAGGGATCCGGCCACATATCGGAGCCGGAGCAAGCCCCGGACCACTCCGTGGGTTCGACTGCCCGCGTCGCGATTCCGGAAACTGCGATTCATGCGGCCATACCGTGCCGTACCTGAGAAACACCGCCGTCCCCGGACTCCGTCCGCCCGGTCCTACGGTCTTTCACGTGCCTGGCACGCGGGCTGCTCCTAGTCGGCGATGCCCACGATGCGCGCTGCCGTCTTCCGAGGAGTCGACGCTCTGCGCGTCGAGGAGGTGGGTTGCGCCGTTGCGCGCCAGACGGCCGAGACTGTTGCCGACGAGTTGGCCCGCCTTGGCTACTCCGCACCGCAGATACTCCGGTCGTTCAACGATCCGTCCTTCGGAGCGGCGTACGCCGCTTTTGGCGCGCTCGGTGAGAGTGTGGTCCGGACCATCATCGTACGCGCCGTCATCCGCTGGCCCCATGTGCGCGGACCCGTGAGTTCCGTGTTGTCCGCGTCACGCGTTTCTACCACCTAGCGCAGTGTCGATCAGGCCGGTGCGTGCACGGCCGGAGGACCTCGGCCGCTTCCATGGCACCAACGAGGGCATCTCGCTGGCCAACCTCGCCGAGATGGTCCGCTTCTACCACCGCCTTCTGCAGCTGAGCGTGGGATCAGGCGGACCGGGCTAGCTCCCAATCGGCCGCGGGTCTGGCCGATGCGTTCTCAGGAGGCGAGGTACCGCTCGAACCCGTCGGCGCGCGCGGGATCGTCGAGCCGTCCGACCACGAACAGGTCTCGCGGCGTCGACGACTCCGGGGCCGGCGCGTCGCAGCGCACGACCGCAAATCCGAGCGCCCCGAGGACGTGGCGGACGATGTCACCCGACACCCACTGGAATTGCGGTGCCTTCCGTGTCCCCGGCAGGTACATCGCGCGCATGTCGCGCAGGAGCTTCTCGAAGCCGCGCGCCGTGGTGGGGTCTGCGAGCGTGAGGATCAGGTGCCCGCCGCGCCGGAGGCACAGCGATGCCGTGACCAGATACGCGATCAGGAACTGGAGATCGACGTGGACCATGGCGTCGATACTGAACACGGCGTCGAGCCGCCGTCGCAGACCCTGCGCATCGCAGTATCGCAGCATCTCGTCGGCACGGTCGCCGTGCAGCAGCACGGGTTGGATCCGCCCGGCCTCACACAGCGCACCGTGCTTGCGCCGTAGCAACGACAAGAACTCACGGCTCACGTCGAGGCAATGCACCACCACCCGCGGCGACGCCTGAAGCACGCGTTCCGTGTACTTTCCCGACCCCTGCCCGATCTCCACCGCCTGGCGCCAGGCGTCGACGCCATAGAGCTGGAACAGCTCCGCGAAACGGTAGTCCCACAGGCGTGCCGCCCCCCACTCGTCACCGGGTACTCCGTCAGGCGCGTACCCGAGGGCGTTCTGGACGTAACGGTCCCAGGTGTCACCGACGGCTCGCTGCCGCCTGCCGTGGAAGAGTCGTTGCAGGATGATCTGCGCTCGCCGACGAGTACTCAAAGTGGAATCACCGGCTCCGAGCTCGGACAGCAGCCGGCTCAGCTTACTCATGCGTCGCCGTCCCGAGCGGGCGCGTACCGAGGAAGCCTGGCTGGGTCATCGGCGCTGAGCGTTCTAGGCGGCGGATGAAGGAGCAGTCAACGTCACCTGCCCGAACGTCGCGTGACCGCTGGACTCCGCACCCACGCCAACACCGACTCCCACGGCACCCAGAACAGGTTGCACGTGAGGAGCGTGTAGAAGCGCGGCCCGATCAGGAGCCCGATCGCGAGCTGCATCGCGACGGCGCTCGTCACGAGCAGGAGGCGCGCGCGCCTGCTCGCCAGCGCGAGCGGGTAAGACAGCTCCATCAGGATCGTCGCCGCGGCGAGCGCATGACAGAGCCCCGGCCAACGCGCGAGCCATGGGCCCCAGGCAGTCGCCGGCTGGTATTCGTACTGGGTCCGCAGCAGCAGCAATGCGAGGTTGTTCGACCCGATCCACTCGAGGCCACTGCTGGTGAGCTTCCCGACACCGGCGGCCAGGTAGACCAGGGCGAGGGCGAGCCATACGCAGCGGAGCGGCCACGTGTACTCGCCGCTCGGCCTTGCGACAGGACCAGGCGGCCTCCGGCTCGAGAGCCGCGCGATCGTCGCGTCGAGCGACAACACGTCGCCCGCGCGCGCGAGCGCCATGATGGCGAGCACGAGGACGATGATCGCGTCGTCGTGATTGACCTTGCCGAAGTTGTGCGGGAGCCCGAGGAGATAGAACCCGAGCACGAAGGACGCCAACGTGCTCACGCGAGTCACGAGACCGGCGCAGCTCATGAGCAGCGCGACTTTCCAGGCGCTCTGCAGCCAGCCGAGGACTGGCGCCGTAGCGAGCGGCAAGTCGAACGCGGCGAACGGCCAGGTCGGATTCCACAGTGCCTGCGGTAGATCGCCGACGCCGCGCACGTCGAATCGGAAGTACTGCGCGAAGATCGCACCGAAGAAGAGGATGCGACACACGGCCAGGGTGGTCGGAGGCGCCGGCGCGAACCAGAATCCGAGCCAGCGAGCGGCGAGGG
>Ga0111538_10003565_pt1 | contig 21736 bp, 22 predicted proteins | sample SoiMethybrSBSTD1_FD_79669 | JGI IMG/M metagenome (GOLD analysis project Ga0111538, IMG submission 79669) | Bulk soil microbial communities from a Populus tree surrounding site in Tennessee, USA - Soil MetaG P. TD hybrid SBSTD1 (version 2)... | ecosystem: Environmental > Terrestrial > Soil >... | reverse complement strand
GTGTCGGGCGACCCGCCGAACGCGATCCCGCCCGCCGACAGGACCCGGCCGTCGGAGGCGATCTTCATCTCCACCGGCGGGATGTCGGACGAGGGCACCGGCTCGCCGTTGAGCGAGCCGCTCAGGTCGGTGACCGTGACCTCGATCGTGGCCGTGCCGTCCGGGTCGACCGACGTCACGCGCCAGGTGACGGTCTCGCGGAGGTCCATCTTCAGCGGCTGGCTCCCGAACACGTCCGAGGACATCTGCGCGTCCATCGTCTGGTGGAGCTCGTAGGTCTTCTCCTGCCCTTGGGTGAACGACAGCGCGAGCGGCTGCGCCTCCGCGGTGTCGCCGCCCGACAGGACCACCCAGCCGACGCCGGCGACCAGGAGCACGGCGACGACGATCGCGACCGGCACGAACCACCGCCGGTGCGCGGGTTCGGGCGGGGCTTGCGGCGCCTCCGGCGGCGGCGGGAGGGTGGGCTCGGCGGTGGTCTGGCTCATCGGGCGTTCCTTCCTGTGCGGGGGTGCGCCATCGTCCCACATCGATCCCTCAAACCGGTCGAGCCAGGACCTCGGCGAGGAACGCCAGCGATCTCGGGTACCGGTACCCGATCGACATGTGGCCGGCGTCGAACAGCTCCAGCGTGTGCTCGACGCCGATCGCCTCCAGCTGCTTGGAGACCGCGACCGCGCCGTTGTCCAGGAACCACTCGTCCCTGGTTCCCGCGTCGATCCAGATCGCGCGCATCGAACGCATCTCGTCCGCGTGCGTCGGGACCATCCGGACCGGGTCGACCGCGAGCCAGCGCTGCCAGACCTCCTCGATCAGGATCCCGGTGGCCGGGTCGTAGGGCAGACGCACGGTCCCGTCCTCGTCGGCCGAGTAACACGCGGCCATGCACCAGTCGTTGAGCAGGACGTCGTCGTCGGGTTTGGTGAAGGCGGGCCGGGAGCGGAAGTCCTTCCAGAAGCGTTCGAACGAGCCGTCGTAGTGCATCCGGAGGGCGCGGACGGACTTCGGGAACTCGGGCAGGTAGCACTGCTCGAACAGTGCGTCGCCCGCGTGCGAGGCGAGCGCCGAGAAGACGTCGGGCCGCATCATCGGCACGACGAGCGCCCCGTAGCCGCCGCTCGACTTGCCCTGGATCCCGCGGTGCTCCCGATCGGCGATCGTGCGGTAGCGCTCGTCGACGAACGCGACCGCCTCGTCGCACAGGAAGTCCTGGTAGCGGCCGGTGCCGGGGGAGTTCAGGAACTGGCTCCCGCCGATCGAGGTCCAGCAGTCGATGAACGCCACGATCGTGGGCGGCGCCTCGCCCTCGGCGAACAGCTCGTCCACCGCCTCGGGGAAGTTCCGACGGAACGGCTCGCGGTTGCCCCACATGTCGAGCTGCCCGGTGAGGCCCTGGATCACGTAGACGGTCGGGTATCGGCGTTCGGACTCGTCGTCGTAGCCGGGGGGGGTGTACACCCAGATCGGGCGGGTACTCGGATCGCCCAGGGCGTTGCCGCGCAGCGCTTGGCTGTCGATCTCGAACCGGTCGAGGCGTCCGGCGAACGTTCGGCTCCAGGGTTGCACGAGGACCTCCTTCGGTGTCGTCGGAAACGCGGATGCCCGGCGCGCCGGCATCGCCCATATCATGGCCTCGTGATGCCAGAGGTGTCCGAGGTCGTCGGCATCGGTCTCGCGGGCGGTCAGGGCGTGCGCGCCCGTCCGCTCACGCTCAAGGCGCCCGGCTACCTGCGCTCGAAGGCGGCGATGTCGTTCCTCGGCCGGCGCCTGATCCAGTGGGTGATGCAGATCCTTTCGAGCGAGGGGATCAAGGACTACTACGTGATCGCCCACGGCAAGGAGAACCGCTACCAGATCAAGGTGATGATCGGGTACGGCGAGGGCTTCGGCGTGGACGTCAAGTACTCGCCCGTGAAGTACGACGCGCTCTCGACCGGCAGCGCCGACTCCGCGCTACGGTTGATGGAGTACTGGGACATCTCGCAACCGGCGCTGGTGTTCCCGACCGACTCGATGATCGACTTCGACCTCGCGCCGATGGTCGAGGCGCACCTGCGCCGAGGGTCCGTCGTGACCATCGCGGCGATGGTGCGCGAGCCGGACGAGGTCGCCGAGAAGTACGGGGTCATGCTGACCGACGGCGACGGCCGTGTGACCGAGTTCGTCGAGAAGCCGACGCTCGCAGAGCTGCGCGAGCACTTCCACGCGGAGACGGACGAGGAGTTCCGGCAGTTGCCCCTGATGACCAACGCCGGCTTCTACCTCCTCGACACCGGTGTGATCAGGGGGCTGATCGGCAACGCCGACATCGAGCGGCTCCGACGAACGAGGTTCGACTTCGGCAAGGACCTGTTGCCGTGGCTGGTGGGCAACGGATACGAGGTGCACGCCTTCCCCGTGCGGCGCATCGGCGACCTCGGCAACGTGCAGGACTACCTCGAGACGATGATCGACGTCCTGCGGGGGGAGTTCCAGGCCGTGGACCGCCTGCTCGGGTCGCCGTTCGATGCCGAGCGGAACGTCTGGATCGCGCCGGAGACCCTCGCGATGCGCGACTCGACGAGCGGGACGACGCTTGCCGAGAAGATCGCGGAAGGCGCGGTGCAGATCGGGCCCGCGGTCAGGATCGGCAGGTTCTGTGAGATCCACCCCGGCGTCCACATCTCCGAGTCCAATCTGGACGACGACATCGAGATCCAGCGCGAGGCGTGGATCGAGCGGTCGCAGATCCGGGACGGGGCGGTCGTCGGCCCGTCCGCGCGCCTGATCGAAGCGGTCGTCGGGTCGATGACGGAGGTCCGATCCGAGCCGTTCAACCCGACGTCGATCGAGCGCTTCGTGGCGCTGGGGGACGAGGTCGTGGTCTATCCGGGCGTCCACCTGGCGGACGAGGTCTCGGTCTATCCCCGCCTGAAGCTGCCGTTCGGGATCAGCGTCCCCGCCGGGAGCGAGCTGGCGGGACCGGCGGACGTCCTCCGCCATCTCTAGCGGGTCCGGACGATGCGGATCGGCCTCGCGCTCCCGCACTACGACTTCTCGATCCCGGGCGTGAGCCCGGTCACGTTCGACGCGGTGGCCGCCGTCGCGGCGCGGGCCGAGCGGCTGGGGTTCGAGAGCGTGTGGGTCTCGGACCACTTCTTCTCGACGCTCGAGCGCTACGGCGGCGGGCCGGAGCGGTACGGCTCGCTGGAGCCGCTCGCCACGCTGGCCGGCCTGGCGACGGTGACCGAACGCGTGCGGCTCGGGACGTTGGTGCTCTCGGCCGGGTTCCGCCATCCGGCCGTCCTGGCCAAGGCCGCAACCGCGATCGACCGCGTCTCGGGCGGGCGGCTGGAGCTCGGGCTCGGCGCGGGGTGGTTCGCCGACGAGTACGAAGCGTTCGGGCTGCCGTTCGGGACGGTGGGCGAGCGGTTCGATCTGCTCGAGGACACGCTGGGTTACCTCGGCGCGCTGTTCGGGCCCGAGCCCGCGTCGTTCGAGGGCAAGCGGTTCGCGCTGCGCGGGGCCTTCAACCACCCGCGACCGGTGCAGGAGCCCCGCCCGCCGCTGCTGATCGGCGGGAAGGGCGGCCCGCGCTTGCTCCGGCTTGCCGCCTTGTACGCGGACGGCTGGAACACCGTCTGGCGGTGGACGCCAGAGGCCTACGCTCCGCTCGCGGCCGGGGCGCGCGAGGCGTGCGAGCGCGCAGGCCGGGACCCGGCCGGGCTCCGGCTCTCGCTCGGCCTGTTCACCTTGGTGGGCGAGACCGAGGTGGATCTGGTCGAACGTTACGAACGCATCGGCCGTGTGCTGCCGCCCGGCGTGACCGAGGCCGCCCCGCTCGAGGCGCTGCGCGTGGACGGCCTCGTCGGCACGCCCGACGACGTGGTCGAACGCCTGTCGCGCTTCGCCGAGGTCGGCGTATCCGAGCTCGTTATCTGTCCGGCGCCCGTGTGGTTCGCCCTGCCCGATCCCTCGATGCTGGACCTGCTGGCCGAACGCGTGCTGCCGGCCGCGCGCGACCTCTGATGGAACCGCTCGAGGCGGCGGTCATGGTGCTGGGCGAGCAGGGCGAGCCGTTGCACTGGACGAAGATCCAAGATCTCGCGCTCAAGCGCGGGTACCTGGATCCGTTCGAGATCCCCGACGTGCGCAAGGCGTTACTGTCGGCGCTGGCCGAGGGCGTACGATCGGGCGTCCTCGTCAAGGAAGGGACCGGCGTGTACACGACGGCTCGATGAGCTCCACGACGCTCGCGCTCGCGGCGTCTCCGACGCGCGTCCGCTCGCACCTGGCCTGGCGGGTGCTGCTGGCGCTCGCCGGCAGCTGGCTGGTGGCCGCGCTCGCGCAGATCGAGATCCATCTGCCGTTCACGCCGGTGCCGATCACCGGACAGACCCTCGGCGTGCTCATGGTCGGCGCGTCCCTCGGGGGCGGGCTCGGGGCGGCGTCGCTCGGCCTGTACCTGGTGCAGGGCGCCGTCGGCCTGCCGTTCTTCTCGGGCGGCGACTCGGGCGTCGAGTTCCTGCGGCTGTCGGCCGCCACCGGCGGCTACCTGTGGGGTTTCGTCGCGTCGGCGGCGGTGGTGGGTGCGCTCGCCGAACGGCGGTGGGATCGGTCGATCCGAAGCTCGATCGGCGAGATGTTCCTGGGCGAGCTGGTGCTGTACGCGATCGCGATCCCGTGGCTGATGCAGGCGCTCGACGTCTCGTTCACCAAGGCGCTCGAGCTCGGTTTCACGCCGTTCGTGGTGGGCGACACGATCAAGCTGCTCATCGCCGCCGGGCTGCTGCCGCTCGCTTGGCGCGTGGTACGCACGCGCACCTAGCGGCGGTAGGCGATCCTCGAGAAGCGCTCGAGCTTCTCGAACCGGTGCTCCGCCTCTACGATCCGAACGGTCCCGGAACGCGAGCGCATCACCATCGAGTACGTGGTCGCGCCGTCAGGCCAGTACTTCACGCCGCTCAGCAGCGATCCGTCGGTCACGCCCGTGGCCGCGAAGAACACGTCCTGTCCCGCGACGAGGTCGTCGGTGTGCAGGACTCGCTCGATGTCGAACCCCGCGTCGAGCAGCTGCCGGCGCTCGTCGTCGTTGCGCGGGAACAGACGGCCCTGGATCGCGCCACCGAGGCACATGAGGGCAGCCGCGGCGACCACGCCCTCGGGCGTCCCGCCGATCCCGAGCAGGAGGTCCAGGCCGGAGCGTCTGGTGGTGGCGGCCGCGATCGCACCGGCAACATCGCCGTCGGTGATCAGGTGCACGCGCGCTCCCACCTCCCGAACGCGTTGGATCATCTCGGCGTGGCGGTCGCGATCCAGGATCACGACGCCGATCTCCTCGGGGCGTGTGCCCTTGGCCTTGGCGACCAACCGCACGTTCTCCTCGGGGGGCGCCGTGATGTCGATCGCGTCCGCGGCCTCCGGCCCGGTCGCCACCTTCTCCATGTAGACGGCCGCACCGGGGAAGAACATCGAGCCGCGTTCGGCGAGCGCGATCACCGAGAGCGCGTTCGGCTGGCCGATCGAGGTCAGTCGCGTCCCGTCGATCGGGTCTACGGCCACGTCGCACGCGGGCCCGTCGCCGGTGCCCACGGTTTCGCCGTTGTAGAGCATGGGCGCCTCGTCCTTCTCGCCCTCCCCGATCACCACGACGCCGTCCATCGAGACCGTGTCGATCATCAGCCGCATCGCGTCGACCGCGGCCTGATCGGCAGCGATCTTGTCGCCGCGGCCCACCCATCGGCCGGCGGCGAGCGCGGCGGCCTCGGTCACGCGGACCAGCTCGAGTGCCAGGTTCCGGTCGGGACGTTCCTCCATGGCTCTGCCTCCGAGGTTCGGGACGGTCGTGGGGGATGGGCGCGGGTGCCCGAAGCTCCATCCTATGGCTTTGCGTGGCCCGGCCGCGCGGGCGGGACCAGGCCGCGTTCGGCGCACCATTCGAGCGTGCGCCGTAGCGTGTCCTCGACCGGCGTGTAGGTCAGGCCGAGCTCCCGGGTGGCCTTCGAGCCGTCGTAGCGGTGACCGTGCAGCAGCGTTCGGACCGCCTCGGGGCAGACCGGGGCGTCGCGGCGCAGCAGCCGGGCCCCCGCCCACGCGGCCCGCCCACCGGCCGAAGCGACCCACGCCGGCGCGAACCGAGGTCGGCGGGGGAGTCCCCAGATGCGTTCGAGCAGGGCCACCGCCTCGCGCGTCGTCAGCGTGGCACCTGACAGGAGGTAGCGCTCGCCGGGCGTGCCGCGGGTCTCGGCCAGCACATGACCCTCGGCGCAGTCGTCGATGTCGACGAGCGAGATCGTCGTGTCCACCAGCAACGGCAGGCGGCCGTTGACGACCCCGAGCAGGAGCCGGGCCGAGCCGGTGGCTCGGCCCGCCCCCTGCACCGACGACGGGTTGACCGCGACGACCTCGACACCGAGCTCCCCGGCCAGCCCGAACACCACCCGCTCGGCCTCGCGCTTCGACCGCTCGTACGCCGACAGGTAGGAGCCGCGGTGCGGCGAGTCCTCGCGTCCGACCGTGCCGTGCGCCTCGCCGATCGCCGAGGACGACGACGTGTAGACGACCCGCCCGACGCCCGACTCCGCGGCGGCGCGGATCGCGTTGGCCGAACCCTCGACGTTCGTCACGATCATGGGGGTCGGGTCGCGAAGGCACATCGCGTTCATGCCGGCGACGTGGAACACCGTCGAGCAGCCCCGCATCGCCTCAGCGAGCGACCCGAGGTCCATCACGTCGCCGCGCACGGTCTCGGCGCCCATCGCTCCGAGGGATCCGGCCGAGGCCTCCGACCGCGCGAGCGCGCGCACCGGACGGCCGGCCGCGATGAGCCGGCGGACGAGCACCTCACCGACGACCCCACCGCCGCCGGTGACCAGGACCGGTTCGGTCACGCTCCGGGCTCGGTCACGACCCGGGATCGTCCGGCGTTTCGGTGATGGCGCCGCGGAAGCGTACGACGTACTCGATCCCGGACAGGACCGTGATGACCGCGGCGGCGATCATCGCCCACTGGTCCAGGTACAGCGGCCCGATCGGTTCGCCGGGCCGAAGGATCGCAAGGAAGATGGCGAGGAACTGGACGTTGGCCTTGGCCTTTCCCCACACCGACGGCCGGACCAGATCGCCGGTGGACGCGACCGCGCCTTTCAGCCCGATGATCAGGATCTCGCGGCCGATGATGATGATCGCGATCCACGCTGAGACGCGGTCCACGACCAGGAGCCCGACGAGCGCGCCCGAGACCAGCAGCTTGTCGGCCGTCGTGTCCAGGAAGTTGCCGAACACCGTGGTCTGGGCCCACCGTCGCGCGAGGAGCCCGTCGAAGAAGTCGGTGAGCGCGGCGATCGCGAACAGGACCGCCGCGGAGGTGAACGCCGCCTCGTTGTCGGGTCCGGCCAGGATCAGCGCGAGGATCACCGGCACGAGCGCGACCCGTGCCCACGTCACGACCTTCAGGAACGCTGAAGCGCGAAGGTCGGCGGCGGACTTCACGGGTCTGCGCGCATCGTAACAGCGGGCCATGCGCCGGAAGGCGCGTTGCTCGGTGTAGCGTCGGCCGTGTGAATCGCGAGACGCGGATCGCCGTGATCGTGGGGGCGGCCGTGCTGTTCGGTGTCGGGGTCGTGCTGGGGTTCGTGCTGGGCCGCGGGGGCAACGACGACAACCCGGCGCCGGTCCCGAGCCCGGTCACCCCGACCACCGCTGCCGCGCCGTCCACGGTGGTCGTGACGCCGTCCCCCGGCGAGGCCCCCGCGATCTCCAGCGACGGCGCAGTCCTGCAGGAGGGCGACCGGACCGTGGTCGCGGCGCCCTCCAACGCCCCCTGCGTCGCGCTCATCACGGCGGGGACGCTCGGCGACTGCGGCGAGGTGGCGGTGGCCGGTCAGCGGGTCGTCTGGGTGGTGGAGCAGGCGACGACGCCCACCGGCGCGAGCGCGTTCTCGGCGGGGGTCCTCACCTACGTGCCGGACGAAGGCGGATGGGTCCGCTGGCTCCAGGCCTCGGACCCGGCCGGCGAACGATGGGCCGACGTGAAGGTGCTGGCCTCCGACCTCACGAGCGACGGCGTTCCCGAGCTGCTCGTGGGGTTCCGTTCGCTCGGCGAGGCCGACGTGCTCGAGTACGACATCGTCGGCTACGACGAGAACGCCGTCCCCGAGGTCCTTGCGCACCCCGACCGCGCGCGCAAAGGCTCGGTCATCGTGTCCGCGGGCACGGTCCAGGAGTACTCCGCGCAGTACCCGAACAACGAGCCCGTGTGCTGCCCCCCGACGTTCCTGCGACGCACGATCGCGTTCCAGGACGGTTTCTTCCGCGTCGTTGGTTCGGAGACGGTGGTCACGACCGCGGTCCCGCCCTCGCAGCTCTGACCACGTTCGCGAAGCCGGGTAGGGTTCGGCCGTGAGCGAGATCGAGCCGCTGTTCCTGACCGTCGACGACTACGAGCCGCTGGCCCGCGAGCGTCTCCCACCCGACGTCTACGGCTACTACGCGGGTGGCGCGGGCGACGAATGGACGCTGCGGGAGAACCGGGCCGCGTTCGAGCGGTGGGTGATCCGGCCGCGGATGCTGACCGCCGCGTTCCCACCCGACCCGGGCATCGAGCTGCTGGGCGCGCGGCTCGCCGCCCCGATCCTGGTCGCGCCGTGGGCCTACCAGCAACTGGCGCATCCGGACGGCGAGGTCGCCACCGCGCGTGCGGCCTCGCGCGCAGGGACGATCATGGTGGTCTCGACCACCGCGCAGGACATCCTCGAGGACATCGCCAAGGCCGGGGACGGGCCGACCTGGTGGCAGCTGTACGTGTACACCGAGCGGAGCGTCACGGTCGATGTGCTGCATCGCGTGCACGAGGCCGGATACGCGGCGATCTGCTTCACCGTCGACTTTCCGGTCGCCGGACTGCGCCACCGTGACACGCGAACGGGCTTCGACATGCCGTTCGGGCTCCCCCATAGCGACCTCGTGTTCGACCCGAACATCACCTGGGACGACATCGCCTGGATCCGCGAGCAGGCGCCTCTGCCGATCCTGGTCAAGGGCATCCTGACGGCGGAGGACGCGCGGCTGGCGGTCGAGGCCGGAGCCGACGGCGTCGTCGTGTCGAACCACGGCGCGCGCCAGCTCGACTCGGTGGCCGCCACGATCACCGTGCTTCCCGAGATCGTGGAGGCCGTCGACGGCCGGATCCCGGTCGTGTTGGACGGCGGCGTTCGGCGGGGGACCGACGTCTTCAAGGCGCTCGCGTTCGGCGCGGCGGCGGTGATGGTCGGGCGTCCGATCTGCTGGGGGCTGACGGTGGGCGGGGAGGAAGGGGTGTTCGACATCCTTCGGATCCTTCGAGAGGAGCTCGAGAACACGATGTCCCTCGCCGGCACGCACGCCCTGTCGGACATCACGTCCGTGTTCGTGGCGCCCGCCTGACCGTTGAGGCCTGACGTCGTGACCGACGTCTGCGAGCATGGCCGACATGCCACGGATCGACCTCCACGCGCACTCGAACCGCTCCGACGGCACCTTCACGCCGACCGAGCTCGTCCGCCTGGCCGCCGAACGCGAGCTGGACGTCGTGGCCCTCACCGACCACGACACCACGGACGGGCTCGAGGAGGCGTTCGCCGAGGGCGCTCGGAGCGGCGTGGAGATCGTCCCGGGCGTCGAGTTCTCGGCGGAGTTCGACGGCACCAGCGTCCACGTCCTGTGCTACTGGATGGACGTCGAGGACGGAGGCCTGCAGGCCGAGCTCCGGCGGCTGCGTGAGGACCGGTACCGGCGCGGCGAGCTGATGGTCGAGCGCCTCCGCGAGCTGGGCCTCCCCATCGAGTTCGAGCGTGTCCGAGAGATCGCGGGGGAGGCCACGATCGTGCGCCCGCACGTCGCGCAGGCGATGGTCGAGGCCGGCGTCGTCGAGACCGAGAAGGAGGCGTTCGAGCGCTACATCGGCGACGGACGCCCCGGCCACGTCGCCAAGCACGCGCTGGACCCGGTCGACGCGGTGACGCTGATCCGAACGGCCGGTGGCGTCTGCGTGCTGGCGCACCCCGGTATGTGGGGCGACCAGACCTCGGTGCCCGAGACCCTGATCGCGCGGATGGCGGACGCCGGGATGCGCGGCCTCGAGGTCGACCATCCCGACCACACGCCCGAGGCACGTGAGCACTACCGGCGGCTGGCCGGCGATCTCGGCCTGGTCGCGACCGGCGGCTCGGACTGCCACGGCGTGCGGTACGACCCCGTTCGGCTCGGGACGTCGCTGTGCGATCCCGAGGCGTTCGACGCGTTGCGCGCCGTCGTCTCTCGCTGACCGCTCGGCCGTTTCCTCCGCGGAGCCCGTAGCATCGAACGCGTGGCGGGCAAGCGGATCCTGGTGGTGGGCGCCGGGTTCGGCGGCTTCTACGCGGCGATGCACCTTCGGCGCGCGGTCGACCTCGGCCACCGCGTGACGGTCGTCAATCCCGAGAACTTCATGCAGTACCAGCCGTTCCTTCCCGAGGTCGCGTCCGGCACGATCGACCCCCGGGCCGTCACGGTCCCCCTCCGGCGCGTGCTGCGCCACTGCGAGATCGTGATCGGCGAGGTCCAACGCATCGATCACGACCGCCGGGTCGCGAACGTCCGCCTGGTGGACGAGCGCGAGATCGAGCTCGGCTATGACGTCGTCGTCCTGTCGCCCGGGTCGTGGTCCCGCGTGCTGCCGATCCCGGGCCTGGCCGAGCACGGTGTCGGGTTCAAGACCGTGCCCGAGGCGATCTGGCTGCGAAACCACGTCCTGTCGCGGCTCGACGCTGCGGCGGAGACCGACGATCCCGAACGACGGCGGGCGGCGCTGACGTTCGTGTTCGTCGGCGGTGGGTATGCGGGCGTCGAGGCGCTGGGCGAGCTCGAGGACCTCGCGCGCGACGCGCTCGGGAGCTATTCGAGCGTCAGGGCCCACGAGATGCGGTGGGTGCTCGTCGAGGCGGCCGGCACGATCATGCCCGAGCTCAGCGACGACCTGGCCGAGTACGCGATGGAGCGGCTCACCGCGCGCGGCATCCAGATCCTGCTCAACACGCGCCTCGAGTCGGCCGAGGGCGGGACGATCCGCCTGTCGGACGGCCAGACGTTCGGGGCCGAGACCCTCGTGTGGACGGCGGGGGTCAAGCCATCGCCGCTGGCCGCCGAGTCCGGGTTCCCGGTGGACGAGATGGGCCGCATCCGAACGGATGCGTTCCTGCGCGTCGAAGGGGTCGATGGCGCGTGGGCTACGGGGGATGCCGCCGCCGTGCCCGACCGGCTCGGCGGGGGCGTCATGCCGCCCACCGCGCAGCACGGGATGCGGCAGGGCAAGCGGGCGGGCGACAACGTCACGGCGGTGCTCGAGGGCAGGCGCCCGGTGTCGTTCGACTACCGGGGCATCGGCTCGGTGGCCTCGCTCGGCCGCTACAAGGGCGTGGCGCTGATCTTGGGCGTCCGGCTGCGGGGGTTCCCGGCCTGGTTCGCGCATCGCACGTACCACCTGTACGCGATGCCCACGCTCACGCGGAAGGTGAAGATCGCGGCGGACTGGACCGTGGCGCTGCTCTTCCCCCGGGACCTCGCCCAGCTGGGCTCGACCGAGAACCCTCGGGCGTCGTTCCGGCGCGCGGCCGCCGACGGCGGTCCGTCACGCGGGACGCGGAGCCGAACGCGAGCGGCGGGCGCGGCTACGGACCGACGCGGTTGACCTCGGCGGCGGCCGACAGGGCCGTGTGGCTCCGCTCGAGGTCGGGCAGCTCGTGACCGGACGTGAGCTCGTGCACGGCCCAGTTGGTCAGGTCGCGGATCGAGATGATCCCCGCGAGTTCCCCGTCCTGCAGCACGGGCAGGTGCCGGATCTTCAGGCGCGCCATGTGGCCGGCCGCCTCCGCGATATCGGTCTTGGGGTCGACCGTGTCCAGATCCTTGGACATGCGCTCGGAGACCTTCGTCGTCCTGGGGTCGCCGCCGTCGGCCACCAGGTTCACCAGGTCGCGCTCGGTGACGATCCCGGCGAGCTTCCCGCCCTCGACCACGACGACCGAGGAGATCCCGTTCTCCCGCAGGACCGTGGCCACGTTGTCGAACGTGTCCGAGGGCGCGGTGGTCTTCACGTCGGTATGCATGATGTCGCGGACCTGCATCGCGGTTACCTCCGTTCCGGGGACCGACAGTCTATGCCCGGGCGCTCGGACGCGGCCAGCCGGCCGGGTCAGTGGTCCGAGCGCCCGCTGAAGTTGAACGAGGAGACCTTGAGTGCGGGCACCCGGCTGGCCGAGAAGAAGAACTCGCTCGCGAGCTCGGTGTCGCTGCCGATCATCTCGGTGCCCTTGAGCGCCTCGACGATCGACTGCGTGAACCGGAAGTTCTTGACCGGATGCGCGATCTCGCCGTGCTCGATCAGGAACGTGCCGTCGCGCGTCATCCCCGTGATCGTGGACTCCACGGGGTGCACGACGTTCGTGTAGTGGAATCGCGTGACCAGCACGCCGCGGTCGACCGATGCGATCATCTCCTCGAGCGAGGCCTCGCCCGGCTCCATGAACAGGTTGAGGGGGAACGGGCCCTCGGGGTTCGGCGGCGGGAGCGCGTGACCGGTGGTTCCTTTCCCGGCCTGCTTGCCCGTCCGAAGGTCGTACACGGCGTCGCGGAACACGCCGTCCGCGATCAGGTCGACGCGGGCTCTCGGCGTGCCCTCGAAGTCGAACGGGATCCCGAGCGTCCCCTCGGCCGAGGCGTCGTCGTAGATCGTCACGGTCGGCGCCGCCACCTGCTCGCCCTCCTTGCCCGAGAAGCACGACCGCCCCTCGATCAGGTAGCGGCCCCCGAACCCGACCCAGGCGAGGAACCCCACGAGGGTCGAGACGGCGGACGGTTCGAGCACGACCGTGTACCGGCCCGCGTCCAGGTCCCGCGGCGTACGCGACGCAACAGCCTTGTCGGCGGCGCGCTTGCCGATCGCGGCCGGGTCGAACGCCGAGGTCGCCTTCGCGAAGACCTCGGCGAAGCCGCTGCCGCCCTCTGAACCCGTGACCACCGTGGTGACCGACGCCTGCGACGTGGGTGCGTAGCAGAACTGGCCCTCCGTGTTGGCGAGCGCTACCTCGCTGCCCAGAGTCTCGAACGCCCCCGCGGCCGTGAACCCTTCCGGGCACTGACCGATCACCTCGGCGACGCCGTCGGCCCTTTGCTCCGGCGTGGTCGCGGCGGTCGCGTCGTCGAACGCTTCGTGATCCGGCGTGGGTGCCGGCGGGGCCAGCCCTGGGAACATCGGGTCCGGGGCGACCACGTTGGCCATCTCGAGCGCGCTCTCGGCTGCGCGGCGCGCACCCTCGGGCGAGAAGTCGTTGGACGCGGCGACGCCGACGCGCCCCTCGGTGACCACGCGCACGCGGATCCCGGTGTCCTCGCTGTGCGTGCTCTGATGGATCGAGCTCGACGCGAAACGCGTGAGCCCGCCCCACTCGTGCATGAACAACACTTCGACGCCGTCGGCGCCGGGCAGGTTCAGCGCGGCGTCGGCGACGCGCCGAACCTCGTCGGTGCCGATCAGGCCCGGCATCAGCCGCGCACCCCGACCTGCACGTTGCGGAACCGGGCCGGCGACGCCCCGTGCCCTACCCTGGCGACCTGGTCAGGCTGGCCCTTGCCGCAGTTCGGTGTGCCCCACAGCGTCCAGTCCTCGCGGCCGCCGACGGCGTCGCACGAGCCCCAGAACTCGGTCGTGATCCCCGTGTAGTTTGGGTTGCGGTACATCGTGGTCAGGTGCCCGTCCTTGATCCGCCACGCGATCTCGCAGCCGAACTGGAAGTTCACCCGATGATCGTCGATCGACCACGAGGTGTTGGTCGACAGGAACACGCCCTCCTTCGTGTCGCCGATGATGTCGGCCAGCGAGCCCTCGCGCGGCTCGATCGAGATGTTGGTCATGCGGATCAGTGGGTAGTGCGACCAGCCGTCCGCACGCATCGCGCCGGACGAGGTCTGACCCAGCACGCTCGCGGTCTCGCGGCTCGAGATGAAGTTCTGGAACACGCCGTCCACGATGATCGGGACGCGCTGCGCCGGCACGCCCTCATCGTCCCAGCCGAACGAGCCGAGCCCGCCCGGGAGCGAGGCGTCGGCCGTGATCGAGACCAGCGGGCTTCCGTACCGAAGCGTGCCGCGGTCCTCCGGGCGGACGAACGAGGAGCCCGCGTAGGCCTCCTCCATCCCGAGTACCCGGTCGAGCTCGACCGGGTGTCCGATCGACTCGTGGATCTGGAGCTCGACCTGCCCCGAGTCCAGGACGAGGGTGGTGGTCTCGCTCGGACACTCCTCGGCGGACAGGAGCCCGACCGCCTCGGTGGCGATGCGTTCGGACTCCTCGATCAGCCGGAGCCGCAGGATGTGCTCCCAGCCGGCGGCGGAGACGTGCCCCCTGAACGAGTTCGGGAAGGAACGACGCTGCATCTCGCCGTCGCCGAGCGCGGTCGCCTCGATCCCGGCGCCCGACTGCACCGTCGTCTGCTCGAGCTCGGTGCCCTCGCTGGTCGCCAGGAAGGTGCGCCGGCGGAACAGGTCGATCCCCCCCTCGCCGAACGAGAGCCCGTCGATCGTCTGCATCCGCCGGGTCGCCTCCATCAGCATCGCGACCTTCTCCTCGAGCGGGACGTTGAACGGGTCCACCTGCATCGGGGAGTGCCACGTGCCGGTGACGGGTTCGACCTCGGACAGGACGACGGGATCCATGGGCAGGCGGGCCGCCGCCCGCGCGATCTCGACCGCCAGCTTGGCGGTGCGCTCGATCTCTTCGGGCTCCTGCCGGGCGGTGGCGGCGAAGCCCCAGTAGCCGTTCACGAGCACCCGGATACCGAGACCTTGGGAGGTGGAGCGGTCGATCCCCTCCATCTCCTGGTTCCGAACGGTGATCGATTCCTCGTCGTCGATCACGACGCGCCCATCGGCGTAGTCGGCCCCGGCAGCCTTCGCGGCCTGGACGGCCTGCTTGGCGACGTCGAGCACCGGTCGGATCCCCCTTCGGCGACAGGATGGCGAGCGAGCCGCGAAAGCCTACCGAAGGCCCGAACCCGCGTCCCGACGATGAGAGTGACAAGAAGTGTCAGACCCCACCTCTACGCTGCGGCGCTACATGAACGAGATCGGGTTCGTCGTGCTGGGCCTGGCCGCCGGCGCGGCCGTCGCCGCCCTGGTCCTCGGAGCCCGCCGCGCGCCCGGCGCCTCGCCGACCGAGCGGCTCGAGGCCCGCCTCGACGTCCAGACGGCCGAGCTCCGCCGGATCGCCGACGGCTCCTCGTCGCGGGATGCCGCCGCCGAACACCTGCTCGCGGACGTGGCCGGCGCGCGACGGGCGCTCGAGGCGCTCTCGCTGCGTGAGGAGGAGCGGCGGGAGCGCGATCGCGAGTCCTGGGAGGTCGTCCGCCGGCTCTCGAACGTGCTGGCCGGCAGCGCGTCCAAGGGCAAGGCGGGCGAGAACGTGCTCCGCGAGCATCTCGGGCAGCTCCCGCCGGGCATGCTGGTCACCGACCTGCGCGTGAACGGCAGGGTGGTGGAGTTCGGGCTCCTGCTCCCCGACGGGCGGCGGCTGCCCGTGGACTCGAAGTGGTCGGCCGTAGCCGAGATCGAGGCGCTCGAGGCGTGTTCGGATCCGCAGGAGCGCGAGGCGCTGGCCCGCGACGTCGAGCGCCTGGTGACCGCCCGAGCGCGCGAGGTGGCCGGCTACCTCGACCCGGCGCTCACGTGTCCGGTGGCGGTCGCGGCCGTCCCGGACGCCGCGTACGCGGTGTTGCGGAGGGCGCACGCGGACGCGTTCGCGAGGGGCGTCGTGATCGTCCCCTACTCGACCGCGCTCCCGGTCCTGCTGTTCCTGTACAGCCTCGCGCACCGGTTCGGTGACGCCGACGATGCACGCACCGCGCTCGAGGAGGTCTCGACGGTGCTCGACGCGATGCAGGCCGTGATCGAGAACAAGGTCGTGCGCGCGGGGACGATGGTGGCCAACGGGGTGGACGAACTGCGCTCGTCGCTCGGCAAGGCGCGCGGCTCGATCGCTCGCGGCCGGACGACGACCGTGGTCGAAGAGGCCGACGACCTGGACGGGATCCTCAAGCTGGTGCCCTAGGAGCCCGGCCGCCGCTAGGCTTCGGGCGATGGGGTTCGAGGAGGCGCTCGCGAAGCTCGGGTTCCATCCGGCCGAACGCTCGTCGCGCGGGGCCCAGACCCACGTGTCCGAGCCGAACCCCTATCTGACGTATTCGGTCCAGGCGTTCGACGATGGAACGGCGCTGTTCACGTGGGAGTTCGCGGTCGGTGAGTACCTGCGGACCAAGGGCATCCAGTTCGGCTCGGACGAGACGCTCAACCAGTTCGCATTCCCTAGACAGGACGAGCGTGGCCCGCAGGACGGCGCGTGGCTCGTCGGCTGCGTCGAGCGCGCCGAGGCCCAGCTCGCGTCGATCCGGTTCGACAAGCCGTAAGCCCGTCCGGGCGCAGGGCTAGCATCACGCTCGTGTTCACCGTCGAGCAGCGGGATGCGCTTCGAGAACGCGTTCTGAACCTCGCCAGGGAGGACGAGCGCGTGGTCGCCGGTGCCGTCGTGGGCTCGCTGGCGGTGGATGCCGGCGACCGGTACTCCGACGTGGATCTCACGTTCGCCGTCGCCGACAAGGTTGCGGTGGCGGACGTCCTCGACGACTGGGTGCGCACGCTCGCCGATGAGCTCGAGGCGGTGCGGCTCGTCGACCTCGAACGCGGTCCGATCACCTATCGCGTGTTCCTGCTGCCGGACGCCATGCAGTTGGACCTCTCCATGACCCCGGCCGCGCAGTTCCGTCCGGCGGGTCCGCGGTTCCGGTTGCTGTTCGGGGAGATCGCCCCCGGCGAGCCCGATGCGGCAACCGAAAACCTCTTCATCGACACGCCGGCGATCGCGGACGACATCTTCGGATGGGGCGTGATCTACGCGCTCCACGCGCGCGCCTGCATCGAACGCGGCCGCCTGTGGCAGGCGGAGCATTACATCGGAGCCGTCCGAGATCACGCGCTCTCGCTCGCCTGTCTGCGTGAAGAAGTCATCGCCGTGCAGGCGCGCGGCTACGACGATCTCTCGGCCGGGACGCGCACCGCATTCGACGACACCCTTGTCGGGTCGCTGGAGCCGGATACGCTTCGTGCAGCCCTGGCCGCGTCGGTAACCGCCCTCCTGGACGAAGGCGAGAACGCGAGACTCCCTCACGCTGTTGTCGTTGCCGAGTGGCTCGCCGAGCTCCGCGGCTAGCCGAACCGCTTCTCGTAGATGTCCCAGCCGCGAACCTTGCGCATGCCGACCTGCTCGTACAGCGCGACCGCGCCCGTCGGGTTGTCGGCGTCGACGTTCAGGCGCACGCGCGAGAGGCCGCGCGAAGCGAACATCGAGAACGACCGGCGCAGCAGCGTGGCCGCGATCCCTCGTCCCCGCCACGGCTTCCGAACGCCGAGCTCGCCGACCCAGCCGAGCTCCCCCCAGATCAGTCCCGACACGGCGCCGACGGGTCCGCTCTCGTCCTCGGCGATGAACCAGAACCCTGGGTCGAAGCTCGGCGTGTCGACCTCGTTGCGCTTCCACTCCTCGAACGAGACCTCCCGGTAGCCCCACTCGTCACGGAACGCGTCGACGAAGATCGCGTGGATCTCGGCCAGATCGCGTTCGGGCTCGATGCCTCGGATCACGATGCCGTCCGGAGGCTCGCCCGGATCGACCGCCGTTCCATCGAGATCGATCTGCATGTGCCGGAACGAGCGCGCGTGTCCGAAACTCCGGGACCGCATCAGCGCGACCGCGTCATCGTTGCCGTCGGCAACCGCGAGGTCGAGGACGCCCGGGGGGACCGCAGCGAAGCGCTCGGTCGCTCGTGCCTCGACCCGATCGAGCAGCGCCGAACCGATCCCGCCGCCGAGTTGATCGGGGTGCACGTCGCCCCATCCCTTGAGGCGGGTCTCGCCGTCCTCCTGGACGTGCGCGTACGCCACGATGTCGTCGCCGTTCGAGACCACCCACGAGTCCAGGGCCAGGTCGATGCTCGGGGACGACCACAGGTCCCGGATCATGTCGGCGTCGAGGTCGGACCCGCCGGTCACGTCGACGTCGGCGGCCTGCATCACGGCGGTGACCGCGTTCAGGTCGTCGAGCGTCGCCGGTCGGATCTCGTACCCCTCGGGGAGCGGATGCATCCGCCAAGCCTACGGGTTGCGACTCGGCGCCCGGGGCCGATGATGGTCGCGTGGAGACCGAGGTGCGCCCGCCGGGACCGGACCTGAACGCGTTCGCGGCCCTCCGAGCGTTCCGCCGCGACCCGCTCTCGCTTCTGGAGCGGCTGGCGCCCTTCGGGGACCTGGTGCGGATCCGCGTGCCGCGTTCGGACGCGTACCTGCTGAACGACCCGGACCTCGTGCAGGGCGCGCTGGTCTCGGACCACCGCGCGTTCCACAAGGGACCGACGATCCAGGCCGCGAAGATGCTGCTCGGTTCGTCGCTGCTCACCAGCGAGGAGGAGGTCCACCACCGGCGGCGGCGGCTGATCCAGCCGATGTTCCACCACCAGCGCATCGCGTCCTACGGCGACGCGATGGTCCGCCACGCCGAGCGCGCGGAGGCCCGCTGGTCGGACGGCGCGACGGTCGACATCCAGGCCGAGATGTCCGCGCTCACGCTCTCGGTCGTGGGGGAGACGCTGTTCGGCACCGACGTGGACGAGGCGCGGAGCGCGACCGTGCGGCGGGCGATGACCGACACGCTCGGGATGTTCGACCGCGTCTACTCACCGCTGTTCCGGCTGCTCGTTCGGCTGCCCTCGCCCACGATGCGCCACTACCACCGGCTCGAGGCGGACCTGAACCTCGTGATCGCCGAGATGATCGCCGAGCGCCGGGCGGCCGGAATCACCGGCAACGACCTGCTCTCGCTGCTGCTGCGGGCCCGCGAGGACGGGGCCGGGATGGACGACGAACAGGTCCGCGACGAGGCGCTCACGCTGTTCCTGGCCGGGCACGAGACGACGGCGATCGCGCTGACGTGGACGTGGTGGCTCCTGTCGCGGAACCCCCACGCCGAGCACCGCATGCACGAGGAGCTCGACGCCGTTGTGGGCGGTCGCGCCCCGATGGTGGCCGACGTGCCGAACCTCCCGTACACGCAGGCGGTGGTCTCCGAGTCGCTCCGGCTCCGCCCGCCGGTGTGGGCGATGGGCCGGACCGCGGTGGCCGAGCACCGGGCGAACGGCCACACGATCGCGCCGGGCTCGATCGTGGTCATCGCGCCGTGGTTGCTGCACCACGACGAGCGCTGGTGGCCCGAACCCCTGACCTTCCGCCCGGAACGCTGGCTCGGTGACGAGCAGGAGCGGCGGCCGCGGTACGCATTCCTGCCGTTCGGTGGAGGGCCGCGCGTGTGCATCGGGGAGCCGTTCGCCCGCCTGGAGGCGGCGATGATCGTCGCGTCGATCGGGCGGCGGTGGCGGTTCGAAGCCGTCACCGACGAGGACCCCGAGCTCCAGGCGGTGATCACGTTGCGCCCGCGCGGCAGCCTCCCGATGGTCACCCGCCGGCGCTAACCGACGGTCGACCTCACCCCCCCGACCCGGTCCCGGATCAGCTCGAGGTACTCGCGCCGCTGTCGGAACGTCTCCTGCATGTTCTGCGTGAGGCGTTCGACGAACTCGTCCCGATACGTCGAGTCCACCGCGGAGGCGACCGCGTAGTACAGCGCCGAGAACGACGCGACGCCGGCCGCCGTCCTCACCAGCTGCTTGGTGATCACCAGCTGCTCGCCGAAGAACGGCACGGTGAACAGCTTGTGGCCGGTCGTCCCGATCCAGCTGAACCGGATCTCGGGCGTGACGAGCAGCGCGCCGAACACCATGAAGAACAGCCAGATCGCCAATCCCACGAACAGGATCTGGAGCGCCTGCGCGATGAAGATCACCAGGCCGACGTTCACGCGCTGCCGCCGGCTGAGCGGTACCTGGAGCGCACTCGCGCGCTCCAGGGTGCGAACGCTCTCGGGCAGCCGGACGATCAGGAAGATCGCCGTGATGAGCGCGAACAGGCCGGCCCCCGCGTAGAACGTCACGTCGCTCGCCTGGCCGAACAGCTGCCAGTACTCGTTGGTGAAGAACGTGACCAGCGAGAAGAAGAGAAGCAGCGGCAGCGCCCGAACGAGTAGCGAGAGCGAGGCGCCCAGCAGCTGCACGAACCGTGAAGCCGTCCACCGCAGGATCGAGAACACGCCGAATCCAACGACCAGCCAGATCAGACCGAGCAGGAGCAGGTTCGCGAGCCCGGTCACCAGCGCGCTGGTGACCTGGCCGCCGAACACCATGGGCAGGACGACCGGGAGCACCACGAACGCCGTGAGCTCGGGGACGCCCAGCTTGTGCGGGATCGACAGGAACGGCCGGCCCCGGACCACGTTGAGGATGCCGAACGCGCCCAGGACCAGCATCAGGCCGCCGATCAGCGCCAGGACGTTCGCGCCAACCGTCCAGTGCAGGTTGATCGCGCCGAGGATCTCGACGACGAAGACGAGTGCGAGCAGCGGAATCGCCCGCGCGAACACGTCCTCGGTGGCCGAGTAGTCCTCGGACAGGAGCGGGAGGCCGGAGCGGCGGAAGTCACGCTCGAGGTCCTGGATCCGGCGGTCGCGTTCGAGCGGGTCGGCCACGCACGTATGCAACCTCCCGCGCATGGCTCTCGCAAGCGCCCTCAGCCGGTAGCCTGTCGGCGTGGGTTTCGCGAGCGCGCTGGTGGTGTTCGCCCATCCCGACGACGCCGAGTTCATGTGCGGCGGCACCGTCGCCGCGTGGGCGAACGAGGGGACCGAGGTGCACTACTGCGTGGTCACCGACGGCTCCGCCGGCAACAACGATCCGGGGGAGACCCGGGACACCATCCGGCCGGTCCGCGAGGCCGAGCAGCGAGCGGCGGCAGAGGTCCTCGGTGTGAAGAGCATCACGTTCCTCGGCTTCGTCGACGGCGAGCTCGAGGTGAACCTGGAGACCCGGCGCGCCATCACGCGGGTGGTTCGCAGGATCCGTCCCGAGGTGCTGGTCGCCCCCGATCCATCGCGCTTGTGGTCGGCGAACCGCTACATCAACCACTGGGACCACAAGCAGGCGGGAACGCTCGCGCTGTGCGCCGTGATGCCCGACGCACCCAGCCGACCGCAGTTCTCGGAGCTCCTGGACGAGGGCCTTGAGCCCTACGAGATCCCGAACCTGTGGCTGTCCTCGGACGATGCCGATACCTACGTGGACATCACCAAGACGCTCGAGACCAAGATCGCCTCGCTCGAGGCCCACGTGTCGCAGGGCCTCGGGGACGCGCTCGACTGGGTGCGGGAGCGGGCGCAGGAGCTAGGCGAGCAGGGCGGGTTCGAGTACGCCGAGGCGTTCAAGACCTTCGACCTGCGCGATGAGGACGTGGACTGATGGAAGAGCCGCTCGACGACGACGACGAACGCGAGGTCGTCCCACTGGACGCCCAGGAGGCCGAGAACGTGCGCGCCGACATCGAGGATCTCGACGGCATGCGCCGGAGCTTCAAGGGACAGGGCGTCAAGGGGGTCGTGATCGCGTGCGACCGCTGCCAGGAGAACCACTTCTATGAGTGGGAGCTCCTCCTGGAGAACCTCGAGCACATGCTGCAGACCGGCGAGTCCCAGATGCACGAGCCGGCGTTCGAGGTCAAGGAGGACGAGTACATCCAGTGGGACTACGGCAAGGGCTAC
>Ga0111538_10003563_pt1 | contig 21739 bp, 21 predicted proteins | sample SoiMethybrSBSTD1_FD_79669 | JGI IMG/M metagenome (GOLD analysis project Ga0111538, IMG submission 79669) | Bulk soil microbial communities from a Populus tree surrounding site in Tennessee, USA - Soil MetaG P. TD hybrid SBSTD1 (version 2)... | ecosystem: Environmental > Terrestrial > Soil >... | reverse complement strand
CGCGGAGGTCGAGGGCGAGGCGCGCGCCACCGCGCAACGCATCGCCGGCGGCGCGCCCCTGGTCGCGCGCTGGCACAAGAAATTCGCGCGCCGGCTGCGCGACCCGCGGCCGCTCACGCAGGAGGAGTACGACGAGGGGTTCGCGTGTTTCGGGACCGAGGATTTCCAGATCGGCTACCGCGCGTTCCTCGCGAAGGCCAAGCCGGAATTCAAGGGCAAGTGAAACCACAGATGAACACAGATGAACACAGATGGTCGTCATGGATTGAAATGCCGGGGACTCATGCAACGAGCGTCGATGCATGCAGGTTCGATGCACATATCAGCGTCACAGGTCATCTGTGTTCATCTGTGTTCATCTGTGGTTCCCATGCAGTAGTGTGTTCACCTGTATTCATCTGTGGTTCCGTTGCAATGGGCGGGCGGTGAAGGGCGCGCTGCAAGGAATCAAGGTCGTCGAGCTCGCCCAGATCATGGCGGGCCCGACCTGCGGCATGCTGCTCGCCGACATGGGCGCGGACGTGATCAAGGTCGAGAAGCTGCCCGGCGGCGACGACACGCGCACTTACACGGAGCCCTCGATCGCGGGCGAGTCTGCGGCGTTCATGATCCTCAACCGCAACAAGCGCGGCATGGCGGTGAACCTCAAGCACCCGGGCGGCCTCGAGGTGGTGAAGAAGCTCATCGCCGGCGCGGATGTCGTCACCGAGAACTACCGCAAGGGCACGCTCGAGAAGCTGGGCCTCGGCTACGACGTGCTGGAGAAGCTCAACCCGCGGCTCGTCTACTGCGCGATCTCGGGCTACGGCCGCACCGGCCCCTACGCGGACAAAGGCGGCTTCGACCTGATCGCGCAGGGCTTCGCGGGTCTCATGAGCATCACCGGCGAGCCCGGCGGGCCGCCGGCCAAGTCGGGCACCTCGATCGCGGACATCAACGCCGGCATCTTCGCGGCGCTCGGCATCGTCTCGGCGCTGCTCGCCCGCGAGCGCACCGGCCGCGGCCAGGTGGTCGAGACCTCGCTCATGGAGGCCGCGATCCAGCAGACCTACTGGCAGGCCGCGATCTTCTTCGCCACCGGCGTGAATCCCGGCCCCTCGGGATCGGCGCACATCCTCACCGCGCCCTACCAGGCCTTCCCCACCGCCGACGGCTGGATCAACGTGGGCGGCGCGAACCAGGCGAACTGGGAGCGCATCGTGAAGGTGATCGGACGGCCGGAGCTGAACGACGATCCACGCTTCCGCACCAACGGCGATCGCATGCGCAACCTCGCCGCGCTCACGCCACTTATCGCCGAGCGCCTGAAGGGCCGCAAGTCCGCGGAATGGATCCAGGACTTCGAGAAGGCGGGCGTACCCGTGGGACCCGTCAACAAGATCGGCGACATGCTCGCCGATCCACAGGTGGCCGCGCGCGAGATGGTGGTCGAGGTCGACCATCCGAAGGCCGGCCGCACGCGCGCGCTCGGGCACCCGGTCAAGTTCTCGTCCACGCCGGGAAAGGTCGAACGCCCCGCTCCGCTGCTGGGCCAGCACACGCGCGAGGTGCTTGTGGAGCTGGGCTACGACGCAGAGTCGATCGAACGCCTCCACCGGGAAAATGCCGTGCTCTTGGCGTAGGAAATTCCGCTACATAGGGATTTCTTAGGGTTCGCGCAAGAAACATGTAGCAAACGGCCGCGGCGGCGCTGCCTAGACTGGGTGCATGTCGAATGGCTCCTCATTTCATCGCGCCGCCGCCGCACTCCTGCTCGCGCTGGCGGCCTCGCCCGTCCACACCGCAACCGATGCGCGGCTCGCGGCGACGCTCGCGGAGACGGGGCTATTCGAGGCGGGGTCGGTAGAGCGCATTCGCGGATCGAACCAGGCCTTCGCACCGCAGTTCCCGCTGTGGACCGACGGCCAGGCGAAGCGCCGCTGGCTCTACCTGCCGCCGGGCGCCACGATCGACAAGTCCGACCCGGACCGCTGGGATTTCCCGCGCGGCACACGCCTCTGGAAGGAGTTCAGCGCCGAGGGACGCATCGAGACGCGTCTCATCGAGCGCCTTGCCGACGGCTCCTGGCGCTTCGCCTCCTATGCGTGGAACGCCGAAGGGACCGAGGCAACCCTCGCTCCCGCCGAAGGCATCCCGAAGCGCGGCATACCCTCACGCGCGGACTGCCTGGCGTGCCACGAGGGCGCGAACGTGCCGGTGCTGGGATACAGCGCCGTGCAACTGGGCGGGACGATCGCGGCGCGCTCGCCGCAGGAGCGCGCCGCGATGGGCTACCTGCACGGCAACTGCGGTCACTGCCACAACGCCAACGCGCTCGAGGCCACGGGACTCTTTCTCGCCCAGAGCGCGGCCTCGCCGGTGCGCAGCGCCGCGGCGACGCGGGCTTCGGTGGCCGAACGCGCGGCGGAGATCCTGCGCCGCGTGCAATCCGCCAACAGGTACATCCGCATGCCGCCGATCGGCGTGTCCGTTCCGGACTCGCAGTCCGCCGCGGTGATCGAGCACTGGATCCAGCAGGACCTTCAACCCCACAGGGAGGCATCAAGATGAAACGCTTCATGCTGTCGATAACCGCCGTGCTGACATGCGGCGCCGTCATCATCCCGCAGGCGATCGCGCAGCCGGCCGGCGACCCGGTCGCGCGCGGCAAGTACATCGTCTCCACTTCGGGCTGCCACGATTGCCACACGCCGTGGGTGCTCGGTCCCAGGGGACCCGAGCCCGACATGACGCGCGCGTTGTCGGGCCATCCGAAGGACATGGCCATGCCGCCGGCCCCGTCGCTCGCCGGTCCGTGGCTCATCTCGATCGCCGCGACCAACACCGCGTTCGCGGGCCCCTGGGGCGTGAGCTTCACCGCCAATCTCACGCCCGACCGGGACACGGGCCTGGGCAAGTGGACGGCGAAGGGCTTCAAGGACACGATCCGCACCGGGCGCCATCTCGGCCGCGGGCGCGAGGTCCTGCCGCCGATGCCGATCATGGTCTACAACAACTTCACCGACGCCGACCTCGAGGCGATCTTCGCCTACCTGCAGACGATTCCGGCGGTGGCGAACAAGGTCCCCGAGCCGCTCCAGCCGCCGGCGGCGGTCGCCGCGGCGAAGTGACTCAGCGCGCGGCCGGAACGTTGGCGAGCTGGAGGGCGCGGGCCACGGCGAAACGGAAGCGGCCGCGACCCGCCTTCTCGAGCCGCACGCCGGCCGAGCGCTCGTCGAGGCGCTTCTGCAGCAGGATGAGGCGCGCCTCGAGGTTGTCCGAGAGCTCGGGCAGCCGGATGCGCGGGTCGAGGCGCAGCTCGCGGTTGCTGAAGAGCGTGCGGCCGGCATTGACGTAGTCCTGCGCGAGCGTCCAGAAGATCGCGCCGGCCACGCCCTTGATCAGGTACTCCTCGCCGAGGAAGACGCTGTCGTTCTCGGCGAAATGACGGACCTGCAGGGGTGCGGCGCTCGGCGGGCTCGTCACCCCGGCCGCTGCCCCCGCAGCGCTGGGCCGGGGCCCGGGCTCGTCTTCGTCCGCTTCGGCCCGCTGCAGCACGTGGATCGTGGTACCCAGCTGGCCGGCCAGCGCGACCAGCGCGTCCTCGTCGTCGTAGCAGAAGCGCAGGTCGCGATCGCTGTCGACGAACAGCACGCCGATGAGCCGGCCGAAGGCCTCGATCGGCACGGCGAGCTGGCTCCTCGATTGCGCGAGCCCCGGCAGCGGGATCTCGGTCTCGAGCGCGAGCCCCGCAGCGGCCGCGGCGTCGCGCATGGCGCGCCCATAGGCGTACTCGGCGGTCGCGTGCCCGATGCGGATGGCAGCGCGCTCCCGCGCGGCCACGCCCACGACGCCGTGCCCCAACGGGATTTCCGAGCCCACGCCCGAGTGGTCGTAGCCCATGCTCGCGACGGTATACAGGCGCGCGTTCGCCGCATCGTGCATCAGCACGAGCGCGTGGTGGATGTCGAACTGCGCGCGCAGGCAGTCGAGCGTGCAATCGAGAAGGACGTCGATCTCGCACGCCGTGGCGAGGCGCTGCGCGCTCACGCGCACCGCGGAGAGCAGATTGCGGCGCGGGCCCTCGGCGGGCAGGGCCACGCCGGGAATGGGCTCGATCTCCTCGACGGCATACACGTCGGAGCCCTGCAGGCGGAAGACGCCGGTCATGCCGGTGTGGGAGGCGATGCCGGCGAGCTTGGCCTTCATGCGCTCGAAAAGCGGCCCGCCGGTCTCGGTGCGCTGGTAGCGCACGCGCAGCCGGTAGCGCGCGCCCGTGCGCGGGTGCGTGACGATGAGGCGCGCCACGGGGTTCGCGAGCACGTTCCGGCGCGTCTGGTTGAAGAACTGGAACGAGAGCGCGAGCGTGTCGGTGTCGACGTACTCGACCTGCGAGAGGTAAGCCACGTTCGGCTCCCCCGCGGGCGAGGCGGTCGCGATCGTGGCCGGGACCGCACCCTCCATGCAGTCGCGGATCCCGTCCAGCGTGAGCGAGCTCATGCGGGCTTGAGCACCGAGCCCGCGGACGGCCCGGGCGTCTGCACGAACGCGCTCGTCGGGGTGAAGGTGACCGCGGCGAGGCCCGCTGCGCTTCCCCCCGCGAGCGTGCGGCCGAACCGGTCGGGGAAGCCGATGGCGCGCAGCTCGGCGTCGAACGCGTCGACCTGGCGGTCGATGTCCTTGAGGTCGGCGGGGTTCGGTGCGGACACGCGGGCGTCGACGCCCTTCAACTGCACTGTCCGGTGCGAGCGCGGCTTGGTGAACACCACGGCGACGGCGCCATTGGCGCGCAGCTCACCGAGCACCTCGCGGCCCTGCGACTCCACGAGGTAGACCGTCACCGAGCGCCGGTCGGGGGCGACGCGGCACCCGGCCGCGCGCGTGAGGTTGGCCACATTGCCAGGTGCGAGGCTGGCTACGTGCAGCGCGATGCCGCTCTGCAGGAAGGCGGCGAGCTCCTCGTCGATCAACGGCCCGGCGTCCATTTCGGCGACATGATACGGCAGCAGGGCTCGTGATACGTTAGCGGCGCCATGTCGAGCGCCCTCCTCGCCGCGATCCTGGGGATCTCCGCGGTCGTGACCTCGTTCATCTCCGGCATCCTCGGGATGGCGGGCGGTCTCATCCTCATGGGCATCCTGCTGGCGCTGATGCCGGTGCCGGCCGCGATGATGCTCCACGGCATCACGCAACTCGCCTCCAACGGGTGGCGCGCCTTCCTCTGGCGCCAGTACGTGGACTGGCGGGTCTTCCGCGGCTACCTCTACGGCTCGCTGGCGATCACGGCGCTCTTCGCCGCCTTCCAGTTCGTCGTGAGCAAGCCCGTCGCGCTGATCGTGATGGGCCTCACGCCCTTCCTCGCCCTCGCCCTGCCCGAGAAGCTGCACCTCAATGTCGAGCGCAAGGGCCATGCCTCGATCTGCGGCCTGGTCTGCTCGGTGCTCAACCTCACGGCCGGCGTGTCCGGCCCGATCCTCGACGTCTTCTTCGTGCGCTCGAAGATGACGCGCCACGCCGTGGTCGCCACCAAGGCATCCACGCAGAGCCTTTCGCACCTGCTGAAGATCGCCTATTTCGGCGGCATCCTCACGGTGGGCCGGGGCCTGGTGGAGCCATGGCTGGGCGCGATGATGGTCGCCCTCGCCTTCGTCGGCACCTCGCTTTCCACGCGCGTGCTTGAGAAGATGAACGACACCGCCTTCCGGATGTGGACGCGCCGGGTGGTGATGACGATCGGCGTGTTCTACCTGGCGAGCGGCATCCTGCTGCTGATGGAGTGATCGATGATCTTCCGCCAGCTCTTCGATCCCGAGTCGTCCACCTACACCTACCTGATCGGCGACGAAGCGACCCGCGAAGCGGTGGTCGTCGATCCGGTGCTCGGCCACGAGCGGCGCGACCTCGACACGCTCTCGCAGGAGGGCCTTCGCCTCTCCTGGGTGCTCGACACCCACGTGCACGCCGACCACGTGACCGGCGCCAACGCGCTCAAGGCCGCGACGGGCGCGATGACCGCGGTAGCCGACGCCTGCAATGCGCCCGGCTACGACCATGCGCTCGTCGACGGGGAACGCATCGCCTTCGGAGCGGAGTTCCTCACCGCCATCGCCACGCCCGGCCACACGCCCGGGAGCACGTGCTTCACGTGGCGCGACCGCGTCCTCACCGGCGACACACTGCTGATCGGCGGCTGCGGGCGCACCGATTTCCAGGACGGCGACCCGCGCGCGCTCTACGGGAGCATCACGCGCAGGCTCTTCACGCTGCCCGAGGCGACGCTGGTCTTCCCCGGCCACGACTACAGGGGACGAGAGCAATCCAGCATCGGCGACGAGCGGCGAGCCAACCCGCGCCTGGCGGGCCGCACCGAGGACGAGTTCGTGAAGATCATGGAGTCGCTCGGCCTCGCCCGGCCCCGGCGCATCGACGAGGCGGTGCCGCTCAACAAGGCCGCCGGACCGATCGCCGAGGGCGATGTCCTCTGGGGCTCGATCCCGGCGGCGTCCGCGGCGCAGGCGATGGGCCGCGCGGGCGTGGTCGTCGCGGACCTGCGCGACCCCAACCTGGCCGCGGCGGACCCGCTCCCGGGATCCGTGCTGGTCCCGTATCACGACTTCGATCGCATGGCCGAGCTCGCCTCGCGCTGCAGCTCGCTCATCCTCGTCTGCGGCATCGGCCAGCGCTCGATGGTCGCGGCACGGGAGCTCGCGGCGATGGGTGTCAAGAACGTCGCCAACGTCGTGGGCGGCATCCGCTCGATGCGCGCCTAGGCCTCCGCCTCTGGAGTGACCTAGGCCGGCGGCTTGAGGACGCGCTTCACGAACTCGATGCGGTCGGCGGGCGTGCAGGCTTCGGGCACCGGCGAGAGCGCCTCGCGCAGCTCCGCCAGGGGGGCGGACTCCCGCGCCACGCGCCGGTAGAGGCTGCTCGTGCCGAGCACGCGGTTGCGGTCGCGCCGATCGACGATGGACATCTCGGTGCGCAGCACCGCATAGCCCCAGTACGAGCGCACGTATTTGGGCCAGAGCTCGACCACGGCATACGGCGCGGCGCGGCCCTCGGGGGTCGAGGCGACAGCGGCGACCGGATAGGCCTCGGCGTAGGCCGCCAGAACGCGCGGGTCGCGGCGCGATGCGTCGTCGGGCAACGAGAGCGACTCCACACCCTCGCGGCGAAGCAGCGCGTAGCCCCGGTCCTCGTCGCACATCCAGCGCACCTGGAAATTGGTGAGCAGCGCATCCCAGGCGAGCCCGAGCCAGATCGCCAGTGCCGCGAACGCGACCGTGCCGGCGGCGATGGAGGGGAAGCGGCGCGTAGGAATGGCGGCAACGGCTCGGGATCGGGGAAACCATTGTGCCCGCGATCGGTCTGTCGGACATGCATCTTGCCGCCAATGGAATCAGCCCCTTCACCCGATTCGCGCGCGCCACCTCACGGCTGGCTGGCCGCCCGGGCACCTTCGGCATCGCGCTCGGCATGGTGGTCGTGTGGGCCGTGACCGGGCCGGTCTTCAGCTACAGCGAGGGCTGGCAGCTCACCATCAACACCTTCACCACCATCGTGACCTTCCTGATGGTGTTCCTCATCCAGGCCACGCAGAACCGCGAGAGCGAGGCGATCCAGCTCAAGCTGGACGAGCTGATCCTCGCGCTCGACACCGCGCACGACGAGCTCATCGACTCGGAGAACCTCACCGAGGCGGAGCAGCTGCGCCTGCACAAGAGATACCTCGCGATCGCCGAGCGCGCGCACCAGCGGGTCAAGGGCGAGGTGACGAAGATCGAGGAGCGGCAAGAGCGCCGCAGCCACCGCGCTACGAAAAGCTGACCGCTGTCGTGTTGGCGCCGCAGAGCAGCACGCCGATCGTCTGGCCCGCCTGCGCCTTCCACCGCCCCGAGATGAGCGCCGCCGTGGCCGCCGCCCCGCCCGGCTCCACCACGATGCGAAGCGCCTTCCACAACACGCGCTGCGAATCGCGGATCGCGTCATCGGTCACCAGCACCGATTCGGCCACGTAGCGGCGCGCGAACGGATACATCAGCGTGCCCACGCGGCGCGGCGCCAGCGAATCGGCTGCGACGCCACCGGCGGGCGCATCCACGGGCTCCCCGGCCGCGAGCGCGCGCGCCAGCGTCGGGGCCTCCTCGGGCTCGACCGCAACGATCGGCGTCCGCCCGGCGAACCACGCCGCGATGCCGCCGATCAGCCCGCCGCCACCCACGGCGACCAGCAGCGCATCCAGGCGCGGCGCCTGGCGCTCGAACTCGAGTCCCACGGTGCCCTGGCCCTGCAGCGTCTCCCATTGGTCGTAGGCGTGGATCGCCACCGCGCCACTGCTGGCGACCCAGCGCTCGCTTGCCTTGAGCGCGTCGTCATAGCGCTCGCCGGCAATTTCCAGGCGCGCCCCGTAGCCGCGGATCTGCTCCATCTTCGCCGGCGAGGCGACGCTGGGCACGAAGATCGTGGCCGGCACGCCGCGCTTCATCGCCGCGTAGGCCACCGCCGCCCCGTGGTTGCCGCCCGAGGCCGCGACCACGCCTACCGGCGGGATCTGGCGCTGCAGCAGGTTGTTGAACGCGCCGCGCGTCTTGAACGAGCCCGCATGCTGGAGGAACTCGAGCTTGAACACGAGGCGCACGCCGGCGAGGCCAAGGTCCGCCCCATCCACCTCTAGCACGGGAGTTCGGCGCACGTGCGGGGCGATGCGGTCGGCGGCTGCGGCAATGGCCGCCGCGTCGAGAGGGGATCCGTCCATTTCGCGCAGTTTACCGGCTGCGCGCCCGCTCAATGGCGCGTGATGCTTCCGCCGGGAGGCGCGACGGCGATGATGGACTGCAGTGTCCGCACGTCGGCGGGCTTCACCAGGTGGTAGTCGAAACCGGCTTCGCCGGTGCGCCGCCGGTCTTCGTTCTGGCCCCAGCCCGTGAGCGCGACCAGCGTGGCGCCGCGCAGCTCGGGATCTTCGCGCACGCGGCGCGCGACTTCCAGCCCGTCCATGTTGGGCATGCCGAGGTCGAGCAGCACCACCGCCGGCTTGAACGCGTGCATCGCCTCGAGCGCCTCGCGACCCCCGTGGGCCACCTCCACTTCCGCCCCGAGAAACTGCAGCAGCATGCCGAGGCTGTCGGCGGCGTCCTGGTTGTCGTCCACCACGAGCACGCGCTGGCGCGCCAGCGGCCGGTCGCGCGAGACGGCGGGCCCGGCGGGCGCTGCGACAACGGCCTGCTGCTCGGCGAGCGGCAACTTCACGGCGATCTCGCAGCCGCGGTCGAGTCCCTCGCTGAAGGCCTCGATGCTGCCCCCGTGCAGGTGCACGAGCGTGCGCGCGAGCGTGAGCCCGATGCCCAGGCCACCCTGGGCGCGGGTGCCGGTGTTGATCTGCGTGAACATGTTGAAGACGCGGTTGAGCATCGACGCCTCGATGCCCTCGCCGTTGTCGCTCACGCGCACCGTGGCCATGCCGCCGCTGGCCTCGACGCCGATGCGGATCAGCCCCCCGGGCGGCGTGTACTTCGCGGAGTTGTTGAGCAGGTTGGAGAACACCTGGGAGAGCCGCACGACGTCTGCCTCCACGACCAGCTCGCCGGCAGGTGGAAGGTTCGCCTCGAGCGTGTGGTGCGCCGCGTCGATCAGCGGCCGGCTGGTGTCGATGGAGCCGCGCAGGATGGCCACGAGGTCGGCGCGCTCGCGCTTCAGCTCGATCTTGCCGCGGCTGATGCGCGAGATCTCGAGGAGGTCGTCGACCAGGCGCACCATGTGCTGCACCTGGCGCTCCATCATGCCCACCAGCTTCTCGCTGCCGGGGCTCTCGGACATGCGCAGGACGTGGAGCGAGTTGCGGATGGGTGCCAGCGGATTGCGCAGCTCGTGCGCCAGCACCGCGAGGAACTCGTCCTTGCGCCGGTCGCTCTCGCGCAGCTCCTCCTCGGCGTTGCGGCGCTCCGTCACGTCCTCGATCACCGCGACGCCGCGGACCTCCCGGCTCTCACGCGCGAGCGACATCGAAAGCTTCACCCAGATGGTGGCGCCCCCGCGGCGGACGAAGCGCCGCTCGCCCGAATAGACCTCCATCTCGCGCGCGCGCAGCCGCTCGATCACTCCCGCGACCTCGGCCTGGTCCTCGGCGTGCGCCATGCGCGCGATCGGCAGGCCGACCAGCGCCTCGCGCGGCTCGCCGAGCAGCTCGCACAGCGCGTCGTTCACGAGCGCGAACCGGCCGTCGGAAGTGACCTCCGCGATGCCTACCGCGGCGTTGGCGAAGAGCGCCTTCAGCCGTCCCTCGCTTTCCCCGAGCGCGCTCGCGACGTGGTCGATCTCGCGCAGATGCTCGCGCGCGAGGAACTGGCGCTCGCGCGCGCGCAGCGCCGTTCGAGCGGCCGCGAGGAGCGAGGCCACCCGCACCGGCCGCTCGATCAGCGTCACGTTCCCGAGGTGCCGCACGGCCATGCGGGCAACGGGCGAATCCGCCCCGGGAACCGTGAGCAGCAGGATGGGCAGGTCCGACCACGGCTCCTGCCGGTCCAGGCGTTCGCCGAGGTAGCGGACGTGCGCGTCGTTCGCCAGCGCCTCCTCCGAAACGAGGAGCGCGCCGGCGCCCACGTCCATGTGGGCGACGAGCTCGCCGAGATCCTGGCAGACGGCGGTGCGCACGCCGGAATCCGCCAGCACGTCACGCGTGAGAAGCCCGTCCCGCCCCGTCGGCGCGAGGATCAGGACCCTGCGTTCCGCGAGAAGCCGGGCGTGATCGCTCATCCGCCCCGGGGCGCCGTGCGTGCCGCCTCTGCGTCCGGGGGTTCCACGACCGGGACACCCGTGAGGATGCCGCGGAAATGCGCGAGCGGCTCGCCCACGTGGATGCCGCGGGCATCGAGCGAAAACTCCCGGATGGTGCGCTCGTGCGCGCTGCCGCGCTTCTTCATGACCGAGATTGCCTGCCGCACCCGCCCCTTCGCCTCGAAGTAGCGCAGCAGCACCACGGCATCCGCGAGGTAGCTCGCGTCCACCGGAGTCTGCATCGCGGCGCCGATGAGGCCCTGGTGCGCCCCGATGAGGATCGTGGCCACGTTGCGGTCGCCGAGGTACATGAGCAGCTCGTGCAGCTGGATGGCGAGGAAGCGCTCGCCGGGCATCGCATTGAGGTAGCCATTCAGGCTGTCGATCACGATGCAGCGCGCGCCGTCATTCTCGACCGCCTGGCGGATCGCGTGCGTGAACTCGCCCGGGCTCAGCTCGGCCGGGTCGACCTGGCGGCACTTGACCGTGCCGTCATCGATGTAGCGGCGCAGCTCGATTCCCAGTCCGTCGGTGCGCGAGAGCAGCGTTCGCATGCTCTCGTCGAAGAGGAACATCGCCGCGCGCTGGCCGTTCTTCGCCGCGCTGGCCACGAATTGCGCGGCGAGCGAGGACTTGCCGGTGCCTGCGGCGCCGACGATGAGCGTGCTCGTGCCGTGCTCGAGGCCGCCGCCCAGCAGCTTGTCGAGGGTCCCGATGTTGCTGTCGAGGCGCTCTATGGGGTGATTGTTGCGGTGCTCGGCGGCGACGAGGCGCGGAAAGACCTCCAGGCCGCCCCTTCCGATCACGTAGTCGTGGAAGCCGCCGCGGAAGCGCCGCCCGCGATGCTTGAGCACCCGCAGGCGCCGGCGGTCGGCGCCGTACTCGGGGGTGAGCTGCTCGAGGGAGATCACACCGTGCGCGATCGACTGCACCTGCAGGTCACGCGCCGACCCAGTGAGGTCGTCGAGCAGCAACACGGTGCAATGGCGGCCGCGGAAGAACTGCTTCAGGGCGAGGAGCTGGCGCCGGTAGCGCAGGGGGTCGCCCGCAAGCAGCCGCAGCTCCGACAGCGAGTCGAAGATCACGCGCGAGGGCTTGAGGCGCTCGACGTCCAGGAGGATCGTGCGCGTGGTCTCGGAGAGCTCGACCTCCGCCGGGTGGAACATCGTGTATTGCTCGGCGGGCTGCAGGCTCTCCTCGGGCGGCACCAGCTCGCGGATCGTGATGTTGCCCTCCAGCACCCAGCCGTGGGAGCGCGCCACTGCGCGGAGCTCGTCCTCGGTCTCGGAAAGCGTCACGTAGAGGACGGTTTCGCCCTGGCGGACGCCCTCCAGCAGGTACTGCATCGCGAGCGTGGTCTTCCCGGCGCCCGGAATGCCTTCGACGAGGTACAGGCAGTGGGGCGTGAAACCGCCGCAAAGGATGTTGTCGAGTCCGACGATGCCGGTCGCCGAGGATTCGAGTTGCTCGGCTTCGGTCGGAGGTTGCTTGGGCTGGTCTGGAGGCACGCTGTCCCGATCCTTGGTTATGGGTTTTCGCGCGGGGGCACGCGACCGTAGACGGGTTGGAAGAAAACAGTACCGGCAAGTTCCGCCGGAGAATGTAGGACGGCGCCTACGGGCGGCGCCTCAATCCGCGATGTCGGGCTCGAAGAAGATCCATTGCGCCTGCGGGAAGCGTTGGGCGAACGCCGCCTCGATCGCGTTGATGGCGCCGACCAGCGCCTCCTGCCCACCCTGCTCGCGCATGCGCACCTTCACGGCGACCATCACATCCTCGCCCATGTGCAGGGTGAGGAGGTTGAGCACCCGCTCCACCGCGGGCTGCGCGGCGAGGAACTCCATCATCTCCTTGCGTACCTCGGATTCCACGCCCTGCCCCACCAGCAGGCGCTTCACCTCCGCGCCGACCAGCACCGCCACCACGATCAGCAGCGCGCCGATGGCGATCCCGCCCAGCGCGTCCCACATCGGGTTGCCCGTGACCCAGGTGAGCAGCACCGCGACGAAAGCCAGGGTGAGGCCCAGCAGCGCGGCCAGGTCTTCGCCCAGGATCACCACCAGCTCGGCGTTGCGGGAGCTGCGGAACCACTCCCAGGTCGTGCGCGAGCCGCGCAGCTTGTTCACCTCGCGCAGGCACCCCCAGGTCGAGAAGCCCTCGGCGACGATGCCGAAGGCGAGCACGCCCAGGGCGACGAGGGGATAGGACAGCGGCTCGGGTGCGTGCAGCTTGTGCCAGCCTTCATACAGCGAGAAGAGGCCGCCTACGCTGAAGAGCATGATCGCGACGATGAACGACCAGAAGTAGATCTCCTTGCCGTAGCCCAGCGGGTAGTCGTCCGAGGGCGCGCGCTTGGCGCGCTTCAACCCGAAGAGCAGCAGCGCCTGGTTGCCGCAATCGGCGGTGGAGTGCACCGCCTCGGCGAGCATCGAGCCCGAGCCGGTGATGAATGCCGCCACGTACTTGGAGATCGCGATCGCCCCGTTCGCGCCGAGCGCGTAGATGACCGCCTTGGTGGAATCCGCGCCGCCCGCCATCGCTTCCTCCCGTTTTCGTTCTGGCGCGATGATACAAGTGAACGCGGTAGAGTGCGGACTACAAACCCGGAGGAGACGCCATGGACTATCGCAACGACCCCGCGGGCCTGCGGCTGCCGGTCAAGCTCGATGCCACCAGCAATGGCGAGTTCGCGCCCATTCCGCTCGAGGACATCCACCGGCGCGCCAACCGCATGGCGATGGAGGCGGCGGCCACGAACGCGCGGCGCCTGGGCCTGGACCGGCGCTCGTTCCTGGTGTCGGCCTGCGGCGTGGCCACGACGCTTCTCGGCTTCAACGCCGCCTACGCGAGCCAGGGGCGCCGCGGCGGCTATTACGACCTGCCGAAGGAGGCTGCGCTGGACCTGCATGCCGCGCGCTCGGCCGTGGACGGCAACGAGTTCATCTTCGACGTGCAGGGCCACTTCGTGAATCCCACCGGGGCGTGGCTGAAGCGCCTGCCGGAAACCGCCAAGCCGCTCGGCTTCGCCACCGGTCGCGACGCCTGCAAGGCACACGAGGGCCCGAATCGCTTCGACTACCTGCGCTGCGTCGGCCCCGACCAGTTCGTGAAGGACGTGTTCATGGACTCGGACACGGACTTGATGGTGCTGTCGTTCGTGCCCTCGACGCGCCAGGGCGAGCCGCTCACCATCGAGGAAGCGGTGGAAACCGCGCGCATCGTGGAGCGCCTGCAGGGCACGCACCGGCTGCTGATCCATGGCCGCGTGAACCCCAACCAGGCGGGTGATCTCGAGGGAATGGACGAGCTCGCCACGAAGCACCGCATCTCGGCCTGGAAGACCTATACGCAATGGGGCCCGGACGGCGTCGGTTTCTACCTCGACGACGAGCCCGGCATCAAGCTGATCGAGAAGGCGCGCAAGCTGGGCATCCGCAACGTGGCCGTCCACAAGGGGCTCGCGTTCGGGCCCAAGTCGTACGAGCACTCGACCTGCGTGGACGTGGGGCGCGTGGCCAAGCGCTACCCCGACGTGAACTTCCTCATCTACCACTCGGGGTACGTCGCCGGGCAGAAGGAAGGCCCCTACGACGAGAAGAAGACCGACGGCATCGACGCACTGGTGACCAGCCTCGTCGCCAACGGCGTGAAGCCGGGTTCCAACGTGTTCGCCGAGCTGGGCTCGACGTGGCGCTTCCTCATGCGCGATCCCGACTCCGCCGCACATGGCCTGGGCAAGCTGCTCAAGCACTGCGGCGAGTCCAATGTGCTGTGGGGCACCGACTCGGTGTGGTACGGCTCGCCGCAGGACCAGATCCAGGCGTTCCGCACCTTCCAGATCTCGCCCGAGCTGCGGGCGAAGCACGGCTACCCGGAGATCACGCCGCAGCTGCGCGCGAAGGTGTTCGGGCTGAACGCGCTCAAGGTCTACTCGATCCCGGACGACGTGCTGAAGAAGCACACCCGCGACCGGGTGGCCCTCGAGCGCGTCGAGTATCGTGCCGAGCGCGCCGACCCCACGTTCCTCACCTACGGACCGAAGAGCCGGCGCGAGTTCCTCGCCCTCAAGACCTGGGGCGGCTAGCGCCTACTTGATGACGCCGCAGGCGATTCGCTGGCCGCCGCCGCCGCTCGGAGGCGGCTCGGTGTAGGTGTCGCCGCCTTCGTGGACCATCAGCGACTTGCCCGCGAGGTCGGCGAGCTTCAGCCGCTTCGAGACAACCGGCTTGTTGGCCGATCCTGCGGAGTCCACGGTGAGCGCCGGCAGGTCGCCGCGATGCCCCTTGCCGTCGGGGCCTGCGTGCTTGGCCGCCTTGTCAGGGTCCCAGTGCGGGCCCGCGGCCTCGCCGGCGGTCTTCCTGCCGTCCTTCTCCTTCGCGCCACAGTCGGCGTTCTCGTGCACATGGAAACCACGATCGCCCGCCGGCAACCCCTTCAACGCCGGCTTGAACACCACGCCGCCACCCGGGTTCTCCGAGATCGTCACGGTCCCGATCGACTTGCCGATGCCGTTGGCGTCGATCGACTTCATGTCCACCTTGTAGTCAGCCTGCGCGATGCCGGCGGCGGCGAGCGCCGCGGCGAGAAGAATCCGTTTCATCTTGGGTCTGCCTCCTGTGTCGAATCCATGGGACAGTGGAACGTCCTGCGGGGTTCAGCGCGCCGCTGACCTTTCACGCGTTCTACTCCCCCACACTCCCCCCGACTCGCTTTTCCAGTCCTGCCTGGTAGCAAACAAGACGTGAAGAACGAGCCGGGGGGAGTCGGGGGGAGTCGATCCGGTCAGCGTTTGCCAGCGGGGAGTTCGTTCTGGCCGGTTCAGCGTGGCGGCAGGTTGGCGTCGATCAGCGCGCGCGAGATCGACTGCCGCGGCGAAAGCTCCGGCAACACATCGCCCGGCCCGAACCAGCGCGCCTCGGCGATCTCCGCGGGGTCGCAGCGGATGTCGCCGCCCGCGTATTCGGCAGTGAACGCGATCATGAGCGAGTGCGGGAACGGCCACGACTGGCTGGCGAAGTACGCGAGGTCCTTCACCTCGACGCCGACTTCCTCGCGCACCTCGCGGTGGATCGCGTCCTCGATCGACTCGCCCGCCTCGACGAAGCCCGCGAGCGCGCTCATGCGTCCGCCCGCGGGCACCGCCACGTTGCGCGCGAGAAGGATCGCCGGACCCTTCTTCACCAAGACCATCATGGCGGGCGAGACGCGCGGGTATGCGGTGTGGCCGCAGGCGCACTTCATCGCGCGCTCGCCGGGTGCCAGCGTCATCGGCTGGCCGCAGGAGCCGCAGAACCGATGCGTGCGCGCCCAATCGGCGAGCTGCAACGCGCGGCCCGCCACGGCGAGGAAATCGTCGTCCACGCGCGTCCAGAGGGTGCGCAGGCCCTTGAACTCGTAGCCCTCGGGAGCCACCGCGGACTTCGGCACCCAGATCGCGCGGCAGTAGTCGCTGCCCCATATTCCCACCGGAATCTCCGCGGCCGGGTCGTGGCCGAGGCGCGCGCTGGTGGCCTCGTCGGGCAACGCCGCGTCGGAGGCGCGCACCAGGATGTCGTAATTGCGGAAGACGAAGGTGCGCAGGGGCGCGCCCTCGACGCGCGCGAGCGTGGGCGTGAACGACGCCGGCGTGATGATCAATTCGGGCGGGAAGCCGCGGGCGCCACGGTCGCGTCGGCATTGCCGCTCGCGGCGAGCGCGCGCGACACGAACCCGTTCGCCTTCATCTCCTCGACGAAGTCGTGCAGGTAGCGCTGGGCATTGCGGCGCGCGATGGGGACGCCCACGGCCTGGCCGATGGTCATGTACGCGCCGTCGATCACGCGCAGTCCGGGCGTCTTCTTCGCGTTCGCGGCGAGGGCCTCCTTGACGCCGGCGGCGGCGTCGCCCTGCCCGGCCACGTACGCGTCGATCGCGGCCTGCGAGGTGGGATATCGCACCAGCGTGGACTGCTTGAGGTGCCGGGTGAGGAAGAGGTCGTAGGCGGTCTTGTCCCCCACGGCGATCTTGAGCCCCGCACGGTCGAAGTCCTCGAGCCGCCGGAGCGGTGACGCCTGGCGCACGAGGTAGGTCCCCTCGATGTTCAGGTACGGAGCGCTGAAGCCGATCACCTTGGTGCGCTCCGGATCGACGGCCAGGAAGGCGACGTCCCAGGCACCGTCCTTGGCGGCCTCGGCCACCTTGCCCGCGACCTCGTACGTCACGTACTTGATCGGCACCCCAAGGCGCCTTGCAAGCTCGCGTGCGAGCTCGGGACCTACGCCCTGGGGATCCTGACCGGGCGCGGGCCGTTGCGCGACGACGATGTTGCCGTAGTTGGTGGCGGCGATGAGCGTGCCGGAGGGCGCGAACTCCTTGCGCAACTCGGCAGTCACGGCGGCGGTCGGTGCGGAAGAGGTCATGGCGCAGCCTGCGAGCGTGAGAAAAATAATTGGGGTCAGACTCCAATTACGATAATTCATGAGGTTTTCGACCTCCTCGACCGGAGCCGATCACATTATCTTAATTGGAGTCTGACCCCAATTATCGTTTCGATACGAACGGGTTGCCGCGAATGTAGAAGCGCAGCAGGCGGCGCGCCCAATGGTGGCCGGCATAGTCGACGCCGATGCGCGGCCGGCGGACGATGGCCGGCGCTTCGCGCGCGGGCGGGCGGCGGATGAAGAGGTCGTCGCCCGTCAGGTCGCGGCCATTGTGCCGGCCGTCGATGCCCATCGCCTTGCACAGGAGCGCGGGGCCATTCGTGCGCCCTTCGATGTTCTTCACCGGCTCGAGCGCGCGCAGCAGGACGGCGGAGGCCGTGCCTTCGGCCTGTGTCACGACATTCGCGCACCAATGCATCCCGTAGACGAAGTACACGTACATGTGGCCCGGCGGCCCGAACATCACGCGCGTGCGCGGCGTGAGTCCGCGAGCCGAGTGCGCCGCCAGGTCGTGTGGGCCGAGGTAGGCCTCGACCTCGACGATCCGCCCGACCCGTTCCACGCCCGCCACAACATGAACGAGATGCAGGCCGAGCAGGTCCTGCGCGACTTCCACCGTATCCCGGTCGTAGAACGACCGCCGCAGGCTTCCCATCGCCTACCGCAGCCTCGCCACGAGGCGAGCGAGGTTCGCGCCCTGTCGCCGGATCTCGCGCTCGTGCACGGTGCCGTACCCGAGCACCAGCCCCGAGCGATCCGCCCTGCCGAGGTAGAGCGAGTGCAGCGATTGGGCGACGATGCCCGCGCGCTCCGCGGCCGCGCTCACCGCCCGATCGCGCCCGCGCGGCAGCCGCGCCACCACGTGCAGTCCTGCCTCGGCGCCTTCGAGCGGGGCGTAGCCGCCCAGCTCGCGCCTCCAGGTGTCGGCCAGCACCTCGCGCCGCACCGCATAGATCGAACGCATGCGACGAACGTGCGCGGCGAAGTACCCCTCGCGAATGAAAGCGGCGAGGGCTCCCTGCGTCACCTGCCGTCCCTCGAACGACAGGCGCGCCGCGGCGAGGGCGAAGCGCTCCTGCAGCGCAGCGGGCACGACCAGGTAGCCCAACCGCAGTCCGGGGAAGAGTGCCTTGCTGAAGGTGCCGACGTAGACCACGCGATCGGCCGCGTCGATGCCCTGCAGCGCTGCGAGGGGCCGCCCGGAATAGCGGAACTCGCCGTCATAGTCGTCCTCCACGATCCACGAGCCGTGCCGGCTCGCGGCCTCGAGCAACGCCCGCCGCCGCTCGAGCGTCATCACGACGCCGGTCGGAAACTGGTGTGACGGAGTGATGTAGACCAAACGCGGCGGCTTGCGCCATTGCGCCGCGGCAGGGGCCATGCCCTGCGCGTCCACGGGGATGGGGACCAGCTCGAGGTTGGCCGCGTGGAAAACGCGCCGCGCGCCGGGATACCCGGGATCCTCCACCCAGACGCGATCGCCCGCATCGGCGAGCAGCCGCGCGCACAGGTCGAGCCCGTGCTGCGCACCCGCGACGATCACGACCTGGGTGGCCTCGCAGCGCACGCCGCGGGCGAGCGCCAGGTAGTCCGCGATCGCGGCGCGCAGCTCCGGGTGGCCGCCCGGCGTCGCGTAATGCGCGTCGCGCTCGCGCAGCATGCGCCAGCCGCGCCCGAGCAGGCGCTGCCACTGCGCAAACGGGAACATCCCCGGATCGGGCGCGCACGCCGCGAACGCGCCGCGCTCCGCGAGGCCGGGCTCGCGCAGCACTGCCTCACCCCGGCGCGAGAGCGCCGCGGGGGAGCGCCGCCTCGCGCCGACCACACGCGCGCCGAGCTCCGGCCGCAGGTCGGGCCCCGTCGCCGCGACATACGATCCCGATCCGACGCGGCCCTGGAGGTAGCCCTCGGCGGTGAGCTGCGCGTAGGCGTCGATCACGGTGTTGCGGCCGACGCCCAGCTCCCCGGCGAGGGCACGCGACGCCGGCAATCGCTGCGAGGACTTGAGCGCCCCCTCCAGGATCAGGCGCCGGATCTCGCCGTAGATCTGCCGCCCGAGCGGGATGCCGGCGTCGCGGTCGAGGCGCTCGGCGAGGCGTTCAGCCAGCAAAGTGGTTCCCCATAGGAATGTAAATTGGACCTGCCAATGGACCCATTTTCGGCCTACGATCGCCCCCCGTCAAACCCGACAAAGGAATCCCGATGACCGCCCGCCCCCCCGCACTCGCCCTGGCCATCGCCGCAGCCCTCGCCGCGACGGCCGCGGCCGGCACTGCCGACCCGGACGCCGCCCAAGTCGCGAAGCTCAACGAAAACTACTTCCGCTCGTGGGTCGAGTACGACATGGACTGGTACCGCAGGAACCTGGCCGAGGACTTCGTGCTCATCGCCGGCGACGGCAAGCTCTACGACAAGCAGGCCTTCGTGAGCTTCCCGCGCAACGAGAACATCGGCAACGCCCACATCGAGGACGTGAAGGTCCGCGTCTACGCGAGCTCCACCGCCGTCGTCACCGCCAACACGGTCGTCGACTGGAAGGACGGCCGCCGGACGGCCACGCGCTACACCGACGTCTATGCCAAGGTGAACGGGCAGTGGAAGGCGGTCTCGGCGCAGCTCACGGCGGACAAGCACTTCGCGCCGTAGGGTGGCACTGCGCGGCCCACGCGGCGGCGCCAATGGGAGTAGATTGCCGGGGCAATCCACTCTCAGGGGAGCCAAGAACATGAACCAACGCCGCCGCCTGGTCCTTGCCGCCGCAGCCTCCACCGCCCTCGCCGCCCTGCCCGCCGCCGTCCGCGCGGCCATGGGTCCCAACGACAAGTTCGACCTCCTGATCCGCGGAGGCGACGTGCTCGACCCGTCGCAGAGGCTCCGTGGGGCCCGCGACGTCGGCATCAGGAATGGCGTCATCGAGGCGGTAGAGGCCTCGATTCCTGTGGAGCGCGCGAACCGCGTGCTCGACGCGAAGGGCCGCATCGTCGTTCCGGGCCTGGTCGACCTGCACTCGCACGTCTTCCCCTTCGGCTCGGCGATCGGCATCCCCGCCGACGAGCTCGTGCCCTTCCAGGGCACGACCACCGCCGTCTCCGCCGGCGACGCCGGGGCCAACAATATCGCCGCCTTCCGCCGCTCGATCGTGGGAGCCTCGCGCACCCGCCTCTACGCGTTCGTGCACATCGCCAACATCGGGCTCGCCGGCTTCCCCGTGCCCGAGCTTTACAACATCGACTACGCACGCGTCGAGGACGCCGCCCGCGCCGTCGCGGAGAACGCCGACCTGGTCATCGGCATCAAGGTGCGGATGTCGGAGAACGTGATCGCCAAGCACGGCCTGGAGCCGCTCAAGCGAGCGATTCGCGCGTGCGAGATGTCGGGTGTGGCGGGCGCCAAGGTCATGTGCCACATCGGCGGCGTCGAGACCGCGGCCCTCATGAGCGAGATCCTCGACCTGCTGCGCCCGAATGACATCCTCACGCACTGCTACTCCGGCGCGCCGAACATCGGCGGGCAGTTCACCAACATCGTGCAGGACGGCAAGCTCCTGCCCGCTGCGCTCGCGGCCAAGCGCCGCGGCGTGGTCTTCGACGTCGGCCACGGCGGCGGATCCTTCGACTACACCGTGGCCGAAGCCGCGATCGCCGCGGGCGCGCCGCCCGACACGATCTCTTCGGACATCCACGTGTTCTCGGGCAATTCCCCGGGCATGCCCTACCTCACCTGGGTCATGAGCAAGTTCATGAACATGGGCTTCTCGCTCGAGCAGGTCGTAGCCATGGCCACGGTGAACGCCGCGCGCGCCATCGGCAAGCTGCCGAAGCTGGGCACGCTCGCAGTGGGCGCCCCGGCGGACGTGACGATGCTCGAAGTGGTCGAAGGCCCGGTGGAGTTCGTGGATACGCGCAACAACAAGCGCCAGGGCAAGGTGCACATCAAGCCCGTTCAAGCGGTCGCCGCGGGCGTCGCCTTTGGCCGCCCGTACCAGGCGCCGTTCAGCGTGAGGTGACCTTCGGATCTTTGCACCCCACGACGAGCCCGGGGCCCTTCTCGAGCGGCGTACTCCGTTTCGGGGAAGTGAAACTTCGAGATTTGGGCGTCGACGTCACGACCTCCCCGCCACTCGAGAAGGGCCCCAAGGGCTGTCGGGGGCTGCCACTGACCATTTCATCGGCACGTGGCATCACAACCATTTGAAAATGGGAAACGCTCAGCACTAGGCCTGACCCTTGCGCGCATCGCATGCGAGCCTGCCTAACCGCGCGTTTCCCCCTCTCAATAGTCTGGTGAACGGATCACCACGGACATTGGCAGCCCCCGACAGCCCTTGGGGTGGTCCTCGAGAGGCGGGCAGGTCGCTAATGCAACGCCCAAATCTCGAAGTTTCACTCCCTCCAAGCGAAGTACGCCTCCTCGAGGACCACCCCGGGCTCGTCGTGGGGCGCAAGACTCACTAGCTAAGCGGAAACGACCGACTGCGCCATCTTGCAGGCGAGCTCGAAGGCATTCTTCATCGCGCCGGGATGGGCCACGCCCTTCCCGGCGATGTCATACGCGGTCCCGTGCGCGGG
>Ga0111538_10003560_pt1 | contig 21759 bp, 19 predicted proteins | sample SoiMethybrSBSTD1_FD_79669 | JGI IMG/M metagenome (GOLD analysis project Ga0111538, IMG submission 79669) | Bulk soil microbial communities from a Populus tree surrounding site in Tennessee, USA - Soil MetaG P. TD hybrid SBSTD1 (version 2)... | ecosystem: Environmental > Terrestrial > Soil >... | reverse complement strand
CGCACGGCGACGATGGCGCCGAACGCTGCGCTCCTGGCGGCACGGATCGGCAACGATCTACGCGTGTGGCTCGCATCGCACGGCTACACGCAGCACGAAGGTGTCGGCCCTGCCTACGATCAAGTTCGCCTTCGCATCCTCTCGACCATCGTCGAGACCACGCCGAACGGATATCGCGATTCGGACGCGCGGTTCCTGGCGGGAGAGATCTTTTTCCGGCAGGGCAACGTCGAAGAGGCGATGCAGTGGTGGGCGGCGATGCGGCCGCGCGACGAAGACACCTACGCCGGCGCGGCCAAGACCATCCTGGCGATCCTCGAGCCGGGCCGCGTGGACATTGGCACGCTGCGCAGCGTGTTGTGGCGTGAATCGGCGCGCTGGCACGACGTCAATTACGCGCGCCTCAAGCAGTTCGGTTACCGCTGCGACAGCTATTAAGGGTGCCTAGGGTGCCTAGGGTGCCTAGGGTGCCTGAGGTGCCTGAGGTGCCTGAGGTGCCAATAGCCACCGGGCGAACGCCGCGGATTGGCGCTCCTTGACCGCGACGCACGCCGCGATCCGCTCGTGCGCCTGGGCCAGAGCGCGCGCCGCTTCGGGCACCGGATGCTCGTCGAAGAACCTCTTGAGCTCGGCGCTGCTCGCGGCGGAGCAACCGCCGATCGACGAGACGAGATACGGAATCGCTTGAAACGCTCCGAGCCTGGCCATGAGTGCCGGCCAGTTCGCCGTGACGAAGGCCCACGCCCGGTCGGCGTCGGTTCCCATCAGCTGCCCCAGCAACAACGGCGCGTCCTGCGAGCGCGCATCCTTGAGGGCGAAGGTCAGCGTGCGATCGCGAAGCGCCGGATCGTCGAAAGCCGCCAGCGCATTGAAGAAGCGGTAGTACTCCTCCGGCGTCGCCACCGACGCCTGCATCTTCGCGATGTACCGATCGTAAAGCGCCGCATCGCCACCGGCGGCCGCCACCTGCAGCACCGGCGACACCAGCGTTGGCGGCACGGACGAAGGCTGTTCGAGATAGCGCAGCGCCAGGGCGCGGGCGCGTTGCCGCACGTCCGGATCGCCGCCGAGCATCTGCAGCAGCGTGCCACGCAATGCGTTCACGTCATCCGAATCACCGGGCTTTGGTTCGATGCCGATGCGATCGAGGGCGGGACGGAAGATCCGCTTCACCCACGCATCGAACTGCGGACGCTGGCCGGCATCCGCGATCGAGCTCCGCACGAATCCAAGCCGGCCGGCGATCTCGGCTGCGACCTGCGGCGTCGGATCGGCCGCAAACGCCGCGGCCAGATCGAGATACGAGCCGATGTCGTGACGGCCGGCGCGGACGATGCGCCATTCGTCGCCGAGGAGGCTGATGCGCTCGGGCGCGGTCAGGGGCGGTTCGCGGCGCGCGAGCGCCGCGACGGCCGCCGGCTCGTACTCGGTGAAGTAATAACCGTGTCCATCGCTGTTGATCAGCGCCGCACCGCAACCCGGCGCCTTCACCGTTTGTGTTTGTTCGGTCACGATCGTGCAGCTGGCGGCATTGCCGCCGGTCTTGACGCAGACCGGCAGCGTCCAGTGTTGCGGCGCATCCGGCTTGGTCCCCGGCGCGCCGACGAAGCGCGACTGCGCGATCGCCACTTCGGTCGCGCCGCCCACGCATCGCGTCTTCACGCTCAGCAACGGGGCGCCGGCCTGCTCGACGAAGCTCTTCATGATCCGGTTGACCGGCTTCTCGGTGACCCGGGTCATCTCCGTCCAAAAATCCTCGCCGGCCGCGTTGCCCTCGGCGTATTTGGCCAGGTACGACGACACGCCGCGGCGGAACGGTTCGGGTCCGACGTAAGCCTCGATCATTCCCAGGACGCCGGCGGTCTTTTCATAGGCAATCGGATCGAACACCTCGTTGATCTCGGCGGTGGTCTGCACGCTGGTGCGAATGGGACGCGTCGCCTGGAGCGCGTCCAAACCGAGCGCAATCTGCGTTTCGGTGGCCGCGTCAATGTCTCTCCGCCACTCCGGTTTCCATGCGGCCAGCGGCTTGTTCGCCGCCCACGTCGCGAATCCTTCGTTCAACCAGATGTCGTCCCACCATTTCATGGTGACCAGGTTGCCGAACCATTGATGGGCGAGCTCATGAGCGATGACCATGGCCACGAACTCCAGGACGGTCGCGGATGCGGTCTGTTCATCGGCGAGGAGCATGCGTTCGCGGAACGTGATCGCGCCGGCGTTCTCCATCGCGCCGGCGGCAAAATCCGGCACGCCGATGATGTCGAGCTTTTCGTACGGATAGGGAATGCCGAAGTACTTATTGAAGAACGCGACTTCTTGCTCGGCGGCTGCGAGCGCGAATGCGGTCAGCCCGACCTTGTCTGGCGTCGAACAGATGCGGATCGGCGTCCCTCCGGCGGCGCCTGAGCGGCAGACGAAATCGCCGACGAGCAACGCCACCAGATAACTGGACATCTTCGGCGTCCGCGCAAAGACGATCGTGTGCTTACCGGGTTCGGGGCCCGGCGTGTCCGAGACCTGTTTGCCGTTCGAGATCGCCGAGTCGCCGGCGTCGATCATCAGCGTCACGTCGAACGTGGCCTTGTGCGCGGGCTCGTCGAAGGATGGAAAGGCACGTCGTGCATCAGTCGCTTCCATCTGGCTGACGGCGTAATTGCGGCCGTTGGCCTTGCTCAGGTAGAAGCCGCGCAGCTTGTCGTTGAGGAGACCGGTATACGTAATGTGGATGGTGGCCGGACCACGCGCAATCGCGCGCGCGACCGTGAAGCTCGCCGTCTCATCCTTCTCGTTGAGAGAAACCGTTGCGGTCTGCGAGCCGCGGGCGTCCTCAATCCTCACCTCGGCAAAGCTGATCTCCGCCGCGTGCAGCGTGATCGTCGACGAGGGCGCGGCCAGCGTCACGGCGATCGACTCGCGGCCCCGGAAGGTGGCCTGCTCGAGATCCGGAGCAAACCACAGGGTGTAATGCGTCGGCGAGACACTGCCGGGAAGCCGCTGCGCGCCGGCGGACGCGACCGAGAGGAGGAGTGCCGCTGCGATCAGGAAGGCGTTCCGCATCCTCACACCATAGCATCCAAATCGCGGCGGGGAGGAATGCCGGGACCGGCGATCAGGGAGCGACGATCACGCGCGCGGACTTGATGTAATCGAGCTTTGGAAAATTCTTGCGCAAGTAGTCGTTGCCGCCCTGGAAGACCGGATCCTGCTTGCCGGCCCGGATGCCGCCGCCGGCCGCTTCACCGTACTCATCGAACAACGCATCAGCGATCTCCATCCCTTCGATCACGCGTCCGAACGGCACGAACGGTTCCTTGTCATGGGTCTCGCGGTTGTCGCGAAGGTTGATCACGACCTGCGTGGTCCGGCCGTTCGCCACCGCCCAGGCAAAAAAGATCGTGCCCCTCACGTTGGGATGCGCGGGCTGGAAGGGATCGTCGTCGAACGTGCGCGGCCGCCACGCCTGCGCGACCTTCGGATCGCCGTTGATCCCGAATTGCACCCAGGTCTTCGGACGGATGCGAAAGATCGCCGTGTCGTTGTAGTAGCCGCTCGTGACCAGCTCGTAGAAACGATCGGCGCCGAGTGGCGCCCACGCACGGACGCAGTCGATGACAATCGGTCCTTTGGTGGTTTCGAGGCGAACTCGGAATTGCTCCGGGGCCTGGGTCTGCCCGAGGAGCAGGAACGAGAGAACCGCGAACAGTTGAACCATTGAACTCAACCCTTGGAACTTTTGGAACCGCTGGAACCCTTGGAACGGAAGCGTCGGAGCTTCTCCCTGTTCCCGCATAGTGTCATGTCGCACCAGCGCCGGCTGCGATTCTTGGTGTCGTCGACGAACCACCAGCCGCAATCCGACGCGGCGCACGCGCGCACGCGGGCGAGGCGCGGGGAGACGACCAGGCGGCCGGCGGCGCGGCCGATCTCCCACAGCACCCGATCGAGATCGTCCTCGGCGCTGGCCACCCATTGCAGCGCGCCGTCGTGCGGCACGAGCCGGCCGTTCGCATAGGCACTGGCGAGACACTCGCCGATGGTCTTGAGGACGTCGGCATTCGGCTGGCGCCCGGCATCGATCGCCGCGGCGAGGCCGTTGAGCGCTTCACGGAAATCCTTGGCCCGGGCCAGCACGGCCGCGGCCTGGTGTGGATGTTTCCGCGCTTCGGCGCTCAGGCGATCCGCGGCCGCCGCCGAGACGAGGTGCTGCTCGCGCGCCCACACCACGAGCGACTCGTAGGAATCGAGCCGCTCCACCGGGGCGGACGTCGGCCGGCTGCTCAGCGTATTGACGAACGCCAGCACGCGATCCGCGTCGACGCCCTCGGCCGGCACGGGTCCCGGACGGGCGGTTTTGGCCATTCCCCCGATTGTAGCGCCGAAGCATGTAACTACCAAAAAGTATTTGACAGGTTACTTCGCCCGCGCTATGTTGTGTAACCGTCATTCACTAATTGGAGGGTTACAAATGACTGCCACACAGACGAAGACGCCAACACCGACCGGGCTTCCGGCGGCGACGTTCAACCGCATCCTCGACGAGGGCTACGGCCCCGGCGCCTGGTATGGCTCCGATCTCCGCGCCTCCATCGGTGATGTGAGCGCGGCGGCGGCGTTCAAGCGCCCGGCGAAGGGCCGTCACAACGTCGCCGAGGTCACGCTGCATGCGGCGTTCTGGGCGAACGAGGCTACGAGCCGGCTGACCGGCATTGCGCGCGCGGCGTTTCCGCTCGAGGGCGAAGACTGGTTCGAGCTGAAGGACGAGAAGACGCTGGCGTGGAAGAAGATTGTTGCGACGCTCGAGGCGGCGCAGCAACGGCTGAGCCAGGCGGTCGCCGAGGTCGCGAGCGGTGCCCGCACCTCACCGCTTGGCGAAGCCGAACGCTTCGATCTCGTCGTCGGCATCACCGGCCACGCCGCGTATCACGCTGGCCAGATTCAGCTGATCAAAAAACTGGTCGGTGCCTAGCTATCTGACAGGACCGTCAGGCGAAACGCGAATTGCAGGCCGTAGGCGCTGACCGCGATCGTCGTGCTGCCTCCGGCAAGCGCCGCGACGCGCCCATCGCTATCGACGTCGGCGACCGATGGATCGCTGCTCGAGAACGTGGCTCTCGTGGTCACCTCGATCTGCGATCCATCGGGTGTATTGGCGAAGATGATGTAGCGATCGCCCTGGCCTTGAAGGAGCGTGCGCGGACCTTGAACTTCGATGCTGATGACCTCACCGGTCCAGGTCGAAATGACGACCGCGAAACTCGCCGTCGTCATGATCGAGTTGAAGCTCGCGGAGACATCGCAGATCCCGGCGTTCTCCCCGACGATGACCCCGTTTGCCCGCGCCGTGCACACGACGGTATTCGACGATCCCCACGCGGCATCGCCCGAGACGTCGCGCCTCGATCCGTCGCTCATCGCGGCCACCGCGCGCAGCGTCACGGTCTCGCCAACCATCAATGAGCGCTCACCGATGATCGAGATGCTGACGGCGCTCGCGATCACCGTCGGACCCGCGGGCGTGAGTGGAGTGTTCGCCCTGTCGCAGGCGAGCGAGAGACTTAATGTGGCGACAGCCAATAAGACCAGGCTGGTGGTGCGCACGACGACGAACTCCTGGGGAGCAAGCTCGACTCTATGAGGAAACGCCGATGACCGTCAAACTCGGCTGTGGAAAAGTCGATTGGTGCGCCCAGCAGGACTTGAACCTGCAACCTTTGGCTCCGGAGGCCAACGCTCTATCCAATTGAGCTATGGGCGCGGGGTATTCATCATACCTCGCGCCCAGCTTCGCGATTACTCTTCGCGTTTGCGGCGCGCGATGCGCCAGGCCGCGATGAGTCCCGTCCCCATCAAGATGAACGTGGCCGGTTCCGGCGTCGGAATCATCTGATCCTGTCCCGCCGTCGTGTCGAGCCAGGCGGCGTTCGCCGTCTGAAAGCCCGCCGGGCCGGTGAACACGGTGTTGAGCAGGCTCTGCGCGAGCGTGGCGACCTGGCCGCCGGAGTTGAGTCGGAACGGGCCGTCGGTCAGGTTGCCGGACGCGTTATACATCGCGCCCCAGACGGCGATCTGCAGCGCGGCGGCGTCGGTGTTCGTGCCACTCGCGTGAATCGTCGGCGCGTACGTGTCGATCAGCCAGGCCGCCTTGCCCCCGGCGTCCTCGACCCATGCCGTATCGAGGTCCTCGGCGCGACGAACCGTGATCGACTGGGAGACGTTGAGCCAGTGATTGGGGTCCACGCAGTACGCATAGAAGAGTAGCGGCAGCTCGCCCGGCGATCCCGCCGACCAGAGCAGCTCGCCGGCGCGCACGCTGACATTGCCGAGCGAGGGGGAGTGAATGGAGACGACCTCGCCTTTACCCGTGCCCATGAAGATGATCGTGGCGGCAGACGATGCCGCGGGCATCGCGACCGCGAACAGAACGGCGGCGACCCTCGTCACGATTGCGATCTGGACTCTCGACATATCGGCCTGTATCTCCTGCGCAGTGGCGGCACGCCACGCTCTCCTCACGACCGTTCAACGCCAGAGCAACAATCACGCCAGTGTCTCCGTTGCGCGTGAACATAGTCACCGCAGCGCCGACCTTATGCGTCTGCGCCTAACCTTCTCCCGGATTTCCCCTAGGCAAAGCGTGACGAATGTGTGGCTGTTGCCTTGCACTATGTGGGCACGATGGACGGACGCAGGGCATGATGCGGGCACCGGGGGATCGCCGCTCTCGAGTGCGTTTCGAAGTGTTCGGAGCGTTCTGGGGAAGCTTCGACTCTGGCGACGCGGTCCGCCTGCGCAATCTGACCCGGCATGGCGCGCTTATCGAAGCTCATCAGCCGCTTGCGGTCGAGTCCGTGCAGTCGATCTGCCTGATGCTCGACGGTCAGCCCGCGACCGCCGACGCCCGCGTCCGTCATGTCAAGGACGCGGGTGCGACCGGCGATCATCGCTATCTCGTCGGCGTCGAGTTCGTGTCGATGTCCACCGCTTTCGCCGACGCCATCGAACGACTCATCGCCTACCGAGCCTCCTCTACCGAACTTGCGTAACTCGTTGACCAGTATGTGGCGACTTTCCACAGGCGGACGGCGACTTTAGTTCTCCCTGACTGGAAACACTTCACTTCAAAAACCAGAACTCGGTTGTCGAGGATCGGAAGTCCGGCCCCGAGGAGACTACTGGCTTCCTTTTGTTGGCGACTTGTTTGCAATGGTGCGGGCTCATGAGTGACGTGGCATCTGATCGCCGACGAGTCCCCCGCGCCGCGATCGCCGACACCGAGTTGTCGGTCCTGGCGTTTCCGATCCCAGTCCGCTTGCTCGACATCAGCCTCGGTGGTGTGCTGCTCGAATCGGCGCACCCGGTCGACCTTGGTCAGCGGGGGACGTTGCGCTTCAACTTCGGCGGCGTGCCGTTCTCGGCCGACGTGAAGGTTGAGCGCATCGACCGCTCGCGCACCGACGCGGCCGGCGAGCGGTATGCCATCGGCGCGGCGTTCGTGGCGCTCAGCCGCAACGACCAGCGCGTCATCGAGCGGTTCGCAGATCAATAGCAATAGAGGCCCAATCGTGGAAGCATCCAACTACAGCACCATCACCCCCATTGGCGCAGGCATGGCCTCGCGCAGTAAGCAGAACGTCCGGCTCATCGGCCACAGCCAGCAGATGAGCACGCTCCAGGCGGAGATCGATCGCGTGTCGCGCAGCGACGCCAAGGTCCTGATCCACGGCGAGAGCGGCGTCGGCAAGGAGATCGTGGCGCGCACCATTCACTACTCCGGCCCGCGCGCCAGCATGACGTTCGCGCCGGTCAACTGCGCCGGCCTGCCCGAGACCCTCCTCGAATCGGAGCTGTTCGGACACGTCAAGGGCAGCTTCACCGGCGCATATCGCGACAAGCCCGGCAAGCTCGAGTCCGCGCACATGGGCACCGTGTTCCTCGACGAAATCGGCGAGATGACGCTGCGCATGCAGGGCCTGCTGTTGCGCTTTCTCGAGACCGGTGAAGTCCAGCGCGTCGGCGCCGACGGCGGCGCGCGCCACGTCAACGTCCGCGTCATCGGCGCGACGCACCGCAACCTCCGCGAGATGATCGCGCAGAGCACATTCCGCGAAGACCTCTATTACCGCCTCAACGTGATCCAGATCACGGTGCCGCCGCTGCGCGAGCGCCGCGAAGACATCCCCGAATTGGTCACGCACTTTCTCGACAAGTTCGTCGCCGCCAACCGCTCGCCGATCACCGGCGTGTCGGCCGACGCGATGAAGGCGCTGGTCGCCTACTCCTGGCCCGGCAACGTCCGCGAGCTCGAGAACCTGATCGAGCGCATGGTCGTCGGCGTGCAGCACGACACCATCGAGTTGCACGACCTGCCGTCGGAAGTGCGCGCCCAGGACAACATTGCGTTCCGCCCCCGCCGCGAGCGCCGCCGCACCGTGGCCGACGATCTCTACGCGCGGCTCACCGAGCAGCGCGAGTCGTTCTGGTCGACGGTGTATCCGATGTACATGGCCCGCGAAATCACGCGCGCCCACGTGCGGGACGTGGTGCGGCGCGGCCTCGAAGAGGCGCGCGGCAACTACAAGATCGTCGCCCGCCTCTTCAACATGGAATCACGCGAATACAAGCGCTTCCTGAATTTTCTGAGGAAACATGACTGCCAACTACCGTTCAAAGAATACCGATAGCACGCTGGCTCTCGCGATCGCCGTGACGCTCGCGTCGGCCCCGCTGTTCGCTCAGGGCCAGAAGCCCGCTGCGACCGCGCAGTCAGCGCCGGCAACCGCGGCGGCCGCGGCAGCGCCGCGCCCGACCGATCCCGTGCTGCCGCCCGGCTACGTCATCGGCACCGACGATGTGCTGTCGATCGTGTACTGGAAGGACAAGGACATGTCGGCGGACGCCAAGGTGCGTCCCGATGGCCGCATCGCGCTGCCGCTCATCAACGAAGTGCAGGCGGCCGGGCTCACGCCGGAACAGCTCCACAAGAAGCTGACCGAAGAATCCAAGAAGTACATGGAGGACGCGAACATCACGGTGGTGGTGCGCGAGATCAACAGCCGCAAGGCGTTCATCACCGGCGAGGTCAACAAGCCGGGTCCGTATCCGCTCACCGCGCCGACCACGGTGATGCAGCTGATCTCGATGGCCGGCGGGCTGCGCGAATACGCCGATGCCAAGAAGATCATGATCATGCGCAGCGAGAACGGCCGCCAAACCAGCCTGCCGTTCAACTACAAGGAAGTCGCCGGCGGGAAGAACCTCCAGCAGAACATCGAGCTGAAGCCGGGTGACACGGTGGTGGTCCCGTGAGGATCCGCTCGCGAGCGATCTGCGGCGCGTTGGCGCTCGCGGCGCTCGTCCCGTCGCCGGCGTTCGCGCAGTCGGCCGCGCCGCGGAATCCGTTCGCGGACCTCTTCGGGCGCGCACCGCAGCGCACCGGCCGTGAATTCACGGCCATTCAGTTCCGCAGCACGGCCGGCGCGCAAATGGGCTGGACGCTCGAGAACCAATTCCAGCCCCCCGACACGGTCATCCCGGAAGGGTGGGCCGCCGGCGCCGACGCGCTCATCGTCGCCGAGTACGTTCGCGACCGCGCGCAGATCATCGGCCAGGGCCGTTATAGCTACCAGGAATACCGGCAGGAGCCGTCCTTCGGCGCACCGGCGCTCGATGCCGGTCTCCGTATCAACGTGCGTCCGGTCACACGCCTGTCGTTCCAGGGCGGCGCGAATGTCTCGCGCTCGCCGTTTTTCCAGTTGGTCTGGCTGGCGCCGCCGGAGCAGACCGGACCACTGCCGCCGATCGATCGTTCGGCGATTCTGCTGATGCAGAACGACACGGTCGAAGCGAGCGGCGGCGTCATCAGCCATTACTCGCGCCGTTCGAGCCTCGAGTTTTCCGCCGTGGCGAGGTCCACCGACTTCGCGTATTCCCCGGGACGGGATTTTTCTTCGCTGGGCGGAACGGTGCAGTGGCGCCGCCAGATGAGCCGCGATCTCAGCGTTCATCTCGGCTACGGCCGCGAGCAGCTGCGCCAGCATTTCGAGGACGGCGACACGCTGTTCACCAACGAGCGGCTCGACATCGGCGTCGAGTATGGCAAGTCATTCACATTCGCGCGCCGGACGTCGTTCGGCTTCGGCACTGAAACATCGCTGCTGCGGGAGAACGACGGGCCGCGGCGCTTCCGGTTGAACGGCCATGTCACGCTCGTGCACAAGTTCGCGCGCACGTGGCAGACGCAGGTGTCGGCGTGGCGCGGCACCGAGTTCCTGCCCGGTTTTCGTGTCCCGGTGTACACCGATCACGCGCATGCGCTGCTGGCCGGGTATCTCGCGAAGCGGCTGCTCTTGAACCTGAACGCGGACGGCGGACAGGGACAGGGGGGCCTCAGCGATCCACGGAAAGTCATTTCCTATACCGGCAGCGCCAAGGTCACGCTCGCGATGACGCGGCACCTCGGCATGTTCGGCCAGTACGCGTACTACCGCTATCAAATGCCCGCGGACCCGCTGACGCTGTTCCTGGTGCCGGCCGGCGCCCGGCAGGCGGTTTCGTTCGGCTTCGAGACCTGGATTTCGATCCTGGACAAAGAGAAGGTGACAAGTGATCCCCGGTAAGCAGTATTCGTTCGACACGCTCCTTCAAGTGGCGCGCCGCCGCAAGTGGCTGATCATCCTGCCGACGCTGATGCTTGGCGCCATCGGATTCGCGATCGTCACCTATCTGCCGAACGTCTATAAGTCCGAGACGTTGATCCTCGTCGTTCCGCAGCGCGTGCCCGAGAGCTACGTGCGCTCGACGATCACCGCCCGCATCGAAGACCGGTTGCAGTCGATCTCGCAGCAGATCCTCAGCCGCACGCGGCTCGAGCAGATCGTCACCGACTTCAATCTCTACGCGAAGGAGCGCGCCGACAAGGAGCTGATGGAAGACATTGTCGAGCAGATGCGCACCCGCGATATCGGCATCGATATCATCAAGGGCGATGCGTTCCGCGTCAGCTATCAGGCCAGCGATCCGCGCACCGCGATGCGGGTCACCGAGCGGCTCGCGTCGCTGTTCATCGACGAAAGCCTGCGCGATCGCGAAGTGCTCGCCGAAGGCACCAGCCAGTTCCTGGCGACGCAGCTCGATGAAGCGCGCCGGCAACTGGTGCTGACCGAGACCAAGCTCCAGGACTTTCAGCGCGCGCACAACGGCGAGCTGCCGGCGCAGATGGCGGCGAACCTCCAGGGACAGCACAACGCCGAAATGGCGCTGCAGTCGCTCGGCGAGGATCTCAACCGCGATCGTGAGCGCCGGCTGCTGCTCGAGCGGCAGGTCACCGATATCGTCGAGGCGCCGATCGAGACCAGGGCGTCGGATCCCGCAAAACCGGAAATGGCGCAGACGCTCGAGGACGAACTGCGGCTCGCGCAGCAGGCCCTGCTCGCCGTGGAGCTCAAGCTGAAGCCGGAGCATCCGGACGTCAAGAAGCAGCGCCGCACGGTCGACGAGCTCGAGAAGCGCGTCGCCGCGCAAAAACTCGAAGGCACGCTCACGTCGCGCCCGACCGCCGCGCCCGTGACGATGGATGCGGCCAAGCGGAAGCGGCTGACCGACGCCCGCGCCGATCTCGAGAATCTCGATCGCCAGCTGCAGGCGAAGATCGCCGAAGAGAGCCGGCTGCGCGGCCTCGTCGGTATGTATCAGGCGCGCATCGAAGCGTCGCCGGTTCGCGAGGCTGAGCTTTCCGCCCTGGCCCGCGACTATGAGACGCAGCAGCAGACCTATCGCGGCCTGTTGCAGAAGAAAGAGGAATCGCAGATTTCCGCGAACCTCGAGAAGCGCCAGATCGGCGAGCAGTTCAAGGTGCTCGATCCGGCGCGCATGCCGGAAAGGCCGACCAGCCCCGATCGTCCGCGGCTCTATTTGATCGCCGCGCTCATCACGATCGCGATGGGCCTGGGGCTCGCGGCACTCGCCGAGTTCTTCGACAAATCACTGCGCACCGAAGCCGACGTTCGCTCGGCGCTGAACCTGATGGTGCTCGCCACGGTGCCGATGATTCGCGACGCGTCCCGATCGGCTCGCCGGTGGCGCCGGCTGGCCGCGGCCGGAGCGGCGGCGGTCACCCTGTTGGTCGTTGGCGCGACCGTCGCGTGGAGGCTGTGGCGATAGTCATGTATGAGAGCTACTACGGGCTGGTCGAACGGCCCTTCGATCTTTCGCCAAACCCGCGGTTTCTGTGCTTCACCCCGCAGCATCGCGAAGCGCTCGCCCATCTCGAGTACGGACTCGCCGGCCGTCCCGGCGTGACGGTGCTCGTCGGCGAAGCCGGCACCGGCAAGACGACGCTGGTCCGCAAGGCGCTCCAGGCATCGAGCGGCGCGTCGACGATTGTTCACTTGTCGAATCCGACGCTGACGCGCGCGGAATTCTTCGAGTATCTGGCGGACGGCTTCGGCTTCAGTGCCGATGCCGGCCGATCGAAGATCCTGTTCCTGCGCGAGCTCGAAGCGGCGCTGAACAATCCCGGCAGCCCGCGCCTCGCGTTGATCGTCGACGAAGCGCAGAGCGTGCCCTACGAGCTGCTCGAAGAGATTCGGCTGCTCACCAATGCCGAATCGTCGATCGGCCGATCGATCGCGGTCGTCCTGGTCGGACAGCCGGAGCTCGGCCGCCGTCTTGATGAAGCGCGGCTCCGCCAGTTGAAACAGCGCGTCGTGCTGCGCTGCGAGCTGACGCCGCTCAGCCTGAAAGATACGGCGGCCTACATCTCCGCCCGCGTCAAGACCGCGGGCGGCGACGCGGTGCGGCTCTTCTCGCGTGACGCCGTCGTCGCGATCCACCAGCACTCGAACGGCATCCCGCGCGTGATCAGCGTCATTTGCGATAACGCGCTCGTCAACGGGTTTGCCGCGGATCAGAAACCCGTCGGCGCCATGTCGGTTCTCGAAGTGTGCCGCTCGCTGTCGCTGTCGCCGCCGTCCGGCGCTCCGAAGCCGGCCGCAGCGGCCGTGCCGGCTCGCGCACCGGAGCCTGCCGCCGCCGAGCCGCGCTCACCCATGTTCGCGGTCTTCGGACGCCGGCGCTTTTCTTTCTTTTGATTAGGACACCATGACTCGACTCAGCGAGGCGCTCAGACGCGCACAGGAAACCGCGGGCGCCCAGCCCTTCGCCAACGAAGAGGCGCTGCCGCCTCCGACGACGTGGAAGTTTGCGCCGGTCGAGACGATGCACGTACCTGAGGAGCCTCCCGCGGCCGCAGCCATGGTGACGGCGACGGAGCCGGTACCCGAGCGGGAATTCGAGATCGAGGTCCCAGTGGTCGCGGCGCCGCCGCCCCCGGTATCGAGAGTGATCAAGACGCCGGTGCCGCAACCGAACCGGTTGCAGATGGGCGACGCCGATCGCAACAAGTTGATCATCGGTGAGGATGTCGATCCCGCGATGGTCGAGCAGTACCGGCACCTCGCGGCCGTGATGCATCACGCGCAGAAGGCGTCGGGCGTCCGCAGCGTGATGGTGACGAGCGCGCTGCCCGCCGAAGGCAAGACGCTCACCGCGACCAACCTCGCCCTGACGCTCAGCGAGTCGTATCAGCGTCGCGTGCTGCTGATCGACGCCGACCTGCGCCGCCCGCGCATGCGTGAGATGTTCGCGCTGCCCGCTACCGAAGGCCTGACCGACAGCCTCGCGCTGCCGCGCGACGGCAAGCTCCCGGTCCACCAGATCACGCCGACGCTCTGGGTCCTGACCTCCGGCCGGGTCCTGCCGGATCCGATGAGCCTGCTCGTGTCGCCGGCGATGAAGCAGCTGCTCGATGACGCGAAGGATTCGTTCGACTGGGTCGTCGTCGACACGCCGCCGATCGCGATCCTGCCGGACGCCAACCTGCTGGCCGGGATGATCGACACGACCCTGCTGGTCGTGTCCGCGAAGTCGACGCCGTACCCGATGGTGCAACGCGCCGCGCAGGCGGTCGGCACGAACCGGATCCTCGGCGTCGTGCTCAATCGCGCCGAGCAGACGGGCCTGCCCGCGAACTACGGTTACTACGGAGCGAAGAATTATCAGCCGGGCCACCCCTCGCCCGAGCCCAAGCGGTGGTTAGGGTGGTTCCGGCGAAGGGGCCGGCATGTTCAATAGGACGTGGCGATCCTTTATTCTCGTCGCCGGCGAAACCGCGCTCCTGGTCGCTGCCGTCGTCATTAGCAGCATCCTGATTGGCGGCTCACAAGCATGGGAGCTGCTGACCGACAACACCGCGTTCCTGCGCGTGCTGCTGATCGTGATGGTCTGCCAGGTCTGCCTGCACTACACGGATCTCTACGACCTGCGCACCATCCAGACGAAGGGCGACCTGGCGACGCGGCTGATGCGCGCAATCGGCGCGACCTCGCTGATTCTCGGCATCGCCTACTGGCTGTTCCCGCTGCTCGTGGTCGAACAGGGTGTCTTCCTCATGAGCGCCGCGCTCGCCATCGTGATGGTGATGGGATGGCGGTCGGCGTTCGACGTGATCACGTCGAGCCTGATGCCGCGGGAGCGCCTGCTGCTCGTCGGCACGAGCCCCGCGGCGATCGTGCTGGCGCGCGAGCTGTTCGAGCGCCGGCAGGAGCTCGGCGTCGACATCGTCGGGTTTGTCGATCCCGATCCGACGCGCGTCGGGGCGCCGGTGATCAATCCGGGCGTGGTCGGGACGATCGACGACATTCCAGGCCTGACCTCGCGCATGCGTGTCGATCGGGTGGTCGTCAGTCTCTCCGACCAGCGCGGCAAGCTGCCGATGGATCAACTGCTCGACGTGCGTCTCCGCAGCGGCGTGCTGTTCGATCACCTGGCGTCGGTCTACGAGGAGTACACGGGCAAGATCGCGCTCGAGAACCTGCGGCCGAGCTGGCTGGTGTTCTCGACGGGCTTCCGCAAGTCACGCATCGTCACATTCACGAAGCGGATCTTCGACATCCTCGCCGCGGTGTGCGGACTCATCCTTTCGCTGCCGCTCACTGTTATCTCAGCCGTAGTCGTGAAGCTCGAATCGCCGGGCGATCCCGTGCTATATCACCAGGAACGCGTCGGCCTGAACGGCGAGCCGTTCACGATCCACAAGTTCCGGACGATGCGCAGCGACGCGGAGGCGAAGACCGGCCCGGTGTGGAGCGCCGGCGATCACGATCCGCGCATCACGAGGGTCGGTCACTTCATGCGCAAGACGCGCCTCGATGAGATCCCGCAGCTCTGGAACGTGCTGCTCGGTGACATGAGCCTGATCGGGCCGCGCCCCGAGCGCCCGTCGTTTGTCGAGCAGCTGACGCGGCAGATTCCGTTCTACGGCCAGCGCCACGTCGTCAAGCCCGGCGTCACGGGATGGGCGCAGGTCCGCTACTCGTATGGCGCCAGCGTCGAAGACGCGATCGAGAAGATGCAGTACGACCTCTATTACGTGAAGCACATGTCGCTGATGTTCGACCTGATGATCGCGCTCGAGACGATCAAGACCGTGGTGCTGCGCCGGGGCGCGAAGTGAAACCGCTGCTGAACGCCATCAGCGTCGACGTCGAGGACTACTTCCATGCCTCGGCCTTCGATCGCGTCGTGCCGCGGGCATCGTGGGACGAGTACGAAAGCCGCGTCGAAGCGAACACGCACCGGCTGCTCGATCTGTTCGACGAGCAGAAGGTGCGAGGCACGTTCTTCGTCCTGGGATGGGTGGCGAAGAAGTTCCCGTCGCTCGTGAAGGACATCGCCGCGCGTGGCCACGAGCTCGCCTCGCACGGCTTCTATCATCAGCTGGTCTACATGCTGACGCCGCAGCAGTTTCGCGACGACATCCGCAGCGCCAAGGGCGTGATCGAGCAGGCGGCCGGCGTGCGGGTGCGCGGCTACCGGGCGCCGAGCTTCTCGATCATCCGGTCGAGCCTGTGGGCGCTCGACGTGCTGATCGAAGAAGGGCACACTTACGATGCGAGCGTTTTCCCGATTCGCCATGATCGCTATGGCATCGCGGACGCACCGCGCGCCTCGCACGTGATTCAGCGCCCCGCCGGATCGATCGTCGAGCTGCCGGCGTCGACGGTGCGCATTGGCAGCACCAACTATCCGATTGCCGGCGGCGGCTACTTCCGCCTGTTCCCGTATGCGGCGACGAAGTGGGGCATCTCGCGCGTCAACACGCGCGACGGAGAGCCGGTCGTGCTCTACATCCACCCCTGGGAAGTCGATCCCGACCAGCCGCGGCTCGAGGCGTCGCGCACGACGCGGCTGCGCCATCACGTCGGCATGAACACGACGATGGACAAGCTGCGCCTGGTGACCACTGATTTTTCGTTTGGCCCGATCAGCGACGTCCTCGACGCCCGCGCGCAGCGCGCGGTGCCGTCGGCCGCGAGGTTGGCGCATGCCAAATAGCGCCGTCGTCTCGATCGCCACGCGCGCCGATGCCGGCGCGTGGGAAGCCTACGTCGACGCCCGCGGCGACGCCGCCGGCTACCACGCGTGGCGATGGCGGCAGGTGTTTGCCGACGCGTTCGGCCACGAACCGGTGTATCTGATGGCGCGCCAGGGCGGCGTCATCACCGGCCTGCTGCCGATAGTGCAGATCAAGAGCCTGATCTTCGGCAACACGCTGACCTCGCTGCCGTTCGTGAACTACGGCGGGGTGATGGCCGACGCGCCGGAAATCGCGCAAGCCCTCCTCGATGGCGCGCACGACGAAGCGCGGCGTCGCCGCTGCAGCCACGTCGAGATGCGGCACGTCGCGGCGCAATTCCCGAACCTGCCGTGCAAGCAGCACAAGGTGTCGATGCAGCTGCCGCTTGCTCCACAGATGTGGGACGGTCTCGATCGCAAAGTGCGCAACCAGATCCGGAAAGCGGAGAAGTCCGGTCTCGTGGTTGAGCGCGGCGGGGAAGCGCTGGTCGGCGATTTCTACGCCGTGTTCGCGCGCAACATGCGCGACCTCGGCACGCCGGTGTATTCACGGCGCCTGTTCGAAGCAGTGCTGCGCGTATTTCCCGATCGCGCCCAGCTGCACGTCGTGCGTCTCAACGGCGCGCCGATCGCCGCCGGCGTCACGTATCGCACGCCGGCGATGGTGCAGCTGCCGTGGGCGTCCTCGATTCGCAGCTACAACGCGCTGTGCCCGAACGTCCTGCTGTATTGGGACGCCATCCAGTTTGCGCAGCAGAGCGGCGCGCGCGTCTTCGACATGGGTCGCTCGACGCCGAACGAAGGCACGTTCAAGTTCAAGGCGCAGTGGGGCGCCGAGCCGGTGCCGTTGCATTGGGAATACCAGCTGATGACGCCGGGCGAGCTACCCAACGTCAGTCCCGCCAATCCGAAATACCAGTTCGCGATCGCGTTGTGGCAGAAGCTGCCGCTCGCGGTCACGATGCGCGTCGGCCCGATGATCGTGCGCGCGATTCCGTGACGCCATGACGTTCCGTCCGATCGTCCTCACCGTCGCCGCGGATCCGTCGCTGCCGCCGTTCGAGCGCCACGGTGAGCCGGTCGCCATCGGTGTGAGCTGTCCGCGCGGCGCGGTGCAGCGATCGGCGCGCTGGGCGTTGACCGATCAGCGCGGCCGTCCCACGCCGCTGCAGACGACCGTGCTCGATCGCTGGGGCGATGGCTCGGTACGCTGGCTGCTCGCCGAGTTCCTGGCCGACATCGATGCCACCGCGACAGGTTTCTACGCGCTGACGCCCGACGACGCGTCCGAGCCCGGCGTCGACGGCATTTCGATTGAACACGCCGGCGAGACCCTGCGGGTGTGGACCGGCGCGGCCGCCATCGACGTGCCGCGCAGCGGCGCCGCATTCTTCGCGGCCGCGGATGTCGGCGGCCGGCCGCTGCTCGAATCCACCGCGATCGTCGCCGAGGATCAATACGGATCGAAGTACCGCCTCTCGATCCATCGCACGATCGTGGAGCGCGCTGGATCGCTGCGCGCGGTGATTCGCATCGACGGACAGCTCGTCGACGAGGCGAGCCGTCCCTGGCTCGACGCCACGATGCGCCTGCATTTCTTCGCGGGCCTTGCCACTGTGAAGGCCGAGCTCTCGATCACGAATCCACGCGCCGCACGCCATCCCAGTGGCGCATGGGATCTTGGCGATCCGGGCTCGGTGCTGATTCGCGATCTCTCGATCGCGATCGTGCCTGCCAAGGGCGAGCACGCCGATGTGTGGGGATCGCTCGACGCCACCGATCACATGGAGCCCGCCGGCCGGCGGTTTGCGGTGCACCAGGAATCGAGCGGCGGCCGGCACTGGCAGCACGACACGCACGTGACGCGCGACAACGTCGTTGCGGCGCGGTTCCGCGGCTTCCGCGCCGTTCGTGACGGCCGCGAAGTCGAGGGCTTGCGGGCCACGCCGATCGCCTCGATCGGCGGCGGCGACACGCGCGTCAGCCTCGCGCTGCCGAGATTCTGGGAAGTGTGTCCGAAGGCCATCGAAGCCGACGCGCGTCACTGCGCGCTGGCAATGTTCCCCCGCGCCTACGGCGACCTGCACGAGCTGCAGGGCGGCGAACGCAGCACGCTCAACTTTGCCGTGTGCTTCGGCCGCGACACCGTCACCGCGGAACCGCTGGCGTGGATTCGATCGCCATTGCAGGTGTCGGCCGATGCCATCTCGTACCGGCAGGCCGGCGCATGGTCGCCGCTCGGCGCGGGATCGTCCGCTGCGGCCGCTGGCTACGACGCGCTCGTCAATACTGCGATTCGTGGACCCGAGTCGTTTCCGGAACGTCGTGAGGGGATCGATGAATACGGCTGGCGCAACTTTGGTGATCTCTATGCGGACCACGAGGGCGCACTGGTGTCGCACTATAACAACCAGTACGACGCCATCGCCGGCTTCGCCACTCGCTATCTTCAAACCGGTGATCACCGGTGGTGGTCACTCGCCGACGAGCTCGCCGGACACGTCACCGACATCGACCTCTACCACACCACCCGCGACCGCGCCGCCTACAACGGCGGGTACTTCTGGCATACCCAGCACTACCAGCCCGCCGGCACCGCCACCCACCGCGCCTACTCGAAGCGAAGCGGATCCTCCGGCGGCGGCCCCTGCTCGGAGCACAACTACACGACCGGACTGATGCTCCATCACTTCCTGACCGGATCGGAACGGTCGCGGTCTGCGGTGCTGCAGCTCGCCAACTGGGTCATCGACATGGACGACGGCCGCAAGTCGCGCTTCCGCTGGATCGATCGGCGCGACACCGGTCTGGCGAGCGTCACCCGGTCGCCGGATTTCCATGGCCCCGGCCGCGGCGCCGGCAATTCGATTAACGCGCTGCTCGATGCCCATCGCCTGACGGGCGAGCCGCGTTATCTCAATAAGGCGGACGCCCTGATCGCGCGATGCGCGCATCCGGATGACGATCCGGCGGGGATCGATCCGCTCGATGCCGAGAACCGGTGGTCGTACACGGTGTTCCTGCAGGCGCTCGGCAAATACCTCGAGCACCGCGCCGATCGAGGCCTGGTCGACGAGAAGTATGAATACGCGCGTGCCGTGCTGATCAAGTACGCGACGTGGATGTGCGCCAACGAGCAGCCCTACCTGGACACGCCGGAGCGGCTTGAGTTTCCGACGGAGACCTGGGCGGCGCAGGACATTCGCAAGGCCGCGGTCTTTGAGTTCGCGGCGCGACACACGAGCGACCAACGTGCGCGCGCGGCGTTCCTGGCGCGCGCCGATGGCTTTGTCGATTACACGATCAATTACTTGACGAAGTCGCCGAGCGGACGGCTGACCCGGCCGCTCGTGTTGCTGCTGGCATACGGATTTCAGCGGCCGTTGATCGATCCGCCGGCCGCCGTGAGTGTCGCCGTCAACCCGGCTGAAGCCGGCCGCCTGGTTCGCCGCGAGTCGTTCACGCCGCTTCGGCAACGGCTCAAGAAACGCCTGGCGCTCGCCGGCGCTGGGATCTCCGCGGCGGTGGTCGTCGTCATCGCCTTGCTCATTTCATGAAGGGTGTCGCATGAAGGTTGTCGTCTATCTCCCGGCGTTGAACGAAGCGGAAACCATCGGCGCCGTGCTCGACGGCATTCCGTCGCGTCTGCCCGGCGTCGAATCCGTGCGCGCCATCGTCGTCGACGACGGTTCGACTGACGGCACGTCACTGATCGCGCAGCGTCACGGCGCCTCGGTCGTCAAGCATGCGAAGAACCTCGGCACGGGCCGCGCGTTCGTGTCGGGTGTGCACGCGGCCCTGCACGCCGGCGCGGACATTGTCGTCAGCATGGATGCGGATGGCCAGTTTCGCGGCGAAGACATCGCCAGGTTGATCGAGCCGATTACCGCCGGCCGCGCCGACGTCGCGCTCTGCTCACGTTTCGCCGACGGCAACTTGATCGGCAACATGCCGTTGACGAAGCGCGCCGGCAACGCCATGCTGACCGGCGCGATCAGCTGGATCGCCAGCACCAGTTTTACCGACGTCTCCTGCGGGTTCCGCGCGATGTCGCGCGACGCGGCGTTGCGCGCCGACATCCACAGCAACTACGAATACATCCACGAGTCGCTGCTCAACTGGCGGCGGGTCGGCATGACCATCGAAGAAGTGGCGCTGCCGGTGCTGGCCGAACGTCCGATTGGCGAGTCGCGGATCATGAGCAGCGTGTGGCGATACGGCGTGCGCTCGGCGCCGGTGCTGATTCGCGCCATTCGCGATTACAGCCCGATGAAGTTTTTTGGACTGTTCGCCGTCTTCGCCATCATTCCCGCGTTGATGCTTGGCCTGTTCGTGTCGATCCACTGGTTGCGCACCGGAGAGACAGCGCCGTACACGTCGTTCATTACCTTGAGCGTCGGCGGCATGCTGTTTGGATTCCTGCTCGGCGCGGTGGCGTTGCTGGCCGATCTGATCGGCCGCGTCCGTTTCGAGCTCGAGGAAATGCTGTATGAATCCCGGCGAAGCCGTTTCGATACGCCGACCATTCGCAAAGTCAGCTAGGCTGGCGGCGCTCGCGGGTTCGAGAACGGGCGAGTGGGTACAGGTCCAGGCAGCGGCGATCGCGGTCCTGGCCGTCGCACTGCGCGTCGTCTTCGCGCCGCAGCTCGACATCCTCGACGATGCCGGTTACCTCGAGGCGGCGCGCCTGGTCGGCAACGGACAATCGCTCGACACGGTGTTCCCGTTGTTCCGGCTGCGAGTGGGCATGGCGTATCCGCTCGGCTGGCTGATGTCGGCCGGCCTGATCGAGCCGATTCAGTTCTGGTGGCTGACGATCGCCGCCGATCTCGTCGGGCTGCTGGCATTGTCCGCGGCGGCGCGGATGCTGGCCGGCACCATCCAGGCCGCGTTGTGCACGGCCTTTCTCTACGCGATCTATCCGCTGGCGATTCAGCAATCGGCGATGTATTACCCGACCAGCTTTCAGGTTGCGTCCATTGCGATGGCGTGCGCGCTGATCGCGCTCGCCGAACGACGCGAGGGACGCCGGCGGTGGCTGTCCGCATTCGCGGCAGGACTGTCCCTTGGCATCGGCTATCTCTTCAAGGAAGACGTCGCGATCGTCGTGGCGGCCATGGCCCTCGCGTCGTTGATCGCGTCGTTTCCTCGCGTCGCGACGATGGCCGTGGTGTGCGCCGGCGCGGCGCTGGTGTTCGCGGGCGAGTGCGCGGGTTATTGGATCACGACAGGCAGTCCATTGTTCCGCCTGGTGGCGACATCGGGCCTTGGCGCCCCGGTCGGAGAGAATTTGCAGATCGCGAACATCTGGCGGTGGGATGCGTATCTGCGATCGCTGCTGCT